>Ga0209382_10002832_pt1 | contig 24721 bp, 22 predicted proteins | sample SoiMetdeltSBSDD5_FD_187599 | JGI IMG/M metagenome (GOLD analysis project Ga0209382, IMG submission 187599) | Bulk soil microbial communities from a Populus tree surrounding site in Tennessee, USA - Soil MetaG P. deltoides SBSDD5 (SPAdes) (version 2) | ecosystem: Environmental > Terrestrial >... | reverse complement strand
GTGCGGCCCCAGGTCGGGAGCGCCGTCGACCGCGGCCAGCCGCCGATGCACCATGCGGCGGATCGTGCGCGGATCGACCCGGCCACCGCGAGCCCCGAGGAACAACGCCGGTCCGCTCTTGTCGGTGGCCAGCTTGACCCGACCGGATCGAATCCAGGCATCGACGGCTCGCGCGGCAGGAGCACCGAACGGGACCGAACGCTCCTTGCGCCCCTTGCCGAACACCCGCACGAGATTGCGCTCGCGATCGACGTCGTCGACATCAAGCGAGACCAGCTCGCCGACCCGGATGCCGGTCGCATAGAGGAGCTCCAGCACGGCGACGTCGCGGCTTCCGACCGCACCGTCGTCGACAGCGGCGGCCTCGGTGGCGTCCAACAGGTCTCGGATCTCGGTTGCCCGCAGGCTCGGCGGCAGCACCCGATGCCGTTTCGGCGACGCGAGCATCGCACCGGCGTCCTCGCTCGCCCGCCCGGTCCGTACCAGCCAGCGGGTGAACACCCGGGCAGCCGCCGCCCGGCGGGCGAGGGTGGTTCGGGCCTTGCCGCGGGTCTGCAGGTTCGCCAGCCAGCTGCGAAGCACACCGAGGTCGAGCTCGGCCGGATCGTGTCGCCCTAGCAGCTCGGCATGCTCGGCCAGCGCGATCAGGTCGGTGACATAGGCGCGCACGGTGTTCGGCGACAGATCGCGCTCGTGCCGGAGGTGGCGCTCGTAGGCGTCGATGGTCTCCGCCCACGCCTCGCCCCGCGGATCGCCGGAGTCGCCGCTGGCGTTGTTGGCGTCGCCGCGCGACTCGCTGGCGTCCCCATCCGGTGCGGTGCCCACCCCTCGAACGATGCGTGGTCGGCTGGGACACGACAAGACGACTCGCCGCAGTCACCGTCGCCGGAGCGCCTCCACGGTTTGCGGCGACAGCCGCCAGCCGTCGCCAGTGCGCTCGACCAGGCCGGAGCACAGCAGCCGCCCGAGCACGGTGATCGCGGTCGCCATATCGACATGTGCCTCTGCTGCGACCGTCGCGATGCCGGCGGCACGACGCGGGGGCACCGCCTCGAGCACCGCAAGCTCGTCCGCGGCCAAGGCGTCGGTGAGCCGGCGCTCCCCCGGCTTCCAGCCGACCGTGTCGGATCCCAGCGGCGACACGACCTCGGCGACCTCGTCCCCTCCGGTGACCAGGACCGCTCCGGCGTCGCGGATCGCTTGGTGGACACCCGCCGACGCCGCGCTGGTGACCGGGCCAGGCACGCCCATCGTCGGCCGGCCGAGCCGATTCGCCCAGTTGAGGGTGTTGAGCGCACCACTGCGACGCGCCGCCTCCACCACCACGGTGCCCGACGCGAGGGCGGCGATCAGCCGGTTGCGGGCCAGGAATCTCACTCGAGACGGCCGCGACCCGGGGCACAGCTCACTCACCACGAGGCCCTCACCGGCGATCCGGTCGAGCATCGCCTGGTGGGCCGTCGGGTAGGCCAGGTCGACCCCGCAGGCGAGCACCGCCACCGTCGGACCGCGCAGAGCGAGCGCACCGCGATGGGCGGCGGCATCGATGCCGTAGGCAGCTCCCGAGATCACGGCGATCCCTCGGTCGGCGCAGTCGGCCGCGATGTCACCGGCGACCTGGGCGCCGTACTCGGTGCAGGCACGGGCTCCGACCACCGCCACCGAACGGTCCATCGAGGCGAGCTCGGCCCGGCCGCGTAGCCACACGCCGAGTGGGATGCCCCCGCGCTCCTGGAGCTCCTCGGCGTGCGCCAGGTCGTCGAGACGCTCGGGCCAGCCGTCGTCGCCTGGGCACACCCAGCGCCAGCCGCGTTGCTCGGAGCCGCCGAGCAGCTCCTCGGCCCGTTGGGCGACGTCGCGACGCACGGCCGCATGCCAGGACGGTGGGATGCCGTCGCCACCAGCCCGAATCCGCTCGCGAGTCTCGACCGGTCCGATGGCGCCGACCAGATCGGCCAGGCGGGGATGTCCCGGCTCGGTGACCAGGGAGAGCTCCAGTCGCGCGAATCGCTGCTCAGCCGTGCTCGACGTGCCGGCCGCCGGCAACGTGGGTGCTGCGCTGTCGTCGACCCGACCCTCCGATCCGGCGCTCATGCGACGCCCTCGGCCGAGCGAGTCACGGCCAGGCCGAGTGCACCCGAGCTGCGCAACTGCATCGCGTTGTGGACGTCGTCATCGACCGGCTCGGCCCGTCCGACCAGGTCCGCGAGCGTCCAGGCGATCCGGAGGATCCGATCCGCGCCACGAGCACTGATACGGCCCTCGGCAAGCCACTCCTCGACCTCGCTGACCTTCGGTGCGCGCACCGGCCAGTGCATCCGCATCATGGTGCCGGGCACCTCGGCGTTGCGCCGCCATGGCGTTCCGGCATAGCGAGCTTCCTGACGGTCCCGCGCAGCGCGTACCCGCTCGGCGACCGTGGTTGTGCTCTCCACGAACGCCAGATCGCTGTGCAGCTCGTGCCGACGCACCGGACGAACCTGGCGATAGATGTCGATCCGATCGCGGACCGGACCCGAGATCCGACTGCGATAGCGACGCTTCCCACCGGGAGTGCATTCGCAGCTGCCGCTCCGCCCCCAGTCGAATCCGCAAGGGCAGGGGTTGGCGGCCAGGACCAGCTGGAACTGGGCCGGGAACGTCGCCGTCCGCTCGGCTCGACCGATGCTGATCTGGCCGCTCTCGAGCGGCTGTCGCAGCCCTTCCAACACGTGGCCGGCGAACTCCGGAGCCTCGTCCATGAACAGCACCCCTCGATGAGCCAGCGACATCGCTCCCGGCCGCAGGACACGGCTCCCACCTCCGACGATGGAGACCAGCGATGCGGTGTGGTGCGGATCGAGGAAGGGCGGCCGGGACAGCAGCGGCTGGTCGGCCGGCAGGGTGCCGGCGATCGAGTGCACGGCACTGACCTCGAGTGATTCGTCGGGATCGAGATCGGGCAGCAGTCCGGGCAGCCGCTCGGCCAGCATGGTTTTGCCCGCGCCCGGCGGCCCTTCGAGCAGCAGATGGTGTCCCCCGGCAGCGGCGACCTCGACACTCCAGCGGGCCTCGCCCTGGCCGAGCACCTCGGCGAGGTCCAGTCCGCTGATTCGGTCCTGGCCGGACCAGATCGCGCGCGGTGAGTACGACAGCGGCGGCACCGGCGGATCGTCCGGCTCCGGATCGCCGGTCAAGAGGGAGATCGCATGGCCGAGCGAACGCAGCCCGACCACGGCCACGCCGTCTACCGCCGCCGCCTCGGCCGCGTTGGCCTCCGGCACCATGACGCGGGTGAACCCGGCCTGCGCGGCGGCGAGAGTCGCCGGCAGGACGCCAGGAACCGCTCGCAGTCGTCCGTCCAGGGCGAGCTCGCCCAGCACCACGGCCTCGCGGATCGGCTGGTCCGGAATCGTGCCGGCCGCGGCCAGCACCGCCATCGCGTCGCCAGATCGTAGATCGCGCCGCTCTTGGGCACCGAAGCCGGCGACAGCCCGATGGTGAGGCTGCGGTTGGGCCACGAGTGGCCGGAGTTGATGACGGCCGCGCGGCAGCGGTCGCGGGACTCGTTGAGCGCGGCGTCCGGCAGGCCGACCAGCACCGTCCTGGGCAGTCCCGGCCCGATATGGACCTCGACCTCGATGACGGTGCCGCGGACTCCCTCGAGCGTGACCGACCGCGTCGACGCCAACGCCACTCAGGCCACCGCCTGCAGATGCTCGACCTCTGGTGCGCCCGAGTGGGGAGCGTAGATCGAGACGACGTCGATCCGGACCTCTCGTGGCGACACCGCGTGCTCGGCCAGCCAGCGAGCGGTCAGCCGGCGCAGCCGACTCACCTTCGGCCGGGTGACGGCCGCCATCGGGGGTCCGAACAGGTCGGTCGTCCGGGTCTTGACCTCGACAACGACCAGGACGTCACCACTGCGGGCCACGATGTCGAGCTCGCCCAGATCGCATCGCCAGTTGCGATCGAGCACCACCAGACCCGCCTCGACGAGACATCGAGCCGCAAGGTCCTCTCCCCACTGGCCGAGCGCGCGCCGGCCGTCTGCCGTGGTTGCCATGACTCCACCTCCACTCGCCAGAGTGGCCGCGGAGCGACCCGACCGAGGCGAACGCGACGCCGGCTGTGGACAACCGCGCCGGCGCGACGATCTGGGGACAACCTCGTCGGCTCCCACGCGAGCGCGGGCGTAAAGCCACGCCACTCGCGTCATCTGCGTAGGCCGACTACGCCATTCCAGGGACGACGAAATGAGAGATAGATGAGGACACTGGACGGGTTGTGCCGACTCGAGGGAGTGACTCGAGTATGAGACGTTCGCTGAAAATCATCGCCGGAGTCAGTGCCTGGCTCGCTCTCCTCGGAACGAGCGGCCTCGTCGGAGCGGCCGCCGTTCCCGGCGCGGATCCGGCCTCGAAGACCGATCCGGTCGGCGTCGCCGGGCCGGTCGAGAAGATCCGGTCGTTCGCCACCGTCGAGCACGGCATCCGCCGTCCGACCGGGCTGGCCTGGGACACCGCGTCTCGACGACTCGTCATCTCCGGCGCTCACACGTCTACGGGCACCACGGTCGTCGCCCTGACGCCGGCCGAGACCCGACGGGAGAAACTCGGACTGCGCTGGCTGCCAGCCGGCGAGCCGATCGCGGTCGACCCGACTGACGGCGCGTTCGGTCGCGTGCCCGCCACCGACGTACGCGACCCCGCGGCCGCGACGTACACCGCCTCCGGGACCCTCCTCGTCCTCGATGCAGGCTCGACCGTCGTACGAATCGCACCGACCGGCGCCGTGACACGGACCCAGGTCCAAGGCGTCGCCGGCCACAGCCTCCGCGGGATCGCGACGGCACCTGACTCCTCGCTCGCCTACACCTACGACGCCACGGCGAAGCAACTGCTCGGCATCGGCAGCGACGGCGCAATCAAGACGCGGAACGACGCCTCCGAGCTCGACCTGACCAATGTCAGCGGACTGGCCTTCGCCCCCTCGGCGGACCGTACCGACGCGCCGTCGACCACCAGCCTGTACATCGCCGACGCCGGCGCCGGCAAGGTCACCGGCGAGATCGTGGAGACGACCCTCCAGGCCACAGCGGTCGCCGCCCTCGCCGCCACCACGGGCACGCTGATCCGCACGGTCGCGACCTCTGCGTACAACCCGCCGAGCCCCGACCCCTCCGGCGTCACGTACCTCCCCGGTCCGGACCGGCTGTTCACCGTGGACGGCGAAGTCGACGAGATGACGATCTTCCAGGGCAAGAACTTCTTCCGGACCACCCGCGCCGGGGTCCTCGACGACACCGGCGTGTCACAGCCGTGGTCGGACGAGCCGGTCGGCGTCGGTTACAACCCCGGGAACAACCATCTGATCGTCAGCGACGACGACCAGAAGGAGGTCTTCGACATCGCTCCCGGCGCCGACGGACGCTATGGCACTCCAGACGACGGGATCACGCACTTCGACACGGCTGCGTTCGGCAATACCGACCCCGAAGGCGTGGAATTCGACGCGGCGACCGGGTCGATCTGGACCGTCGACGGCGTCAACACCCAGGTCTATCGCTACCGACCCGGTCCCGACGGCCAGTTCGGCACCTCCGACGACATCCGCAGCAACTTCGACATCGCTGTGTACGGCGCCCGCGACCCCGAGGGGATCGGCTTCGACTCCGTACGCGACACCATCGTCGTCGTCGACGACGGATCGGACACGATCTACGAGCTCGACAGGGCCGGCGGCCTGCTCAACACGATCAGCACGACCTCGGCGAACATGGTCGCCGCCGCGGGCCTCACGGTCGCCCCGGGCTCGACCAACCCGTCGATCCGCACCTACTACGTCGTCGCGCGCGGTCTGGACAACGACTCACACCCGACCGAGAACGACGGCCGGATGTACGAGCTGTCGGCGTCGCTGCCGCCGGTCGGATCGACCAATCAGCCGCCCCAGGTGAGCGCCGGCCCTGACCAGAGCGTCATCCTGCCCGCGTCGGCGACGCTGGACGGCACCGTGACCGACGACGGGCGGCCCAACCCGCCGGGTGCAGTTACGGCGAGCTGGTCCAAGGTGACCGGCTTCGGCACGGTCACGTTCGGCAACCCCAACGCCGCCGACACGACCGCCACGTTCTCGGACGAGGGCACCTACACCCTTCGCCTCACCGTCAACGACGGCGAGGTGACGGTCGCCGACGACGTGACCGTCCTCGTGCTGCCGGTCGGCAGTCCGAACGCCGTCGAGGTACGGGTCGCCAACGGCTCCGACGACGCCGAGCAGGCGGTGAGCGGCTCGACCGCACTCACCAGCTCCGACCTCGAGCTGGTCACCGACGGCGCCACGCAGCAGATCGTCGGCACCAGGTTCACCGGACTGCAGATCCCGGCAGGCGCCACGATCGTGAACGCGTACGTCCAGTTCCGCACCGACGAGGTCAGCACCGACGCGGCCAACATCACCATCCGAGCCGAGGCCGCCGACAACACGCCGACCTACCAGGCGGTGAGCGGCAACCTCGCCAACCGGGCGACCACGACCGCGAACGTGGCGTGGACACCACCGGCATGGAACGTCATCGGTGAGTCCGGCGCCGCGCAACGTACGCCCAACATCGCCAGTCTCGTGCAGGCCGTGGTCGATCGACCCGGCTGGAGCCAGGGCAACGCGTTCGCGGTGCAGTTCCGCGGCACCGGTCGACGCACCGCCGAGGCCTTCGAGGGCGGCGGCCCGTCGGCACCGTTGCTGCACGTCGAGTACAGCACTGGGGCGGTGACCAACCGAGCACCCACCGTCGACGCGGGCATCGACCAAAGTGTCATTCTGCCCGCATCAGCGACGCTGGACGCCACCGTCACCGATGACGGGCGGCCCAACCCACCGGGGGCTGTCACCACGACCTGGTCCGCGACGAGCGGGCCCGGAACGGTCACCTTCGGCAACCCGAACGCGGTCGACACCACTGCCACCTTCTCCAGCCAGGGCGACTACGTCCTGCGCCTCACGGCCACCGACGGCGATCTGACGGCGTTCGACCAGGTCACCGTCCACGCCCTGCCGTCCGGGACGACACAGAGCCTTGAGGTCCGCGTGGCCACCGGCTCCGACGACGCCGAGCAGGCGGTGAGCGGCAACACCGCGCTGACCAGTGCTGACCTCGAGCTCGTCACCGACGGCAACACCCAGCAGATCGTCGGCACCCGATTCACCGGCCTCCAGATTCCGGCCGGGGCTGCGATCACCAACGCGTACATCCAGTTCCGCACCGACGAGGTCAGCACCGACGTCGCCAACCTCACCATCCGGGCCGAAGCCGCCGACAACACGCCGACCTACCAGGCCGTCAGCGGCAACGTCGCAGCTCGGGCCACCACTGCCCAGAGCGTGAGTTGGACGCCCCCTGCCTGGAATACGGTCAACGAGGCGGGAACGGCACAACGTACGCCGAACATCGCCAACCTGGTCCAGGCCGTGGTCGACCGACCCGGCTGGTCGCCTGGCAACGCGCTCGCGATCCAGTTCCGCGGCACCGGTCGTCGTACCGCCGACTCCTTCGAGGACGCGTTCGGGCCCCTGCTGCACGTCGACTACAGCGCCGGTGCGGTGTCCAACCGGCCGCCCAATGTCGACGCGGGCGTCGACCGGTCCGTCGTCCTGCCCAACGCCTTGTCCCTGGACGGCACCGTCACCGACGATGGTCTGCCGACTCCGCCGGGCGCTGTGTCCACGACCTGGTCGATGACGAGCGGGCCCGGCACGGCTACGTTCGGCAACCCGAACGCGGTCGACACCACTGCCACGTTCTCCGGCCAGGGCGACTACGTCCTGCGTCTCACGGCTACCGACGGCGATCTGACCACGTTCGACGAGGTCACGGTGCACGTCCTGCCGGCCGGAACGACGCAGAGCCTCGACGTTCGGGTCGCAGCCGGCTCCGACGACGCCGAGCAGGCCGTGAGCGGGTCGACCGCACTGGCCAGCTCCGACCTCGAGCTGGTCACCGACGGCACGACGCAGCAGATCGTCGGCATCCGGTTCATCGGGCTCCAACTCCCGGCCGGCGCGACGATCACCAACGCGTACGTCCAGTTCCGCACCGACGAGGTCAGCTCCGACGTCGCCAACCTCACGATCCGGGCCGAGGCAGCCGACAACGCGCCGACCTATCTGGCGGTCAGCGGCAACATCGCGAACCGCGCCACCACGGCGGCCAACGTGGCCTGGACGCCGCCGGCCTGGAACACGGTCAACGAGGTCGGCGCGGGCCAGCGCACGCCGGACCTTGCGAGCCTGATCCAGGCGGTCGTCAACCGGCCGGGATGGAGTCAGGGCAATGCGCTCGCGCTGCAGATCCGCGGGACCGGGCGACGGACCGCCGACGCCTTCGAGAGCGGCGCCAACTTCGCTCCGCTCCTGCATGTCGACTGGAACCAGTGAGGTGACGGAGCTCAGTCGACCTTGGTCAGTTCCTCGACGTTGACGTCCTTGAACGTGAGCACCTTGACGTTCTTGGCGCGTCGGGCCGGACGGTACATGTCCCAGACCCAGGCATCGTTCAGCGTGACCTCGAAGTACGCGTCGCCGCTTTCGGCTCGTACCTTCACGTCCACCGCATTGCAGAGGTAGAAGCGCCGGTCGGTCTCGACGACGTACTTGAACTGGCCGACGACGTCGCGGTACTCGCGATAGAGCGAGAGCTCCATGTCGGCTTCGTACCGCTCGAGGTCCTCGGTGGCCATAGGCGCCATTCTGCCGACGACATCAGGTCAGGGGCGTCGCGACATGCCATTGCGCCAGTGCTCGGGTACGGCGATGGCACCTTCCGGACCCGGATCGTCCATCATGCGACGGACCATTCGCTGGAAGTTGGGACATTGCGCGATGTCACCGGCCCGGCAGCTCATCGCATGCTCGACCATCTGCTTGGCCGCCGCGATCTCGGCCATCTTGCGATCCAGCTCGTCGGCGTGGTCCGACAGCACCCGCCGCCGGGCCGTGGCCGTCGGCGCCGAGAGCAGATCGCGGATCTGGGTCAGGCTGAGTCCGCCGGCCTTGCTGCCGATGATCGTGGCGACCCGGACGACATGGTCGCGGGTGTAGTAGCGCCGCCCGTTCACTCGCGTCGCGGGTGTCAGCAGGCCCATCGCCTCCCAGTGCCGGAGCACATGCGTCGCGAGATCGAATCGATCGGCGAGCTCTCCGATCGACATCAGCGGCTCGGCACTTGACTTCATGTTGACATTAACTTGCAGAGTGGAGTCGTAGTCAAGCCAGCAGCCGAACCGAACACCATCGACAAGGGAGATCAAATATGTACGACGCCATCGTCGTCGGCGGCGGGCCGGCCGGCCTGTCCGCCGCTCTCACCCTCGGCCGGGTACGCCGCACGACGCTCGTGCTCGACTCGGGCGCCTATCGCAACGCGACGGCCGAGCACGCGCAGAACATCTTCACCCGCGACGGCACTCCACCCGAGGAGCTTCGCCGGATCGGCCGAGAGCAGCTGGCCGCCTATCCGACCGTCGAGATCGAGCCACTGAACGCGGAGCACGCCCGATCGACCGGCGACGCTTTCGAGGTACGGCTGTCCGACGGCTCGACCCGGACCGCCCGCCGACTGCTGCTCGCCACCGGGGTGGCCGACGAGCTTCCGGACATCGACGGCCTCGCGGACCTGTGGGGCAAGGGCGCCTTCCACTGCCCGTACTGCCACGGCTACGAGGTTCGCGACCAGAGTCTCGCCGTGATCGGCTCCGGAGAGCGCTACGCCGACCTCGCCCTGCACCTGCGTCGGCTCAGCGACGACGTGGCGCTCTGCACCAACGGTGGAGCCGATCTCGATCCCGACCTCATCGCGCTGCTCTCGGATCAGGGCATCGCCGTACGGGACGAGGCGATCGACGGTCTGGTGTCGAAGGACGGTGTGCTCGACCGGATCGAGTTCGAGTCGGGCGAGCCGCTGACTCGACAGGCGGTCTTCACCAGCTTCACGCCGCGACAACGGTCGGCCCTACCGACCCAGCTCGGCTGTGCGCGCTTCGACGACGACGCGGTCGAGGTGGACGACTTCGGCCGGACCAGTGTCATCGGCGTCTACGCGACCGGTGACATGGCCCGCCGGGCGACCATGCCGGCCCCGTTCGCGGCTGTGATCGCGGCGGCGGCCAGCGGCACGATCGCGGCCGCGGCACTCGACCGGGATCTGCTCGCCGCCGACCTGGGCCGGCCTACCGGGTTTACGTCGAGGTCCACACCAAGTGCTCGGCAGCTCGCACGTTGACGAACCGGCGCCGGTGCTCGGGGCATGGCCCGTGGGCGGTCAGCGCCTCGTCGTGCTCGGCGGTGCAGTAGCCCTTGTGGGTGGCGAAGTCGTAGTGCGGCCAACGCTCGTGGAGCTCGAGCATCATGCGGTCGCGAGTGACTTTGGCGACGATCGACGCCGCGGCGATCGAGGCACTGACCCGGTCGCCCTTCCAGACCGCCAATGTGGGTACGCCGAGACCGTCGACCGTGAAGCCGTCAGTCAGCGCGTACGCCGGACGCACCGTCAGCCGGGCCAACGCGCGACGCAGTGCCTCGACGTTGGCGACATGCATGCCGAGCCGGTCGCACTCCGGCGCCGAGATCGCGACGGCGGTCCAGGCCAGCGCACGCTCGCGGATCAGGTCGTAACAGACCTCGCGCCGGGCCGCCGTAAGCAGCTTGGAGTCGGCCAGGCCGCGGATCTCGCCACGCTTGCCCGGCGGAAGGATGACCGCTCCGGCGACCAGCGGACCGGCGCAGGCTCCGCGGCCCGCCTCGTCGACACCGGCGACCGGCGTCAGCTCGGCCCGCGCCAGGGCCCGCTCGTAGCCGTAGAGTCCGGCGTCGCGGCGGATCGTGGATCCCTTGGCGAGTGCGGTCATCGGCGGAGTCGTCCCGGTCTAGGAGGAGGAGCCGTCCAGCTGTGGGTTGTCGAACGTCGCGGGGCGGTGCAGGAACCCGGCGCGGTCGGCCGGCCACACGATCGCCCACACCTTCCCGACCACGTCGTCGGCCGGCACGGCGCCACCACCCGGCTGCTCGAGATGGGCAGTCGAGTCGGCCGAGTTGGCCCGGTTGTCACCCATGACCCACAAATGGTCCGGCGGCACCGTCACCGAGAAGCTCCGGCTGGCCATCCCGGCGGCCGCGGCGCAGGGCCGCACCGTGTTGGGGAGATAGGTCTCGTCGAGTGGGATGCCGTTGACCTTGAGCCTCGCGTTCGGGCTGGCGCACGCCACGGTGTCGCCGCCGATGCCGATCACGCGCTTCACCAGGTGCCCGCCGGTCGGGTAGAGCCCGACGATCTCAAGCCCACGCTGGATGAAGTTGTTGGCGTGTGCCTCGTCGGCGGAGCTCAGCCAGCCGCCCGGATCGTCGAAGACGACGACGTCACCACGATGGATGTCGCCGTTCCAGTAGGAGACCTTCTCGACCAGGATCTTGTCGTTGGTCATCAGGGTCGGCTCCATCGACGCCGACGGGATGTAGAACGCCTGCAGGAAGAAGGTCTTGACCAGCAGGGCGAGGATGAAGGCCGTGGCGAGAAGGGCGATCAGCTCCTGCCACCACGGCAACTGACGGCGCTTGGGCTGCTCGCCTTCTGGTCCGTCACGCGTCGGCGTGGTCGGAGGACCCTCGTCGAAAGCCTGGGTCGGCCGAGAGTCCGGAGACTGCTCGGGAATGGAGGACCGAAGTCCAGCCCCGCGATCGGCAGACTGACCGCTTTCGTCGTGTCGCGCCACTCGGCGAGCCTAGCTCTGCGTTCTCAGCTACCCGAGGGGGACTCGCGCCGCTCGCGAATCTTCGCGGCCTTGCCCCGCAGATTGCGCAGGTAGTAGAGCTTCGCGCGACGCACGTCGCCGCGGGTGGCGACCTCGATCTTCTCGATGATCGGCGTGTGGAGCGGGAAGGTCCGCTCGACACCGACGCCGAAGGAAACCTTGCGGACGGTGAAGGTACGGCTGATGCCCTTGCCCTGGAGCCGGATGCAGACGCCCTGGAAGACCTGGATCCGGGAGCGGTTGCCCTCGATCACTCGGACGTGGACCTTGAGGGTGTCCCCGGCGCGAAACTCGGGGATGTCGTCTCGTGCGGCTGCGGCCGCCAACGTGTCGATCGCGTTGGTCACGGTCGTTCACTTCCTCGCCGGTGCCACAGGTCACCCACGGTATGAGTTTTCCGGATGCTGTTGGGGCGACGCCCCGACGTCGTGCGCGGTCCCTCCCCTGTGGCAGAGCGGGCCGTCGGCAATGGCCGAAACATCGAGCGCCAGCGATCCAGTGTGCCACAGCGACCTCGGCAGGATGAAATCAGCCCGTGACGCCGACGCCGGACGGCTACCCGTCGCCGAGCAGGTCAGGGCGATGTTCGGCGGTGCGCCGACGCGCCTGCTCACGTCGCCACTCGGCCACCTTGCCGTGATGGCCGGAGCGCAGGATCTCAGGGACGTCGAGGCCCCGCCACGACTCGGGCTTGGTGTAGACCGGGCTCTCCAGCAACCGCTCGCCGCCGCCGTGCGACTCCTCGGCGAGCGACTCGGGATTGCCCAGGACGCCGGGAACCAGGCGTACGACAGCTTCGACGACGACCAGGGCAGCCGCCTCGCCACCGGCGAGTACGTAGTCACCGATGGACAATTCCTCCACCGGCATCCGCGACGCGGCGTGGTCGACCACCCGCTGGTCGATGCCCTCGTAGCGGCCGCAGGCGATGAGCAGCCAGGGCTTGGCGGCCAGTCGTTCGGCGTCGGCCTGTGCGAACTTCCGGCCGGCCGGTGTCAGGACGAGCATCGTCGGCGGCTCGGTCGCGTCGCCGACGATCGCGTCCAGCGCCTCGCCCCACGGCTCGGGACGCATCACCATGCCGGCGCCGCCGCCGTACGGAGTGTCGTCGACGGTCCGGTGCCGGTCGTGGGTCCAGTCACGCAGTTGGTGGGCCTGGATGTCGACCAATCCCGACGCCCGCGCCTTGCCGACCAGCGACAGGTCCAGCGGCGCCAGGTACTCGGGGAAGATCGTGACGATGTCGATCCGCATCGCCTCAGGCCTCCTCGAGCAGGCCGGACCGGTCGTCGATGACCACGATCGCCTTGTCGATGTCGACCGAGGGCACGAACTCCTGCACGAACGGCACCAGAGCCTCGGCGCCGTCGACCTTGTCGACCACCAGGACCTCCTGCTCGGGCAGATGGAGCACGTCGACGATGGAGCCGATCGCCGCGCCGTCGGGAGTACGGGCCTGCAACCCGATCAGCTGCCGGTCGTAGTACTCCTCGGCGTCGTCCGGCCGCTCGTCGTCGGGGACGTCGACGTACAGCGTGGCGCCCGCGAGCGCCTCGGCCGCGGTCCGATCGGCCACCTCGGCGAAGCGGACCACCAACCCGCCGCCGTGCGATCGCGCCGAGCGCACCGTGAGCGCGCCCCGGCCGCCGTCCGGACGCAGCACGGCTCCGACGGCGAACCGGATGTCGACGCTGTCGGTCCGGCTCTCCACTCGTACCTCGCCGCGAATGCCGTGCGCCCGGCCGACGCGACCGACCACGATCTCCACCGCAGTCAGTGTCCTCGGCTCACGCTCAGCGCCGTCGGTCCACGTCGACGAAGTCGACGCGTGCGCCGGCCCCACCGGCCAGCGCGCGGATCACGGTCCGGATCGCGGTCGCGGTACGGCCGGCCCGGCCGATGACCTTGCCGAGGTCGTCGGGATGGACCCGTACCTCGAAGAGCCGGCCACGCCGGGTGTTCTTCGCGCGCACCGAGACGTCGTCGGGGTGCTCGACGATGCCACGGACGAGATGCTCGAGCGCTTCGGCGACCACGGCACTCAGCTCGTCGAGGCGTCGTCGCCAGCCTCGGACGCGGGCGCGGCGTCGCTGTCGGCCGCCGGAGCCTCAGCTGCCGGAGCGTCGTCCGTCTTGGCGTCCTCCGCCGGGGTCTCGGCCTCGGCCTTGTCCTCAGCCTTGGCCTCGGGCTCAGCGGCCTTCTCCTCGGCCTTGGCCTTGGGCTCAGCCTTGGCCTCGGGCTCAGCGGCCTTCTCCTCGGCCTTGGCCTTGGGCTCAGCCTTGGCCTTGGGCTCAGCCTTGGCCTTGGGCTCCGCCTTTGCCTTCGGCTCGGCAGCCTCGTCCTTGGCGGCCTCGTCCTTGCTAGCCGACGCGGTCTTCTTGGCGGACTTCTTCTTCGGCGTCGTCGCGTCGTCCTTGGGCTGGCTGCCGGCGTCCTTGAGGGCCTCGTTGAAGGCCTCGTCGCGGTTGCGGCGGCTCTTCGGCTGCAGCAGCGGCTCCGGAGCGGGCTCGCCCTTGAACTTCTGCCAGTCGCCGGTCTTCTGCAGGATGGCCCTTACCGGGTCGCTCGGCTGCGCGCCGACGCCCAGCCAGTACTGCGCCCGGTCGGAGTCGACCTCGATGTAGGACGGGTCGTCCTTCGGATGGTACTTGCCGATCTGCTCGATGAACCGGCCGTCGCGCTTGGTACGCGAGTCGGTGACGACGATGCGGTAGTAGGGCATGTGGACCTTGCCCACGCGCCGCAGGCGAATCTTGACGGCCACGAGTGTGGTGTCTCCTCAGGTTTTGATCTGGGTGAGCCGGCGCGCTCCGCGTGGGGGGCAGGGCTCCGTCTCGGTGGGCCGGTCGGCGCGGGTGAGAGGGGCCGCACGCGATCGGACTCAGCTGGCCATTCTGCCAGAGATGCCCGCCTCGACTCCAACCGAGGGAGTTGTCAGCCCCCATTTGCCCCTGGGGGCAACGTCGGGCTGACAACTTCGAGAGGGTGGGGCCATGACGACTTCTGACCCGCGCAGTCTGTCCGGTTACCACGCCCGACTGCCCTACGGGGAGCGTGTCTCGGCCGAGCCGCTCGTCGGCGGACCGTTCTTCCCGTTCGACGGCGAGCTCTCGGTCGTACCGCTGGAGGAGCCGGTCGTCCCGGAGCCGCCGCGCAACGGCGAGCCGGGCGGCAGCGACTGCTTCCGGTGCGCCAACCCCGACGCGAACGTGATCTGGCGCGACGAGCAATGGGAGCTGCGCTCCGGCTTCGAGCCGATCGGCCTGCCGATGATGGCCGGCCTCGCCTCGCGCGACCACGTCACGCTGCACACGATGCCCGACGACCTGACCGCCACACTCGGCCCGGTGATTCGGCGCGCGGCACTCGCGATTGGGCGGGTCGACGGCGTCGCGCGGACTCACATCAACCGTTGGGGCGACGGCAGTGAGCACTTCCACCTGTGGTTCCTCGCCCGGCCGCTCGGCATGATGCAACTGCGCGGCGCGATGATCGCGGCCTGGAACGACATGCTGCCGCCGATCCCCGACGACGAGTTCGCGGCCAACATGCGTACCGTCGCGGCTGCCATGGCCGAAGGCGGCGGCGAGGCGATCGGAGCCGGCGCCGCCTGACGGCGGGAGTTGGCAGATCAGGAGACGACGCGGCCGCGGAGTACGACGCGCTTCGGTGCGGTGAGTACGGCGAGGTCCGCGAGTGGGTCCGCGTCGTAGACGACGAAGTTCGCCCGGATGCCCTCGGCGAGCCGGCCGGAGTGACCGAGCCACTCGCGGGCCCGCCACGACGCGGCACCGAGGGCCTCGTAGGCCGACAGCCCGTACGTCGCGAGCTCCTGTACCTCGGCGGCGATCAGCCCGTGCGGAAGCACGCCGCCCGCATCGGTCCCGGCGAAGATCGGCACCCCCGCCTCGTGCGCCGCGCCGATCGTGTCGCGACGGCGATCGAACAGCGACCGCAGGTGACGCGCGTACAGAGGGAACTTCGGCTCGCCCTGCGCGGCGTAGGTCGGGAAGTTGCCGAGCTGCTTCGCGGTCGGGACCAGCGACACTCCCCCGGCGACCATCTCGTCGATCAGGTCGGGTGACAGCCCGGTGCCGTGCTCGATGCAGTCGATGCCGGCGCCGATCAGGTCGGGGAGTGCGTCCTCGCCGAAGACGTGGGCGGTGACTCGGGCGCCGAGCCGATGCGCGGTCTCGATTGCCTCGACCAGCGCCTCGCGTGGCCACAGCGGCCCCAGGTCGCCGATGTCGCGGTCGATCCAGTCGCCGACCAGCTTCACCCACCCATCGCCACGCTCGGCTTCGCGCGCGACGTACGCGGGCAGCTCCGCCGGCTCGATCTCATGGGCGTAGTTGCGGATGTAGCGCTTGGTCCGAGCGATGTGCCGACCGGCCCGGATGATCTGCGGCAGGTCCTCGCGATCGTCGATCCATCGGGTGTCCGCCGCGCTGCCGCAGTCGCGCAGGAGGAGTGCACCGCCGGCCCGGTCCGCGAGTGCTTGCTCCTCCTGGATGTCCTCGTCGACCGGGCCGGCCGCGTCGAGGCCGACGTGACAATGGGCATCGACGAGACCGGGGACGATCCAGGTCGGACCGAGTCCGGCCGCGATGTCGGTGGCATCCGAGACCGGCTCGAAGCTGATCCGGCCGTCGACGACGTACAGATCGCGCTGCTCGCCCTCGGGCAGGATGACGCCGCGTACTCGCAAGGCCTCGGTCATGCCCTGACCGTACCGAGGCCTGCATGGCCGCGGTCGGACGGCCTTTCGGCGCCTGGCCGGCGCGTGCCCACCCACACCGGCGACCGGCGACCGGCGACCGGCGACCGGCGACCGGCGCACTATGCCCTGCCCACGCCGACGAGTGGCGCACCGTGTCCCGCGGATCGTCGATTTTCGGGACACCATGCGCCACTCGCGGACGGAATGGGCGAGCCACGGAGTGGCGACGGCGGCGCGGCCAATGCCGAACGGACCGCCGCTAGAGCAGGTCCTTCAGCTCCTTGGGGAGCTCGAAGCTCGACGCGTCGGACTCCGGCGGCGCCTCGCCGGCCTTGCGGGCTGCGGCGGCGCGCTCCTCGGCGGCTCGCTTGGCGGGGTTGCCCGAGCCGCGCTTGGACCGGGCCTTCTTGTTCTTCGGCGCCTGCCGGGCCCGGGCGCGCTTGCCCGGCATCCCTGGCATGCCCGGTACACCCGGCATCCCCGGCATGCCGCCGCCGCTGGCCATCTGGGTCATCATCTTGCGCGCTTCGAAGAACCGGTCGACCAGGCCGTTGACCTCGGCGACCGTGGTTCCGGAGCCGCCGGCGATCCGGGCCCGCCGCGAGCCGTCGATCATCTTGGGTTCGCTGCGCTCCCCCGGCGTCATCGACAAGATGATCGCCTGGATCCGGTCGATCTCCTTGTCGTCGATCTCGGCGATCTGGTCCTTGAGCTGACCCATCCCGGGGAGCATCCCGAAGATCTTCGACAGCGAACCCATCTTGCGTACGGCCTGCATCTGCTGCAGGAAGTCGTCGAGGGTGAACTCGCCGCCGGTGCCCTGGAGCTTCGCGGCGGCGGCCGCGGCCTGCTCGGCGTCGAACACCTTCTCGGCCTGCTCGATCAGCGTGAGCATGTCGCCCATGCCGAGGATCCGGGAGGCCATCCGGTCGGGGTGGAAGACGTCGAAGTCGGTGATCTTCTCGCCGTTGGAGGCGAACATCACCTGCCGTCCGGTGATCTGAGCGACCGACAGGGCAGCACCACCGCGGGCGTCGCCGTCGAGCTTGGTCAGCGCGACACCGGTGAACCCGACGCCGTCGAGGAAGGCCTGCGCGGTGTTGACGGCGTCCTGACCGACCATCGCGTCGACGACGAACAGCGTCTCGTCCGGGGCGACCGCATCGCGGATCTGGGCCGCCTGCTGCATCATCTCGGCGTCCACGCCGAGCCGGCCGGCGGTGTCGATGAGGACGACGTCGTGGAGGGTACGCCGGGACTCCTCGATCGAGTCGCGGGCGACGGCGACGGGATCACCGACGCCGTTGCCGGGCTGCGGCGCGTAGACGGTGACGCCGGCCTGCTCCCCGACGACCTGGAGCTGGTTGACCGCGTTGGGCCGCTGCAGGTCGGCAGCGACCAGCATCGGGCTCCGGCCCTCGTCCTTGAGCCAGCGGCCGAGCTTGGCGGCCAGGGTCGTCTTGCCGGCGCCCTGCAGGCCGGCCAGCAGGATGACGGTCGGCGGCTTCTTGGCGAACGTGAGCTGCCGGGTCTCGCCACCGAGGATCGCGATCAGTTCCTCGTTGACGATCTTGATGACCTGCTGCGCCGGGTTCAGCGCCTGACTGACCTCGGCGCCGCGCGCCCGCTCCCGTACCGAGTCGATGAACGTCCTGACGACCGGCAGGGCCACGTCCGCCTCGAGCAGCGCGATCCGGATCTCGCGGGTCGTCGCCTCGATGTCGGACTCGGACAGCCTGCCCTTGCCGCGCAGGGTCTTGAAGGTCGCGGCGAGGCGGTCTTGCAGGGTGTCGAACACGGGTCGAAAACCTCGACGTACTAGGAGGACTTGGTCCGTCCAGCCTAAGGGAGCACGCCAACCGCTCGCCGCGCTCCCCCGGTCAGCCCATGGGTACGGCGAACGCGTCGGTGTCGAGGTGGGCGAGCTCGAACTTTTGCGCCCTTTTGTCCAAGCGGGTCAGGCAAGCGTCTGGCGCACCGCGTCGAGCGCCTGCTGCCGGACCGACTCCGGCAGCGCCTGTCCGGAGGCGTCGACCAGGTAGAAGACGTCAACTGCCTGTGGGCCGAGCGTGTCGACATGTGCGGAGCGGACGCCGACGCCGACCGCCGCCAAGGCCTGGCAGGCCCGCCACAGCAGCCCACGGCGATCCTGTGCACGGATCTCCAGAACGGTCGCCGACCCCGCCGCGTCGACGGTCTCGACGCGCGGCGGATCGGCTGCGGCCGGATCGATCGGCAGCCGGTCGGCGAGATCCACGTCGCCGTCGAGTACGCGACGCACCCGATGTGCCAGGTTCGCCGGCTCGATCGGAGGCGAGCCGATGTCCCAGTGCGACTCGGCTTCACCGCCGACTGTTTCGGCCCGGCAGCCGCGGATCGCAAGACCCGCCCACGCCAGGGCACCGGCGACGTCACCGAGCAACCCGATCCGGTCCGCACCGACGACGGCGATGCGACAGCCGTCCTCGGTCGCGGCGACGCCGATCCGTACGGGGTGCCCGGCGACCTGCTGACCGGCCGCGACCGACGGCGCGGGCATCGGGTCGGATGACGCCTCCACTGGAACATCACGCAGTTGCGCCGAGCACCGGGCCACCAGGTCACCGATCAGTCCGGACCGCCAACTGCTCCACGCGGCAGGCGCGGTGGCCCGGGCATCGGCCTCGGTCAGCGCGGCCAGCAGGTCGAGCGTCGACAGGTCGCCGACCGTCGTGGCGACCGACTCCACCGTCGCCGGGTCGGCCAGATCGCGACGGGTGGCCGTCTCGGGCAGCAGCAGATGCCACCGAACCAGGCCGGCGATCCGGTCGGCGTCGGCGGGCTCGAATCCCATCCGGGTCGCGATCGTGCGGGCGATCCGCGATCCGATGACGCAGTGATCGCCGGGCTCACCCTTGCCGATGTCGTGCAGCAGCGTCGCGACCACGAGCAGGTCCGGCCGAGGCACCCGGCGCAGCTGCCCGGCGGCGCGAACACAGGCCTGGACGCTGTGCCAGTCGACCGTGAAGCGGTGCACCGGCGCCTCGGACGGCAGGTGACGCACCCGGTCCCACTCGGGCAGCCAGCGGCGTACCACTCCGGCCTGATCCAGCTCCTCCCAGACCGGCGGCAGCGCCGGGCCGGACGCCAGCAGTCGTACGAACAAGCGCCGGCACTCGAGACTCCACGGCTCCGGAAGCGGCCGCGCCGATCGGGCCAGCCGGGTCGCGGTCATCGGGGCCACGAGCAGCCCGTGCTCGGCCGCGAGCGCCGCCACCCGGAGGCTCAGCGCCGGATCGCCGGTCGGAGCCGCGTTCGCGGCCAGCACCACCTCGTCGCCGACCCGTGCGACGCCGTGCCCGAGCGGAACCAACGCGGGTCGTCGGGTCCGAGGGCGGATTCGACGCGGGCGATCGAGCACCTGGTCGAGACGCCGCCAGGTCAGCTGGGTCAGGTGCGATACCCGGCGGCCGAGCGCTCGTACGTGCCGGGCCAGGCCGTCCGGCGTAGCGGCAAGCGACTCCGCGAGGTCCGGTAGCAGCTCGGGCGCCACCCGGTTCGTCCGGCGCCCGGTGACGTCGTGCAGCGCGTCCCGGATGTCGAGCAGCTCGGTACGGCATCCCTCCGCCTCGGCGTGCGGCACGTCGACCAGCCAGGTCGCCACCAGGGCCCGGAGGATCACGCCGTCGCGCAGCCCGCCGGCCGACTCCTTGAGATCCGGCACCGCCGCGTGGGCCAGCTCGCCGAACCGCTCGGCCCGATCCTGACCGGCGGCCCGCAACTCCGGCAGCCGGCGCCGAGCCTCGCGTCGCCAGTCGCTGAGCGCCGCCGACCGCAGCGCTTGGCTGAGCTGCTCGTCACCGGCCAGATGGCGCAGGTCGAGCATGCCGATCGCGGCCCGCAGGTCGGTAGCAGCGGCTCGCTGCATCTGACCGGCGTCGCGGACCGCGTGATCCAGGTCGAGGCCGTCGTCCCACAGCGGATACCAGAGCGCTTCGGCGACGGCCGCGACCTTGTCGGCGTTGACCTTCGGGTCGTGGACCAGGACGACGTCGAGATCGCTCTTCGGAGCCAGCTCGGCACGGCCGTAGCCGCCGACCGCGACCAGGGCGAACCCCTCGGACCCACCGGCGGCGGCGTCGAACACCGCCGCCAGTCGGTGGTCCATCGCGACGGAGCGCCGCCGCCGGGATTCGGCCGCGCCGGCTCCGACGTTCACTCGCCGGTCCTACAGCGCCGCTTCGTCCGTCTCACCCGTACGCACGCGTACGACCGTGTCGACACTCGACACCCAGACCTTGCCGTCGCCGATCTTGCCGGTCTGCGCCGCCTTGACGAGGACGCCCATGACGTCGTCCACATCGTCGTCCGCGACGACCAACTCGACCCGGACCTTCGGCACCAGTGCGACGTCGTACTCCGCGCCGCGATAGACCTCGGTGTGTCCCTTCTGCCGTCCGTAGCCGCTGGCCTCGGTCACCGTCATCCCGTTGACGCCGAAGGCCTCCAGCGCCTCGCGGACGGCGTCCCACATGTGCGGCTTGATCACCGCGGTGACGAGCTTCATGCGTTCACACTCTCCTCGGTCGTCTTGGCCGGACGCGCGATCGACGCCGCGGTACGGACGCCGCCGCCCGTCGCGGGGTGCAGCTCGTACCCGGTCTCAGCGTGCTCGGCCAGGTCGATGCCACTGACCTCGTCGTCCTCGTCGACCCGGAAGCCGATCACCTTGTCGACGACCCATGCGATGACGTAGGCGAGGACGAAGGAGTACGCCCCGACCGCCAGCACCGCCACGGTCTGCTTCCCGAGCAGAGCAGCGTCGCGATCGGCGTAGAGCAGCCCGCCGGTCAGGCTCAGGAAGCCGAGTGCGATCGAGCCGAAGGCGCCGCCGACCAGGTGGATGCCGACCACGTCGAGGGAGTCGTCGAAGCCGAACCGCCACTTCATCCCGACCGCCAGTGCACAGAGCCCGCCGGCGAGGACGCCGATGATCAGCGAGCCGATCGGGCTCACGAACCCACAGGCCGGCGTGATCGCGACCAGTCCGGCGACCGCGCCCGAGGCGGCGCCGAGCGTCGTCGGCTTGCCGTCGCGGATCCGCTCCACGACGAGCCAGCCACAGACCGCCGCCGCCGTTGCGGCCTGGGTGTTGACGAATGCCGAGGCCGCCAGTCCGTTCGCCGCCAGCGCCGAGCCCGCGTTGAAGCCGAACCAGCCGAACCACAGCAGCGCGGCTCCGAGCAGCACGAACGGCATGTTGTGCGGCCGCATCGGGTCCTTCCGCCAGCCGATCCGACGACCGAGCACGAGACAGACCGCCAACGCGGCGGCACCGGCGTTGACGTGGACGGCCGTACCGCCGGCGAAGTCCTGGACGCCCCAGTGCACGAGCCACCCGGCCCCGGCACCGGCGTCACCGGCGGACCCGAAGTCGAAGACCCAGTTGGCGACCGGGAAGTACACGATCGTCGTCCAGACCGCCATGAAGGCGACCCAGGCGCCGAACTTGGCCCTGTCGGCGAGCGCGCCGCTGATCAGCGCCGGCGTGATGATCGCGAACATCAGCTGGAAGGCGACGAACGACAGCGCGGGTCCTCCGCTCAGGCCGTGAAGTCCGAAGTTGTCGAAGCCGCCGAACAGCCGGGTGGGCGATTTCCCGAAGGCGAACGAGTAGCCGTACAGCACCCACAGCACGGTGACGACCGCGATGGTGATGAACGACATCATCAGCATGTTGAGGACGCTCTTCACGCGGACCATGCCGCCGTAGAAGAACGCCAGACCGGGAGTCATGAGCAGGACCAGTGCTGCGCTGGTCATCACCCACGCGGTGTCTGCATGGACCATAGGAGCCGGCTCCTCGTGTGCAGTCGGGCGACGCCGCTCGGCGCCTGTTGCTGCTCAGGCTTGCGGTGTCAGGTTTCGACCGCCGCCCGCCCGTGTTGCACCGATGTGACAGATCCGCTCCCGTGTTACGCGGACGTGAACTGCGGCCCGGGCTCCACTGGGGTAGGCAAATACCGCCAGTGGAGCGGGCGGTCCGGCTAGGGCTGCCAGACGGCGGCGTCGTGGGCGAAGTAGACGCGGGCCGGGTCGAGCTCGAGCAATCGTGGCAGCCAGTCCGGCGCGCTCGGCAGCGGATCGTCGAAGCCCTCGCCTCGGGCCTCGACCGCTCGTATGTCGGCTGCGAAGTCCGACGCGGTCTCGTGCGACTGACCGGCGAGCACCACGGTGCCGTCGGAGCAGCGGACGACCAGCGACTGATGCCCGTCGACGTGGCCCGGCGACGGCATCACGTGCAGACCGGGGAGCAACTCCACCTCGCCGTCGATCTCCTCGTACGTGACGTGGGGATGGTCGATCAGCTCGGGCACGGTGTACTCGGTCGTACGCGCGGTCTCGAGCTCGCGGCGCTGGCATACGACCGGCCGACCGGCGAGCAGCGGATTGCCGCCGCAGTGGTCGAAGTGCAGATGGCAGTTGACGACCAGCGTGACCTCGTCGAGTGTCCGGCCCACCGTGGCGAGCGCCTCGGCGAGCGGAATCCGGCGCGGTCGGTACCACGCCTCGGTCTCGTCGTCGGCCTGACCGATACCGGTGTCGAGCAGGACAAGTCCCTCGTCATGGCGTACGAGATAGCCGAACACGTCCTCGACCCGCGGCTGTCCGGTCCCGGTCTCCTCAGGCGGACGGACGAACCGACCGAGATGGATCCGGCGGATGCTGTCGACTGTCAGCGGCACGCGGCCACCCTACGGTTTGCGTGGCAGGCCGTCAGTCGCCCAGCAGCGCGTCGACGAAGGCCTCCGGCTCGAACGGCGCGAGATCGTCGGCGCCCTCGCCGAGGCCGACCAGCTTCACGGGTACGCCGAGCTCGCGCTGCACCTGGATCACGATGCCGCCCTTGGCCGTACCGTCGAGCTTGGTCAGGGCGATGCCGGTGACGTCGACGACCTCGGCGAAGACACGGGCCTGGGTGAGCCCGTTCTGGCCCGTGGTCGCGTCGATCACGAGCAGCACCTCGGTGATCGGCGCCTGCTTCTCGACGACCCGCTTCACCTTGCCCAGCTCGTCCATCAGACCGGCCTTGGTGTGCAGCCGACCGGCGGTGTCGACCAGGACCGTGTCGACACTTTCGTCGATGCCGCGCTTGACCGCGTCGAATCCGACGCTGGCCGGATCGCCGCCCTCTGGTCCGCGGACCGTCTCGACACCGACCCGCTCGCCCCACGTCGCGAGCTGATCGACCGCGGCGGCCCGGAAGGTGTCGGCGGCGGCGAGCAGCACGGTCTTGTCCTCGGCGACGAGCATTCGCGCGATGCGGGCGACCAGGGTGGTCTTGCCGGTGCCGTTGACGCCGACCACCAGGACGACACCGGGCTGCCCGTTGGCACCGTCGACGCCAAGCGTTCGGTTCATCGTCGGGTCGACCAGAGCGACCAGCTCCTCACGGAGTGCGGTGCGAGCGGCCGCCGGATCGGCGGCGCCCTCGACCCGCAGTCGGGACCGGAGCCGCTCGACCAGCTCCTGCGTCGGCGCGACACCGACGTCGGCGGTCAGCAGGGCGTCCTCGATCTCCTCCCAGGTCGACTCGTCGAGCCGATCGCGGGACAGGACGGTCAGCAGCCCTCGACCCAACGACGACTGCGATCGGGCCAACCGGGCCCGCAACCGCTCCAGTCGGCCGGCAGGCGGCTCCGGACGCTCCAGCGGCGGCGCCTCGGGAGCTGCCTCCTCGACCGGCGCCTCCGGCGCTTCGACCGTCGCCGGCTCGGTGGGCGCGGCCACCTGACGGCCCCGTCGAGGGGCGACCAGACCGAACCAGCCGGCCACGGCCAGGACCACCAAGGCCACCGCGATGACGATGTAGATCACGAGATCGGACACGAGACGCCATCTTTCCAGAGCGTCGTACGGCTGGCCGCTGCCCGGGCGATGCAGTCGGCCACGAACGCCGGTGTACTACTGCGTGTAGTTACGATAGGAGTCGTGGCCAACCGACCGATGCCGAGGCTCGGCGATCTCGAGCGTGACGTGATGGACCGGCTATGGGATGCCCCTGGTCCGAGGACCGTCCGCGAGGTCTACGACGAGCTCGTCACCGAGCGCGACCTGGCGTACACCACGGTCATGACGGTGCTCGACCGGCTGGCCCGCAAGAAGATGGTGACCCGAACCCGGGACGGCCGGGCCTACCGCTACAGCCCGACCCACAGCCGGGCCGAGCTGACCGCCG
>Ga0209382_10002830_pt1 | contig 24733 bp, 21 predicted proteins | sample SoiMetdeltSBSDD5_FD_187599 | JGI IMG/M metagenome (GOLD analysis project Ga0209382, IMG submission 187599) | Bulk soil microbial communities from a Populus tree surrounding site in Tennessee, USA - Soil MetaG P. deltoides SBSDD5 (SPAdes) (version 2) | ecosystem: Environmental > Terrestrial >... | reverse complement strand
GTACTAGCAACAACGTGAAAGCCACGAGACTTAGCAGCCATAAAAATATATTCAGGCCGTGAGCGAGCCCTGTCTGTAGAGTCATGTTTACGTAGACAGCGGGCAAATAACCTACGCCAGCCGTCGCAACCCAAGTTGCTACTGCTGTGATCGCAAGCGTACAGATGATCGCACTCGCAATCCCGAGCCACCTCGAACGGCGCCGAAGGGAGAGGCTAACGTCTACGTCTTTTGATAGCGCATAAACTATGACTGCTAGCGAAAAGCTAGTGTGCCAGAGGACAAAGAACCACGACGCAGTATTTGTGCCATCACCAATTAAACCGCTTGTTGAATATGCGCCCGGGAAAGCGAGGGTCTGCAAAAACGCAAAGAGGCCAGCAAATACATATCCACTTGCAAGCACCAGAAGGGCACGCTTTGGAATGATTGAATATTGGACAAACAATAGTGCGGACGTAATCAAGTCGACGACACACATAACCGTCTGGAGCACCGGAACAAAGACATTTACTTGGGGGAGCTGGGTGTTCGCAAATGGTGCGACTGAAAGTGAGCCCACAACGAGAAAGATGATCACCGCAAGTGCAGCTTTGCGCTGAAAAGCGCTGATCGGCATCGTTGCGATCACGATCGGGAAATCGCGATAGTCTGGGTTTGGATTATCAACGCTGATTTCCGGCATCGTCTTTTCCAAATTCTGTGAAATTGTATTTGACCTCTCTAACGACTTCAAAGGGCAACTTCACAGGAAGCACTGCGGCGTCTGCGTCCGCTTTGGGTCATTAGCGGGACACATGCAGTGCGAAAGGGCACGTCCGCTTTGCCCCTGAAAGCGACCGCGAAAGCGGATTTCCCGCAAACGGTCATGTCCGCTTTACCCCCGAAAGATGGGCTAATCGGCCTAGCGTTCTTGTGGATAGCTGAAGATTTTGGGTGCTGCGCTTCAGGCTGATGGTGAAACGAGGTCCGTTGTCACGGCCTCAAGCATCAGAAGGAGAAGCGCAGCATGGAGCATTTTGCCGGACTGGACGTGTCAGTCAATGAGACGAGCATCTGCATTGTGGACGATGCGGGCAGGATCGTTCGCGAAACAAAGGTGGCGAGCGAACCGGACGCTCTGCTGGCGGTACTGAAAAACACTGCCTACCACTTCAAGCGCATTGGACTGGAAGCCGGACCACTGTCGCAGTGGCTTTACAGCGCGCTGGGTGAAGCAAACTTGCCGGTCATCTGTGTCGAGACACGGCACATGCGGGCTATTTTGCAGGCGCAGATCAACAAGACCGACCGCAATGACGCCCGCGGTATCGCGCAGATGATGCGGGCGGGACTTTATCGCCCGGTGCATGTGAAGACGTTACGCAGCCAGAAACTGCGGATGCTGCTGACCCATCGCAAGCTGCTGCAGTCGAAAGCCATCGCCATTGAGAATGACCTGCGCGGCACCTTGCGCAACTTCGGGCTCAAGGTGGGCACAGTTGGAGCAGTCAAGTTCGAGGTGCGCATCAAGGAGCTGGTCGAGAATCTTCCCGATCTGGCCACGCTGGTCGAGCCGTTGCTCGTTGTCCGGCGGGTGCTGCGCGAGCAGATTGCAGTTCTGCACCGCCGATTGCTGGCGATCGCCCGGGACGATGAGGTGTGCCGGCGGCTGATGACGATCCCCGGTGTCGGTCCGGTGGTGGCGTTGACATATCGCGCCACCGTCGATGTGCCGGCGCGCTTCCGCAACTCCAGATCGGTCGGGGCGGTCTTGGGCCTGACACCTTGCAAGTATCAATCAGGTGAGAGCGACTACACCGGCGCCATATCAAAATGCGGCGACGAGATGATGCGGGTCATGCTCTACGAGGCGGCGCAGATCCTGCTGATGCGCGCAACAAAATGGTCCTGGCTCAAGGCCTGGGCGATGCAGGTCGCCAGGCGCCGCGGGATGAAAAAGGCGATCGTCGCATTGGCGCGCCGGCTGGCCGTGATCATGCACCGCGTCTGGACTGACGGCACCGAATTCTGGTGGACCCGGCAACAGGCTGCCGCAGCATGACAACGCAAAACCAAATCCGATAGGAGGAAACACGACTTCCACCGCGTGGTGGAATGATGTCCCTCGCGGGACGATGGATGAGGCGAGATCGCATGTCCGCTTGGACCTGCCATCAGTCTGATGGCAAGGCCGACCGAAAGATTGTTCCGCCTCGTTCTCGAACCCCATGCTGGAAGGGCCTAGTGCCGATTCCGAAGAGAAGCACGAGCCCGTGAGCGACATCGACACCGACCAGTGGACAGTCTGAAAGCGCTTGACCCCAAACGGCCGATTAGAGAAGCGGACATGTGCAGTGCACTAACCTATGTCCGCTATGGGCCAAAAGCGGACTCATGGAGTGCAGCAAATCAGACCGCTACTCGATCACCTCGTTGGCGCGGCCAAGCAATGAAATCGGCACCGTGATGCCCAGTGCCTTAGCGGTCTTGAGGTTGACGTACAGTTCAACTTTGGTCGCCTGCTGGACCGGCAGGTCGGCGGGCTTTTCACCTTTAAGAACTCGACCGGTATAGATTCCAACGAGGCGATGCGTTTCCGCGATGTCTGTTCCATAACTCATTAAGCCTCCTGCGGCGGCGAACTCGCGTCGTTGGTAGATCGCAGGAATCCGGTGCCGGACCGTCAGCGCGGCGAGCTGTTCGATATGACCAGTGAAAAATGCAGAAAATGGCCATGTCCGCTTTACCCCCAAAAGCGGACATGTGCGACGCAAACGCGCATGTCTGCTTTGGGCCAATAGCGGACATCGGTGGCGATTAGCGCCGTTCCGGGAGCAGCGCAGCTACGCGCGGTAAAATCACCCGCGGCCACCTGACGATGGACCAGATCAGCCACCATCGCCGACCGTCATTCGACCAACGTGCCGCGCAATAATGGGCGGCCCTAGTTTTTAATGCGTCAGGTTGACCGTGACGTTCTTCCTCTGCGTGTAGCTCTCGAGCATCCCTTCGAGTGAGAACTCGCGGCCGATGCCGCTTTCTTTGTAGCCGCCATACGAGTGACCAGGACTCTGGCCGAGACCCTGGTTGACCTGGACCCAGCCGGCCTCTATCGCGTGCGCAGCGCGGAGTGCGCGGCCAATGTCGTGCGACCAGACGTAGGCGGCGAGCCCGTAATGGCTATCGTTGGCCATACGGATCGCATCCGCTTCGTCGGTCCAGGAGATGGCGACGAGCACGGGGCCAAAGATCTCCTCGCGCGCCAGGCGCCAGTCGTTCGCTACATTCGCGAAGATGGTGGGGATTGCGTAATAGCCTTCGCTGAGTGGCCCCTCCTTGGGTGGAAGGCCGCCGGTCACGATACGCGCTTCGCGCCGTTTCAGTCCTTCTTCGACATAGCCGCACACCTTCTTGAACTGCTTCTCGTTTATGATTGTGCCGATGTCGCTCGTCTCATCGAGCGGATCGCCGAGTTTGAACGCTTTCACTTTCTGACTGAGTGCATCGAGAAAATTGTCGAAGATATCGCGGTGTAGGAAGAGGCGAGAGCCCGCCGTGCAAGACTGGCTCTGCCGCGTAAAGCGCATCGCGGCAATAATGCCATCAATGACCCAGTCCTCGTTGGCGTCCGGGAAGACGATCGAAGGACTCTTGCCCCCAAGCTCGAGCGAGACCGGCACGATGCGGTCAGAGGCCGCGCGCATGATGAGCTTGCCCACCTCAGTAGAACCGGTGAACGAGAGCTTGCTCACCGTCGGGTGGTTGGCGAGCGGGGCGCCGCATTCCTCGCCGAGCCCGGTCAGCACGTTGAGCACGCCGGGCGGTAGGAACTCCTGGCACACTTCGGCCAGCAGCAGCACACCGAGCGGCGCATCCTCCGCCGCTTTCAAAACAAGCGTATTGCCGGCGCAGAGCGCAGGGCCGATCTTGCAGGCCGCGAGCAGCACCGGCGCATTCCACGGGATGATGGCACCAACCACGCCAAGCGGCTCACGTCGCGTGTAGCTCAGGACATGCTCGCCTAAGGGAATCGTCTCGCCTTTGAGTTCCCCGCCCAAGCCGCCGAAGTAGCGAATGATGTCGACTGTCGTCTTTGCCTCCGGGCGTGCCTGGGTGCGAAGCGCATTCCCGGTCTCAAGCGCGATTGTGCGCGCAAGCTCCTCGACCCTCGCGTCGAGCGCATCAGCAATCCGGGCGAGAAGTCGGCCGCGATCGCGAGGGACCGTGCGCGACCAGGCGGGAAAGGCATCGGCCGCAGCTTTGACGGCGCGCTCGACATCCTCGGCCCGACCTCGTGGGACCTCGGCGATCGGGCGCCGGTGCGCCGGGTCCTCGACCTCGAGCACCTCGCCCGAAGCGCTGTCGACCCACTTGCCGCCGATCAACATGTGCCGTTTGCTAAGCGCCGCCTCGTCAGCGTGCAGTCTCTGGATAGCCGTCATGCTCACCTCCATCGCTCGGGCCCAGTCGGTACCGCGGGCGGGGTCGGCGTTGCCCGCCGGATGAGATTTCAGTACGCCCGGGCCGGGGTTACTTCTTTATGAGCGCGCATTTGCTCTGTTCGAGCGGTTGCACCGCGTCATTTGCCGCGATGGTTCTCAGGACATTGTAGTAATCCCACGCGCCCTTCGACTCGTCCGGCTTTTTTACCTCTACGAGCAACATGTCGTGAACCATGCGGCCGTCTTCGCGCACGAACCCTTTGGCGAAAAAATCATCCACCTTTAGCTCGCGCATCTTCGCCGCCACGGGTTTGCCGTCGGCGTTTCCAGCGGCCGCAATGGCCTTTAGATAATGCAGCACCGCCGAATAGGTACCCGCCTGCACCATGCCGGGCATACGACCTGTTCGATCGAAGAAACGCTTGGACCATGAGCGCGTCTGGTCGTTCAGGTTCCAATAAAATGCGGTCGTAAAAGTCAGCCCGTTTGCGATCGGCAAGCCGAGCGCATGAATATCGCTCAAGACAACCACAAGTCCCGCGAGCTTTTGTCCGCCGGCTGCGATGCGAAACTCGGCCGCCTGTTTTACCGAATTGATCGTGTCGGCACCGGCATTGGCGAGGCCTACGATCTGCGCCTTGGATGAGGAAGCCTGCAGCAGGAAGGAAGAGAAGTCCTGCGTATTAAGCGGTACGCGCACCTCGCCGCGCACAGTGCCGCCGTTCTCCTTGACGACGCGGGAGAGATCGGCGGCCATTTGATGACCGAAGGCATAGTCGGCCGCAAGGATGAACCAGCTCTTGCCGCCTTGCGCTACGATCGCACGCGCGGTTCCGACCGCTTGGGAGTAGGTATCGAACGCCCAATGAAAGCCGGTGGGTGAGCAATCTTCATTGGTCAGTCGCGTCGTTGCCGGGCCGACAGCCAAAGTGATCTTTCCATGGTCGTTGGCGATCTTTTGAACCGCGAGCGCGACCGCGGAATTTGTCAATTCGGCAATGGCGCTCACATTTTCAAGATCAAACCAGCGGCGCGCTATGTTGGCCGCGAGGTCCGGCTTGTTCTGGTGATCGCCGACCACAATCTCCACCGGTTTCCCGAGCACCTTTCCGCCAAAGTCCTCGACCGCCATCTGCGCGGCGGTGACCGATGTCTTGCCGCCAAAATCGGCATAAGGCCCAGCCTGATCGTTGAGAATGCCGATGCGTATCGCTGCCGGCGCCTGCGCCCAGGCGAGCGGCTGCAACACGAAGGCCGTACAAAGACACGTGGCCAGCCAAATGATGCGCATGACACCCTCCAAGACAGCTAAAATTCTCAAGCCCGATGGGCTCTCAACAGAGTTTCGTCTTTTTAGGTGCAGGGAGCAACAATGTCCGCTCTGGGTCACAAGCAGACATTTGCGCCGCAATAGGCCATGTCTGCTTTACGCCCAATAGCGACGCAAAAGCAGACATGCCGCAATTGGTCATGTCTACTTTTGACGGCGTCTCTTTTTAGTTCGTAGTCGTGAAATGGTTTCGTCGTGCATAGGATTCGATGCCGGGGCAGATGGAATGGGCGAGTCCGGCGCAGGGTCTTGAATCGGCGCGCCCAAGCGTTCAAGTGCTTTTTGAAGCAGCTGACGTGCTTCTTCTTGCTCAGTGGCGTTCATTCGCCGCGGGTCGACATTGATGCTGATGTGGGGCAAGCGAATGGCAATCGCCTCGCCTTCATGGGCTATTGCTTGAAAATCGTCGATGACGCGGTACGTGGTTATCGGATCGGCAAACCCCTTAACCCTGATCCGCCCGACCTCCTCACAGCTGATCTCGTCTTTTACGTGCGCATAGGTTTCATAGGAGATCAGGATTTCTCCAGGGGGCGCCTCGCTTTCAAGACGCGAAGCCAAGTTTACGCCGCTGCCAATGGCGGTGTAGCTGACGCGGTCTTCGCTGCCGAAATTTCCGACCGTGCAATACCCAGTGTGAATGCCCATTCGGCAGGATAAAGGTCGTTCAATACCGGCGTCCCGCCAGATGCTTGCGAGCTGCCGAACACGCTTTTGCATCGCCACCGCCATCTTGACGCATGTCAGAGCATCCGCAGTCACACCGCGACTTTCGGGATCGCCGAAGAAAATCATGACAGCATCGCCAATGTATTTGTCGATCGTCGCGCCGTAGCTCAGAGCAATCAGCGACATTTCGGTCAAATATTCATTTAGGAGCTGCGTAAGGTCTTCCGATTCCATCTTGTCGGTAATTTCGGTAAAGCCCGTGATGTCAGAAAAGAACACCGTGAGTTTTTTGCGCTGGCTAACAACTTTGACATCCTGAGCGCCCGAGAAGATTGTCGCATAGACTTGCGGTGGCAGGTATTTTGCGAGTTTCCCTGATAAAGTCTCAAGCATCGAGTTTTTCTCGGATACCTCGATCGTTACGCGCCGCAGACGTTCACGTTCGGCAGCAAGCTGCTGCTCGCGCAATCGAAGCTCGGTGATGTCGGTTCCGGTTCCCCGATAACCCTTGAACGTTCCGTCCAAAGCGAACACCGGCTTGCCGCTGATTTGCAGAAATCGAAGCTCCTTGTTGGGCAACGTTACGTCGTACTCGAAGTTGCGAAAGGGCTTCCGGGCATTCAGATCGCGGTAATGAGCCTGCCAGTGCGGCACTTCTAATGCCTTGCCTGCAAACTCCTGCCTCGTTCGGCCGATCAGGGCTTCTCGCGCGACCGGCAAGATCTCAAAGAAACGATCAGAGATGTAGGTGAAGCGCAGGTCCTCATCCATCTCATAGAGCCAGTCACCAGAGACCTCAGCGACATCGCGAAAGCGCTGGTTGCTTGCTTCCAACTCCGCTTCATGCCGCTTCATGTTGGTGATATCCGAGAAGACGACGACAACACCGCCATCGCGCGTTTTTCTTTCGCTGATCTGATACCAGGTGCCATCGCTACGCTCTACGACGACAGGCTCGCTTGGATCACGGTGCTTGGCGACACGCTCGCGTATCCACTTTTCAGGGTCCTCTTGGGCTGCCGGAATGAGGCCGTTCCTTATCGCGCGCCGGACGATGCTCTCGAACTTGTCTCCGATTTCGACTGACGAGCCGGCGTCATGCCGCATCAGCTTGTGGTAATGAGAATTGCACAGGATCAATCGATCCTGGTCGTCGTAGAGCGCAAAGCCTTCAGAGATGGTTTCAATCGCTTCCAGGAGACGCTGTCTGGCGAGCGTTACCTCCTGTTCGCGGAGTTTGAGGTCAGTAACGTCGCTGCCGGTGCCGCGGTAGCCAGCGAAATCGCCATCAGCCCCAAAAACCGGTTTGCCGCTGATTTGCAGATAGCGCACTGAACCATCCGCCATCGCAGTGTTGTACGCGAAATTTCGAAACGGGCGGTGCGCGGCGAGTTCGGAATAATGCTTTTTCCAATGAGGCTCGTCGAGTTCGCGGCCGGCAAATTCCTGGCGAGTCTTGCCGATCACCTGCTCAGGCCTGACGGGAAATATTTCGAAAAAACGATCAGAAATGTAAGTGAATCTCAAGTCGGCGTTCATTTCATAGATCCAGTCGCCGGCGGTGTCTGCTACATCTCGAAATCTCTCCTCGCTCGCCTTGATTGCCAAATCGTATGCAGCTTGTGCCTTCGCCGCCCTCAAATGCGATAAGACCCAGTGCCGCACGATGCGAATGTATCTTCGGGCGTCATCAATTGGGGCAGCAACCGCAACACAGAAGAGGCGCTCGCCTTCAAAATCGATAGCGGCGGCGCACCCTTCGAGCATGCTGATCGATCGCGCCGCTTCCTCTGCGGTCACACTGAACGAGTCGATCTCGCCGACCATGATTTTTGCGCCGTTCTCATGAAGGTCGCCAATGCGCGTTCGTTTGGAAGAGGCGATGACCCGACCACGGCCACCGATGATTGTGACGACAGCATCGATCTCGTTGGCGATCTGGTCGCAAATATCCTGAAGAATGCCGATTTCTAGCTGCATCAGGAGCCAGAGTCCTCAAACTGACAAAGAATTTCCCAACCGCCCGTCGCCCCTAATGTGTGACGCGGACGCAATCAAAATATCCGGTAGCATGGCAGCAGCCTGCTATGTCTGCAATTGGGGCCCTGATGTCCGCTTTGGGTCAAAAGCAGACATATGCGCTGCAACAAGCCATGTCCGCTTTACACCCAAAAGCGACCGCGAAAGCGTAATTCCGCAAAAGGCCATGTCCGCTTTACACCCAATAGCGGACATGTGCGGCGCAACTAGCGATGTCCGCTTTGGGCCAATAGCGGACATCAGCCACTATTTATTGCGTCTGCCGCCTACAAATTATCTTCGATCCAGTCAGCGGCGAAATCGATGCCGATTTGGCGGTTGTCGACGTGGGCATGCTCTGCGCCGCCTTCTTCGGTCGTGAAGATCTTGATTGTCTTGTTTTTCGAGCCGACCGCATCAAAGAGCTTTTGGGCATTCTCGACTGGCACGACTCTGTCGTTCGCGCCGTGGGTGATGAGGAAAGGGCATGTGATGTTCTTCGCCACGTCCTTTAGAGTGAATTTTTTTGCGATTGCGATGCCGTCTTCCGCCGTTTCCGCCCCGACCACCCAGCGGAACTGAAAATTAGATTGCGCCACCGTGGTCGGGGAGTTGGCGTTTTTTTGCCTGATCTTCTCCTGCCACTCCGCAAGGTCCCAATGCAATGCGGAAAGCGCGACGCATGCTGCGTAGCGCTTCTCGAAAGCCGCGATACGGGACGAGTAATAGCCGCCAAAGCTGTAACCGAAGATGGCGATGCGCTTAGCGTCAACGTCCGAGCGCTTGGCGAGATAATCGAAAGCCGCCGTGCCAGGCACCTCGTAGTCGTAGCGGCTTGCCATGTCACGGATTCGTCGCGTCTCGCCCATGCCGGGACCGTCCAGTGCGAGGGTGTTAATGCCGCGACGCGCGAACTCTCGGCCCGCGAAAAAGATGCTCATCTCCTTGGCATTGTCCATGCCGTTTACGACGACGACCGTCGGCGCCGGAAGGCCATTCGCGGATGCCTTCATGAACAACGCTGGCAGCGTGGTTCCCTCATAGGGCACCTCGACGAATTCGATGGACGGTTCGCGCAAGCGGATGCCGGCATGCCAGCAATGATAGGCTTTTTCGGCCTGCGCTCGCTTTTCCGGGCCCGGCGTGATGAAACGCTCGGCGTTGTAGTGATAGACGCCGGCGCGCAGATAGTAGTCGCCGGCGCTGATCTTGTGGCCCTTGGCCAGCGCCGCATCGGCGCGGCTCTCGAGCTGCGCGCCCATCGCGCGCCACTCTTCTTGCCAGGCCTTCGGATCGCTTTGCCGCACCCGGAGCCTCTCACAGACGCGATCGATCTCCTCGAGCGCGACCACGCCATAGGGCGCCATGCCCTTCAAGATCAGCGTTGCATTGGACCAAAGAAAGTTATCGCCGAAATGGTCGATCCATGGTCCACGAGTCATGAAAAATCCTTTCGCAAGTTGGTCGATTTGTGTGTCCACCGTTAGCTGGCGTGTGGACGAAGGCAGGTTCTAGAGGATTGTTACATGCGCTTTGAACGAGGTTATCGGCTCGTTCACCGGCGCACTAATTCGCCTTGAGCCCCTTGGCCTCGATGAAGGTAGTCCAATTTTTGATCTCGTTCCGCAGCAGTGTCTGCAGCACCGCAGCGCGGCCGAATTCCGGTTTGATGTCCAGTGCAGCCAGGCGCTCGCCAACGGCGGGCGATTTTAACACCTTTTGGATAGCGTTCTCCAACTTCGTCTTAACGTCGGCCGGCATTCCCTTCGCTCCAAATATGCCAAACCAGAACTGGAGATCTACGTCGGCGTGCGTGACGCCGGCCTCTGTCAATGTCGGAACGCCTGGCAGCGCCGGGGAGCGTTCCTTACCGGTGACGGCAAGGGCTTTGATCCGCTTGTCGTCAACCAGAGGCTTCGCCACCTGGCTCGATGCCATGATGATGTCGACCTCCCTCGCAATGATAGCAGCCATCGCTGGCCCGCCACCCCGGTAGGGAACGCTGAGTGCGTCGATTTTCGCCCCGTCCTTGACGACTTCCCAGACGAGTTGAGCAACCGATCCCGCCCCGGCCGAAGCGTAATTCAACGTCTTACCGGACGAATGAGAGTAGGCAATCAGTTCCTTGACGCTGCTAACCGGAATTGCATCGGTAACGCATAGCGCGAGTGGCGAATGCGCGACCGACGCGACCGCATCGAGTTCCGTGACCGGATCGAAAGCCGGCGTCATATCCTTGAACCCCGGCCGGATCGCGACTGCGTTCTCCGCCATCAGCAGCGTGTAGCCATCCGGCGTGGAGGCCGCTACGTTCCGCCAGGCGATATAGCCGCTCGCGCCGGCGATGTTTTCGACATAGATCGCCTGCCCGAGTTCCTGGCCGAGCGCGCCCGTTAACAGACGCGCGAGCGTATCGGTGGCGCCGCCGGGCGCGAAGCCGACAACCAGCCGGATCGGCCGGTTTGGATAGTCGGTCGTCGGCTGTGCGTGCGAAACGACCGGGATGATGAGAGCGGCACCGGCGAGTAGAGCCGCAAACAATTGGCGCATAATGGCTTCCTCGTACTACTCCGCCTTGATGCCGGCGGCCTTGATCAGCGGCCACCACTTCTCGATCTCGGCCCTCTGGAATGCGGCGAGCGCCTCTGGCGTCTGTTGCGCGCGCGGCGGAATGTCCGCGCCCAGTCCAGTAAGCCGCGTGCGCACCGAGGGATCAGCGAGCGCATCGACGACTGCGCTGTTGAGCTTGGCAATCACGGCCTTGGGCGTGTCCTTCGGCGCCCACAGGCCGAACCAGATCGAGGCATAGAATCCCGGCAGCCCGCTCTCGTCGATGGTCGGAATTTCGGGCGCCGAGGCAAGCCGCGTCTTGGCGGTGACGCCATAGGCCTTGAGCTGGCCGCTGCGCACCTGCGGCAACGAGCTCGAGGCCTGGTCGAACACGAGATCGATCTGCCCCGCGATCAGGTCCTGCAGCACCTGCGGCGTGCCGCGATAAGGCACGAGCTGGAAATTCTTGCCGACAGCGATCTGGAAATAGACCGCGGTGAGGTGCGATGGGCTCCCTGGCCCCGCATTGCCGATCGTCACCTTGTCGGGATTTGCCTTGAGCCGCGCGATCAGCTCGCGCAGATCCTTTTCCGGCGTGGCCTTGTTGGCGATCAGCAGCTGATGATTGCTCGGCAACAGCGAGATCGGCTCGAAGTCCCTAGCGAGGTCGTATTGCAGCGGATAGATCGCGCCGTTGACGACATGGGTGCCGAGATTGCCGAGCATGATGGTGTGGCCGTCCGCTGTCGCGCGCACCACGCGTCCGGTTGCGATGCTGCCGGCGGCGCCGGTGACATTCTCGATGACGACCGGCTGCCCAAGCGTCTCCCGCATACGCTCGGCGAGGATGCGCGCTAACACGTCGGCCGGCCCTGCCGCCGGGAACGGCACAACCATGGTGATAGGCCGCGACGGATAGGTCTGCGCCGAGGCAATAGGCGCGAGCGCGGCGAGCGCGACCGTGCCGGCAGCCAACTGCAGGAATCCGCGGCGTGGAAATATCATGGCGCGTTCCTCCAGATATCCGTTGCTTTGCCGGCGGCATTTCCGCCAGCGGATAGGCTAGGGTTGGCGGCCGTATTTGTCACCCGGACGAGGTGTCTATCGAGGCCGATGCCCATTTTGGGTCATAAGCAGACATTTGCGCCGCAAAACGTCATGTCGGACTCATGCAGCGCAGCAACATCATTGGATAACCTTCTTGGCGCGGGCGAGGCATTGTCAAACGGCCCCGAAAACGATGTATCTTGACCGTCACTGCAGCTGCGTCTCGGTCAGGCTGGTTAGATCGCATATGCTACTCGAGGTGAAACTCCGGCGATGTTCTAGCGCGATAGCCGGCGCTCTCTTCGCCATCGCGGCGCTTCTCGCTGCGTTCGTCCCTGCTCCGGCGGCAGCGCAGACCGGAGAGCCGATCAAGATCGGCTACAGTATGTCGCTGACGGGAGGGCTCGCGGCCAACGGCAGGTCCGCCCTGCTTGCCCAGAAGATCTGGGAGGAGGATACCAATGCTCGAGGTGGACTGCTCGGTCGTCCCGTGAAGCTTATTTATTACGACGATCAAACCAATCCGGCGACGGTACCCGGCATCTATACCAAGCTACTCGACGTCGACAAGGTCGACCTGATCATCGGCCCCTACGGCACTAACCTGCTGTTGCCGGCAATGCCGATCGCCATGCAACGAAAGAAGGTCTTCATCGGTCTGCTCGGGCTCGCAGTGAACAGCACATTCAATTATCCTAACTACTTCAGCATGGTTCCGAGCGGGCCCGACCCGAAGACATCCTTCACCAAAGGCTTCCTCGACCTGGCGGTGCGGCAGAATCCAAAGCCGCAGACGGTCGCGATCGTGGCGGCCGACGCGGAGTTCGGCCTGAATGCCTGCGAAGGCGCGCGCAAAAATGTCAAGGCAGCCGGCCTCACCGTCGTCTATGACCGCAGATATCCAGCGGAAACCACCGACCTCGCGCCGGTGGTGCGGGCGATCGCGGAGACAAATCCGGACCTCGTCATCGTATGCTCCTATCCGCCCGACTCGGTCGGCATGGTGCGGGCGGTCAACGAGGTAGGCTTCAAACCGAAAATGATCGGTGGCGCCATGGTCGGCCTGCAGAGCACAGCGATCAAGGCTCGGCTCGGTCCACTGCTCAACGGCTGGACCAATTACGACTACTGGCTGCCGGTGCCGAAAATGGAATTTCCTGGGGTGAAGGATCTTATGACGCGCTACCAGGCGCGGGCGGCGGCGGAAGGGGTCGATCCGCTCGGCTATTACATGGCACCATGGAGCTACGCCCAGCTGCAGGTCGTCCGGCAAGCGGTCGAGGGCACCAAGGGCCTCGACGACACCAAGCTCGGCGATTACATGCGCGCTAACACGTTCAAGACCGTGGTCGGCGACGTGAAGTTTGGGCCGCAGGGCGAATGGGCGCAGTCGGACGTGCTGCAAGTCCAGTTCCGGAACGTCAAGACCAATGACCTCGCCCAGTTCAAGGACATCTCGACCCAGGTCGTGGTCTGGCCTGCCGAATACGAGTCGGGCAAGTTGATGTATCCTTATGAAAAAGCACAGTAAGCGCTTGCTTCAAGTCCCTGAGAAATCAATCCTCATACCGAACGACCCGAACCGCATTAGATCGAACAGTCTCATTCGATGATCTCGTCGGCACTCGATGAGAACCCGGGCGGGACGTCGAGGCCAAGCGCCTTCGCAGTCTTCAGATTGATCACGAACTCGAAGTTGGTTGGCTGAACGATAGGCAGCTCGGCAGGCTTTTCGCCCTTTAGAATCCGGCCGGTGTAGATGCCGGCCTGACGATAGGCATCGGCGAGGCTCGTGCCGTAGCTCGCCAAGCCGCCGGCCCTGGTAAACTCGCGCCCTTCAAAAATCGCCGGAACGCCATAGCGCGCTGCCAGCGCAACGACTTGATCACGTTCGCTGTTAAAGAACGGGTCGGAGCCAACCAGCAGCGCGCCGGCGCCCGACTTGGTCACGGTCGCGAACGCCACGTCGATGTCGCGTGCGGTACTCGCGCTAAGGATGCTCACTTGTTGCCCGAGGGCGCGAGCGGCATCCTGAACACCCCTCAACTGAGTTTGAAAATTCGCATTGGTTGGGTTGAACAATACCGCTATCAACGCGGCAGCCGGAACCAGCCCGCGAAGGAGCGCCAGTCGCTTTCCCTCCAACACTTGCTGAAAGATGTACACCCCGGTTGCATTGCTGCCCGGCCGGTTGAGGGTCAATACCAAGCCGGATGTGACCGGATCGGCACCACTTACGAAGACAATTGGAATCGTTGTGGTTGCCGCGTAGGCGGCAAGTGCCGCGGCGCCGCCTCCCGCCGTAACGATCACGGCCACACGCCGGCCGACAATGTCTCCGGCCAGCGTTACAAGTCGATCCGTCTGACCATTCGCCGAGCGGAAATAAATCGCCACATTCCTGCCCTCGATGTAACCGGCGTCTTTCAGGGCCTGGCGGAATGCCGTCATCAGGTGAAGATCAAAGGACTGGCCGTCGAGAAAACCGATCACCGGCATTGCCGGTTGCTGCGCGCGCGCCACAAGTGGCCACGCAACCGCACCACCGAGAAGTGCAATGAATTTCCGGCGCCGCATAAGCCCCTCACACGAAGGGTCACAGCTTACCATACGCCGAATAGAGTTGGGCTTGTGCACCACAGCAAATCGGATTGTTCAGTGTCCGCTTTGGGTCAAAAGCCGACATATGCGCTGCAGCAAGCCATGTCCGCTTTACCCCCAATAGCGACCGCGAAAGCGGACATCCCCAACGTGCGAAGCATATCGACCCTCCTTCTGCGAACTACCCACAAGTCGATATAGCACCCTGTTCGCCATACCGAATCATGCCGACTCGGTTTAAAACTTGGTCCGTGATTCAAACTCAAAGGGGTGCACTGTGCTCAAGTCGCTAGTGCAACTCACGGGATATGCGACGGCTTGTGCATTGCTTGCTGCTTTCGCAGTTGGGGCTGGGCTATGGGTGAGCTTGGCGCTGATTAGTCATTAGCTTGATGGCGCCTGGCGACTCGACGATCTAAGTCCCCTTTCTTTTTGATCGCCCGCGCTATATCCGGCCCGCATGTTGTGGCGTGTGCGTAACTCTCGCGGTAGGCCATTGAGTGCCCGGACTTGCCGAGGGTGCTTGCAAGCTATCAGCCGGAGGCTGGGTTAATGCATGTGCTTCGTATTTTATTGCTGGTGATGACGGCAGGCGTTTTAGCTTTCTTTCTATACCAAGCAATTACTCGGCAAATACCAAGAGACGCTTTCTGGACTGTAATTGCCATTGCCTGCGGCTTTAGTTTGAATCTGATCTATCTCTGGTTCTCTACACCGGGCGGAACGCCAGTGGCTATCGAGGATAAACCACCTGTCGCTGTGGAAGAAAAAGCACCCGTGGTCGGTAAGGCAAACGATGCTGGTCCACAGGCCGAAGAGGCCAGCGGCAAGCAGGCCTTCACGCCAAACTGTGAAAAGGAAATACGGCGTACAGCCGATTTATTAAGATTTTTTGCAAATAGAATCCAAGCGGGAGAGGAAACACAATCGGTCGTTGGTGACATGAGACAGCAAGAGAAAAGAATAGCGGTAGTTTGCCCTGATTAAGCGACCTGGATAAAAGTCAAAAATCCGAAGGCTCCCGCCGCCACTCGCGCAGTAGATGGGACGTTCTAATGAACCGAAAGTTCATCGTTGCTATTTTGCTGGTCGCCACCGTACCGGTGTACGCACAGGCTCAAAATCCGAAAGTGAGCCAGGGTGACGCACAGAAGGTCGTAACAATCATCAGCAGCGACAAAGTCAAAACCCAAACCTATTGCGAAATAATGAAACTCGGCGAGCAGCTCGGGCAGGCCTACGAGAAGAACGACAAAAAAATGATCGTTGAGTTGTCCCAGAAACTTGAAAGAATGGAAAAAGCCCTCGGACCCGAATATGTCGCATTGCTCGATGGGCTTCAGTACATCGATCCGGAAAAACACCAGCTTCATGCGGAGTTTTTGTCGGCATTCGGAGCACTCGCTAGGCTGTGTACGAGATAAGTCTCAAAAACCCCGGCGGATGAAAAAGATATTGACCTTGGGCTTCCTGCTGCTCGGCTTGCAGCAATTATCGGCTCAAACCTTGCCGTTCTATGATCTTAGTTATTACGACAGCCCCAAATGCGTAAAAGAAAAAGCAACTAGCTTTGCAAAAAACACTAATACCAAAGCAGACGAAGCCGTCGGCAGGTCAATATGCCAGGTAGCGAAAATGTCCGGGGAGTCTTTTCGCAAAGATATAGCGAAACGGTGGGACACGATTCCATCTGAAGCCAGGTTGAAGTGCATCAACGATTTAGAACAAGCGCGAAAGTCTGGGCGGATACCGATGGTCGACTATGGCATGCTTGAAAGTTGCATTAATGACCTGACGAAAAAATAGGGAACCCGAATGCGGGTTATCAATCACCTATAACACCCTCGGCAAATCCGGACGCCGCGCACCGCATGAATCATTCGTATTGTGCGCCATCTTCTTCGGACAATCGGCGGTGATCTCATCGAGCCAATCGATCAATTTGGCATTGCCTCCACGTTCCTCGATTACATGCTGCACCCGATAGCGACCAGCGCGGCTGCATCTATGGCGTCGGTAACACCGGTATCCCAAAGCAGCCGTAAGCTGCACAGCCGAGCAGGCCAAGATCAGCCAAAGAATTTTTTAAATAAAAAATCAAACTTCGCTTCGAATTTTTGCGGGCTTTGAATCGAGGATGTCAGCACCAAGCTCTGGTACAATACTGCTGTCGAAGCAGCCACAGCAAAGAGCCTTACGGGTCTCTAGTTCGATGCGCCGCCCGCTCGGATACTCAATGTACCGCCGAACGAACCCCCCGTGGCTTTCGAGAATATACTTCGTGCCGACAGGGAAGCGTTTTGGAAGCCGCGGGGAACGACGCATACTCAACACTCCACTGTACTCGCCAGAGCGAGCAGCGTGCGTTCCTTGTGTGAAGAAATCGTTACTTATCCGCGACTGTGAATAACTGACGCTGCACATACCTGCAACTCCGAAAGCGGACATTCATGAGCGTCAACGGCATGTCCGCTTTGGGTCAAAAGCAGACATTTGCAGTGCAAAACGTCATGTCCGCTTTGCCCCCGAAAGCGGACATTGACGCCACGCAAACGGATGTCCGCTAGGGGGCCAATAGCGGACTATTCGCCATTGACGGTAGTTCCAATTGCATCTGTCATTAACATCGATCACCGGCGCTAGTGCCACGTGGTGCTTGGGAGCGGAATGATGCTGCAGCTTTATGGCAACCCCCGATCACGAGCGATGCGATGTCTCTGGATGCTCGAGGAAATGGGTAAGCCATATCAGCTAATAGAGAAGAGTACCCGCGCCGACGATCTGCAGAGCGCCGAATATCTACGACTGAATCCGAATGCGCGAATTCCGACTCTCGTGGATGGTGATCTGGTGTTGTGGGAATCAATGGCGATTAACCTCTACCTCGCTCAAAAATACGAAGGACCCATGCACTGTGCCGGTCCCGAGGTGTTGGGTCTGGCTGCTCAGTGGAGCTTCTGGGCCATGTTGGAAATGGAAGAATTGCTACTCGATTTGTTGCAGCATCGCGCAATGCTGCCCGAATTTGCGCGCGATGCTTCATATGCAGAACGCGACGAGTTGTTGCTAAAAAAGCCACTAGGCGTGCTCAATGATGCCTTAGCGGGGCGCGATTATTTGGTGGGCAATAGCTTTACCGTCGCCGATCTCAACGTGGCGGGAATCCTCGTATGGGGCAAGATGAGCCGACTGAATCTGTCGGACCACGCGGCAGTGACACGGTGGTTTGACGCCTGCTTGGCACGGCCCGCCTGCAGTCGAGTGCGTGATCGAGCAAGCCGTAAATGATAGGGATTTGCGGTGTCCCCATTCGAATTGCCTCTACGATGCCTCGACGTTTAACGGCACATCTAGAGCAAAAGGCCCCGGTCCAAACCGAAGCCCAATGCACGCCTTCTTGGTTGCGCCGACTAGCAACGAAACGCGCTTCCGTAACCTGGTTTCTTTCTTTGGCCCGGAGGGCAAAAGCCATACGACTTGGCACCGCGCTTCTTCGTCTTCGCTGCGAGGTAAAGGTGGGTCGCGTCAGTTATGCTCAGGCGAGGCGGAGTGTTATTCACGCCAGTGCCTGTGGCTGCTTGCGCTGCAGTAAAGAGCGAACCCAACGAAAGCACCGCAACTGCTGCAATTAAGATGCTCAAGGTGCGCATTAAATTCCTCCCAGTGTTCAGAACGCTCAATCGCTCAATCAACGCCGAATGTCAGTCGCAGTTCCCGTGCTCTGCCCGCTAATGTCCGCTTTGGGTCATTAGCAGACATTCGCGCCGCAAAAAGTCATGTCCGCTTTACCCCCCGAAAGCGGTTCGATGTCGGTATAATTGATAAGTTGGCTGCGCATAAGTCGGGGTTGGTCATGCCTAACGAGGAATTGGGTCGCGTTTTGGAAATGCCGGTCTCCTGTCCCCATTGTCCGAAATATTCAATGCAGCCGGTGGCTTTCGTTGTAACCAGTGAAAAATTTACCTGTTCTGACTGCGAGGCAACGATTAATCTCACAACGAAAGAGTGGGTCGCGTTTCGTCAAAAATTTCGAAATGCGCTCAAAGAACTCCAGCCGCTTTACAAACAACTACCGTGATGACGCGGCACAAAGCTCGCCGCCGGGGCTGTCCGCCAAACGGATGTCGGGTTTCGGAGGAAGCCGTTAGCCCGGGAAAAGCAGAGAAAGATTGGAAACATGCGCATTATCCATGTTTTCCGCCGTCGCTACTGGGGCGTTATTCTCGGGCTGCTTGTGGCAGCTCTAGTGAGAGGTTCTGCCGGCGCGCAAACCTCCGTTAAGTTCACACTTGATTGGAAGTTCGAAGGACCGGCCGCGCCCTTTCTGGTCGCCGTGGACCGGGGCTATTTCACCGCAGAAAATCTCGAAGTGATGATCGAGCCTGGGAACGGTTCGCTAGAGCCGATCAATCGCGTCGCGTCCGGCGCCTATGACATCGGCTTCGGCGATATCAACACACTCATCAAGTTCCGCGACCAAAAGCGAGGCGCCCCGCTCAAAGCGGTCTTTATGGTTTACAACAAGCCCCCCGGCGCGATCGTCGCGCGCAAGAGCCGTGGCATCACGACGCCGAAAGATCTGGAAGGAAAAAAGCTCGGCGCGCCGGCCAGGGATGCCGCTTTTGCCCAATGGCCCATCTTCGTTCAGACTACCGGGATCGACGCCAGAAAAGTGACGATCGTAGATGTCGGATTCGCGGCACGCGAGCCGATACTCGCTTCCGGCCAAGTCGATGCCATCACCGGATTTTCGTTCTCCTCATACTTTACACTCAAAGATCGCGGCGTACCCGTGGACGACATCGTTGTTATGTTGATGGGCGACTATGGCCTCAAACTCTACAGCAATGCGATCATCGTGAATGCGAAGTTTGCGGCGGAAAATCCCGAGGCCGTGAAAGGCTTCCTGCGTGCCTTTCTCAAAGGGTTAAAGGACACGGTCACCAGTCCCACGCGCGCGATCGAAACGGTTCTCCGGCGCAATGAGGATGCCAAAAAGGAGGTCGAGCTCGAACGACTGCAAATGGCCATCAGAGATAATATTCTAACGCCGGAAGTGCGGACGAACGGCTACGGCGGCGTAGATAATGAGCGCTTCGAGCAGGCGATCGACCAGATTGGGCTGGCATACAAATTCAAGGCAAAACCGAGCGTGGCGGATATCTTTGATCTGTCGTTTCTTCCTCCTGCTGGCGAACGATCGGCTCGCTGACGTCTTAGGAGGTATCGCTTTGGGTCACTAGCGGACATTTTGACCGTCGAATGGGATGTCTGCTTTACCCCCGAAAGCGGACATGTGCGGTGCAACTACTGATGTCCGCTTTGGGCCAATAGCGGACATCGCGCCACTTACTCGATCACCTCGTCGGCGCGGGCGAAAAGCGAGGGAGGCACGGTGAGGCCAAGCGCCTTGGCGGTCTTGAGGTTGATTACAATCTTGAACTCGGTAGGCGCTTGGATCGGGAGGTCGGCAGGCTTCTCGCCTTTGAGGATGCGACCAACATATCTGCTCGCCTGCCGAAACTGATCGACGACATCAATACCGTATGAGAGTAAACCGCCACTAGCTGCCCAATTACGATATGGATACACAGCCGGCACACGGTGCCGGACGCTCAAATCTATAATTAGTTGTAGATGCACCGCCGTGACCGCATCCGGCGGCACGATCAATCCACCGTTTTGTTTGCGTGAGAACGCTTCTATTCGGCCTTCGATTTCGTCGCCATTACGCACCGGGCCCGGATCAATTTCAATCGCACGTCCTTCCGCAAGGGATTTAGAAAATCGAGTGTATCCTGTCCATTGCGGGACATTTTCGGGATTTAGCAATAGTAGGACCCGCGAGGTGCTTGGCGAGATCTCCCTGAGAATCTCAAGCCACTTACCGACCATCGAATATTCATAGGTGGTGAATCCAGTGATATTCCCCGCTGGGTGCGCGAGGCTCGATACAATGCCAGCCTGAACTGGATCGGAGACTTGGGTGAATACCACCGGTATGGAGCGTGACACTTTTTGCACAGCTGATGCGACCACGGTGCCGAGAATCAGAATTACGTCCGGATTGGAGTCAACAAGTTGGATGGCACGGTCCTGTATGACCTTGGTGTTGCCATCGCCATATCGCACATCGATCCGCAGATTTTTCCCTTCGCTCCACCCCAAGCTCTGCAGCTCATGGCGCATCGCTGCGATGCGTGCAGGTGTGTCAGGATCGCTTTCTCCGGTGGCAAACAAGACGCCGACGCGTCGCATGCGGTCAGGCTGCTGCGCGCGTGCTGTCAGCGGCCATGACGCTACCGCACCGCCGAGAAGTGAAATGAACTCGCGCCGTCTCACTCGATCACCTCGTCGGCGGCATTCAACAGCCCAAACGGCACGGTTAGGCCCAGCGCTTTGGCAGTCTTGAGATTGATAGTCAGGTCGAACTTGGCCGACTGAATAACTGGCAACTCCGCCGGCTTCTCGCCTTTGAGAATCCGGCCAACGTAGACGCCGACGAGACGATACATGTCCGTCAAGCTGTTGCCGTATGCCATCAGCCCACCCGCGTGAGCGAAGTCTGGCAGGTAGTAGATCGCCGGTATCCTATGGCGTGCCGCGAGTGAGACGATTTGGTCGCGCCGGTTAAAAAGAAAAGGATCGGAGGCACCGAGAAGCATGCCGATTCGCTGCTGAACCATGCTTGCAAATGCTGCATCAAGCTCGCTTTCGCTGCTGACACCAAAGACAACAATTTGTTTTCCGAGAGAGGCGGCTGCCTCCTGTGCGGCTCTCATTTCGAGATTACCGTTCGGGTTGTTTGGATTCATGAGAAAAGCGATGACGACGCCCTCCGGCACAACGGCATGCAGCAGCTGTAGTCGCTTGGTCACCGCTGCCGGACCAAAGATAGTCACACCAGTCGAATTGCCGCCCGGCCGGCTGAGGCTGTCTACCAAGCCTTCCTTGACCGGGTCACCAAACATGCCGAACACGATAGGAATCGTTTGAGTAGCCGCTTTCGCAATCTGCGGCGACGGATCGCCCCCGCTTGCGACGAGTACGGCAACCCGTCTGCGTACTAGATCAGCTGCCAGCTCAGGCAATCGATCATATTGACCCTGAGCCCAACGAAACTCGATGGTCAGGTTCTGGCCTTCTCTAAATCCCGTTTCCCTGAGGCCTTGATGGAAGCCGGCCACGGGCCCCGAGATGTTCTCGGGTGATAGGGCGCTCATGAAGCCAACCACCGGCATGCTTGGCTGCTGCGCGCGCACCGCGAGCGGCCAACCGACCGCTGCGCCGCCGAGAAGCGTGATGAACTCGCGTCGCCTCATTCTCGCCCCCGAGGCTCAGGACAGGGGCATCGTAGCGGTTCAAGTGAGGGTCGTTAAGGGATGCTCGATGTCCGCTTTGGGCCAATAGCGGACATCAGCCGGCTTGACGCACGGGATCAGGAAATTTGTAGCTGCGATTCAGGCCCGTACATTCGCGCAATCACACTCATAGGGCCATTGGGAACAGGCAGCCAGTTGCTTTCCTTGTCCTTGCCCGGCGAAATCTTCTCCATGTTCGGAATGTCTTTGGCGTCCTACCCGTATTACCCGTCTTACCCGTCATCCTCCAAGCTCCTTGTACCACGCCGCAAACGCCGTCTCCATGAAGCTGGGATTGAACAGCGTCCACTCTCCGAGCGTGGCCGGCAGCTTGTAGGCCGCCGCGCCCGCCGCCGCCGTGAGCCCCTTGCTCTTCGCGTCCCGGACGGCGCGCTCCACCTCATCGAGCACCGACACGTACCGGTCGAGATCGGATTGCTTGCCGAGTGCCCCATGGCCGGGGACGTAGAGGAGCTCGGCCGGTCCGCGAAGACCGCGGACGGTCTTGGCGAGGAGCGTGGGAACGCAATCCATGTAGTTCGGAAACATTCCGTTCCAGATGAGGTCGCCACCGAAGAGGATCGGCGGGTCGTCGAGCAACACCACGACGTCGCTCGCGGTGTGGCCGGCATGCGGAATGACGCGCACGGTCCGGCCGCCGAGATCCAGCTTGGTCTCGGAGGTCGGATCGAGCATGATGGCGCTGCCTAGGGCCCGGCTCCGGGCTTCATCAGCCGGCTGGTTCTTGTCCGATCGCTCCCGGGTGTTGGCGGTCAGGTGGAGCTTGGGCATCGGACCGCCGTCTCCATAGCCCGCAATCCCGTTGACGTGGTCTCCGTGATAGTGGCTCACCAGCGCGTGGGTCGGCCACTTGCCGGTCAGGTCCTTGGCCCGCTCCGCCAGCCACTTGGCGCCGGCCGGGCGCGTCAGGCCCTCGTAGACCAAAACCCCGTCCTTACCCGCGATGATCCCGCCGTTCGACACGGTGGTGAAGTCGCCGCCGAGTGGGGTGGAGATCAAGGCCCAGACGTTGGCGCCGATCGCCTCGAGCCGGCCGAACGGCTCGGCCGCTACGACCGGGCCGACGGTGCGTCGAGCCCAGGCCGCGCGCGCCAGGGCGGGGGTGAACGCGGCGGCCAAGGCGAGATGCCGGGCGCACGACGCGGTCTCCACCAGAAACTCTCTGCGGGTCGGGTTAGGCATGGGCTCCTCTCATGTTTGCAACTTAACCCACATCCGCATACCGGGTGCGTCACCTTGTTGCAGGGCCGAACGCGGACATCGACTGAAGGGTATGGACTAGTACTGTAAAGTGCGATCGATGCCGCTCTAAGCGCGGCTGTCGTAATCCCGACTCAATAATTTTCGTCCCACAACGCCAAGGAGGTGCGCATGTCTCATCGCGCGCCGAAACCCGCGTGATGTTCCGCCCATCACGCCGCAACGAGGACGCAGGCCTCGCGGATTTTAACGAGGGCAGGAAAGGAGACTCATGTCATGAGTACCATTACGACCAAAGATGGAACTGAAATCTACTACAAGGACTGGGGCACGGGCGCGGTCGTCACCTTCTCGCACGGCTGGCCGCTCAATGCCGATGCATGGGACGGCCAAATGCTATTCCTCGTGCAGCACGGCTACCGCTGCGTCGCGCTCGATCGCCGGGGCCATGGCCGCTCCAGCCAGGCTTCAGCCCACAACGACATGGACGGCTATGCCGACGACCTCGCGGCCGTAATCGAAGCCCTCGATCTGAGGGAGGCCACGCTCGTCGGTCACTCCACAGGTGGAGGCGAGGTCGCTCGCTACATTGGCCGTCATGGCACCAAGCGGGTGACGAAGGCAGTCCTCATCGCGGCAGTGCCTCCGATCATGCTCCAGACGCCATCCAATCCCGAAGGCTTGCCGATCGAAGTATTCGACAAGATTCGAGCGGGTGTCGCCGGAGATCGGTCGCAGTATTATAAGGAACTGGCTATCGCTTTCTACGGTGCCAACCGGCCTGGAGCGAAGGTCTCCCAAGGTACTCTCGATCAGTTCTGGCTCTGGAGCATGCAAGCCGGCGCCAAAAATGCGTACGAGAGCGTCAAGGCCTTTTCCGAGACCGACTTCACCGAGGACCTCAAGAAGTTCGACGTCCCTACCCTGGTTTTGCACGGAGAGGACGACCAGATCGTTCCGGTCAAGGACTCGGCGAAGAAGTCGGCTAGGCTCATCAAGGGCGCCAAGGAAATCTACTACCCGGGCGCTCCGCACGGCCTTACCGCTACCCATCAGGATCAGGTCAACGCCGACCTGCTGGCGTTCATTGCCAAGGAAGTAAAGCAGAGTGCGGCTTAGCGGCTTGGTTGTGTTCGGCCTCAGCGCGCGTTGTCTCCTAGATGCGCGCTAAGGGCTGGACTTCGAGGGCCGGCACTCGGGTTGTATAAGCCCCGTCACACAATCATCTGCGCCGGCTAGAGTCCGGTTGGGGCCGCCAGACACAATGTAGGTTTTGTTTTTCCTCGGGTCATTCTCGACCGAGTTAAGGCTGACGTTCCGGCAGCGGCGGAAAAATTCTTTGATCGCGATGTCCGCTTTGGGTCATTAGCGGACATATGCAGTGCAAAAGGGCATGTCCGCTTTACCCCCAATAGCGACCGCGAAAGCGAAATTCCGCAAAAAGCAATGTCCGCATTACACCCGAAAACGACCGCGACTTGCATCAGAGCGGTGATCATCAGTACGACGAA
>Ga0209382_10002829_pt1 | contig 24738 bp, 28 predicted proteins | sample SoiMetdeltSBSDD5_FD_187599 | JGI IMG/M metagenome (GOLD analysis project Ga0209382, IMG submission 187599) | Bulk soil microbial communities from a Populus tree surrounding site in Tennessee, USA - Soil MetaG P. deltoides SBSDD5 (SPAdes) (version 2) | ecosystem: Environmental > Terrestrial >... | reverse complement strand
GATTGAAGCAGGCATTCGGCGAGTACGGCCGCCCGGACGCGATGAACATGTATGGCGGCGCCGAGTTTGCCTACGGCCTCGACGCGGTCGTCGCCGGGTTCAAGCAGGAAGGTCCGGCCAAGGTCCACTGGAGTACGGAGCGCAGCTTCGCCGCCTCGAGTGGAGACCTCGGGGTCAGCATCGGTACCATCATTCCCAACGATCCCAAGGATGGCGCGGGCTTCGCCTTCTTCACCGTCTGGCGGCGCGACGGCCCGGACCAGCCCTGGCGCTACATTGCTGAATAGTATGTTGTATTAGTCGAATAATACACTTAGGGTCGCGGCATGCTCAGCCTGCTTGCCGCCGCCGCGCTGGCGACGCCGTCCCCGATCTATCACTACATCCGCTCGAACCGCGACGGCAGCGAGCCCGAGCATGTCGTCCACTATCGCCCGACGCAGACGGGAATCGCGGTCTATAAATGGCTCAGCAAATGCACCAACGCTGCCTATGTCACCGCGGAAATGAGCGACGATTTGCGCCAGGGTCGCGTCTTCATCGCCGGCAAGGTCGCGAAGGACGGCAGTCAGGCGAGGTTTGGCATATTGACCCTCGATCCCAGGCTGATGACCCTCGCCGCCGACGTCACGCCGCCCGGCGGCCCGCGGATCCAGGTCAAGCACTCGCTAAGGGCCGTGCCCTACCTGCTCTACGACTTCGACTTCGCGGACCTGAACAGCTTCCTGCAAGAGCATCGACCCAAGGCCGATTTCGCTTATGCCTTGCCGGTCATCTGGCCATCAGACGAGGCCATCTTCCGCGATCTCGGCATGCTGCGCGCCCATTATGCCGGTGAGGAGCGTCACGCGGGGCGCGACACGCTCCGCTTCGACCTCAAGGTGGAGGGCCCGACTCCGTCGACCGGGGCCTTGTGGGTCGACGCTGACGAAGGCTACATCGTCGAAGCTGAGCTCGGCCTTCCCAACCATATGGAATATAAAGATTTCCGGCTGAAGCTCGAGAAATTGGAAATCGGTGGCCAGGCGTCCTGGGACGCGCTGACCAAGAGCCAGTACGCCAACTGCCCGCCAGCGAAGCCGTCACCCTAGCCAGAGCCATAATCGGGGACTAGTGAGCGGCCAACTTTCCAATCAGGCAAGAGGCTTCGAGTCCCCATGCGTAGCATCGAACATTTCATCAACGGCAGCCGCGTTGCCGACGGATCGCGTCATGGCGATGTGTGGAACCCGTCGCAGGGCGAGGTCCAGGCCAAGGTCAATCTCGGCACCGCAGCCACCCTGCAGAAGGCGATCGACGCTGCCCGCGCCGCCCAGCCCGCCTGGGCCATGACCAATCCGCAGCGCCGCGCCCGCATCATGTTCAAGTTCAAAGACCTGGTTGAAGCGCATATGGACGAACTGGCCGAGCTCCTCGCCAGCGAGCATGGCAAGGTCATCGCCGACGCCAAGGGCGACGTGCAGCGCGGCCTCGAAGTGATCGAATTCTGTTGCGGCATCCCGCATGCGCTGAAGGGCGAATTCACCATCGGCGCCGGCCCCGGCATCGACGTCTATTCGATGCGCCAGCCGCTCGGCATCGGCGCCGGCATCACCCCGTTCAACTTCCCGGCGATGATCCCGATGTGGATGTTCGGCCCTGCCATCGCCGCGGGCAACGCCTTCGTTCTGAAGCCGTCGGAGCGCGACCCGTCGGTCCCGGTTCGCCTCGCCGAACTGATGCAGGAAGCGGGCCTCCCCGACGGCATTTTGAACGTCGTCCATGGTGACAAGGAAATGGTCGACGCAATTCTCGACCATGAGGATATCCGCGCGATCAGCTTCGTCGGATCGTCCGACATCGCCCAGTATATCTACTCGCGCGGCACCGCGAACGGGAAGCGGGTCCAGGCGTTCGGTGGCGCCAAGAACCATGGCATCGTCCTGCCCGACGCCGACCTCGACCAGGTCGTCAACGACCTGGCCGGCGCGGCGTTCGGCTCGGCCGGCGAGCGCTGCATGGCATTGCCGGTGGTAGTTCCCGTCGGCGACGACACCGCCGCCGCTCTCCGCGAGAAGTTGGTCCCGGCGATCGAGAAGCTGCGCGTGGGCATCTCGACCGACCCCGAGGCGCATTACGGCCCGGTGGTCAACGAAGCGCACAAGCAGCGCGTCGAAAACTACATCCAGCTGTGCGTCGACGAAGGCGGCGAGCTGGTGGTCGACGGCCGCGGATTCACCTTGCAGGGCCATGAAAAGGGCTTCTTCGTGGGGCCGACCCTGTTCGACCATGTGAAGCCGAGCTTCCGTTCCTACCAGGAAGAGATTTTCGGACCGGTGCTGCAGATCGTCCGCGCCGACACGTTCGAGGAGGCGCTGCGCCTGCCGAGCGAGCATCCTTACGGCAACGGCGTCGCCATCTTCACCCGCAACGGCCATGCCGCGCGCGAGTTCGCGGCCAGGGTCAATGTCGGCATGGTCGGGATCAACATCCCGATCCCGGTGCCTGTCGCCTATCACACCTTCGGCGGCTGGAAGCGCTCCGGCTTTGGCGACATCAACCAGCATGGGATGGAGGGCGTCCGTTTCTGGACCAAGACCAAGACAGTCACCCAGAAGTGGCCCGACGGCTCGGCCGCCGGCGACCATAAGGAGGCCTTTCACATCCCGACCATGGGTTGATTGGCTAGAACGTCGGTAGTCTGCGATCTCGAGCCGCGAAGGGAGAGGTTCAATGGACACGGACGTCATCCTCAAACGCTTCGAGCACCCGGATGAAGTGCGCGAATTCCCCAAGGGCAAGTTCGAGCTGGTTTCGCTCGGCGGCATGACGATCGGCCAGGCGACCTATCAGCCCGGCTGGAAATGGTCGGTGGATGTCGGCGCGGAGCTTGGCCAAGAGAGTTGCCAGGTCGAACATGTTGGCATGGTGATCAGGGGATGCGCCACGGCCGCCATGGACAATGGCGACGTGATCGAAATGAGTCCGGGCGACATCTTCTACATCCCGCCTGGCCACGACAGCTGGGTCGTCGGCGACGATCCCTATGTGTCGCTCCATTTCATGGGCGCCGCCGACTATGCGGATAAGAAGTAGCGCCGCGGCGTGAAGCTATCGCTCGTTGCCCTGCTGGTCCGCGACTATGACGAGGCGATCGACTGGTATGGCCGCGCGCTCGGCTTCCGGCTGGCGAAGGACGAGGACCAGGGCGGCGGCAAGCGCTGGGTCGTGATCGAGGATCAGGTCGGTCGCGACCTGCTGCTAGCTAAGGCCAGCAAGGCTGAGGAGCTGGCCGCGGTCGGCAACCAGCATGGCGGCCGGGTCGGCTTTTTCCTTGAGGTCGAGGACTTCGACGCCGCCCTCGATCGGCTAAATTCGGCAGGCGCGCAGTTCGATGAGGAGCCGCGCCTTGAGCCCTATGGCAAGGTAGTCGTGTTCCGCGACCTTTACGGCAATCGCTGGGACCTGATCGAACCGGCCAAGGAGTGATGATGGAGCTGATACCGCACAATCCGACCGAAGGCGTTTATTCGACCGGCGGCGACTGGGTCCATGCGATGGAAGTGCGCGGGGCGACAAGGATGCTGTTCGTCAGCGGCACGATGGGGTTGAGGCCGGACTTCACTGCGCCGCCAACCCTGGACGAGCAGCTCGAATGCGTGTGGAGCAATCTCAGGACGATCCTCGCCAGCGCCGGCATGACGGTCGACAATATCGTCCGCCTGACGAGCTATCTGCGCGACGCCGGCTATGCCGAGGCCAATGCGCAGGCCCGGATCAAGGCGCTCGGCGACCGGCGCATCCCGACCACCGCGATCGTCGCCCAGACGCTCCAACCCGACTGGCTGATTGAACTGGAAATCATCGCTGCATCCTAATTTTTGTTAGTGCGTTGGTTCGGGCATGAAACAGACCATCGCCACAGTAGCTTTGCTGGCGCTGGCGTTAGCCGCCTGCCAGCGAGGACCCGACGACAACATCGCCATCGACGAGAGCAACAGCCTCAACGCCGATGTCGAGACACTTCCGCCCGACGAGGGCAATGACGAGACGGCGGCGGCCAATGCGTCCAACATGCCGGTCCCGCCGGAGCCCGTCACGGCTGCTATCCCCGCCCAATATCATGGCCGCTGGGGCATGGTGGCGGCCGACTGCACGTCGACCCGCGGCGACGCCAAGGGCATGATCGACATCGGCGACGGCACCATCAAATTCTTTGAGTCCGTGGCAACGCTCAAGGAACAGCGGCCGGCGATCGCCACCAGCTTCTCCGGTCTGTTCGCCTTCACTGGCGAGGGGCAGAAATGGGAGAAGGTGATGACCTTCACCCGCACCGGCGACACGCTGAAGCGCGCCGAAGAGGTAGGCACCTTTACCTACAAGCGCTGCGCCTGATAGGCGGCCAGGCGATGAAGCCGATCATTGCCGCCTCGCTGCTTGTGCTCTCGCTTACCGCCTGCGGCGGTCCAAGCGATGAGGATGTGCTGACCCCCGAAAAGATCCGCGCGTCGGAGTCGGCGCCCGAGCTGCCGGACATCCAGCTGAGCGAAAATCCTGAGCCGCCGCCCGCGCCGGCTGCACCCGAGCAGCCCCAGCTCAACGAACTCGAAAATGCGATGCTGGAAAATGCGATCAAGGCCGATCCATTGGCGCCCGCGGCCGAAGGCGGCATCCCCGCGGCCTTCCAGGATCGTTGGGGGCAGCGGCCCGCTGACTGCCGCCCGGGAGACGTTGTCGGCGGCGGGCTGATCATCGGCGGCGACAGCCTGAGGTCCGGCGAATCGGTCGGCCGGTTGGTGGAGGTGGTCAGTGATGATCCCGAGCGCTTCACCGGCCTGTTCGAATATGACGGCCAGGAGCGTCAGGAGGAGCTTGTCCTGACCGGCAGCAGCAACACGCTGATCCGCATCGCCGGCGGGCAGCGCTACGCATATCGTCGCTGCCGCGTCGCAAGCCCTACTGGATAGCCGCGAAACCCGGTGCTAGGGCGCCTGCCCATGCACCAGTTCGACCTGACAGATGACCAGCGCCAGATCCAGGAAATGGCGCAGAAGTTCACCGCCGATGCGATCACCCCGTTCGCTGCGGAATGGGACGAGAAGCATGTCTTCCCGCGCGACACGATCCGCCAGGCGGCCGAGCTCGGCTTCGGCTCCATCTATGTCAGCGAGGAGAGCGGCGGCATCGGCCTCGGCCGGCTCGAAGCCGCGCTGATCATGGAGGCCATGGCCTATGGCTGTCCCAGCACGAGCGCCTTCATCTCGATCCACAATATGGCGAGCTGGATGATCGACCGCTTCGGGTCGGACGAGGTCAAGCTGAAATACCTCCCCTCGCTGATCCCGATGGAGCGGATGGCGAGCTATTGCCTGACCGAGCCCTCGTCGGGCTCGGACGCCGCGGCGCTCAAGACCAAGGCGGTGAAGGACGGCGACCATTATGTCGTCTCCGGCTCCAAGGCCTTCATTTCCGGCGGCGGTGAGAATGAGATTTACGTGACCATGGTCCGCACCGGGGAGGATGGACCCAAGGGCATCACCGCACTTGTGATTGAAAAGGACATGACGGGCGTCAGCTTCGGCGCAAACGAGAAGAAGCTGGGCTGGCACTCGCAGCCTACCGCCCAGGTCAATTTCGATGAGGTGCGCGTGCCCGTCTCCAACCGCGTCGGCGGCGAGGGCGAAGGCTTCCGCATCGCCATGATGGGATTGGATGGCGGCCGCCTCAACATCGGCGCCTGCTCGCTCGGCGGGGCGCAGCGCTGCCTCGATGAGGCGGTCAAATATACCAAGGAGCGCAAGCAGTTTGGGTCCGCGATCGCGGACTTCCAGAACACCCAGTTCATGCTGGCCGACATGGAGACCGAGCTGCAGGCGGCGCGGCAGCTGCTCTACGCCGCGGCGGTCAAGGTGACTGCCAACGCGCCCGACAAGACCAAGTTCGCGGCCATGGCCAAGCGCTTGGCAACCGACACCGGCTCTTCCGTTGTTGACCGGGCGCTGCAGTTGCATGGCGGCTACGGTTACCTGATGGATTATCCAATCGAGCGCTTCTGGCGCGACCTTCGCGTGCATTCGATCCTGGAGGGCACCAACCAGGTGATGCGGATGATCGTCGGGCGGGAGCTTATCCGCCAGTGACTTCCGCCTTTTCCTTCGGGGACATGACCCGCCGGCTCCACGAAGCCGCCGAGAAGATGATGAAGGGTGGCGTGACGCCGACTCTCCCCTTCGATCCGCTTGCCATCGCCCAGGCCTCCAGCGAGTTTGCGATGGGACTGGCGATGAAGCCGGCCGAGCTGATGGAAGTCCAGCTTGCCGCCGCCAGGCAGTGGGGCGATTTCTGGACTGGCGCCCTGTCGGGCAAGGCAAGCGAGAAGCCGCGCGACCGCCGCTTCGCCGCAGCGGAATGGCAGGATGACGCCTATTATCGCGCCATCCGCGACGCCTATCTGCTGGCCTCGACACAACTTCGCGAGGTGGTGTCCCTGGGCGAGGGCAGCGCCAGCAGCACCGCGATGGCGAGCTTCCTGCTCGACCAGTATCTGAACGCCATATCGCCGGCCAATTTCGCCGCAACCAATCCCGAAGTGGTCAAGCGGACCAAGGAAACCAGCGGCGCCAATCTGGTCCAGGGCTTTGCCAACCTGATTGAGGATGTTGCCAGCGGCAAGGGCATCGTCCAGCGCCGGACCGACCCGACCGCTTTCGAAAAGGGCAAGACCATCGCCGCCACGCCGGGCGAGGTGGTGTATGAGAACGACCTCTTCCAGCTGATCCAGTATACGCCGGCGACGGCCAAGGTCGCAGCCGAGCCGCTGCTCTACGTCCCGCCGCTGGTCAACCGCTTCTACATGATCGACCTCGTCCCGCGGCAGAGCCTGGTCAAATGGCTAGTCGACGAAGGCCGCACCGTGTTCGTCATCAGCTGGGTCAATCCCAGCGAGGCGCACAAGGGCAAGGGCGTCGGCGATTACGTCCTCGAAGGCATCGTCGAAGCGATCGGCCAGGTACGGCAGCGCACCGGCGCCTCGCCCGACCTGTTCGCCTTCTGCCTTGGCGGCACGCTGGTGGCGATCGCGCTGGCCTGGCTGGCGGCGAAGAAGCGCGCGGACGAGGTCAATTCGGCGACCTTGATCGGCAGCCTGGTCGACTTCGCCGACATGCGGGACTGGTCGGCCTTCGTCCATGAAGGCCATCTTGCCGCGCTGGAGGACTATCTCGAGGAGCAGGGTTTCATCGACAGCCTCGAGCTGCAACGGTTGTTCGCCGCGATGCGCGCCAACGACCTCATCTGGTCGTCGGTGGTGAACCATTATCTGCTCGACCGGCCGGCGCCGCCGAGTGACCTGCTCTACTGGTTTGAGGATGGGGCGCGGATTCCGGCGGCCTTCTTGAAGAGCTACAATCGCGACCTGCTCCTCAACAACAGGCTCAAGGAACCGGCCGGGTTCGAGGTCGGCGGCGTCCCGATCGACCTCGCCGCGGTCAAGACACCGATGCTGGTGATCGCGCTCAAGGACGACCATGTCTCGGCCTGGGAAGCGGTCTACGGCGGCGCGCGCCATTTGGGTGCCGACTTCATCCTCGGCGGCTCCGGCCACAATGCCGGCGTGATCAACCCGCCCGCCGCCAACAAGCATGGATATTGGACCAACCAAAAGCAGCCGGCCGATGCCAAGGAATGGCTGGCCACGGCGGCGCGCCATGAAGGCAGCTGGTGGCCGACCTGGACGCAGTGGCTTACCGGCCATGGCTCGAAAAAGCCGGTGCCGGCCCGGGCCATCAAGGGCGGGATCGAGCCCGCCCCCGGCCGCTACGCAATGATGCCCTGAAACCCATGGATGCAATGACCACCGCAACGACTGACGTTCTGACGACCAAGGAAGGGCTGGCCGGCCGACTGCGCCTCAACCGCCCCAAAGCGCTGCACAGCCTCAATCGCCAGATGGTGCGCGACATGGCCCGCGCCCTGATTGAATGGCGTGACGATCCCGACGTGCGCATCATCCTGATCGACCACACCGAAGGCCGCGGCTTCTGCGCCGGCGGCGACGTGGTCGACATCAGCCTGAACGTCGAGGGCGCTGATGCTGCCGCCCGCGCCTTCTTCTTCGACGAATATCGGCTCAACCACCTCGAATATACCTATCCCAAGCCGGGTGTCGCCTTCATGGACGGCATCACCATGGGCGGTGGCGTCGGCATCGCCTGCCCCTGCCGCTTCCGCGTCGCGACCGAACGGACCGTGCTGGCGATGCCCGAGACGACCATCGGCATCTTTCCCGACGTCGGCGGCGGCCGATACCTCTCGAGGCTGCGGGGAAGACTCGCCCAGTTCCTCGCATTGACCGGCGCGCGGCTCGACGGCGCCGAATGCAAGGCGCTGCGCCTCGCGACCCATTACATACCGTCCGATCGCCTCGAACAGGCCAAGGAACGGATCATGGCCCAGCCGTTCCGCGTCGAGGCCATTTTGGACGAGCTTAGCCAAGACGAGATCCCGCCGGCACGTATCAAGTCGAATATCCAAAAGATCGACCGCTATTTCGCGTCCGACCGGCTGGAAGGGATTCTCGACGCGCTCGACGCTGGTGCCGATGACGGCGACGAGTGGGCGGCAACGGAGGCGGCGACGATCCGCAAGAAGTCGCCGATGGCCTGCAAGGTCAGCCTGAAGCTGCTGCAGGAGAGCCCCTACCAGCTCCACTTCGTCGACGAGATGCGGATGGAGTATGGCATCATGGTCCGGCTGATCCATCATCCCGATTTCAAGGAGGGCGTGCGCGCGCTCCTGATCGACAAGGACAATGCACCCAACTGGCACCCGACCAACCCGGCGGTGATCGGCGATGCGGAGGTCGAAGCTTTCTTCGAGCCGCTGCCGGTCGAGGAACAGTGGCGGCCGTTTGACTTCTAGGAGTAACGCATGAGCTACGAAACCATCCTGGTCGAGAAGAGGGGCGCGGTGACTCTGGTCACCTTGAACCGCCCGCAAGCGCTCAACGCGCTCAATTCGACCGTCCTCAAAGAGCTGATCGACGCCTTCGCCGCCTACGACGCAGATCCCGGGCAGCGCTGCCTGGTGCTGACCGGCTCGGAAAAGGCCTTCGCCGCGGGCGCGGACATCAAGGAAATGCAGGGTCAGGGCTTCGCCGACATGTACGCCGCCAATTTCTTCGGCGGCTGGGAGCAGGTCACTCGCACCCGCAAGCCGTGGATCGCGGCCGTTTCCGGCTTCGCGCTCGGTGGCGGCTGTGAAGTGGCGATGATGGCCGACTTCATCATCGCTGCTGACACGGCCAAGTTCGGCCAGCCCGAGATCAAGCTCGGCGTCTCGCCCGGCATGGGCGGGTCGCAGCGGCTGACGCATGCGGTCGGCAAGGCCAAGGCGATGGAAATGTGCCTGACCGGCCGGATGATGGGCGCCGAGGAAGCCGAGCGCTCGGGCCTGGTGGCCAAGGTCGTCCCGGCCGCCGACCTCATCAACGAAGCGCTGAAAACCGCCGAGACCATCGCCTCGATGGCCCCGCTGGCGGCCATCGCCAACAAGGAGATGGTCAACGCCGCGTTCGAAATGGGGCTGGCGCAGGGGATCAACTTCGAGCGGCGGCTGTTCCATGGACTGTTCGGCACCGAGGACCAGAAGGAAGGCATGACCGCCTTCGTCGACAAGCGCCCGGGCAACTGGACGGGCAGATAGACTGTTCCCCGGCGAAGGCCGGGGCCCAGGCGGCGCTTCGCGCCGTTCTTTTGTTTGGACTGGACCCCGGCCTTCGCCGGGGAACAAGGAGTCAGCGGACATGGCACGCGTCGCATTTATCGGGCTGGGGCATATGGGCGGAGGCATGGCGCCCAACCTCGCCAAGGCGGGGCATGAGGTCCGCGCTTTCGACCTTAGCGACGAAGCGCTGGCGCATGCGGTCGAGCACGGCTGCAAGCGCGCGAAATCCGCGGCAGATGCCTGCAAGAACGCTGACGCGGTCGTGACCATGCTTCCGGCCGGCAAGCATGTCGCCGAGGTGTTCCGATCGCAGGTGTTCGGCAACGCGCCGACGTCGGCCATCCTGATCGACTGTTCGACCATCGACGTCGCCACCGCGCGCACGGTCGAAACCGAGGCCCAGGAGAAGGGCTACACCATGGTCGACGCGCCCGTCTCCGGCGGCATCGCCGCGGCCGAGGGCGGAACCTTGACCTTCATGGTCGGCGGCAGCGACCAAGGCTTCGAAAAGGCCCGCGAATATCTGGAGAAGATGGGCAAGGCGGTGATCCACGCCGGCGGGCCCGGTGCCGGACAGGCGGCCAAGATCTGCAACAATATGATCCTCGGCGCGACCATGGCCGCGACCTGCGAAGGCTTCGTGCTGGCGCAGAAGCTCGGCCTCGACCCGAAGGTCTTCTTCGAAATCTCGTCCAAGGCGTCGGGCCAGAGCTGGTCGATGACCAGCTATTGCCCCGTCCCAGGTGTCGGGCCGGAAACGCCCGCCGACCGCGAGTATGAGGGCGGATTCGCCGCCGCACTGATGCTCAAGGACCTGAAGCTGGCAATGGAAGCGGCGGAGACCGCGGGCGCCTATACGCCGATGGGCGGCGAGGCCGAGGATCTCTACCAACGCTTCGTCGACCTCGGCGGCGGCGGCAAGGATTTCTCGGCGCTCATCAAGATGATCGATGACAGCTGGTGTTCGCCCGAGGGGGAGAAGCATGTCGAGCCACCGGTCACGGCGCTTGATTAAACGTCGCGCCAAGACCACATCGCCGCCATGCTGATCGAGATTGAAAAGACGCCGAACCCGGCGACGCGCAAATTCCTGCCAGGCCGCACCGTGATGCAGGCCGGCGGGCGCGACTTTCCCAATGCCGATGCGGCCGAAGCCAGCCCGCTGGCCGAGGCGCTGTTTGCCACCGGCATGGTCGACGGCGTCTATTATGGCCGTGACTTCGTGTCCGTATCCGCGGCGCCGACCGTCGAGTGGGAAGCGCTGGAACCAGAGGTCCTGTCGATCCTGCTCGACCATTTCATGCTCGATGCGCCGCTGTTCAAACAGGGCACCGCGGCCGGCATCGACATCGCTCCCGACGCGCCGCTGACCATCGAGGAAGACCCGGCGGACGCGGACATCATCGACCAAATCAAGGAGCTGCTCGACACGCGCGTCCGCCCGGCGGTGGCCCAGGACGGCGGTGACATCGTCTATAGGGGCTACAAGGACGGCAGGCTCTACCTTGGCATGCAGGGCGCCTGTTCGGGCTGCCCATCGTCCATGGTGACGTTGAAGCGCGGCGTCGAGAGCCTGATCAAGCACTATGTGCCCGAAGTCGAGACGATCGAAGCCGTCTGATTTCATTCAATAATTTCTGATTTTGCTTGCCGCCGTGCGCGGCCTGTGCCTCCATGGGGAGAAGCAACAGGGAGTCGCTTGATTGATCCTCGCGCTCGACACGTCGACCGCCGCCTGCACCGCCGCGCTATTGGAGCGTGACGGCACAATCGTCGCGTCGCGTGACGAGCTAATCGGGCGCGGCCATGCCGAGCGACTGGTGCCGATGATCGAGGAGATGCTCGACGGCCATGTCCCGGCGCGGATCCTAGTCGGTGTCGGCCCAGGCAGCTTCACCGGGCTTCGCGTTGGAATTGCAGCTGCCCATGGCATGGCGATCGGCTGGAGCATCCCGCTCGCCGGCATGAACAGCCTGGCGCTGCTTGCCGCATCCGCGCCTCCGGGCGAAGGCAAGGTCGCCGCGGCAATGGCCGGCGGGCATGGCGAGCTGTTCGTCCAGACCTTCGACCGCAAGAAGTTCAACGCCACCGGCCCGATCCTGAACCTGTCGCCGCAGGCCGCTGCCATGAAGGTCGATGCCCCACTGGTTGTCGGCAGCGGCGCGGAAGCCTTGGTCGGGGCGCGCCATTCCGGCGAGGCGATGCCGCTATTTCCGACCGCCAGTCGGGCCCTGGCCCTGCCCGAGCTGCTGCGGACGCTGGAGTGCAAGCCGATCTATGCCCGCGCCCCTGACGCAATAGCGCCGAGGCAGTTGGCGGGAGCCGCTTGATGGCGACGCAGCGGCAATCCGCAATGGCCGTCCGGTTGCGGCAGGGAGTCGTTGGTGATTTGGACGAGGTGATGCGGATCATGACCGCCGCCTTCCATCCCTGCTTCGGCGAGGCTTGGACCCGGTCCCAATGCGCAGGGATCTTGCCGATGCAGGGCGTCTCGCTGACCATCGCGGAATGGGGCGGCGCCCCCGTCGGCTTTTCCCTCGTGCGCGCCGTTTCCGATGAGGCCGAGCTGCTGCTGCTCGCGGTGGATCCGGCCGAGCAACGCCGCGGCATCGGCCAGGCCTTGCTGGACGAGTTCATTGCCGGCGGGCTGGTGGGCGGGGCCCATCGGCTTCATTTGGAAGTCCGCGATGGAAACCCCGCGATCGAGCTTTATCGCGCTTCGGGTTTTTCGGCGGCCGGCAGGCGCCGCAATTATTATCACGGGCCCGAGGGTGAGGCCTATGATGCGGTAACGCTGCTCCTAACTGACTAAAAATCTGGTCGAATACCTTAACTTTAGTCAGTATAAGCGATGCTTGTCCGAACAATAATGCAGTAGTATTGGCACTTTAGTAAGACGGCGTATCCTCGTCCTGTTCCTATTTTTTTGCTCGGGGCTCACACTATGGATAATCAAGGGAACGATGACACTCTGATCACGCTCACGGCGGATATCGTCGCGGCGCACGTCAGCAACAATAGCGTGGCGGTCAACGACCTGCCGCAGCTGATTCAGAATATTCACGGGGCGCTCGCGGCATTGTCCGGAGCGGGTGCGGCAGCCGAAGCCAAGCCCGAGCCGAAGGTACCGATCCGTTCTTCTGTGAAGCCGGATTATATCGTCTGTTTGGAGGACGGAAAGCGGCTCAAGATGCTGAAGCGGCATCTGATGACCCACTATCAAATGACTCCGGACCAATATCGGCAAAAGTGGGGGCTGGCCGCCGACTATCCGATGGTCGCGCCCAACTATGCCGAGCAGCGCCGAACGCTGGCCAAGTCGATCGGGCTCGGCACGAAGCGCCGCAAGACGAAGGGCAAATAATTTCACAAGGGGGGCAGCCATCGGCTTGCTCCCCTTTGACGTTATCACATCCGCACCTTAACTCAGGGTCATGCATCGTCAGATCGACATTGAGCAGTTGTGCGCCGACAAAGGGCTGCGCATCACCGAGCAGCGCCGGATCATCGCCAAGGTGCTGGGCGATAGCGAAGACCACCCCGACGTCGAGACGCTTCATGCACGCGCCGCCGCGGTCGATCCCAATATTTCGATCGCCACGGTCTACCGCACGGTTCGCCTGTTCGAAGAAGCGGGCATCCTTGAGCGTCACGAATTCGGTGACGGCCGCTCGCGCTATGAAGCCGCGTCGGAAACGCACCACGACCATTTGATCGACGTCGAGACCGGCAACGTCATCGAGTTTGTCGATGAAGAGCTGGAGGAGCTGCAGCGGCGCATCGCCGCCCGCCTTGGCTTCCGGCTGGTCGACCATCGCATGGAACTTTACGGCGTCGCCATTGACCGCGAGCGCTGAGCGGCCACCGTCGAAGTTGCTCTATGGGCTGCGGCTGGCCGGCCTGATTGGCCTGTTCCTTACCTACGTTCCGCTCCACCTGCTGTCCAAATGGCTGCTCGGCAGCTCGAACTGGCCGCCGCGATTCCTGCGGCACGCCGGGCTGATCGCGGGAGTCCGGCCGCACGTCGAGGGCGCCATCCTTGAGCCTCACACCTTCGTCATTGCCAACCACACAAGCTGGCTCGACATTTTGATCCTGGGCGGATGGGCCGGTACCGCCTTCGTCTCCAAGGCCGAGCTGGAGACAACTCCCCTCCTTGGCTGGATCGCCGACCAGAACCGCACCCTTTACATAAACCGCGCCGCCCGGCGGGATTCGCACCTGCAGGTCATGCGCATCACCGAGGCGCTGGAGCATCGTCAGCCGCTGTCCGTGTTCCCGGAAGGGACCACCGGAGATGGTCGCCACTTGCTGCCATTTCGAACCACCTTGCTGGAGGCGGTTGCGCCGGCTCCTGCCAGTGTCAGCGTCAGGCCGGTGGCCATCGATTACGGTCGTCACGCCGACGTTGTCGGCTGGCACAGCGGTGAAGGGGGTGTGGCCAACTTCAAGCGCGTACTCGGCCATCGCGGGACAATGCCGGTGACGATCCGGCTGCTCGACCCCCTCCCGCCGACCGACGACCGCAAGGCGCTGGCCCGCCACGCGCGCCAGGTGATTGGTGCCGCCCTCTCTTCCTTGGCAACGCCGGACGCCCCAGAGCCTGCCCTGCCCAACTGGAAGCGCCGTGATCGCCCGGAGAAGCCCGCTGGCAAGGAGCACAGCGCAGACGCGTAGCCGAAGCTACGCGCAAGCAAGCGACGCCGCCCAGCGGGCTTCTCCGGGCGACCGCGCAGCGGCGGGCGGCTTTCGGAGCAGGCGGGCGTCGCTCGTCGGTCACGATGCATTCGGCATCGCTCCCTCACTCGCTCCTACCCCTGCTCCGAAATCCGCTCCGTCACGGCGCTTCCAGTTGGGCAGGACAGGCTCTATAGGCGCGGCGAAATGACTGAACTTCCCAAGACTTATCGCGTCAAAAACTTCGGTTGCCAGATGAACGTCTATGACGGCGAGCGGATGGCCGAGATGCTGGCCGCGCAGGGCATGACGGCCGCTACCGACGGCCAGGATGCCGACCTGGTCGTGCTCAACACCTGCCACATCCGCGAGAAAGCGGCCGAAAAGGCCTATTCGGACGTCGGCCGGCTGCGCCGCGAAGACGGCAGCAGGCCGATGGTCGCGCTGGCTGGCTGCGTCGCCCAGGCCGAGGGCGCCGAGGCCAAGGCGCGCTCATCGATGATCGACCTGGTCGTCGGCCCCCAGGCCTATCACCGTCTGCCGGACATGGTTGCCGAGGCAGCCAGGGGCGGACGTCCGGTCGACACCGACATGCCGGCGATTTCAAAGTTCGGCGCTCTCCCCGCGCGCCGAAGGGTAGGGCCGAGCGCCTTCCTCACCGTGCAGGAAGGCTGCGACAAATTCTGCACCTATTGCGTCGTGCCCTACACCCGCGGCGCGGAAATCAGCCGGCCGTGGGTGGATATCATCGCGGAGGCGCATTCACTGGTCGAAGGCGGGGCGCGTGAAATCACCTTGCTTGGTCAGAACGTCAATGCCTGGTCCAGCGAGGACGACCTGGGTCGGACCGGCGGCCTCGATTCGCTGATCCGCGCCCTGGCCAAAATCGATGGACTGGAGCGGATCCGCTACACCACCAGCCACCCGGCCGACATGACCGATGGGCTCATCGCCGCCCATGGCGAGGTCGACAAGCTGATGCCCTACCTCCACCTGCCGGTGCAGTCGGGATCCGACTCGATCCTGAAGTCGATGAATCGCAGCCACACGGTGGAATCCTATCTTCGAACCATCGAGAAGGCGCGTGCCGCGCGGCCCGACATCGCAATTTCCGGCGACTTCATTGTCGGCTTTCCCGGAGAAAGCGATGAAGATTTCACCGCCACGCTATCCATTGTCGATGCCGTGCGTTACGCTTCGGCCTATTCGTTCAAATATAGCGCCCGGCCGGGCACCCCGGCGGCGCAGATGGAAGGAGCGGTGGCACAAGAGGTGATGGACGAACGTTTGCAGCGGCTACAAGCCCGCATCGCCGAGCACAGCCTCGCCTTTAACCGCGCCACCATCGGCAAGGACACCAGGATCCTGATCGACCGCAAGGGTCGCCTGCCCGGCCAGATGATCGGCAAGTCGCCGTGGCTCCAGTCGGTGTTTGTCGAAACCGACGCCGGGATCGGCGAAATGCTCGACGTCACCGTCACCCAAGCGCTGCCAAATAGTCTCGGCGGAGTCATTTCCCGCGAGAAGGTTGCGGCTTGATGGCCAAACGCGAACTGGCAGCAGCCAACTCCGACCGCGCCCGGCTCGAGCTGGAATTCGAGCAGCCCTACCTGCTCGGCCCCCTGTTCGGCGACTATGACCGCCACCTGATCATGATCGAGGACCGGCTGGGCGTGAATGTCTCCGCGCGTGGCAACCGGGTGATGATCGAGGGCGATCCCGACGCGGCGGCGCGCGCCCGCGACGTGCTCACCGGCCTCTACAACCGGCTCGACCAGGGCCAGGACGTCGATGCCGCCGCGGTCGAAGCGCTGATCGGCATGGCCAACCAGCCGGCGCTGGATGGAATCATTGCCGAGGACGTGGCTCAGCCGCCAACGGTGATGATCCGCACGCGCAAGAAAACCATCGTCCCGCGCTCCACCACGCAGACCCGCTACATGGAATGTCTGGCCCGCGACGACATGATCTTCGCGCTTGGGCCTGCCGGCACCGGCAAGACCTATCTCGCCGTTGCCCAGGCCGTGTCGCAGCTGGTGTCGGGCAGCGTCGACCGGCTGATCCTGTCGCGCCCCGCGGTTGAAGCGGGCGAGCGGCTGGGCTTCCTGCCGGGCGACATGAAGGAGAAGGTCGATCCCTATCTCCGGCCGCTTTACGACGCGCTCTACGACATGCTGCCGACGGAGCAGGTCGAGCGGCGCATCGCCAGCGGCGAAATTGAAATCGCGCCGATCGCCTTCATGCGCGGCAGAACGCTCAATGACGCCTTCATCATCCTCGACGAGGCTCAGAACACGACGCCGCAGCAGATGAAGATGTTCCTGACCCGCTTTGGCATGCGCAGCCGGATGGTGATCTGCGGCGACCCCAACCAGACCGACCTGCCGCCGGGAGTGACTTCAGGACTGGCCGACGCGGTGTCAAAGTTGGAAGGCATCGCCAAGCTGTCGATGGTCCGCTTCGGCGCGAGCGACGTGGTTCGTCACCCGCTGGTCGGCAAGATCGTCGAGGCTTATGAAGGGCCGGACAAGCGGAACTTGGGGTAATGACGCTGGATATCGCCATCGACGCCGACGCGGAGTGGGACAGTAGCAAGGACTGGGCGAAGCTCGCCCGGTCCGCCGCCGTTGCGGCTATTGCGGAAAGCGCCTTTCCCAAGCTCGGCCAGGGCGAGCGGACCGTCGAACTATCGGTCCGGCTGGCGAGCGATGGTGAAGTGCACGCTCTCAATTCGGAATGGCGCGGCAAGGACAAGCCGACCAATGTCTTGTCTTTTCCCATGGCGGAGGAGGAAGACCTGGATGCCAGCGCGCGCCCGGGACCCGAACTGATGCTGGGCGACATCATCTTGGCGCGTGGCGTCTGTGCTGCCGAGGCGACAGACAAGGGCGTCCCGCTGGAGGACCATGCCGCTCACCTGATGGTCCACGGCACGCTGCACCTATTGGGCTACGACCATATGGATGATGCAACCGCTGCCGACATGGAGGGGCGCGAGGTGCGTGCCTTGGCCCGGCTCGGCATCGCCAATCCTTATGAGGGTGAGCACTGATGGCGACCCGCAATGAGGACCAGGGCGGCAACCGGCTGTGGCGCGGCATGCGCGCCCTGCTGTTCGGCGAGGGTCATGAGGAAACGCTTCGCGACCAGATCGAGGAAGCGATCGACGAGGCCGAGGACGAGCCGATCAAGCGCGGCGACCTCTCGACCGTCGAACGCCAGATGCTGCGCAACCTGCTGCACTTCGGCGACCGCACCGTCGGCGAGGTTGCAGTGACGCGCGGCGACATCGTCTCGGTGCCCTCAACCGTCAGCTTCGACCAGCTGATCGCCGCCTTCGCCGACGCGGAGCACAGCCGCCTGCCGGTCACCGGCGAAGACCTCGACGAGGTCATCGGCATGATTCACATCAAGGATGTGTTCAAGGCGCAGAAGGATCCGACGCGGCCGCGAACCATCGAGGCACTGCTCAGGGCCCCGCTGTTCGTGCCGGAATCGATGGGCGTGCTCGACCTGTTGGCGCGGATGCGCAACGAGCGGGTCCACCTCGCGATCGTCGTCGACGAATTCGGCGGGACCGAAGGCCTCGTCACCATCGAAGATGTCGTCGAGGAAATCGTCGGTGAAATCGAGGACGAGCATGACGAGGAGGCCGCCGGCATGCTGACCATGCTTGAGGACGGCCTGTGGGAGGCGGATGCCCGTATCGAGCTTGAAGAACTGTCCAAGGCGGTCGATCCAAAGCTCGCCAGCAAGGACGACGAAGTCGATACGCTGGGCGGGCTAGTGTTCCTGCTGACCGGACATATTCCGGCCAAGGGAGAGTCGGTGCTGCATTCGTCGGGATGGCGGCTCGAAGCCATCGACAGCGACCCGCGCAAGATCGTCCGCGTCCGGCTCCACGCGCCGGAACCGGCCTCCGAAGGATCCCCCGCCGGGAAGTGATGAAGCGTTTCAGGTTTCCCCTAGCCGCGCTTGGCGCGGGTGCGGCCTCCGCCTTTGCCTTCCAGCCGGTCGGCTGGTGGCCCCTCATGATCTTGGCAATTGCGGCTCTATGCGAATTGGTCGCGCGTGCCGGTTCGTTGAAAAAGGCGCTGCTGATCGGCTGGGCGTTCGGGCTCGGCCAGTTCGTTGTTGGCCTAAACTGGATTGCCACCGCCTTCACCTACCAGGCGGCGATGCCGGCCTGGCTCGGCTGGGTCGCGGTGGTCCTCCTGTCCCTCTACCTCGCCGTCTATCCTGCGCTCGCGGCGGGACTGGCGTGGCGGTTCGGCGAGAGGAACCGGCTGGCGCTGGTGCTTGCGCTGGCCGGCGGCTGGGCAATCACCGAATGGCTCCGCGCGTCCATGTTCACCGGCTTTGCGTGGAATCCGATCGGCGTGACGCTGGTCGATACGCATCTGCTGAATGCCAGCACATTGGTCGGCACTTATGGCTTGTCCATGTTGGCCGTGCTCGCAGCAGGTTCGCTCTGGCTTTTCACGCAACGGCAATGGCGAGGTGGCGCGGGAATCGCGATTGCCCTGTTGGCCGCGCACTTCCTGCCGCAACCAGAGATCGATGCCGAAAAGGCTGCGGTTCTGAAGCCTATCCGCATCGTCCAGCCCAACATCGGCCAGCACCTCAAATGGATTCCCGGCTTCGATCAAATCGCCGCTGCCAAGCTCAACAAGCTGTCGAGCCTGCGGGACAAGCGACAGGAACTTATTTTCTGGCCTGAAGCGGCAGTGACCGAGCCGCTTTCTGACAACCGCCCCGGCGCCGCGACCTACATCGTCGAAGAGCGGTCCGAGGCGACGAGGAAAGTTAGCGACGAGGATTTGCTGCTGACCGGCGGATTGGCGTTCCGGTCAAGCAACCGGATGAAGGTCGATGGAGCCGCCAACAGCGTGTTCGTGCTGGGCCCCGGCGGCAAGTTCGTCGGGCGCTACGACAAGGCGCATCTGGTTCCCTATGGCGAATATCTGCCGTTCAGGCCGGTCCTGTCGGCAATTGGCCTGTCGCGCCTCGCACCCGGCGACATCGATTTCCAGGCAGGGCCCGGACCGCAAAGCCTGACCCTGCCGGAAGGCTGGGGCACCGCCGGATTCCAGCTCTGCTACGAGATTATTTTTTCCGGCCACGTCGTCGATCGGCAGCACCGGCCCGACTTCATCTTCAACCCGTCCAACGACGCTTGGTTCGGGGCATGGGGCCCGCCGCAGCATCTCGCCCAGGCCCGGCTTCGCGCTGCCGAAGAGGGCCTTCCGGTGATCCGTTCAACCCCGACTGGAATCAGTGCGCTGGTCGATGGGCACGGCAGGGTCATCGATTCAATTCCGTGGGGGAAAGCCGGGATCATTTGGGGCTATCTCCCGCCTCCATCGCCACCGACAATATTCGCGCGCTTCGGCAACATCATTCCGCTGACGCTCGGTTTCCTCTTGCTTGGCGCGGCGATTGCGCTATCTCGCCGGCCTCGCTACAGCGAGATATAAGGATTTCTTTATATCCTGATTTTCCGCAGATTTCTGCCAAGGACTGACAGCCTCCCCATGCGCACCTCCTATCTTTTCACGTCCGAATCGGTTTCCGAAGGCCATCCCGACAAAGTCGCCGACCAGATCAGCGACGCGATCGTCGACCTGTTCCTGTCGAAAGACCCGGAAGCGCGCGTCGCCTGCGAGACCATGACCACCACCAACCGCGTCGTCCTGGCCGGCGAAATCCGTGGGCGTGGGATCATGGATGAGGAAGGCAACTGGGCCGAGGGCATCCGCGAGGAAATTGAGCGCGCGGTACGCGAGACGGTCAAGCGCATCGGCTATGAGCAGTCGGGCTTCCACTGGGACAAGTTCGACTTTTCCAATCACCTCCATCCTCAGTCGGCGCACATCGCGCAAGGTGTCGATGCGGCCGGCAACAAGGATGAGGGCGCCGGCGACCAGGGCATCATGTTCGGCTTCGCCTGCGACGAGACGCCCGACCTGATGCCGGCGACGCTCGATTACAGCCACAAGATCCTGCAACGCATGGCCGATGATCGCCATGCCGGCCGCGCGCCCTTCCTGGAGCCGGACGCCAAGAGCCAGATCACCTTGCGCTTTGATAATGGCAAGCCGGTCGAGGCGACCGCGATCGTCGTCTCCACCCAGCATGCCAAGGGCTATGACGAAGGCGAAAAGGAGGCGGAGCTCCACGCATATGTGAAACAGGTCGTCTCGGACGTCCTGCCCGCCGGGCTCGTCACCGCAAACACCGTCTTCCACATCAACCCGACCGGCAGTTTCGAGATCGGCGGCCCGGACGGCGATGCCGGCATCACCGGCCGCAAGATCATCGTCGACACCTATGGCGGCGCGGCGCCGCACGGCGGCGGCGCGTTCAGCGGCAAGGACCCGACCAAGGTCGACCGTTCGGCCGCCTATGCCGCGCGCTACCTCGCCAAGAATATCGTCGCGGCCGGCCTCGCCAAGCGTTGCACCATCCAGCTTGCCTATGCGATCGGCGTTTCCGCGCCGCTGTCGCTCTATGTCGACACGCACGGCACCGGCGCGGTCGGCGACGATGCGATCGAGGCGGCGATCGGCCGTATCGGCAAGCTCGGCGGCCTGACCCCGCGCGGCATCCGCACCCACCTGGCGCTCAACAAGCCAATCTATTCGGCGACCGCCGCCTACGGCCACTTCGGCCGCAAGCCGGAAGGTGATCTCTTCCCCTGGGAAAAGACCGACCTGGTCGAGGACCTGAAGGCGGCCTTGGAAGAGGTCGCGCGCGTCCCCGCCTGACGGGATGACAGCCCGACGTGGATGTGCCAGCGTCCCGGTCCAATTGAGGCACCAGGGGGTCGTAATGCCTATTCCGCGAATCTGTCTGTCACTCGCACTTGCCCTGGCCCTCGCGCCAGCGGCCAATGCTGTTCCGGCCGATATCCAGGTAGCTGCGGGTCAGGAATGGAATCACGTCCCCACCGGCCTGAAGCTGCCGGCGCAACTATCCGGCCTGGAACGGCAAAAGGTTACCGCCATTGACGGCCAGGAAACGGATGTCGGCGCCAACTACTGGAGCGCCGATGGCTCGGACAACATCACCATTTACTTGTACCGCAACGTCAGCGGCAGCGTCCCGCTCTGGTTTGACCGTGCAAGAAATCTTATCCAGCTGCTGCCGGAGAAATACCCCAATCCGAAGAGCTTGGGCGTTCGCCCGTTCACGCCTCGCGGCCAATCGGCGGCAACTGGACTGATGGAGCTGTTCACTACGGACGGCAAATTCCGCACAACCGGCGTGATGCTGCTGCCGGTCAATGGCTTCTATGCGAAGGTCCGGGCAAGCTCCTCGACACGCGACGCCGCCGCCCTGGAACAGTTGATGGTTGCGGCAATCAACCGCATCGACTGGAGCAGTCGGGGAACAGAGGTGGCTGCGACACCGGTCGCCGACTGCCCCGCGCCGCTGCCAGCCCGGAAGCCGGCCAAGCTGGCCAAGCTTAGCCAGGAAGACCAAATGATGGCGGCGATACTCGGCGGCGTGGTGGCGCAGGCTGGTGCGATTGAAGATGAAAAGGAGACGGCGGCGGAAGTGGAAGTGATTAGCTACTGCCGCGAGCCAGGCCCACTCCAAATCCCTTACGGAATCTATCGCCCGGTCGGGTCGAGCGATCGCTACATGATGGCGATCTTCGATGCCGGGCGCGCGATCGTGGTTGGCAGCTCCGATCTCCTCCAGATCCTGTCAAAGACGAAAAAGCCCGCGCGGGTGTCCGTGTCCTACGTCGAAATGGAGCGAACATCGACGTTCGGTGACTTCATGTCGCTGCCCTTACCGGAGCAAGCCCTCGAACATGTCCAGAAAAGCGCTCCGCTGTCTGTGGCTTCAACCTGGGGCAAGCAGCGAAACTTGACCATCAACAGCGGAAAATAGCGGCCAATGCTGGGGCGGCTCGTGGAGCCGCCCCGGTTTGAAACTATTTCCAGCCGCCCAATATGGCGCCGGCCGCAATGTGGCCGAGCAGCAGGTGGGCAGCATCGATCATCGTCATGCTGGTGTTGAGCCCGCCGTATACCCAGCCGTAAAGGATGGTTGGCACCGCGGAGGCGAGGCCGATGACCACGGCCCATTTCACGCCGGCGATGGCATCCGCGACCTGACCCCATTTGAACAGCACCGCCATGAAGACCGCCGTCATGATCGGCATCAATGGGCTGTACATCAGCCGCGACATGGCGGTCGCCTTTTCCGCATCGGTCATGCCAGTCATCGTCATCATCGCTTGTTCAGGCATGAGCATGACGTAGATGACGTAACCGATCACATAGATGGCGATCGCCGCGACGATCACTGCCAGCCAATTGATTCCACCTGAGCGCATGTTCCCCTCCCCACGTTTGTTGCGCGCGTGGAACATACAATGCGACGGACTCACCTCCAACGTGAGGACTTCACGCGCCTTGCTGGGCGGCGCGCCAGCGACTAGGCGCGCGGGCATGACGGCGTTGAAGGAAGGCGATCCCACGACCCTCAACCGGCTCTATGGCCGGTCGAGCGGGCACAAGTTGCGCAAGGGCCAGGCCGAGCTGGTTGAGACGCTGCTGCCTGCAATTGCGGTGCCGGAGGAAGGCGAAATCACCGCGCGACAACTATTCGGCGACGACCGGCCGCTGCACCTGGAGATCGGCTTCGGTGGCGGCGAACATCTCGCTTATCGCGCGGACCTGCTGCCCGACCATGGTTTCATCGGCTGCGAGCCGTTCCTGAACGGTGTCGCCCAGGCGCTCGGCCATATTCGCGATGAGCGGCTCGCCAATGTCCGCATCCACATGGGCGATGCATTGGACGTGGTTCGCCGCCTGCCCGATCGGTCCCTGACCATGGTCTACCTGCTCCACCCCGATCCATGGCCCAAGGCGCGCCACGCCAAGCGGCGAATGATGAACGACGGGCCGCTCGACCTGATCGCGAGCAAGTTGAAGCCCGGCGGCGAGTTCCGCGTGGCCACCGACGACCCGACCCATCTCAATTGGGCGCTCATGGTCATGCAGCGCCACACCCACCAGTTCGAATGGGTGGTGGAGGAGCCGGGCGAGTGGCTGCGCTACCCGTCGGGCTGGCTGGAGACGCGCTATGCAGCCAAGGCCAGGCGCGAAGGCCGCGTCCCGCATCAGTTCCGCTACCGGCGGCTTGGCGAAGCCGCCTTGCGTACCTAAGTTCGCGCAATGGACGTCAAAGACTCCGTCCTCGCTGCCATCGGCAACACGCCGCTGATCAAGCTTAAGCGCGCGTCGGAAGAGACCGGCTGCACTATTCTCGGCAAAGCTGAGTTCATGAACCCCGGCCATTCGGTGAAGGACCGCGCCGCGCTCGGCATCATCACCGACGCCATCGACCGGGGCGAGCTTCGTCCAGGCGGACTGATCGTCGAAGGTACTGCGGGCAATACCGGCATCGGCCTCGCCATCGTCGCCAATGCGCTGGGCATGAAGACGGTCATCGTCATCCCCGAGACGCAGGCCAGGGAGAAGAAGGACACGCTCCGGGCGCTCGGCGCGGCCCTGCTCGAGGTGCCGGCGGTTCCGTACCGGAACGACAATAATTATGTGAAGGTCGCGGCCCGCACAGCCGAGCAACTGGCACGCGAGCATCCCCACGGCGCGATCTTCGCCAACCAGTTCGACAATGTCGCCAACCGCGACATCCATGTCCGCACCACCGGGCCGGAGATCTGGGAGCAGACCGACGGCACGGTCGATGGCTTCGTCAGCGCGATCGGCACCGGCGGTACCCTCGCCGGCGTCGCCTTGGCGTTGCGCGAACGCAATCCCGGCATCGCCATCGCGCTGGCCGACGTGCCCGGCGCGGCGATGCACAGCTTTTACACGACCGGCGAACTGAAAGCCGAAGGAAGCTCGATCACCGAAGGGATCGGCCAGGGCCGGGTCACCGCCAACCTCGAAGGCTTCCAGCCCGACCACAGCTTCTTCATTCCCGATGCCGAGAGCCTGGAGGTCGCCTACGCACTCCTAAAGGAGGAAGGACTGGCGCTCGGCCTTTCGTCCGGGGTCAACGTCGCCGGGGCGATCCGCCTCGCCCGCGAGCTTGGCCCGGGCAAGACCATTGTCACCATGCTCTGCGACCCGGCCACGCGCTATCAGTCGCGGCTGTTCAACCCCGAATTCCTGCGGTCGAAGGGTCTGGAACCGCCGGCCTGGCTTGAAATTTCGCAAACCATCGAACCGGCATTCGCCTGACCCAATTCAAGGAGTATAGGGGCGGCCGTAAACCGACTCAGCGGAGGGATAAATCAATGACGCTTTCCATCGGCAGCGTGGCCCCGGACTTCACCGCGGAAACCACCGAGGGCACCATCAATTTCCATGACTG
>Ga0209382_10002825_pt1 | contig 24748 bp, 27 predicted proteins | sample SoiMetdeltSBSDD5_FD_187599 | JGI IMG/M metagenome (GOLD analysis project Ga0209382, IMG submission 187599) | Bulk soil microbial communities from a Populus tree surrounding site in Tennessee, USA - Soil MetaG P. deltoides SBSDD5 (SPAdes) (version 2) | ecosystem: Environmental > Terrestrial >... | reverse complement strand
GGCGGCCGGGCCCGAGGGCGAGCGGGGTCATCCGCGACGGAGCGCCGTCGGGTCCCCAGAGAAGCAGCGGCGGCGGCAGGGTGGAGGGCACCACCTCGCCGTCGATCGTGAGCGCGTAGTCACCGGGAGGGAGCGGAAGGCGTCCTCCGATCACCGCCCCCTCCGGCGCGCGGTGCGGCTCGTAGGACGGGCCCCATTCCAGCGCCTCGGTCGTCCACACCGCCGGCGCCGCGGAGAGGGACCGCCATCCCGGCACGACCAGCGCGGGCCGTCCGACGACGCGCACCGCGTCGCGTCCTTGCGTGCGCGCGGTCGAGAGTCGCGACGCGACTGCGGCAGCCACGACCAGGCCGAGGCTCGCGGCGCAGAGCCCAGCGGGAGTGGCCACTCGATTCCTTCTCCCGGTGGCGACGGCGGCTCCGAGGGCCAATGCCCACACGAGCGTGAGCCGGAGCCGATCGGCCTCCGATTCGTCGAGGACGTACCCGGGCAGGAGACGCGTCCATTCCTCCGCTCCCGACGCGGCGCGCCAGAGGGGCGCCGTGCCGTCGCGATCGCGATGGACGAGGGCCCGATCCCAGGTGCCGGCCGCGCCCGTCCACAGACCCCACGCCACCAGCAGCGCGATCCCGGCGCGCAGTCCCGTGCGGAGCCGTGCGGCTACGGCCAGGGCCAGGGCCGGGACGATGGGCACGAGGAAGCGCGCGGGCGGGTTGAATCCACCGCGCCACATCGGCCACGCGCCCGACACCGCCAGCGCGGAGAGCGCGAGGACGAGAACCGTGATGGCCAGGCGTCGCGAGTGGCGCCACAGAAGGAGGTTGCCGGGCACGGCCAGCGCGAACACGGGGGCGTACACGAGCAGGCCGAACTCCTGGTCGAACAGGAGTCCCGGCAGCCCGCGGGGAAGGCCGTCCAGCGACAGCTCGGGGCGGCGGCCGTAGACGCGGCGGGGGTCGTAGAAGCCGTACAGGTGGAAGTGGAAGAGGGCGAGCGCGGCCGCGGAAAGGGCCGAGGGAGCCAGCCAGGCCGCCGCCACGCGGATGCCGGGACGCGCGGCCAGCGCGAAGGCGAGGAGGATCACGGTCAGGACCGTATAGCGGACGTTGAGCCACGGCAGGAACGCCAGCGCCGCTCCCGTCAGCAGGGCCGTGCGCACCGACACCGCCGCCCGCCCGTGGCGCAGGGCCAGCGCCACCACGAGCGCGGCGGGGATCTCCGTGAAGACGAGGCCGGCGTAGTGCACCAGGGGCGGACTCAGGGCCACGATCCAGGCCACGCCGTCGGCGCCATCGCCGATCGAAGCGCGCAGCACGGCCCGCAGCTCCACGGCGAGCCATACGCCGAGCAGGGCCATCAGGAACGACGTCCCCGCGTACGAGGCGAGGGCATACGCGGGGAGGACGAGCAGGGAAAGTCCCACCGCGTGGAGCGAATAGATCGCGCCGTTCTTCCCGCGCACGCGGTAATGCGGCGCGAGCGGCTCGGGGTGGAAGTCGCGATACCGTCCTTCGGCGTAATCACGCTCGAGCGAAAGGTCGTGGTCGCGCAGGAGGCTGTCCGCGACCATCAGGTAATGCGGCTCGTCGCCCTGTGGTCCGACCTGGGCTTGAACGCGCGCCGCGGCCAGGCCGTAGACGAGGGCGACGACGGGCAGGAATGCGGCGCCGCCGCCGCGCGGGGGCGAGGCCGCGATGGCGAGCACCGCGCCCGCGAGGCAGAGGACGGCCAGGGGCGGACCGGCCAGGGGTGCGATTCCGGGCAGGCGAGCTCCCAGGATCACGAGCACGACCACGGGCGCCGCGGCCAGGAGCCATCGCCCGGCCCGAAGGCCCGCCACGAGCGCCAGCGCGGCGAGCGCCGCCGCGGCTCCGAGCCCGAGACCCAGCGACGGAAGCCCCAGAACGAACCCATCCGGCCCCGCGGCCGCCCCGCCGGCGGCGACCGCGAGCGCGACCGCCCCCGTGGCCCAGCCGGCGATCTCCGGGGCACGCGCGCGCATGGGCGCCGATTCTAGTGGCCGGGGACCAAGTCCGTGTTGATTTCGGGGACCAGAAGCCCGATAGTGATTTGGGAGGCTGTCATGAACCGCGTCGCGGTCGTCTCGCTGCTGGTTCTCTCGCCGTCGCTGGCCGTCGCCGATTCCGTGTTCTTGAAGGGCGGCGGCGAGATCAAGGGCGAGGTCGTCGAACAGCGTGCCGACGCCGTCGTCGTGGAAGTCGGCCCCGGCCGCATCACGCTGCCCATGAGGAACGTGGTCCGCATCGTCTCCAGTACGACGGACCTGGGCCTCTACCACTCCCGGGCGGCCGCCCTGGCGGCGCGCGACGTGGCGGGCTGGCTGAGCCTGGCCGCGTGGGCGCAGCGGCACGACCTCGCCACGCAGGCGCGGGAAGCCTACGAGCGCGTCCTGGACGTGGATCCCATGAACGCCGACGCGCACCTCGCCCTGGGCGACGTGCGCATGGGTGACCGCTGGCTCAGCGCGGCCGAGGCCAACCGAGCGCGCGGACTCGTCGAGTTCGAGGGCACGTGGATGAGGCCCGAGGAACGGCAGCTGCGGCTCGAGGAGCGCGCGGTGGCGGCCCAGGAGAGTCGAGCCGTCCGTGAAGCCGACGCGCGGGCACGCGAAGCCGAAGCCCGCGTGCGTGAGGCGGAGGCGCGGGCGCGCGCCGCGGAAGCGGATGTCCGCGCGGCCGAACAGCCCGCGGGCAGCAATGGAATCCCCTACCCCTACGTGCTGGGCGGGGGTGGCTACGGTGGCTACGGCGGCTATGGGGGTTATGGTCCTTACGCTCCAGGACCTTACAATCCCTTCCCACCGGTGGTGGCTCCCGTCGAGCCTCTCCCTCCGCCTCCGCCGCCCGCACAGGTCCGCCGTGCCCGCACCCCCACCGGCGGATGGGTGACCGACGTCCGGCGGGGCCGCCCGCACGATCAGCGTTGACTTTCGCCTGATCTTCGCCTAAGCTTCGGGTCCGGAGGTCGGCATGCACCTGACCCGGCGGCAGAAGGAGATCCTCGATTACCTGGGCAGCTACATCGGCGAGCACGGCTACGCCCCCACGATCGAGGAGATCGGCCACCACTTCGGCCTGAGCTCGCTCGCCACCGTCCACAAGCACCTCACGAACCTCCAGGAGAAGGGTCTCGTCAAGCGGGCCTGGAATCGCAGCCGGGCCCTCGAGCTCGTCCCCTCGCAGGTGACCGTGCGCGCGGTCGAGGTCCCTCTGCTCGGGCGCGTCGCCGCCGGCACTCCGATCGAAGCGATCGAGTCCACGGAGACGATCTTCGTCCCCGAGGACATGCTTGGCCGGGGGCGCACGTACGTCCTTCAGGTCAAGGGCGACTCCATGATCGAGGAGCAGATCCGCGACGGCGACTACGTCATCGTCGAGGACCGGCAGGCCGCGCGCGACGGCGAGATGGTGATCGCGCTCCTCGGGGGCGAGAACGCCACCCTCAAGAAGTTCTACCGCGAGAGCGGCGGCACCATCCGCCTGCAGCCCGCCAACAGCACGATGAAGCCGATCTACGTGGACGAAGAGGACGTGCGGGTGCGGGGAGTCGTCATCGGCGTCCTCCGGAAGTACTGAGGGCGCGATAGACTCGGCGCGAACCCTGGTCACGGGCGCGAGGAGCCGAGCGATGAACGACGAGAAGAAGGCCGTGAACTTCACCATCGTGCCCGACGAGGACCACACGACGCCACGGGTCTACAGCAACTTCTGCTCGATCCAGAATTCCCCCTTCGACTTCACGCTCACCTTCTGCGAGATGCTCCCCATCGGGGAGCGCGAGATCCAGGAAGCGCAGTCGACCCACCTGGTGCGGGCGCCCGTCCGCGCGCGCATGGTCGTCCCCGTGCAGATGATCCCGGGCCTGATCGCGGCCCTGCAGGAGAACTTCCGGCTCTACCAGGAGTCGTTCGGACCGCCCAAGGGGCCGCTGCACTGAGCGGCGGGGCGGACCTGCGCCGGCGCCACCGCCGCCTACACTGAAGATGTGAAGACGAGGGAGCGGACGCGCCGGATACTCCACGTCGACCTCGACCCGTTCCTGGTCTCGGTCGAGCGGAGCCTCGATCCCACGCTCCGCGGACGGCCCGTGATCGTGGGAGCCCTCCCCGACGGATCGGGAGTGGTGGCGGCCGCATCGGAGGAAGCGCGGGCCCTCGGGGTGCGCGCCGGGCAGCCCATTGCCGCCGCCCGGCGGGCCTGCCCGAACGGGGTCTTCCAGCCCGGCGATCTCGAGACCTACGCGCGCTACAGCGAAGACGTGACCTCGATCCTGCAGGCGGCCAGCCGCCGCGTGGAGCGGCCGTCCGCGGACGAGGCCTACGTGGACCTCACGCCCGAAGGATCCGACGGGCCCTCGCCCGTGGGCGCGGCGGAGGCGATCAAGGACGACATCCAGCGACGGCTCGGGCTCGACGCCTCCCTGGGCCTGGCCTCGTCGCGGGTCGCGGCCCGCGTGGCCTCGTCGTGGGCACGGCCGCGCGGGCTCCTCGTCGTCCTCCCCGGTTACGAGGCCTCGTTCCTCGCGCGCCAGCCCCTGCGTTTCCTCCCCGACCTGCCGGCGCACCTCGAAGCCGCGCTCGAGAAGGCGGGGCTGCTGACGCTCGGCGACGTCCACTCCGCGGAGCCGGCCGCGCTCGAGGCCCTGGTGGGCACGCCCGCGGCGGAGCGGCTCCAGCAGGCGGCGCGCGGGGAAGGCGAAGAACCGGTGGCCCTCACCGCGCCCCCGTCTGCGATCCAGGAGGAAGCCGTCCTGCGCGACCGGCGCACCGATCGCGAAGGGCTGGAGGCGATCCTCGACGGCCTCGCGACACGGGCCTGCCGGCGGCTGCGCCCGTTCGGGCTCGGGGCGGGAGCGGTCACGGTCGAGGTGCGCCGTCCGGACGGGCCGGTGCGGCGGACGGAGACGCTCGAGCCCGGGGTGCGGGACGAGGAGACCGCCCGCGCCGTCGTCACCTCCCTGGCCGCGCCCATCCTGGAACCGGTCGCGGGCGTGCGCGCGCTCGTGGTGCGGCTGGGCCGTCTCCAGCGTCCGCGCCCCCAGTCCACGCTGTTCCCGCTGCCGCCCAGCCTCGCCCGCCCGGGCTGAAGGCGCGCGGGCTAGAATCGACGCGTGGCCTCGCGTCGCGCGCTCCTGGCCGAGCGCGCCAACAAGATCCTGGACATCCTGGAGCGGGCGCATCCGGAAGCGACGTGCGCGCTCCACTATCGCAATCCGTTCGAGCTGGTGAGCGCGACCATCCTGTCCGCGCAGTGCACGGACGAGCGGGTCAACATGGTCACCCCCGCCCTGTTCGCCCGCTACCCGACCGCCCAGGCCCTGGCCGCGGCGCGCCCCGAGGACGTCGAGGAGATCATCCGTTCGACCGGGTTCTACCGCGCGAAGACGAAGAGCCTGCTCGGCTGCGCCCGCGCCCTCACCGCCGACCACGGCGGCGAGGTGCCGCGCTCGATGGAGGCCATGGTCAAGCTGCCCGGGGTCGGCCGCAAGACGGCGAGCGTGGTCCTCGGCCACGTGTACGACGTCGCGGAGGGCATCGCGGTGGACACGCACGTGCTGCGCGTCTCGAATCGCCTCGGCATCGCGCGCGGGGACGATCCCCTCGAGGTCGAGCGGCAGCTCATGGCCATCCTCCCGCGCGAGCGCTGGACGCGCACGACCGACCTGCTGATCTTCCACGGCCGCAAGATCTGCATCGCCCGCCGGCCGCTCTGCGGGCAATGTCCGGTGTTTGCCCTTTGCCGGTGGCCGGCGCGGCAGGCCTTCGCGCAGGGGAAGCCGCCGCGAGCGCGGGGCGCCCCTGGCAGCACGGCGCGCCGCCGCGCCCGCCGCGCTCCCGCGCGCAGAAAGGCCAGGAGACCATGACCCGGATGCTTCGCGCCGCCGCCATGGCGGCCCTCCTGGCCGGACCGGCCACGGCCGCGGACGCGGTCAAGGGCGAATGGACGGGCTTCATCACGGACACCCATTGCGGCCGCCACGGGGCCAACGCGGACCACACCGCCGCTTGCGTCACGAAGTGCATGAAGAGCGGGTCCAAGGCCCAGATCCGAAACGACGCCGACGGCAAGACCTACGACCTGTCCGCGTTCGACGCGAAGGTCCGTTCCCTGGTCGGGAAAAGGGTGACCCTGACTGGGTCCATGGATACGGCCAGCCGCGTCATCACCGTGACCGAAGCACGGCTGGCGCACGGCAGCTGAAGGTCTAACCCGCACTCCCGGCTCGGGATAAGCCTTGACAGCGCGCCGCCCGCTCGCGTAGGATTGGGGTTTGCGAGTTGGGGCGCCGCGGCGCCTTTTGGGAGCACGATGCCGACCTACATTCCGAAGGTGGACGAGCGCGACCGCCAGTGGTTCGTGATCGACGCCAAAGACCAGGTGCTGGGGAAGCTGGCCACGCGGGCCGCCACCATCCTCACCGGGAAGCACAAGCCGACGTTCACGCCGTTCCTCGACACGGGCGACCACGTCATCGTGATCAACGCGTCGAAGGTCCACCTCACCGGGCGCAAGGAGACGGACAAGATGTACCGGCACCACACGCTCTACCTCGGCGGCCTGAAGTCCACGGCCGCGGGCGACGTGCGGAAGAAGCATCCGGCGCGGATCGTCGAGGAGGCCGTGCGCGGGATGCTGCCCAAGACCAAGCTCGGCCGCGCGATGTTCCACAAGCTGAAGGTCTACGCGGGTGACGTCCATCCGCACCAGGCCCAGAAGCCCAAGTCCGTGACGCTGAAGTAAGGAGAGAGTTTGAGCACACCCATCGAGTACTACGCGACCGGGAAGCGCAAGACGGCCATCGCGCGCGTGCGCCTGCGCACGGGCACGGGCGAGGTCCGCCTCAACGACAAGGCTCTCGACGACTACTTCGGCGGCCACGAAGCGCTGAAGATGGTGGCCAAGCAGCCCTTCGCGGTGACGGAGACGACCGAGAAGTTCGACGTGCTGGCCATCGTCACCGGCGGCGGCCCCGCCGCGCAGGCGGGCGCGGTCCGCCACGGCATCTCGCGCGCGCTGTGCGAGTTCAACCTCGAGCTCAGGAAGCGCCTCAAGAAGGCGGGGTTCCTCACCCGGGACGCCCGCATCAAGGAGCGCAAGAAGTACGGACAGAAGGGCGCGCGGCGCCGCTTCCAGTTCAGCAAGCGTTAACCACTTCATTTCGAGCCTCCGCGAGGAGGCCGGCAAGCCGATGGGTCCGGCGTGACCCGCGGCTGACCAGGAGGACGGATTGGCGACGACGGTGACTCAGACGCAAGGCGCGGGTGGTGCCCCCACGGTCAGCATGAAGGAGCTGCTGGAGGCGGGCGTCCACTTCGGCCACCAGACGAAGCGCTGGAACCCGAAGATGAAGGACTTCATCTTCGGCGAGCGCAACGGCATCTACATCATCGACCTGCAGAAGACCCACCGCCTGCTCCAGGACGCGCTGCAGTACGCGCAGGACCTGGCCGCGCAGGGCAAGACGATCCTCTTCGTCGGCACCAAGCGGCAGGCGCAGGAAGCGGTCGCGGAAGAGGCGCAGCGCGCGGGCATGCCCTACGTGAACGAGCGATGGCTGGGCGGGCTGCTCACGAACTTCGTCACCATCCGCAAGAGCCTGGACCGGCTGCGCGAGCTGGAGTCGATGTCGACGGACGGCCGCCACGAGCGCCTGACCAAGAAGGAAGTGGCCCAGCTCGAGAAGGAGCGGGTCAAGATCGAGAAGAACCTGAAGGGCATCAAGGGCATGAAGAACGTGCCGGATGCCATCTTCGTGATCGACACCCGCAAGGAGTCGATCGCGGTCCAGGAAGCACGCAAGCTCAAGATCCCCGTCATCGGCATCGTGGACACCAACTGCGATCCGGACGAGGTGGACCACGTGATCCCGGGCAACGACGACGCCCTGCGTGCGATCAAGCTCTTCGCCGGCCGCATCGCGGACGCGGTGCTGGCCGGGCGCGGCATCCGCGAGTCGCGGGCGGCCGAAGCCGCTCCCGACAAGGGCGCGGAGAAGGGCGAAGAGGACGCGGCGCGCCGGCGGCCCAAGACGCGGCCGATGGCCACCCCCGTCCCCATGGCCTAAAAGGGATCCCGCGGCGTAAGACGTCCAGGGGGCCGCTGAGCCGCGGCCCCCTGATCATTTAGGAAGAAACGGAAAAGATATGGCGGACATAACGGCAGAGATGGTGCGCAAGCTCCGTGAGGAGACGGGCGCCGGCATGATGGATTGCAAGAGCGCGCTGGTCGAGGGGGCCGGGGACTTCGAGAAGTCCAAGGAGATCCTGCGCAAGAAGGGCCTGGCCAGCGCGGCCAAGAAGGCGGGGCGCGCCACCAGCGAGGGGATCGTCGGGACCTACATCCACCCGGGCGCCAAGATCGGCGTCCTCGTGGAGGTGAACTGCGAGACGGACTTCGTGGCCAAGACGCCCGACTTCCAGACCCTGGTCAAGGAGATCGCGATGCACATCGCGGCCTCGAACCCCCTCTACGTGACCAAGGAGGAAGTGCCCGGCAACGTGCTCGACAAGGAGCGCGAGATCTACAAGGCCCAGGCCGCGGCCGCGGGCAAGCCCGCGAACGTGCAGGAGAAGATCGCGGAGGGCAAGCTCAAGCAGTACTTCTCCGAGGTGTGCCTGCTCGAGCAGCCGTTCATCCGCGAGAACGACAAGACGGTCGGGCAGCTCATCCAGGAGAAGATCGCGCTCATCAAGGAGAACATCGTGGTGCGCCGGTTCGCGCGCTTCAAGGTCGGGGACGAGGTGCGCGCGGCCGCCCCGGCGGAGGCGGCCCCGGTCCCCGCCCTGGCGCGTTAACCGTCCGGGGACGGGTATCATACGGGCCGTGGATGAACGTCCCCGGCCCCTGCGCGTCCCCACCGAGCGGATCGAGGCGGTGGTTCGCACGGGCGACCAGCTCATCGTCGGGCGGCTCCACGCCGAGCCGGGCAAGCGGCTCAAGGACGAGATGAACCACGACAGCACGCGGTTCATCGCCATCACGGAGGCCCGCGTCTACGATGCCGCCCGGCGCGAGCTCCTCTACCGGACGGATTTCCTGCTCGTGGCCAACAGCCACATCGTGAGCGTGACGCCGCGGCAATCGGTGACGGAAGGCCAGGAGCCGTGGACGGACGCACCGAAGCCGCCGCAGGCAGAGTAACATCCAGGGGCGGGCGCCTCGCCGGCGCCCCGCCGCGTCACCGGACCCAAGACGAACGGAGACATCCATCATGGCCGCCAGCCGGAAGCCCGCGTTCAAGCGCATTCTCCTCAAGCTCTCCGGCGAGGCGCTGCTGGGCGAGAAGCCGTTCGGCATCGACCGGTCCTTCACCGACTACCTCGCGAACGAAATCAAGGGCGTGCACGCGCTCGGCACCCAGGTCGGCGCGGTGGTGGGAGGCGGCAACTTCTTCCGAGGCGTGTCCGACGCCGCCGCGGGCATGGACCGCGCGTCCGCCGACCACATGGGGATGCTGGCCACCGTCATCAACGCCATCGCCCTGCAGGACGCGCTGGAGAGGGCGGGCGTGATCACGCGCGTGCTCTCCGCCATCGAGATGCGCGAGGTGGCGGAGCCGTTCATCCGCCGCCGCGCCATCCGCCACTTCGAGAAGGGGCGGGTGGTGATCTTCGCGGGCGGCACCGGCAACCCCTACTTCTCCACCGACACCGCGGCCGCCCTGCGCGCCATGGAGATCAAGGCCCAGGTCCTGTTCAAGGGCACCAAGGTCGACGGGATCTACGACGCGGACCCGCTCAAGAACCCGGGGGCGCTGAAGTTCGACAGCCTCACCTACCTCGACGTCCTGAAGAAGGACCTCAAGGTCATGGACGCCACCGCCATCTCGCTCTGCAAGGACAACAAGCTGCCCATCGTCGTCTACAACCTCCGGCAGAAGGGCATGCTCAAGCGCATCGTCCGCGGCGAGAAGGTCGGCACCATGGTCAAGGAGTAGCGCGACATGGCCATCAGCAACCTCCTCTCCGACGCCAAGACGCGGATGAACACTTCCGTGGAGACGGTGCGCCGCGAGCTGTCCTCGATGCGCACGGGCCGCGCCTCGTTGTCCATGCTGGACAACGTGCGCGTGGACTACTACGGCACGCCCACTCCGCTCAACCAGGTGGGGAACCTCTCGACGCCGGATCCCACCCTCATCCAGGTCCAGCCCTGGGACGCCAAGCTCCTGGGCGCGATCGAGAAGGCGATCCGGCAGTCCGACCTCGACCTCAATCCCCAGAACGACGGGAAGATCATCCGCATCCCCATCCCGCAGCTCAACGAGGAACGGCGCAAGCTCCTGGTCAAGAACGCGCACAAGCACGCGGAGGAGGGCCGGGTGGCCATCCGCAACGTGCGGCGCGACGTCAACGACCATCTCAAGAAGCTGATGAAGGACCACGAGGTGAGCGAGGACGACGAGAAGCGCGCGGTGGCGGACGTCCAGAAGATGACGGACCAGCACATCGCCGAGATCGACGGCATCCTGAAGAAGAAGGAAACGGAGATCATGGCCGTTTAGGGGCTGGTCCCGAGCCGTCCGCACCTGGCGCATATAATCGATCCGTGCCCGTCACCCATCTCGACTGCACGCGCTGCAACCAGCGTTACGAGCCGGGGCAGATCCTCACCGTCTGCACGGTGGACGGCGCTCCCCTCTTCGCGCGCTACGACCTCGAGCGCGCGGCCAAGAACATGCGGCCCGGACACCTGGCCCTGCGCGAGCCCACCCTCTGGCGCTACGACGACGTCCTCCCCGTCGACAGTCCGGACCACCGGGTGAGCCTGGGCGAGGGGTTCACGCCCCTCCTCACCGCGCGCCGCCTGGGCAGCCTGATCGGGCTCCCCCGCCTCTTCATCAAGGACGAGTCGGGCGAGCCCACGGGCTCGTTCAAGGCGCGGGGCCTGTCCATGGCCGTCTCCATGGCCAAGGCGCTGGGGGCGACGGACGTCTGCCTGCCCTCCGCGGGCAACGCGGGCAGCGCGCTCGCCGCCTACGCGGCCAAGGGCGGCCTCAAGGCCCACGTCTTCGTGCCCAAGGACATCGCCCAGCTCTTCCTCATGGAGACGCGCGCGTACGGGGCGGAGGTGGAGACGGTGGACGGGCTCATCACCGACGCCGGGAAGATCTGCGCGGAGCGGGCCAAGGAGAACGGCTGGTACGAGTGCGCGACCCTGAAGGAGCCCTATCGCGTCGAGGGCAAGAAGACGATGGGCTACGAGCTGGCGGAGCAGATGGGCTGGAAGCTGCCCGACGCCATCCTCTATCCGACCGGCGGCGGCACCGGCCTCATCGGCATGTGGAAGGCCTTCCAGGAAATGGAGCAGATGGGCTACCTGGGACCGGGTCGGCCGCGCATGTACGCGATCCAGGCCGAGGGCTGCGCGCCCATCGTGAAGGCGTTCACGGAGGGACTGGAGGCGGCGCCCATGTGGGAGAACGCCCAGACCCTCGCCCACGGGCTGCGCGTCCCCAAGGCCCTGGGCGATTTCCTGATCCTGCGCGCCCTGCGCGAGAGCCACGGATCCGCCGTCGCCGTCAGCGACGCCGAGATCATCCAGGGCGTCAAGGACGCCTCCGCCAACGAGGGGATCTTCATGGCCCCGGAGGGGGCCGCCTGCGTGGCCGCGCTGCGCAAGCTCAAGGCCAACGGCCACCTCAGCGCGGACGATACCGTCGTCGTGTTCAACACCGGCACCGGGTTCAAGTATGTGGAGAACCTGGCCCCGCTCTGGGGCGAGACGACCGCGCCGCGCTGACTTTCGGAAAATACGCTTGCCATCCGCCCGGGCCCCCTGTTAGGGTTACTTTTGGGTGGCTGCTCCCCTCGCAGCAGACCTGGGGTTGGTGCGGCATGGCGAGTCGGTTCTTTTCTTCCGAAAACCCAGCATCACGTCCACCGGGACATTCCTGGACTCGCTGGTCTTCGCTCGTCCGGCTGGCCGTCTGGGGCGGCGATGCGCAGTGCGGGCAGTGTGGAAGCAACGAAGTCCGCCGCGCCTGGACGCCGCTCCCGCCCTGGAAGCGCGCGCTGGGCATCGACCCCTGCCGCTGCGAGGCCTGCGGGGCGACTTTCCACGTCCCGCGCCGGGCCGCCACCGCCGACCTCTACGAGGAGCCGGTGGAGGAGATGTCCGAGCTGATGCTGCCCGCCCCCCCGGAAGTCGACCTGGCCGCGCTGGACAAGGCGATGGCCGGCCGCCTTCCCCGGCCGCCTCGCTCCAAGTAGCCGGCCCTCGCCCGCGGCCGCCCGCGGATCCTCTAGAATGGGCGCGCCCCGCCCGATGACCCAGCGCCTCTACCGCGACGATCCCTACCTCCTCGAATTCGAGGCCCGCGTGGTCGGGCGGCGCGAGCACGAGGGCCGTCCCGCGGTCGTGCTCGATCGAACGGCGTTCTACGCCGAGAGCGGCGGCCAGCCCTGGGACCTCGGCCGGCTCGGGGCCGCGTCCGTGCTCGCGGTCGTGGAGGCGGGAGACGCGATCCTGCACGTCCTCGATCGTCCGCTCGACGAGGGCGCCACCGTGCGCGGCCAGGTGGACGCCGCGCGCCGGCGCGACCATCGCGAGCAGCACCACGGCCAGCACCTCCTCTCGCGCGCGTTCGTCGAGGTCACGAATGCGTCGCGCACGGTGAGCTTCCACCTGGGCGCGGAGGAGTCGACGATCGATCTCGATCGCGAGGTGGACGAGCCCACCGTCCGCGAGGCGGAGCGACGGGCGAACGAGGTCATCTGGGAGGGGCGGCCGGTGAAGGTCCGCGTGGTCTCGCGGGCGGAGGCGGCCGCCCAGGGCGTGACCGTTCCCGAGGAGGCGGGCGACGCCGTCCGCCTCGTGGAGGCGGAAGGGTTCGACCTGCAGGCCTGCGGCGGCACCCATCCGCGCTCCACGTCGGAGGTGGGCCTGGTCGTGGTCCTGGGCCAGGAGCGGCACAAGGGGGGCAGCCGCGTGCGCTTCGTGTGCGGCCACCGCGCCCTGCAGGCTTTCCACCGGCGCGCCTCCCTGATCCGCGACCTGGCCGCCGTCTTCTCCTCCTCGATGGAGGACCTGCCCGCCGCCGGACGGCGCGCGATGGACGCGCTGCTGGAGGGAGAGAAGCAGCGCCAGGCGCTGCTCGAGCGCGCGCTGGAGGGCGAAGCGCATCGCCTGCTGGCTCAGGAGGCCCAGCGTCCGGCCCTGATCGTCGCGACCTACGAGGGCTGGCCGCCCGCCGACCTGCGCCTGCTCGCCCAGAAGCTGACCTCCCTCGCGCCGGGCGTCGCCCTTCTCGGGAGCCGCGCGGACAAGGCGCATCTCGTGTTCGCGCAGAGCCCCGGACTGGGCCACGACGTCCCCGCCCTTCTCCGCCAGGCCGTCACCCATCTCGGCGGTCGGGGCGGAGGCAAGGGCGACCTCGCCCAGGGGGGCGGAGACCGGATCGATCTGCTCGACGAGGCGCTGGCGGCGGCGGCGCGGGCGGTGCGCGGGGGCGTCCCCGCCGCGTGAAGGCCGAGCAGGGCTACGGCCTCCTCGTCCTCGCCGTCCTCTGCGTCTCCGTGGGCAGCATCTTCGTGCGCCTGGCCAATGCCCCCGCCCTGGCCGTGGCCTTCAACCGCATCTTCCTGGCCTCGGTGGTCGTCGCGCCCTTCTCCGCCCCCTCGCTCGTACGCGCCTGGCCCGCCGTCTCCGCGAGGCACCGTCTCATCCTCCTCGCCTCCGGCATCTCGCTGGGCGTGCACTTCGCGACCTGGATCGCGAGCCTGTCCTACACGTCGGTGGCCGCCTCCGTGCTGCTCGTGAACACGGCGCCGCTCTTCACCCTGGTCTTTTCATGGTGGTTCCTGCGCGAGCGCGCCTCCACGGCGGTGCTCGTGGCCATGGCCATCGCCCTCACCGGGGCCGCCCTGATCGCGGCCGGGGACTGGGACGGAGGCGCGTCCTCCCTCACCGGCGCCGCCCTCGCGGTGGCGGGAGCGGTGACGCTGTCCCTGTACCACGTCATCGGACGCGGCCTGCGCGATGCGCTGCCCCTCTCCGCCTACGTGCTCGGAGTCTGGTCGACGGCCGCCGCCACCTTGGCCGTCCTCGCCCTGGCCGCGCGCGTCCCGGTCTTCGGCTATCCCCTGCGCACGTTCGCCCTGTTCCTGTCCCTCGCCGTCGTCCCCACCGTCATCGGCCACGGCCTCGTGAACCGCTCGCTGCGGCGCATCCCGGCGCCGACGGTCGGCCTCTTCCTCCTCGGGGAGCCCATCGCCGCTTCCCTCCTCGCCTACGCCGTGTTCGGGGAGACGCCCGGCCGCCTCACCATCGCGGGCGGAGTCCTGGTGCTGGCCGCCCTCGTCCTCGTCGTGCGCACCGAGAGGGCATGACCGCGCGCCAGCAGGTCCTCGTCCTCTTCACGGGCGGGACGATCTCCATGCGCGTCGATCCGGGCACGGGAGCGGCGGTGCCCGCGATGTCGGGCGAGGAGATCGTGGCCCGCGTCCACGGCCTGCGGAAGGAGGCGCGGCTCACCCTCGAGGACTACGCGCGGCTGCCGGGGCCTCATGTCACGCCGCACTGGATGTGGCGGCTACGCGGACGCGTGGCGGAGGCGCTGGCGGACCCCGCGGTGGACGCGGTGGTCCTCACCCACGGGACGGACACCCTCGAGGAGACGGCCTTCCTGCTCGACCTCACGCTGGCGAGCGAGAAGCCGGTCGTGTTCTGCGGCGCCATGCGCACGGTGTCGGATCCAGGCTGGGACGGTCCGGCGAACCTGATGACCGCGGTGCGCACGGCCGTCCACCCGGAGGCCCGTGGACGCGGCGTCCTGGTCGCGGTCGGCGAAGAGGTGCACGCCGCGGCCGAAGCCACCAAGTGGCATACCCAGAGCCTGGGCGCCTTCCACAGCGCGCGCGGCCCCCTCGCCGTCCTGGACCGCGGCCAGGTCGTCTTCCAGCGGCCCGCCTTCCGGGCCGCTCCCATCCCCGCCCGCCGGCTCGTCTCCGAGGTGGACCTGCACACCATGGCCGCGGGCACCGACGATGCGCTCCTGCGCGCGTCTCTCGCCCGCGGCGCGCGCGGTCTGGTGGTCGCGGCCACGGGCGCGGGCAACGTGCCCCCCGCCTGCCTCCCCGGCCTGCGCGCGGCCCTGGCCGCGCACGTCCCGGTGGTGCTGGTCTCGCGGTGCGCGGAAGGCCGCGTGGCCCCCGCCTACGGCTACGAGGGTGGGGGCCAGATGCTCCGCGATCTGGGCGTCATCTTCGGCCAGGACCTGCCCGGACCGAAGGCGCGCATCAAGCTGATGGTCGCGCTGGGGGCGACGTCGGACTTGGCGCAGATCCGGGAGCTGTTCGAATCTCCACAGCTTTCGCACGGCCCATCCGCAGCCTGACGCCGGTTATCCACAGGATTTGCGCGGCGGCGTGCACAGGCGGCGCCCCGGAAACCGGGAGTCTTGGGCGGTTTCCGCGCCGTTTTCCACAGGAGGCGCACAGGGCGTCCGCAAGGAAGCACCGCTTTTCCACGCCGTTTCCACTCCCGATCCACAGGGAGGCCACAGGATTTGCACAGGCTCCTGCTACACCCTGACCAGCGGATCGAACAGCTTGCGGTGCTCGTCCACGGCGAAGCGGTCGGTCATGCCCGCGATGTAGTCGCACACCACGCGATGCACGCCGTCGCGCGGGATCCGCTCCTGGTAGTGCGGCGGGAGCTGTAGCGGCTCGCCCACGTAGGACAGGAACAGGTCGCGCAGGACGCGGCCCGCCTTGTCGCCCATGCGCACCACGCGGTAGTGGCGGTACAGGTTCGTGAAGAGGAACTCCTTCAGCTCCTTCACGAGGCGCGCCATCTCCGGCGAGTAGCCGACCAGGCGGCGCCCCGCCCTGCGCACGTCCTCGACGGACCCGACGTTCGCGTCGCGGAAGCTCTTCAGGCTCGTGGTGACGAGGTCGCGCGTGCAACGGCTGATGATGCGGCGCACGGTCTGGTGGCGCATGAGACGCTCGCCCCGGATGCGCTCGGCCGCGACCTCTTCGTAGGCCTCGCGGAAGAGGGTGACGGCCCGGATCTTCTCGACCGTGATCATGCCCGAGGAGAGGCCGTCGTCGATGTCGTGGTTGTTGTAGGCGATCTCGTCCACGAAATCGACGAGCTGGGCTTCCAGGGTCGGCGCCTCCCCGGGGGCGTACTCCGCGGGGGCGTGGGCGTCGCTCTCCGGCTGGTGCTTGATGATCCCCTCGCGCACTTCCCAGGTGAGGTTCAGCCCCGGGAACTTCGGATAGCGCTCCTCCAGCACCTCCAGGATGCGTAGGGTCTGGCGGTTGTGCTCGAAGCCGCCGTGGTCGGCCATCAGCTCGGCCATGACCTTCTCGCCGGAGTGGCCGAACGGCGTGTGCCCGAGGTCGTGGCCGAGGACCAGGCACTCCGTGAGGTCCTCGTTGAGGGCGAGGCTGCGGGCCACGCTACGCCCGATCTGCGCGCCCTCCAGGCTGTGGGTGAGGCGCGTGCGGTAGTTGTCGCCTTCGTGGTTGACGAAGACCTGCGTCTTGTACTCCAGCCGGCGGAAGGACGAGCTGTGGATGACGCGGTCGCGGTCGCGCTGGTAGCTCGTACGGTTGGGGTCGTCCGGCTCCAGGTGCCGCCGCCCCCGGCTCTTGGCGCTGCGCATGCCGTAGGGAGCGAGGAACCGGTCCTCCCTCTCCTCCAGCGCCTTGCGGTCGACCAGCTCCATGACACGCCTCCGCGGGGATTCTACTGCCCCCGTCGCTTAGAATGACCACATGGCCAAGGTAGCAGTGGGCGTGCTCGGCGCGACGGGCGCGGTCGGACAGCGCTTCGTGCAGCTCCTCGCCGATCACCCCTGGTTCGAAGTGGTGGAGCTGGCGGCGTCGGACCGGTCGGCGGGCAAGGCCTACAAGGACGCCTGCACCTGGCGGCTGGCCACCCCGATGCCGGAGGCGGTGGCGGCGCGCGTGGTCAAGGCCTGCGACGAGAAGTTCGAGTCGAAGATCCTGTTCTCCGGGCTCGACTCCTCGGTGGCGGGCGAGGTGGAGACGGCGCTGGCGAACAAGGGACACGCGGTCGTGTCCAACTCGCGCAACCACCGCATGGACCCCGACGTGCCGTTGCTGATCCCGGAGGTCAACCCCGCTCACCTCGACGCGCTGGCCGTGCAGAGGAAGCGCACGGGCGGGGGGTACATCGTGACCAACCCGAACTGCAGCGTGGTCGGCCTGGCCATGGCCCTGGCTCCCCTGCACCGCGCGTTCGGCCTGACCGAGGTCGCGGTGGCCACCTTGCAGGCGCTCTCCGGCGCGGGCTATCCCGGCGTCGCCTCCATGGACATCGCGGACAACGTCATCCCCTACATCGGGGGCGGCGAGGAAGAGAAGATCGAGACGGAGCCCCTGCGCATCCTGGGCACGTTCGCGAGCGGGACCTTTGCCCCCGCGCCCTTCCGCATCTCGGCCTCCGTGCACCGCGTGGCCGTCACGGACGGCCACACCATGGCCGTGTTCGTGCGCCTCAAGACCAAGGCCACCGCCGAGCAGGCGGTGGAGGCCATCGCCTCCTTCCGCGGCGAGGCGCAGGAGCGCAAGCTCCCCACCGCGCCGCGCCGCCCCATCCACGTGTTGCCGCAGGAGAACCGGCCCCAGCCCCGGCTCGACCGCGACCTCGAGGGCGGGATGGCGGTGAGCGTGGGCCGGGTGCGCGCGGACAAGCTGTTCGACCTGAAGCTGGAGGTCCTCGTCCACAACACGATCCGCGGCGCGGCCGGGGTGGCCATCCTCAACGCGGAGCTGCTCAAGGCGCGGGACCTGCTGCCGTGATCGTCATGAAGTTCGGGGGGACCTCCGTCGGGTCCCCCGAGCGCATCCGCGCGCTGGCCGAGCGCGTGCGGGAGCGTCTGGCCCGGCGTCCGGTGGTGGTCGTTTCCGCGTTCTCGAAGGTCACCGACCTCCTCGTCCGGGGGGCCCACCTCGCCCTGGCCCGTGACTCGGACTACGACGACGTCGTCTTCGAGATCCTCGAGCGGCACCATGCCGCGATCCGCGAGCTGCTGCCGCCCGGGCCCGTGCAGGACCGTCTCCTCGCCCACCTGGACACGACCATCACCGAGCTGCGCGCCCTCTACACGGGCGTCTACCACCTGGCCGAGCTGACCGCGCGCACCCTGGACGCCATCTCCGGGATCGGCGAGCGGCTCTCCTACGAGATCGTGGCCGCGGGCCTGGAGGCGGAGGGCATCGCCGCCCAGGGGGTGGACGCGCGCGGCGTGATCGTCACCGACGAGACCTTCGGCCGCGCGTCTCCGCTCATGGACGAGACGCGGGCGGCGGCGGCGCGGACGGTCAAGCCGCTGGTGGACGATCGCAAGGTCCCCGTCCTCCCCGGCTTCGTCGGCAGCACGCGCAAGGGCGTCGCCACCACGCTGGGCCGCGGCGGCAGCGACTGGTCGGCGGCGGTGGTGGGGGCCGCCCTGGACGCGGAGGAGATCCAGATCTGGACGGACGTGGACGGCATGATGACCGTCGATCCCCGCCTCGTCCCCGGTGCCCGCGTCATCCCGGAAGTCAGCTTCGACGAGGCGGCGGAGCTCGCCTACTTCGGGGCCAAGGTCCTGCACCCGGCCACCATCAAGCCCGCGGTCGAGCGCGGGATCCCGGTGCGCATCCTGAACTCGCTTCGTCCCGAGGCGCCGGGCACCCTGATCGCGGGCCGCCTCGAGGGCGGCGAGCGCGGGGAGCCGCGCGCGATCGCGTTCAAGAAGGGCATCGCCGTCATCCTCATCGCCCAGCCGCGCATGCTCATGGCCTACGGCTTCGTGGCGCGCGTGTTCGAGGTCTTCGACCGCCATCGCACGCCGGTGGACCTGATCGCCACCTCGGAGGTCTCGATCTCCCTCACCGTGGACGACCCGGAGGCGGTGCCCGCGGTGGAGGACGAGCTCGGCCGCCTGGGTGAGGTCGAGGTGCTCCGGCACATGGCCATCGTCAGCGTCGTCGGCCGCGGGTTCAGCCGCCACCCCGGCCTGGCCGCGCGCGTCTTCCAGACCCTGCGCGAAGTGAACGTGGTGATGATCTCGTTCGGGGCCTCCGACGTGAACTTCTCCTTCGTGGTGGCGGAGGGAGACGCGGAGCGCGCGGTGCGCCTGCTCCACCACGAGTTCTTCGAGGAGCGCCGGTGAAGGTGGCGGTGGTCGGCTACGGCAAGATGGGCCGCGAGGTCGCGGCCGTGCTGCGCGACCGGCAGCACGAGCCGGTGATGACGTTGAAGGGCTCCGATTTCCCCAAAGGCTGTCCCGTCGGCATCGACTTCACGCAGCCGGACGCGGTCCTCGCGAACGCCACCGCCGCCCTGAAGGCAGGCGCCCGCTACGTGATCGGCACCACGGGCTGGGATGCGCAGCTCCCCGAGCTCAAGCGCGTCGTCGCCGAGACCAAGGGCGGCGTCGTGCACGCCGCGAACTTCTCCCTCGGGGTCAACCTCTTCTACAAGGTCGTGCGCGACGCCGCGGGACTCTTCGCGCGCTTCCCGGACTACGATCCCTACGTCCTCGAGAAGCACCACCGGCAGAAGAAGGACGCACCCTCGGGCACGGCGCGCGCGCTGGCCCGGATCCTGGAGGCGGCGCCGGGGACACGGAAGAAGTCGGTGACGGACTTCGAGGGCGCGATCCCGGACGACAAGTTCCACGTGTCCGCGGTGCGCGCGGGCGGCATCGTGGGCGAGCACACCGTCGGTTTCGACTCCGGCGGCGACGAGATCCTGCTCGAGCATCGCGCCCGAACCCGGCGCGGCTTCGCGCTGGGGGCGGTGCTGGCGGCGGAGTGGGTGGCGCAGCGAAGCGGGCTGCACACGTTCGATGAAGTCGTGGACGACCTGGCGAAAGGTTAGTTGGCCGTCGTCTCACGCCGCAGCCGCAGGTCCCTCACCCGCCCCAGACCCAGGCTCAAGCCCACGACCTGTCCCGTCTTCGGATCGCGCCGGAACAGCACCAGCGGGAGCTGCGCGTTCGTGAACGCGTCCTTGTAGGACGGCGCGAGGGCGAAGCGCGCATCGGGCCGGCGCAGCGCGAAGAGCGCGCCGTTCTCCACGCGGATCGTGTAGGTGACCTCCGCCTCGTCGCTGACGTAGGTCCCCTCGTACTTGGCGAGGTCGGCCGCGCTGGGCGTGACCGGCGCCGCCACCGCATAGTGCGTGACGTCGCCGTCCGCGCCGATCACGTCGAAGGACCGGCCCACGCCCTCGCCACGGAACTGCACGCGTACGGCGCCGTCGCCGATCGCGAACATCGACTCCGACTGCGGCACGAGCGGGCCTGGTCCTTCCGCCTTCAAGCCCATTCCGTCGACGGTCACCCGCATGGGCTCCGCGGTCCGGACGTTGCGATAGAGCCCGGCCCAGCGTTCGAGGACGGCGGCGGAGACCGCGGCCGGGGACGGAGTGGCGGCCGGCGCGAGCGCGTCTCCGAGAAACACCGCGGCCACGCCGTGCGCCAGCGCGCTGGCTTCCGCGTTGCCGTCGTTGCACAGGACGGCCACGGACAGCGCCTGGTCCGGGAAGCGGGTCAAGAACGCGCGATAGCCGGCGGTGGATCCGGAGTGGCTGACCTCGGCCAGGTTGCGGTAGCGGGAGACGACGAGGCCGCGCGCGTACGAGATCTCCAGGCCGTCGCTCAGCCTCCCCCGCCGCTGGAGCTCGGTGACGAGGGCGCGCCCGCCCACCCGCTCGGTCGTGAAATTGCGGTTCCACTTCAGGAGATCGCCGGCGGTCGTGAGCAGCCCGCCGTTGCCGTGGACGTTCTCGAACGGCATCTGCATGTGGAAGCCGTCGGGCGCCTTGCCGTAGGCCACCGCCCGTCCCTTGACGATTCGCGTGTAGTCGTCGCGCCACTGGGTGTGCGTCATGCCCAGCGGCTCGAAGATCGCGTCGCGGGTGTACTGCGCGAACGTCTTCCCGCTCACCCGCTCCACGATGATGGCGAGGAGGTTGTACCCGGAGTTGCTGTAGCTGTATTCGCGGCCGGGCGGGAAGTTGAGGGCCTTCTGGCGCGAGATCACGTCGAGGACGTGCGCGTGCGTGTGCACGCGGGTGCCGCGCGGCCATCCCGCGGCGTAGGCGACGGTGCCCCAGTCGCGCAGGCCGCTCGTGTGATGGAGGAGGTGGCGCAGCGTGATTTCCGGTTCCCCGTAGTCGGGGAGCTCGGGCACGTGGTCCCTCACCGGATCGTCGAGCTTGAGCTTGCCCGCCTGGGCCAGGAGCAGGATCGCGGCGGCCGTGAACTGCTTCGACACCGAGCCCGCCTCGAAGACCGTCTCCGCGGTGTTGGCGACGCCGTGCTCGAGGTCGGCGGAGCCGTAGGCGCGGGCCAGCACCTCCTTGCCGTCCTTGCTCACGCCGACGGCGCAGCCCGGAGTCTCGGCGGTGTAGCTCGCGAAGACCGCGTCCACGCGCGCGGTATCGGGCGCGGGAGGGTCGGCGGCCCGCGCGACCGACGCGAGAGAGACGAGGGCGAGGACCGCCAGCACCATTCGGGGGGCGCGCAGGCTCACGGTCACTCCCTCTTGGGCGACTCCCAGACGACGGACTTGAGCCCGCTCGCCGCCGGATCCATGAGCTGCTCGCTGAGACGCTGCAGCGGCGTGTTTGGATCCAGGTGGCAGAGGTAACGGACCGTGGCCTTCTTGCCGGAGTCGACCTCGCGCGGCTCGCAGCGGATCTGGTAGGCCGCCAGCAGCCGGTTCACGTACTCCGCGGGGAACTCGCTCCCGGAAGCGACCATCTCCAGCATCATCGTGCGCTGCTTGCGCTCGCCCACGAAGTCCAGGAGGACCAGGCAGACGCAGAGGAAGACCGCCCCCAGTCCCGCCACCGCGAACGACCCGAGGCCGGACGCCATCCCGAGACCCAGCAGCAGGAACAGGACGGTGGTGTCCTTGGGATCCTCGACGGGCGTTCGGAAGCGGACGATGGTCGCGCCGCCGGCGATCCCGAGAGCGCGGGCCAGCGAGTTGCCGATGATGATCATCATCAGCGCTCCCGCCACGCAGAGGAGGACCTGGGCCTGGGCCAGCGAGCGGGAGATGGGCTTGTCGCCGGGGTAGCGCCGGTGGACGAACATGACGACGGCGCCGATGGCGGCGGCGGCCACCAGCTTCGAGGCCTCGAAGACGGGAGAGAAGGTCCGCGTCCCGGCCGTATCGACGCCGGAGGCGAGATCGGCGGCCGATTGGCTCTCCCCCGCCGCAAGGGCGCGCGCGAGAAGGACCACGAAGGCGCTCGTGGAGACGAGCGCGATCCGGGCGATCCGCGCGCGACGGTGAACGGGCATGCGCTCGCTACCTGGCCCCGCTGGAACGGGAGAAACGGCGTGAGCGAGCCGGACTATATCACCGCCCGGACCGGGCGCTCCGCACGTCAGCGCGTGCCTTGCCACGCCCGCATGGACTTCGGCGGGAGTGGAGAACCGAAGTCCAGGTCCCATTCGGCGGCGTAAGTCGGCGCTAAATTGGATGAGAGGAATCCACGACGCGTCGAAAGATGAAAGGGGACACGATGCCGACCAAAACGACTCCGGACGCCATCTCCTTGCTGAAGGCCGATCACAGGAAGGTCAGGGCCCTGCTGGCCTCGCTCGAGAAGACGACCGAGCGCAGTGCCGACCGGCGCGTGAAGCTGCTCCAGCAGATCGAGTCGGAGGTGAAGGTCCACGCCACGGTGGAGGAAGAGCTCTTCTACCCGGCCTTTCGCGACGCGGTGCGGAAGAAGGACGACAAGGAGCTCTACCAAGAGGCCCTCGAGGAACACCATGTCGTCGATCTCGTGATGCCGGAGTTGAAGGAGTGCGACCCCGCGGGCGACGTTTTCGCGGCGAAGGCGAAAGTACTCAAGGAATTGATCGAGCACCACGCCGACGAGGAAGAGAAGGAGATGTTCAAGAGGGCTCGGCAGGCCATGCCCCTGGCGGAGCTGCGAGACCTCGGCGCCCGCATGCAAGCGCGGCAGAAGCAGCTCAAGTCGATGGGCTCGCCTCGACTGGGACAGGCCACCGGGGCATCACGCGGGCCAAGCATCGCGACGGCCTAGGAGGACTGGTGGCCGAACAACAGACCTGCGGCGAGGGCCTGGCGGAACGTTCGGTGCTCCCCGAGACGCTGGCGAGGCTGACGGCCGCCCTGGCCGAGGTGCTCGAGGTGCACACCAAGGCACTCGACTCCTCTGACCGGAATTCGAAGATCGAGCACGACGCGTACTCGCGACTGGTCGAACAGCATCGCCGGATCGCGGCCGAGCTCGCCGCGACCGCCAAACGCATGGCCGGTTATCGGAATCTCGCCATGGGGCGGCACGACGAGCAGGCCATGGCGAGCGCGACGGCCTTCGAGGCCTTCGAGAAGTTCGTCGAGATCGAAGAGGAGCTCTTGGCCGTTCTGCAATCCTCGCTGGCGCAAGACCGCACGGTGCTCAGCGAGATGGCGGCCGTGCGCGAGGGGTGAGGCCGACTCGGGTTCGAGGGATGGCGCGGCGAACCGGTCGCCGCGCCATTCGAGCTAGCGCGTGGTGGCGGCGGTGGTCGGGACCGTCACGTCGAGGGTCTGTTCGGGTCCGAGCGGCGAGTGGTCGTTGGCGGCCAGCACCACCTTGAAATGATGAGCGCCGGGCTTGAGGCCGTGGAAGCTCAGCTTCATGGCCGTCGTCGCGATCACCGGGCCGTCGTCGACCTGGTAATGCAGGTGACCCTGCCCCGCCATGGGCTTCTCCTTGACGAGCGCCGGGTCCGTCATCTTGACGCCGGTGACTTCCACCTTCACCGTGGCCGCCTGCTGCCGGGCCTTGGCCTCGGCGTCGACCAGCGAGGCGGCGAGGGTCGCGGCATGGCCGGCTTTGACGCCCTGGGCCTTGCCCGGCTCACCGTGCATGCCCGAGTGCTCCGCTGGCTTCTGGGCGGGCTTCCCTCCATAGCTCTGTGCATGGCCGGCCGCGGAAAGGCCGAGAACGGCGAGGGCGATCGTGGTGGCCTCTAGGATCTTCATGGTCCCTCCTTCGGTAAGGACTGCTCAGGCATGGCTGCCGTCACATTCCCTGCTTTCAGGATAGGACGCGGCGTGGCGGAAAGAACAGCTCGGGCAAAGAATCACCAGTTGGTGCGCCATGACGGCGGCGCGGGGAACGAGACAGCTTGAAACGCCTGGGACCGCTCTGTAAAATGCGTAGTCCTGCCTTGGGCCGCTAGCTCAGCTGGGAGAGCGCCTGGTTCGCAATCAGGAGGTCGGGGGTTCGAGCCCCCCGCGGTCCACCAAGCTTCGTACGTCGGCGTTGTACCCGCCACCTACCAGTCCGGCCGCCAGCATCGCCCGGGTCGCGCTCCCGTTTCGCACCTCGCCATGCGCAAGCTTGCGGGGTTGGCCATCTCTCCAGCGCCCCTAGAACGGGACACTCGTGACGGCGTGGCTCGTTCACGAATCTGGATAGAAGTAGGAAGCCTCCTTCGCCCACAATGGGCCGGGAAGGAGACTCGATCATGACGATCAGCCGTCGTGACTTCATCCAGGTGGCGGCGGCCATGGGCGCCTCGCTCGCCTGGGCGGGCGCCGAAGGGGCCTCACCAACGCGCTGGCGCGAGCGGCGAGACCTCTTCCCGGAAGGCGTCGCCTCGGGCGACCCGGATCCGCACAGCGTGATCCTGTGGACTCGCCGGCCGTTCGATAGCGGTGAGCGGCACGTCCTCACGGTCGAGGTGGCTGCGGACGAGGCCTTCCGGCGTATCGTCGCGACCG
>Ga0209382_10002824_pt1 | contig 24776 bp, 18 predicted proteins | sample SoiMetdeltSBSDD5_FD_187599 | JGI IMG/M metagenome (GOLD analysis project Ga0209382, IMG submission 187599) | Bulk soil microbial communities from a Populus tree surrounding site in Tennessee, USA - Soil MetaG P. deltoides SBSDD5 (SPAdes) (version 2) | ecosystem: Environmental > Terrestrial >... | reverse complement strand
CGTCGAGGCGTTGGCCGGCGTGCTCGGTGAGGCGGCGATCGGCGGCTTCGACGTCAAGACCGTCGTCAACGAGTCGAGCCCGGTGGTGCAGCAGGAACTCGAACGGTTCTTCTCGAACCGCAAGCCCGAGGACCTCCTGCTGCTCTACTTCTCGTGCCATGGCGTGAAGGACTCCACCGGTCGGCTCTACTTCGCGACCACCAACACGGCGTTCGATCTGCTGCGGTCCACGGGCGTCCCAGCGGCGTTCGTCAGCGAGCAGATGGAGTTCACCCGGTCCAAGCGGATCGTCCTCTTGCTCGACTGCTGTTACAGCGGCGCCTTCGTCAAGGGGTTCCGGGAGCGGGGCGACGACTCGGTTCCGTTGGGTCAGCTCGAGGGACGCGGCCGGGCCGTGATCACCGCGTCGCGGGCGACGGAGTATGCCTTCGAGGCCGACGAGCTGACCTCGGAGAACTCGCAGCCGTCAGTGTTCACCGGGGCGATCGTGGAGGGTCTGTCCACCGGCGCCGCCGATCGTGACGGCGACGGCCGGGTCACCGTCGACGAGCTCTACGACTACGTCTACGACAACGTGCGGGACAAGGTCGCCGGCCAGACCCCCGGCCGGTGGGTCAACCTGGAAGGCGACCTGGTCATCGCCCGGAACCCGCGGCCGCCGGTGCGTCCCGCGCCGCTGTCGGTCGAGCTTGCCCGAGCGGTCGAGAGTGACGCGGCCCTCCAGCGCCTGGGCGCTGTGTTCCAGCTGGCCGAGTGGCTCGACCACGGTGACCCCGGTCGGCAGCTGACAGCCCGGGAGGTCCTGGAACGGCTGAGCAACGATTACGACGAGCGGGTCGCCACCGCCGCCTCCAGCCGCCTCGCCGCCGCCGAGCACCTCACCGCTGCGTCTCCAGCGGCCGCCGAGCCTACGACGACCGAGCCACCCGCCGTTGTGCCCTCGCCGGTGGCCACGCCCGCCAAGTCGCCCGCCACACCTGCCACGACCTACGCGGTCGCCGAGCCGTCCGTCACTCCTGAGCCCACGACGACCGCCAAGCCGACGGCGAAGGCCAAGCGCATCCCAGACGACCACGGCGTGTCCGAGCCAGCCAGGACCGACGCCACGAGCCACGGAGATCAGCATGGGCGAGTGCTGGCGTGGCTGGTCGGTGGGGGGTTGGTGGCGATCGCGCTCGGGGTCTTCTTGCCGTTCTTCGACTACGGCGACGGAACCGAGCAGCTGGCAGACGACAACTGGATCCAGTTCTGGCTGTTGGGCCTCGTCGTGCTCGCGGGCTATGCCGTCCTGCAGTTCGTGAACGAAGGCGAGCCGTCCGACATGGGTGTCGGCATCATCATCGGGATCGGCCCGACGATCGTTCCTCTCGCATTCCTGAGCGTCGCCGTCGTCCTCGAAGCGGACGCCGAGTCCATCGGGGTGGGCCTCGTGTTCTTCCTGGTCGGCAGTCTGGCGATGTCGGCGGCGAGCGTGATCGTCGCCGTCGGGATCCGACGGGACACCAAGTTCATGCCGCGCTGGACCCGTGGCTCAGTCGCCCTGACCGCTGCCGCCGCCGTCGTCGGTGTGTTCACCGCGGTGGCCTGGAGCGACGTCACAGTGCGCCACTACGTGAACGGCCTCGACGTCTCCACCGGGGACGTGTCGGGCCTGCTCCTCCGGTTGCTGTTGTTGACGGTCGGTGTCTGTGGGCTCTGGGTTTGGTTGGGTCGCACGGTCCCCCGAGCCGCCCTGTTCCCGGCGATCGGCCTTCTCTACACCGCCGTCCTCGTGATGTTCGTGATCGGAGCGGAACCGGATGACGGGGCTGCGGCGCTCTTCCTCGTCGTCTACGCGTTGCTCGCCCTCACCGCCATCGTCATCCCTGTGGTGTGCACGGTTTTCCGGCCCGAGCGCCGCGCCGCCGTGGTCCTCGCGACCTGGGCCGTCGTGTCGATCAGCGCCTGGCTGGACACCGCCTTCAAGGACGACCAGCAAGGCGCCGGAGCCGCCCTCAACGGTGCACTCCTTGCCACCGTCGGCCTGGCGTTCGTGATCGCGAGCCGAAAAGCGATGCCAGCCCAGCGGGTGTGACGGTCGGTGGCTGGAGCCCCACACGACATGGCCCGCGCCGGACCGCACCCAGCCAGGGACGCCGCCGACCAGCAGTCCAATGCCCACACCGAGTCGTTGCTGCTGGTCAAGCGGCGATCAGTTGATCGCGGACTGTCGCCCGGCCCAGGACGGCCGGAGGCCGCCAGCCAGGCCGGGCGGTGGCGCCGCGAAGCCGGCGCCCTTGATCTTCAAGAGCTGGGTTCGTCAGGCGTAGCTCGTCGAGATCGATGGGTCGCGAACTCGTGGCAGGCGATCGAGGTGCGCGGCCGCAGCGGCCACCCTGCCCGGCCGGTCGCGACCCGCGGTGACCTTCTCGCGCAGACCCTGGGATCGATCGAGCGGGCTCCCAGGTGGTGCAGGTCAGCTGCTGGGGTGTGGTCGTCTGGCGATGGCGATTCCGGCGGCGGCGAGCCATAGGTCGCCGGTGGTGAGCCCGATCCGCTGCGCCAGTCCGACCTGGTCGTTGACCAGGGCGCTGGCGGCGAGGGCGGCGGCGATGAGCACGCCGGCAGCGACCGACGCCGCGGCCGCCCCGTGTCGTCCGGCGGCGCGTAGCGGTGCGGCGGCGAGCAGCGGCGTGGCGGCCAGCCCGATGTAGCCGACGGTGGCGGTGACGGCGTGGGAGCGGTCGATGGCCGTGCTGGTGTCGAGCGGGGTGAGGGCGACGCCGGCGGTGCCGAGCGCGCTCACGGCGGCGGCCATCCAGGCCGGCCCGGGCAGCACTCGTCGCAGCGCCAGCGATCCCGCGCCGACGCCGACGGCATAGGCCACGAACCCCGCTGACATCAGCCCTCGCTGCGGTGCCCCGGCCGCCGCGGTACGGCTGATGGCGTCGTGCACATAGGAGTAGCCCGGCGTGCGCGCCCCGCCGACAACCCACGCCGCCACGAACGCCGCGGGCCCGGCGACGAGCCCTGCCGCCAGCACCCGACCAGTGCGGTCGACACGCCGGCGCGTCGCGTCGATGGACTCGGGAACCGCCATGGAACGTTGCAGCGTAGAGCTCCTGCCATCGAGCCCCGCAGCGGGCCGGCCGGGAGGCTGCCGTTCTTCCGCTGAGGTTGCGGGCCAGCCCCCAACAGACACCCTCGAGCTGATCTCAGACCCCGACAGCAACTGCCCCGAACTGACCCCTCGACGGCTCATCGACCGCATCTGTCTGGCGCGACGGGCTGGCGCGATGAGCAGGAACACTGGCTAGCCGAAACCACACCCCAGATCAGCAGGGCGATACACCCGCATCCGCGGACCACGGAGGCGGACAACAACGCCGTGAGGTAGGTCCGGCGGGCGCCGGAGGCGCCGTCCTCAGCCGGCCGGCACCCCGACCTTACGGTGCCTCGCGGCAGCGATCTCGATGTCGGCAGCCGCCGGGCGCGTGCCCCGGACCAGGACACCTTGCTGGAGCGTCATCACCGTCGCCTCGGTTCGGTTGGTCACGCCGAGCTTGGCGAGGATCGTGCTGACGTATATCCGGACCGTGCCGACTTGGAGCTCGAGCTCGCCGGCGATGGATTTGTTGCTCTGTCCCTCGGCTAACAGGGCGAGGACGTCACGTTCCCGGGGCGTCAACGTCCAACCGGGCGCCTCGGCACGCTCCCGTGTACGCAGTTCAGACAGGAACTCCGTGGAGAAGATGGCCTGCCCGCGCATGACGGCGCGAACGGCGTCCACCAGTCCGTGGCTGTCAACGGTCCCGAAGTTGAGACAAGCGTCCACCCGCTCAGCCGCGGCCCAGCCCAGCGCGTCCTCAACGCGGTCGACAACAGCAACGAGCTTGGCCTCTGAACGAGCGCGAACCTCACCGACAGTTCGAGTCGCCGCGTCGGGGTCGAGACCTACCAGGCCAACCACGGCCGCATCCGCCTCGACATCTCGGCACTGATCAGCCGAGCGCCCAACTGCGACGAGCCCCACGTCTTCGTAGCCGTCGAGCAACGAGACCAGGCCGGCGCATAGAACCGGGCTCCCGCCAACAACCATGACGCGAATGGCACGGTTCATGATGGGCTCCTTCCCCTGGGTTCGCTCGACTCCCACAATCGAAGCGCCACCAGGGTCTGGAGCACCGCTCCCGCACCAGCAAGCTGGCCGGACACGACCGAGCGGTCCGTGTCACCTACAAGCTACCCAAGGTCCGCGACCTATGAACCTGGCCACGGGGCTCGGTTGACCGGTTAGATCTCTGCCGCGCAGGCGCGCAAGCTGCAGGAGCGCAGCAATCGCTTACCGAAGGCCGTGCAGAATGCGCCAGATTGGAAAGCGTCGCGGCATCCACAGCCCGAAAGACCAATCGGTGGGAACCGGGTGGAGGAGGTCGGTCATACAACAGGTATGAGTGCGCTAGCGCAGGTCAGCACATAGCACAGGCGTATCTACCTGCGGATCAGAAGGTGGGGGTTCGAGTCACTCCGAGCGCGCGGTGATCAGACGCCCTCGCTGCCGAAACTGCCTCTACGTCGTGGCAAACTGGGCCTCGGCATTCGCTTGCGACCGCTGAACTCTGAGCGGTTGTTTCGAACGACGCCAGATACCCCGGCGGCCGATCGAAGCGAGGCCAGGAGGGGCGATCATGGCTTCCAGCGAGGATCACCCAGCACCGCAGTCCGGTGAGAGAGAGCGGTCGCAGCCGGCGCGGTTCAGCTTCAACGTCCTACAACTGGCCAAGTCAATACTTGGTCCCTCGATGTCATTCGAACTGACCAACCGTTCGGCGCGCATTGGCGGCGACGACCCGTCCTCTTGTGACCCGGGCGAGATCTGCTGGGATGAGGAGGGAGGCTGGAGAACCGGCTCTGGCGGCTCGGGCGAGCTCATCTTCGGCGCCGCGCTGCTGACGGCTGGAACTGGCCTGCTGATCTACGAATTGCTGCTCAAGGGCGCGGTGGAGATCTCGTGGGCGAGCTTCGGCGCACCGATGCCCGGCGGTGACCACGACCTCATCACGCTTGCGGAGAGTGAGGGCACTCCCGACACCCTCACCGTCAGCCTCACGATTGCCCCGACGATCTTCTGGTGGAAGGCGGTGGAGGTCTACGACCTCGCAGGACGCATGTTGGGTTCGGCCTGGTGCCAGCAGGGCGAAGGGGTGACCTTCAACTCGACCACTGTCCAGGCCGTCGATCTGCAAGGCGCAAGTTTCATCGTCTTCAAGAAGGCCAAGACCTTCGGGGTCCACACGAGCATGTACGTGGTACGGAACGTCCCATCGAAGATCGGGCGGTCCCTGGCCTTCACCTGGGCGGCGCAGGACTAGTTGTTGTAGCTGTGCCCGTTGGCGCCTCGGGGACTGCAGGTTCCGCAGCGAGCGTGGGGTCGATGTCTACGCTCTGGTGATGTCCGGGGACCCGGGTCCTGTCGGGAGGGCTGCTGCATCGAGGGCGGCGTCGGTGGTGCTCGTCACGCTGGCCTCGGCGCAGTTCCTGATGACGCTCGATACGTCGGTGATGAACGTGTCGATCGCGACCGTGGCCAAGGATGTCGGAACGACGGTGACCGGCATTCAGACGGCGATCACCATGTACACGTTGGTGATGGCGGCGTTCATGATCACCGGCGGCAAGATCGGTCAGATCATCGGTCGAAAGCGTGCCTTCGCGATCGGCGCCGTGATCTACGGGTGCGGGACGTTGACGACCGCGATCTCGCCGAGCCTGCCGGTGTTGTTGTTCGGCTGGTCGCTGCTCGAAGGGCTCGGCGCGGTCCTCATCCTCCCGGCGATCGTCGCGCTCGTGGCGACCAACTTCGCCCAGGATGCGCGGCCACGGGCGTATGGGTTGGTTGCGTCCGCCGGTGCGATCGCCGTAGCCGCTGGACCCCTGATCGGCGGCCTGTTCACCACCTACGCGTCGTGGCGTTGGGTGTTCGCTGGCGAGGCCCTGATCGTCATCGTCATCCTCTTGCTCACCCGGCGGATTGCCGACACACCAGCGGACCACGACGTGAAGCTCGATCTCGTCGGCACCGCCCTGTCGGCACTGGGGCTCGGCCTCTTCGTGTACGGCGTGTTGCGCTCCGGTTCATGGGGGTTCGTCAAACCGAAGCCCAACGCACCGGAATGGCTCGGTCTGTCGCCGGTGACCTGGCTCATGACCGCAGGCGCAGTGGTCTTGTTGCTGTTCCTGAGCTGGGAGGACCACCTCATCGCGCAGGGCAGGGAACCGCTGATCAACCTGCCGCGCCTTCGCAACCCGGTCCTGCGCGGCGGGCTCATCGCGTTCATGTTCCAGTACCTGTTGCAGGCCGGCCTGTTCTTCGTCGTCCCGCTCTACCTGTCGGTGGCGCTGGGTCTGTCCGCCATCGGCACCGGTGTGCGGCTCCTGCCCTTGTCCATCACGCTGCTCATTGCAGCTGTCGGTGTCCCACGGCTGTTCCCGGGCGCTTCGCCTCGCTTCGTGGTCCGGGTCGGCTTCCTCGCCCTCTTCGCAGGCATCGCCGTCATGGTCGCATTGCTCGACATCGGCGCCGGGCCCGAGATCGTGACCTGGCCGATGTTGCTCGCCGGGCTGGGCGTGGGTGCCCTGGCCTCGCAGCTCGGTGCGATGACCGTCTCGTCAGTGCCCGACGAGCGCAGCGGTGAGGTCGGCGGCGTGCAGAACACGGTGACCAACCTGGGCGCGTCGATCGGGACCGCCCTCGCCGGCGCAGTTCTGATCTCCGCCCTCACGTCGTCGTTCTTCGCGAACCTTGCTGGCAACCCCGACATCCCCGATTCGGTCGTGTCGAACGCTGAGCTGCAGCTGACCAGTGGCGTGCCCTTCGTGTCCGACAAAGACCTGGAGGCCGCGCTCGACGAGACGAACCTCGATCCCTCGGTCGCCGATGACATCGTCGACGAGAACGCCGAGGCGCGCATCGACGGACTGCGCGCCGCACTGGTCGTGCTCGGCCTGTTCTCGATCCTCGCCGTCGTCGCCGCCCGCCGGCTCCCGACGGTGCAACCGGGCGACCCGCGATTCGCCGAATCGCTCGACGCAGACCGGCTTTGAGCGCGGCCATGCGGTGGCCCGCTTCTCCGCCCACCTGAGGAGGGCTTCCGGCTGTCTTTGAAGATCTTCCGTTGGGAGCCAACGGAAGATCTTCAAAGACGCCGGGAGAGCGGCCACGCCGGGGGGCGGGGGCCCCGGTCGGCGACGTCCCCGCAGCACCGCCCCGTCTCGCTATCGGCTCGCTATCGGCAGGTTCCTAGCGTGGCGGGGTCTATGGCGTTGTGGGCGAGGAGCGGACGGGGTTGAGCGGGGCGGACGAGCAGTCGCCGGGTCGCGTCGTGGCCGGGCGGTATCGGCTGGAGAGTCTGCTCGGGCGGGGTGGGATGGGCGTGGTGTGGCTGGCGGTCGACACGCTGATCGAGCGTCGTGTGGCACTCAAGGAGCTGCGCACCCCGACAGGGGTGAGCGAGGGCGAGACGGCGTCGTTCGTGGAGCGTGCTCTGCGTGAGGCCCGAAGTGCAGGTCGGTTGAACCATCCCGGCGTTGTCGGGGTGCACGACGTGATCGCACCGGCCGGTGACGACAGCGTCGTCTACATCGTGATGGAGTACGTGCAGGCTCCGACCCTCGCGGCGATCATCGATGAGCAGGGGCCGTTGCCGGCGCCTCGGGTTGCGGCGATGGGTCTGGGGATCCTCGACGCGCTCGATGCCGCCCACGCGATGGGCATCGTGCATCGTGACATCAAGCCCGGCAACGTCCTGATCGCCGCCGGAGACCGGGTCAAGCTGACCGACTTCGGCATCGCCTTGGCCGCGGAGGACACCCGGCTGACGCGCAGCGGAGTGCTCGGCACCCACGCCTACCTCGCACCCGAGTGCTTCGACACCGGTCAGGCCGGTCCTGCTGCTGACCTGTGGGCGCTGGGGGCGACGTTGTTCCACGCGGTTGCGGGACGAGCGCCCTTCGAACGCGACACCACCACTGCCACGCTGCGGGCGATCCTGTTCGAGGAGCCACCGGCCCCGCCGTGCGAGCCTCCGCTCGCCGAGGCGATCACCGGGCTGCTCACCCGCCCCGTCGACCGCCGCCTCACCAGCAACAACGCCCGCCAGGTCCTGCAACCAGCCGCCACCGGACCCGCCAGCTCCCCACCCACGGCCGACACCCACCCCACCCCCGGCCAAGCCGTCTGGGAAGCCCAGGCCACAGCCCTCCACCCCCGATCCCCGACCACGTCCCCGCCCCCACTCGCATCGGCAACCCGACCGCCCGGCGGGCCACTGCCCCCGTACCCGACGGGGCCAGGAACACGACCCGCCGTGCCGACGCAGAGCCACACCGGCGCAGCGAGCGGCACGGGCCTGCCACGGCAGACAGGCCCGACGACATCGCCCATCCCCCGTGCGCCGTGGGGTGGCCCGCCGCAACAGCGCAGGAGCACGACACCATGGCTCGTGGGCGGTGTGGCCGCCGCGGCTGCGCTCCTGCTGCTGGTGGTGGTCCTCGCAGTCAGCGGTGGATCCGACTCGGGCGACGACGGCGAAGACGCCCAAGCCCTCGCGCAGGACCTCCTCGACGCCGTCAACAGCGGGGACGGGAACACGGCGGTCGGGACGCTGTGCCCGAGCAGCTACGCCACGCCGGACGTCATGGAGGCCGCCACCGGCACTGCGAACCTCGAGATCGACCCGGCGCGGGTCCACGTCGATCCTGACATCGGCGACTTCGGGGCCTCGCTCGTCGGGACCGTCAACGGTGCACCCATCGACGGCTACATCAGCTCGGTCTCCGACAGCGACAGCAACAGCGACACGGGCTTCTGCATCTACCGCTTCGACCTCGATGCGGGCTCGGACCAGTGACCCGATCGGTGGTGGTGCCGGTCGTCCCCGCCACCGTCTGATCGGGTCCGGGCACAAGACTGCTGGCGATGGTGGCGTTGGAGGTGGACCGGTGGTTGCGGGAGCGGCAGCCAGCGCGCGATCTGGCGGGGGTCCTGCGTTGTACCTGGCGGGGAGATCTCCGCGACTTCCGGATGCCGCTGCCCGACGAGTGCCTGGATCTGGTCTGGATCGACGACGGCACGCTGTGGTTGTCCGGACCGGAGTCGAGGTCCTGGGCACCGGCTGCGCCGACGGGTGTCACCGCGGTCGGTGTCCGCTTCGAGCCCGGCGTCGGCCCGGCGGTCCTCGGGCTGGGAGCATCCGAGGTGCTCGACATGCGGGTCCGTCTGGACGAGCTCTGGAGCGACCGGGCCGCCCGTGAGCTGGCCGAGCGGTTGGCGCTCCAGCCCGACGATCGGGGACGCATCCAGGAGCTGCAGCACACGGTGCGCCAGCTGGCCGTCGATGCACGGCCCGTCGATGAGGTCTCCCGTCACGTCGCGGCCGGGATCGCCGCCCCGCGGCGGGTGTCGGTCCACGAGCTGGCCCGCTCCACGGAGCTGTCCGAACGCCAGCTCCTGCGCCGTTGCACTGCGGCCTTCGGCTACGGCCCCGCGCGCCTGGCTCGGGTCCTGCGGATGCAACGTGCCCTGCAGCTGGTGCGTGCCTCCCCGCGCCCGCCACGCCTGGTGGACCTCGCCACGGCTGCGGGCTACGGCGACCAGCAGCACTTCGCTCACGAGGTCCAGGACATCATGGGGACGACGCCCACCCTGCTCCTGCGGACGGGTGATGTCCGATCGCTACAAGACGGCCCTCGACCTCGGCAGGGATGATCGGTTCATGGGAACCCCCACCGACACTGGCATGCCCGCGAACCTTCCCGAGGTCGTGACGCGGGACGAGTGGCTCGTGGCTCGCAGGCGGCTGCTAGCCGCGGAGAAGGAGCTCACCCGCCACCGCGACGAGGTGAACGCGGAGCGCCGCGGGCTACCGATGGTCCGGATCGACAAGGACTACGTCTTCGACAGCCCCAGCGGCAAGGCCACCCTGCTCGACATGTTCGAGGGGCGCTGGCAGCTCATTGTCGACCACACCATGTGGCTCGACGACGACCACAGGGCCTGTCCGAGCTGCTCGGCCCGCCTCGACCAGGTGGGACATCTGGCCCACCTGCACGCCCGGAGCACGACCCTCGCCGTGGTCTCCCGAGGACCGCTGGCCGAGATCGCGGCGTTCAAGGCCCGCATGGGATGGACCTTCCCCTGGTACTCGTCCTACGGCAGCGACTTCAACTACGACTTCCACGTCAGCTTCGACGAGTCGGTGATGCCCATCGAGTACAACTACCTCACGAAGGCTGATCTGGAGGAGCGAGGCGCGCCGATCAGCGAATGGGCACAGCCCTTCGACCTCATGGGCATGAGCGTGTTCCTGCGGATGGACGACGACGTGTTCCACACCTACTCCACCTACGCCCGCGGGACCGACGCCTTGGGGTTCACCAGCAACTTCCTCGACCTCACACCGCTCGGCCGGCAGGAGGACTGGGAGGAGCCCAAGGGCCGCGCCACCGCCCTCGGGGCACAGGCCGGGGACAGCGGCGTCCGCTACCACGACGAGTACGACGCCTGACCGGCGTGCTGCCGGGCTAGGTCGTCGCCACTCGGAGACGGCGGGCGGCGTGCACAGTGACGTTGTAGAAGTTGTAGAGCACCGGGCCCGTGGTCAGTACGGCCTCGCCGGCGATGGCGCGGTAGCTCTGGTGGTCGATGGCGACCTGGGACGCCCCTTTGACCACCTGGACCCGGACTTCGGTGGTCGCCGGGCGCCGGATCGTCACCTGATCGGCGGATCGAAGGTCGATGCGGACCTCGCCGTCGGGCCGGCCGAGGACGAGCACGAAGCGCCACGCGCCACCGCCGACGGTCAGAGACCGGAGCTTGAGGTTGGAGAGGTCGGCTCCGACGCGGTGCACCCCGCCCTCTATCGAGATGTCCCACGGAACGGAGGCGTTGAGGCGCATCTCGTCGGCCCTCCAGCGGGCCAGCCGTCGGAAGCGCGGGTAGGTGAGCGTGATGACACCGTCCTCGGCGGCGATCTCTGGTTCCCGCGTCCACCACCCGTGCAACAGATCGTCCAGACGCCGATCGGTGGTGATGGTGGTGCCATCCAGGCCCCGCCTGACCCGAAGGTGGCCGACCGACGCGCCGTCCAGGGGGATCCTCGTCTTGGGGGCAGGTGCACCCTCGCCGCTTCCCCGGTCGTTGCCTTCAGGGGTGGAGGAGGTCATCTCGTCTCGTCTCCGGTCTGGTCAGCCGTGCCTGGTCCGCTCGACGGTACAGACTGGCCAGCGTTCGGCGGACGCGACGAGGCGGGCGGCTCCCTAGGCGGAACCGGCGGTTCCCCGGCCTCCGTGCTCGCTGGGGCTGGGTGCTCGGAGCGGCCGCTAGGGTCACGCCGATGCGCACGGGGATGCCGCCCTGATGGCGGGATTGTCATCCCGGCTCCGGCAGATCGTGGACGCGCTGCCGCTGACGCCCGGCCTGCGGGTGATCGAGATCGGCTGCGGCCCAGGCGCTGCGGCACGCGAGGTTGCCGAGCGGGTGGGACCGACGGGCCACGTCCTGGCCGTCGACCGGTCAGCCAAAGCGATCGCCCAGCTCACAGCGTCTGCAGGGGACCTGATCGCCACCGGACGGCTCACCGCTCGACAGGTCGCTGCCGAGGAGCTCGAACTGCGTCCGGGTGAGCAGCCCTACGACATCGCCTTCGCGGTTCGGGTGGGTGCGTTCGACGGCCGCCATCCCGAAGCGGGAGGACGAGCGCTCGCCCGGCTACGCCGGGCGCTCGTGCCTGGGGGACGGCTGTTCATCGACGGGCACCGCGAGGTGGTCCTGCCCGCGGATGGCTGAACCGCCGAAGGGCGTGGTCCGACGACCGGATCACTCGGTGGCGATGGCTCGGAGGACGTCGAGCTTGGCTGCCCGGGACGCGGGTCGAAGCCCCGCCAGCACGCCCGCCAGGGCTGCCAGCACCACGAGGATCAGCAGGCTGCCGAGGGGGAAGGTGAAGGTCAGCGCCTCCTCGTCGGCCGCGCTGACCGCGGCCCAGCTGAAGAAGACCGCGATGACGAGCCCGCCCAAGGTGCCGAACACCGCGATGATCACCGACTCCCACCGCACCGAGGACCGCATCTGGCTTCGGGTCATGCCGACCGCCCGCAGCAGGCCCAGCTCGCGCGTCCGCTCGTGGATCGACAGCGACAGCGTGTTGGCGATGCCCATGAGAGCGATGATGATGGCGAAGGCGAGCATCGCGTAGACCAGTCCCAGGAGCTGGTTGATCTGGGCCGCCTGGCTGTCCTTGAACTCCTCCTGGTCCTGCACCCGGGCCTGGGGGTAGGCATCAGCCACGGATTCGATGGCTGCTCGGCCCTCCTCCATGCTGACCCCGCTGGCGAGGGTGACGTACACCTGACTGTCGAACTGGTCGGGCACGTTGGCCGCGAAGGCATCGGTGCTCATGATGTAGTCGCCGGTCAGGTCGTTGCGATCGAAGATCGCCACCACCCGGAAGGACTGCTCGCCGGTCTGGGCGAAGCGGACCGTCACCTCGTCCCCCATCGCCAGGTTCTCCTCTTTCGCGGTGTCGCTGAACACCGCCAGGCCGTCGTCGCCCAGGTCCTCCAGCGAACCCTCGGTGACCTTGGTGTCGACGATCTGGCTGAAGGTCTGGGGGTCGACCGCGGTGATGAACTCGTTGCCGCCGGCGAGGTCGGCCTCGCCGTAGCGCACCCCGGATGCGGCGTCGATCTCCGGCAGCCGGTTGAGGTCCTCGGCCAGAGCCGGGCTGAGCCCGCCCATACCGCCGAACGTGCCCGAGTCGACCACGAAGTCGCCGGTCACCGAGCGGTCGATGATGGTCTCGATCGAGTGCTTGATGGACGCCGACAGCACGGTGAAGAAGCCGACCACGCCCACCCCGACCAGCAGTGCAGCCGCGGTGTTGGCCGTGCGCCGGGGGCTGCGGGCCGAGTTCTCCTGAGCCAGATGCCCGGTGACACCCCGGAACCGGGACAGCGGAGCGCCGATCAGCCGACTCAGAGGTCGGGCCACGACGGGGCCGAGCACGATGGTGCCGATCAGCACCAGGAGCACGCCGCCACCCGCGGCGAACAGGGCGTTGGAGCCGCCTCCGGCCAATGCGCTGAAGGTGGCGGCCACGCCCAGCAGGACGACGATGACCCCCAGCACCAGCCGCAGCCGCGAGCTGCCGCCCCGGTCGATGGCCACGTCCCGCAAGGCGGCCAGTGGCGGCACGCGCGAGGCCCGCACCGCTGGTCCCACGGCCGCGACCACGGTGACCACGAACCCGACCACCAGCGACACGACCACCGTGCTCGCCTTGAGGACGAGACCGCCGGCGGGAAGATCGACGCCGAAGGCGTCGAGCATGGCCTTCAGCACGTAGACGATCGCCACACCGCCGAGCACACCGAGCAGGGAGGCCGTCAACCCGAGGACGGCGCTCTCGCCGATCACCGAGCCGAGGACCTGCCGGCGGCTCGCCCCCACGGCCCGCAGCAGCGCCATGTCCCGGGTGCGCTGGGCCACGATGATCGAGAACGTGTTGTAGATGCTGAAGACGCTGACGACCAGGGCCACCACGGCGAACACGGTGAGGAAGATGGTGAAGAACGAGAGGGCGTCGGCGATGTCGTCCTGGGTCTCCTCGGTGATCTGCTTACCGGTGAGCACCTCGACGTCCTCACCCGAGAGGGCGTCGGCGATCCGGTCGCGCAGTTCCGCTTGGCTGACACCGCTCTCGCCCAGGACGGAGATGCTGTCGACCATGCCCGGTTCGCCGATGTAGCGCTCCGCCGCTTCCTCGGTGAACAAGGTGAAGCTGGCGCCGCCGGGGCTGTCGGCGTCGCCGAACTTGGCGATGCCGACCACGGTGACCTCGATGGGCCCGTCCTTGGTCAGCACCTGGATGCGGTCGCCGACCGAGATGTCGCCCTTGTCGGCGCTGCGGCGGTCGATCACCACCTCGTCGTCTGCAGCCGGGGGCTCGCCCTCGACCAGGTTGAACGGGTTCAGCTCGTCGATCTCGGACCAGCGACCTCCGAACGTCGGTGGACCCATCCCGGGGTTGCCCACCACGTCACCGTTGGTGCCGACGATCTGGGCGTAGCCCTGCGTCCCACCCTCGGCTTCGGCCACACCGTCGACATCCTTGACCTCGTCGACCAGGGACGCCGGGATGCGACCGCGGATGTCGTCGCTGCCGAACTCCCCCTCGACGACGCTGGACGAACGCACCACGGCGTCGGTGTCGCGGTACACGTCGGCGAAGAGATCGTCGAAGGTCTTGCCGATGGTGTCCGACAGCATCATGGTGCCGGCGAGGAAGGCAACCCCGAAGAAGATGGCAAAGGACGTCGACAAGAGCCGTCGCTTGTGCGCCCTGAGGTTCTTCATCGTGACCTTGAACACGTGCCTCTCCAGTCAGTCGCTGTGCTGTCCAGGCCAGTCCAACCCGGCGGGCATCGCCCCGTACCGTACGACTCCTCCGTCAGGGACGCGCGTCGGCGATGCCTTGCAGCGGCACACCGACGCTTCGTCAGCGCCCGCCACGGCCCGGGTCCCGGTCGTCGCTGCGCAGCGGCCGGCTGGCGTCGGCGACCGCGGTGGCAGCGAGGGCGGCGCCGTAGAACCCGGCCAGGCCGACCAGGGTCCAGATCATCTCGACGGGCGCCCGCATCTCCGGGTAGCGGAGGTCGTCGGCGTGGGGTAGCGACAGGCCGGAGTAGCCGAGCACCAGGATGACCAGCGCCGCACTCGCGGACGAGACGATCGCGACCCTGGCGGGCCGCATGGCCCCCGGCGAAGGTGACCAGCGCCACCGCACCAACAGGCCGACCATGACGGTTGCCACGACCACCATCGACGCGCCGAGCGGCCGGAGTGGGGTCCGGTCCAGGGTCGCGACCGCTGCATCGCACAACGCTGGCTCCTCGCAGTCGGACAGTGACTCGAGGTCGATGGCGACCACCACGTGAGCGACACCGGCCGCCAGGGCCAGCAGCCCGCCGAGGAGCGTGACGACGGCGAGGCCCAGCCCGACTCGCGCTCCTCCGCCCCGGTGCGACCGGACGATCGCCGCACAGCCCATGCCGACGAGGACCAGGGCAGACGCGAGGAGGATGAACAGCATCGGTCGATCGGGACGACCGTACGCACCGCCCTGTTAGCCCGCCGCTAGCCCGATCTCGTCGCGGGACCGGCCAGGTGGCCTCGTCAGCCACTGCGGCTTGGCGCGAGCACGCTGGCGGTTGCGGCGGGAAGACTGCGTCCCGGTGACAGCGAAGTCCACACCGCACGCCCCGCTGACCTGGAGCGAGGTCACGGCCCGCCGGATGGCTCGCCACGCACTGGCCGAACCGGCGACGGACCTCGGTCCTGCCGACATCGCCGGTCGGCTGTGCGGCGCGCACGCCCAGATCCTCAGCGCCGCCGAGCTCTCGGTCGGGCGCCGCATCACCGGGTCGACCCGGGTCGACGTGCAGAACGCTCTCTGGAAGGACCGCACCCTGGTCAAGACGTTCGGTCCGCGCGGCACGGTTCACCTGCTCGCCACCGTCGACCTGCCGATGTGGACCGGGGCGCTGTCGGCCCTGCCGTCGTCGGTACCGATGCACCCGGAGGGGGTGCGCTTCACCCCCGGGCAGGCCGATGAGGTGATCGCGGCCATCGGCGACGCGCTGGCCCACACCGAGCTCACCGTCGACGAGCTGACCGAGGCGATCGTGGAGCGGACCGGCCCCTGGGCCGGCGAGCGGACGATGGACGCCTTCCAGGACAAGTGGCCGCGCTGGCGGCAGTTGACGAGCACCGCTGCGCACCGCGGCCTGCTCTGCTTCGGACCGAACCGGGGCCGCAAGGTGACCTACACCAACCCCCATCGCTGGCTGCCCGGCTTCCGCCCCGACGAGGGGGACGCCGCCCTGCGCTCCCTCCTCACCTGCTACCTGTATGCCTACGGACCAGCCACGCCGCAGCACTTCGCCAAGTGGCTGAACATCGGCACCACGACCGCCACGAAGCTGTTCGACGGGATGGCCAGCGAGCTGGCGTACGTCGAGGTGGAGGGCGAGCCGGGCTGGACGACGGCCGCGGACACCTGGGTGCCGGGGCAACCCCACCGCGGGATCCGCCTGCTGCCCTACTTCGACGCGTACGTGGTCGCGGGTCAGCCCCGCGGGCGGCTGTACCCGGGCGCAGCCGGGGCCCGGGCCCTCAGCCCGTCGGGCCAGGCCGGCAACTACCCGGTGCTGCTGGTGGACGGCGTGGTCGGAGGGGTGTGGCACCAGCAACGAGCGGGTCGCAAGGTCGCCATCACCGTCGAGCCGCTGCGCGAGCTGACCGCGACGCAGCGCCACCAGCTCGACGCCGAGGTCGAGCTGGTGGGCACGGTCATGGAGGCCAAGCCGACGCTGACGGTAGGTCCGGTGACGGTCGGCCCCCACGCCTGAGCGCGTCCACCAGCGCGACCCAGGCCAGGTTCGGGAGCGGTCGGCGAATCCCTCGCCGGGCGAGCTGGAGCGCGCACCGGCCCCGCTCGACTGTCGTGAGCGGGGCCGGTGCGGACGCCTATTCCTGGGGTCGCAGGCAGGTGTCGATCGAGTAGCCGAAGTCGTCGGAGCCGCCGACCACGGTGATCGTGCTGACGACACGGCCGAGGGCGTCGAGCCCCTCGATGTGGTCGATCTGGCCGAGCGGCCGCTCGACCATCCACCCCCGGAGCCCGGCGACCCTCCTCGACCGGACCGCGACCCGCACACGCGTACCGTCGTCCATGACGATCACGACCCGCCGGATGGCCCGACCGGCGATGCCGTAGGTGAACGCGTGGGGGCCGGCGTCGGGGAAGGTGAACTCGCCGCCGCCGGAGCCGAGGCAACGCCGGCCGCTGATGTCCCATCCGGACGCCTGCACGAAGCCATGGGCGTCGGGCTGGTCGCTGGGCATGCTCCCGACGTCGTCGGTGCGCCGGAAGTAGGCGTTGTGCGCCCCGTCGGACGCCACGACGACGAGCTCGGCGGTGTACTCCGACGACTCGACCGTCACCAGCGGCCGGACCCGTGGGGGATTGGAGGGCGACTCGGCGCTCGCGGTCCCCGCCAGCAGGACGGGCAGCATCAGCAGGAAGCCGACGCCGAGCCGGGTGGTGAGCTTTCTCATGTGGTCTTTCCTTCTCTGTGGGGGATGTCAGGAGTGCAGAAGAGCCACGAGGGCGCGCGACGCGAGGGACCGGGTGGTGAGCGGTGGTCGGATCGGCTAGCGCCGGTCAGCAGGTGTCGATCGAGTACCCGAAGTCATCGCCGCCGATCTCCGTGATCGTGGCGACCACCTGGTCGGCGGCATCGAACCCCTCGATACGGTCGATCTCGCCGGCCGGTCGCTCGACCAGCCAGGCGCGGAATCCGGCCAGCCCGGACGGTGGTCCGATCGGTGCGACGAACCGGCCGCCGCCGACGAACACGATCTCGATGCGGGAGATCCCGGATCCGACCAGCCCGTAGGTGAACGAGTGGGCAGCCGCGTCGGGGAAGTCGAACGTCCCGCCCCCGGACAACAGGCAGGCGGGTCCGGTCGCCGACGCCCAATCGGACATCTGGGCGAACCCATGGGGGTCGGGTTGAGCGCTCGGGTTGCTGCCGACGTCGTCGGTGCGGCGGAAGTACATGGTCGAGCCCTGCAGCACGACCTCCACCGTGTACTCCGACGACGTCAACGTCATGAGGGGATTCGCCCGCGCCGGTTGGGAGTCCGTCGCCGGAGGCGAGCCTCCCGGCACCTCGGTTCCCTCGTCTGCGGGGGTGGTCGGATCGTCGGGTCGCTCCGAGCCGGACTCCGACGGATCGTCCGTTGCCTCCTCGGGCGGAGCGGTGGTGGCCGTCGACGAGGTGGTCGAGCTGGGCCCGATCGAGCTCGGCGGCCGGGTGTCGCTGGTCCGGACGCCGGGGCCGGGATCGTCCTGACGGCTCAACACCACCGTCACCAACCCGGCCACGACGACGGTGCAGGCGGCCATCGCCAGCAGGACCGGCCGACCCGGACGACGAGGCGTCGTCGAAGTGGCTCGCTCGCGGATCCGGCCCAGAGCATCCGGATCGATCCGAGCGTCGCCCATGAGCCGTTCCAAGCGGCCCGTCAACCCGATCTCGGCGGCGGTCGTGTCGGGCTCGTCGAGGTTCATGATCTTCCCCTCGGCCTTCCGTCGGATCTGCGGGCTCATCGAACGACCACCTGGTTGAGGTTGGCGAGTGCCCGGTGGAGGATCGAGCGCACGGTGCCGGGCTGGCACCCGAGGGCCGCGGCGATGTCGTCCGTCGACAGGTCGGCGTAGTAGCGGAGGACGACGGCCGCCCGCGCCCGGGTCGAGAGCCGGTCGAGCGCCATGCGGGTCTCGTCGATCTCGGGGGGTCGCACCTCGCTGACCACCCGGAGCCGGATCAGGCGGTCGACGACCGACTTCCGGCGGAAGCGGGCGCGGCACCCGTTGACGACGGAGCGGTAGAGGTAGGCGGGCGGATCGGCGACGCTGTCGAAGCGGGACAGCAGAGCCACGAACGCGTCCTGCACGATGTCCTCGGCGGCATCGTTGGACCCGGTGATCGCGAAGGCGACCCGCATCATCTGCGCGTAGGACGATCGGAAGACGTCCTCGAAGGTCTCCGACTGCGCCAAGGCCGGCGGCTCGCTGACCGACGCGCTGACCTCCTGGTTCCCTTGCCCCTCGACCATGCAGCCCGCCTCGGTCATCGCCACGCATGTAACGATGTGCGACCCGCCCGCGATGTTGCGTCGACTTGCCGATCAGGGCTTGCGGCCGACGCCTCCGTAGAACGGCGCCACTCCGTCGCCCACGGGTTCCCTCTCGACCTCGCTCGGGCGCCACTGGGCGATCTGGACCACGCCCGGCGTCACCAGATCGAGATCGACGAAGAACCGCTCGACCTCGGCCTGGGACCGCAGGTAGAAGGTCTCCCGTGTCGCCGCGCTCAGCTGCTCCAGCGCGGCGGTCCGCTCGGCCGTCTGGAGGTCGTTGCCCAGGTGACACATCGCGAGGTGGCTTCCACCAGGAACGCCGGCCATCAGCCGGTCGACGATGCCGTAGGGGTCCTCGTCGCGGCCGACGAAGTGCAGGTTGGTGATCACGATCGCCACCGGTCGCGCCAGGTCGAGTGTGGCCCGAGCCCGCTCCAGGATCGTCTCCGGCTGGCGGAGGTCGGCGACGATGAAGTCGGTGGTCCGTTCACGGGTGTTGCGCAGCAGCGAGTGGGCGTGGGCCAGCACGATCGGGTCGTCGTCGACGTAGACCACGCGCGTCTCGGGGCCCAGCGCCTGGGGCAGCGCGTAGGCGTTCTCGGGGTTCGGGATGGCGGTTCCGATGTTCAGGAACTGCCGCATCGCGGCGTCGTCCATGAGGTAGCGGACGACGCGATCCATGTAGTCACGGTTGTCCCGGGCGTAGGCCTTCGCGTTGTCGAGCCCGCCGTAGGCGACGCCCAACGCCTCGGCGGCCGCGCGGTCCGCCGCGAAGTTGTCGGTGCCCCCGAGGAGGTAGTCGTACACCCGGACAGCGTGGGGGACGTTGATGTCGATGTCGATCTCGATGGGGCTCCGGTCGTCGCCGGTGGGCGTCGACGGATGATCCGTCATGGCGAGCCTCGCACCTGTCCTCGGTCAGTGTCTGGGGTCTGGGGTCGACGTGACTCCTGACGAGGGAGCCCGGGCGGCGCCATCCTAAACGCCCCCGCGCAACGGAGCCTGGGCACCACCCCCGCCCGAACGGAGGCGACGGCAGCACGTAACCGCTGATCGCGTGGAGGGAGCGGCGGCCACGGCGGGTGCGGTTGCGGAACCGTGGTGCAACAAATTCGCCACTGAGGTCATCCGGTCCGGCGAGGGCTCCGAATACGGACCATGAGCTCGACGTCACTGGATGTCGTAGCCAGCACGGACCCGCCGGGTGCTGCCGCGGGCCCGGGCCGTCTCGCCTCGGCGGTCGCCGGTGTGGTGACCGCCGGGGTGGCCTTGGCCGCCGGCGAGCTCGTGGCCGGGCTCGACTCCCGGTTCACCTCACCGGTGGAGTCCGTTGCCGCACAGACCATCGACTCGGTCCCCCTGTCGCTCGAGCGGTTCGCCATCGAGACCTTCGGCGAGAACGACAAGCTGGTGCTGGTCGTGGGGATCCTGGTCGTCTCGGCGATCTTCGGCGCGGTCCTCGGGATCGTCGCCCGTCGGCGACCGTGGGTGGCGACGGCTGCCCTGGGTGGCTTCGCCCTGGTCGGGATGGTGTCGGCGCTGTCTCGGCCCAACGCCGATGCCGTCGTGATCCTCCCCAGCCTGGCTGCGGGGGTGGCGGGCTTCGTGGGCATGCGGGTGCTGATCCCCCGGGTCGAGGATCCCGCGAGAGCGCAGCCCGACGCCGCCGCGGCCCCGCGCTCCCGCCGCGCCATCCCGGTGATCACTCGCGGTGGGATGGCCGACCGGCGGAGGTTCCTCACCGTGACCGCGGCAGCCGCTGGCGGCGCGGCGTTGGTCGCTGCCGGCGGGCGCCGGTTACGCAGCCGGTTCAGCGCCGCGGAGTCGCGGGCACAGGTGCGGTTGCCCGTCGCCGCTCGCCCGTTGCCGCCCCTTCCCGGGGGCGTCGAGGTCGGCGTGGACGGAGTGGCGCCGTTCTTCACGTCCAACGCCGACTTCTACCGGGTCGACACCGCCCTGGCTCCACCCCAGGTCCGGGCCGAGGACTGGACGCTCCGAGTGACCGGGATGGTCGACAACCCCCTCGAGCTGACCTTCGCCGAGCTGCTCGACCGGGACCTGATCGAGGCCGACATCACGATGACCTGCGTCTCCAACCTGGTCGGCGGTGACCTGGTGGGCACCGCCCGCTGGTTGGGCGTCCTGGCCCGCGACCTGCTGGACGAGGCGGGCGTGCAACGGGGAGCGGACCAGCTGGTCGGCCGCTCCACCGACGGCTACACCTGCGGTTTCCCGATCGAGGCCGCCTACGACCGCAACTGCCTCGTCGCCGTCGGGATGAACGGTGAGCCCCTGCCGATCCGCCACGGGTTCCCGGCCCGGCTGGTCACCCCCGGCCTCTACGGCTACATCGGCTCGACCAAGTGGCTGACCGAGCTCGAGGTCACCACGTTCGACTCGTTCGACCAGTACTGGGTGCGGCGGGGCTACGCCGACCGGGCGCCGGTCAAGACCATGGCTCGGATCGACACCCCTGGCGGGCTCCGCCCCATCACGCCCGGGCCGACGGCCGTGGCGGGGGTGGCCTGGGCGCAGACCCGGGGCATCTCGGGGGTCGAGGTCCGCGTCGACGACGGCGAGTTCGTGCCGGTCGAGCTGGCCGACGAGCTCAACGACCAGACCTGGCGGCAGTGGCGCTACGCCTGGAGCGCCTCCCCCGGCCGCCACACCCTCACCGTCCGGGCCACCGACGGCACCGGCGAGACCCAGACCGAAGAGCGGGCCGACGTCGTGCCCGACGGCGCCAGCGGCTGGATGTCGCTGGTGGTCCTGGTGGACGAAGCCGCATGACTCGTCCGGCCCGCTCACCCCTCTCGCCCCCGATCCCGGGGGCGGGCCACCACGACGGCGCTCCGTGCCGTCCGTCCGATCCAACCCGATGACCACCTCCCCAGAAGGAGGACATGAACACATGCGCAGGATTCCCCACATCCGCGGCCTGCTCTGCGTGCTTGCCGCGCTCGCGTTCACCGCTGCCGCCTGCGGCGACGACGACGATTCGGCCGCCGACGACGCGGCGTCCGAGGCGTCCGACACCACGGCTGACGCGTCCGACAGCGCCGACGGCGCAGCCAGCGAACTGCCCGAGGACACCGCCCAGATCTGCGACACGGACCAGCTCGTGCAGGCCGTCGAGAGCGGCCCCGAGGAGGGCACCCTCGCCGGCATGACCGACGATCCCGTGGGCACCGCGGCATCGAGCAACCCGGTCCTGACCACCCTCGTGACCGCGGTCAACGAGGCCAACCTGGTCGACACCCTGAACACGGCGCCGGCCCTCACGGTCTTCGCGCCGACCGATTGCGCCTTCGCCGCGCTCGATCCCGCCACGCTCGACGCGGCGCTGGCGGACCCCACCGGGTTGTTGACCCAGGTGCTCGGCTTCCACGTGGTTCCGGGTGAGCGACTCTCGTCCGACGATCTCGCGACCACGCCCGAGCTCACGACCTTCAGCGGTGCCACCCTGAGCGTCGCCGCCGAGGGCGACGACCTCACCGTCGGCGGCCAGGCCACCGTCGTCGTGCCGGACATCCAGACGGCCAACGCCACCGTCCACCTCATCGACACCGTGATGATCCCGCCGCAGGGCTGACACTCGCCCTCCAGCCCTACGGTGCGCCACATCGGGGGGTGTCCGGGTCCCTCACCCCTGGGCACCCCCCGATCGCGCGCCCCCGGCGGCTCGCCCCCGGCGGCTCCAGCCACCAGCGGCTCCTCACCCCCGGCGGCTCCAGCCACCAGTGGCCCCTCGCTCCGCCTCACGTCTTTGAAGATCTTCCGTTGGCTCCCAACGGAAGATCTTCAAAGACGGCAGTGGCGTCCCTGAGCGCTGGCGCAGCCTGGCTGGCCGCCCCTGTGTTGGTCACCGTCCGGTGGTCAGCAGGTGCGGCCTTCGCCCGGGCGGTAGGTGGCCCGGAACGTGTCGGTGGTCGTCGTCCCGTCGGGGAAGGTCCGGGTGCGGGTGGTGGACACGTTCCGACAGGCGCCGTAGGAGCTCTCGGAGATCCCGGTCTGCTCGGCCGTCGCGTAGGGCGTCGAGTAGAGGGTCACGGTGAGGCTGGTGCCGGTGTACGACGTCCAGATGAGGATGCCGTAGGGCGTGTTGTTGTGGATCGCCAGGTCCGGCAGCGGATAGCCCATCGTCGCCTCCCGGCCCCGGGGGTAGCGGGAGAAGTACTCGCTGTGGGCCTGGTAGCTGACGATGTCCAGGCCGGCGAAGTAGGCGGCGTTGAAGGTCGTGGTCGCGAACTGCGAGACCCCGCCCCCGATCTCCTCGACGTGGCGGCCGTCCGCGATGGCGCCGGCGAGGACGAATCCGTCATCGGCCGTCCGGGGACCGACGTAGTCGTTGATCGAGAAGTCGCCACCCGGCGGGATGACCGCCCCCCGGACCAGGTCGGCCAAGCGATGGATGTTGGTGACCCGGGACGCGCAGCAGTCGTGGTAGGTGGTGAAGCCGGGGGCGGGCCCCTCGATCTCGTGGCCGCTCTGCCAGCCGCGGTTGCCGCCGACCGGCTGGGTGATGCCCCAGGCTTGGACCTCCTCGGTGGTCCACTCCGGTTCCGTCTCCCGGATGTCCAGCTGGACCTGGCTCTGGCCGGTCTGGAGGGCATCCCAGATCCGGGTGGCGGAGTCGTCCTGGCAGCAGGCGACACCATTGCGGCTGGGGACCACCACCGGCGCGCCGGCCCCGTCGAGCGTCACCGTCGCGTTGACCGCTGTCTCGCCGACGGAACCGACCACCTCCGGCAGTGCCGCCAGGGCCGCCTCGCTGTCGATGGCCAGTTGGAGCTGATCGGCGCTGGTCGCGAGGCGGATCCACGGTCGCAGCTGCCCGGCCGGCACGGTGACCTGGGCGGGGCCGGCCGTGATCGTCAGGCCGGCGGCCGTCATGGCGTTGGCCTGGTCGGCCAAGAGCTGGACGTCGGCGTCGTCGTACGTCGTCGGGAGGGCGACGGGCTCGCCGTCCAGGACCAGCGGCTCATCGCTGGCGCTGTCGGGGAGGTCGTCAGACCGGCTCGCCATCGCGTCCAGCAGCTGCGCGGCGACGCGGCCCGGCGCGAGGCCCCGTCCCGGCTGGCCGGGCGCGAGCACGAAGCCGTTGTCGCTCAGCTGCATCGTCGGTTCGACGGGCGCCGTCCGATCGGCGCCTTGGACCGCCTCGAGGGTCATCGCGGTCCGCAGCAGGTCGGCCGAGTAACGGACCTGGACCTCGTGCGAATGCACGAAGGAGCCCGCCCAGCGGAAGGGCCTCAGCGCTTGTGAGCCGTCCCGGCCGGCGTCGAGCACGGCGGCGACCGTGGCGTCCCTATCGACGGTGATGCCGAGGTCGGCGGCGGTCGACTCGTAGGTCGCCTCGCCCGAGCGGATGGTGACCGGCCAGCTGTCCTGCTCGTCCGCCACCCGGGCGACGGTGGCGCGCACCGTGGCCTCGTCGAGACCGCCGACGGCGCGACCGGCGATGTCGACGTTCCGGAGTGCCTGCCCGGACGACGCCGCTTGGTCGAGCCCCCATCCGGCCACCACCAGCAGCACGGCCAGCACCGGCACCGCGGCGACCATCGCCACCCGGCGCCTCTCGCCAACCCCCGCCCGCGCCCTCTGGGGCCTCCACCCCCACCACCGCCGGCCAGGCTCCTCCCCGGCCTCCTCCGCCTCACCCGCCGGCCGCCCGCCCTCGGGTTCGGCCTCGGATTCGGCTTCGACTTCGGCTTCGCCCGCCGGCGGGCCGCCCTGGGCTTCGGCCTCGGCCGCTTCATCCGCGGGCGGCCCGGCGTCGGGTTCACCCTCTGCCTCGGCTTCGCCCTCCGCCTCGGCCTCGACCGCTTCATCCGCGGGCGGCCCGGCGTCGGGTTCACCCTCCGCCTCGGCTTCGCGCTCCGCCGCACCCGGGGGCCGCGCCTCGATCGTCCCGCCTTCGGCTGGGGCCTCTACTGCCTCGGCTTCGGCCTCCGCTGTCCCGCCTGCGGCGGGGACTTCCACCGTCTCGGCTTCCGGTGCCGGCTCGGTTTCGGCCGCCTCCGCCTGAACA
>Ga0209382_10002822_pt1 | contig 24785 bp, 23 predicted proteins | sample SoiMetdeltSBSDD5_FD_187599 | JGI IMG/M metagenome (GOLD analysis project Ga0209382, IMG submission 187599) | Bulk soil microbial communities from a Populus tree surrounding site in Tennessee, USA - Soil MetaG P. deltoides SBSDD5 (SPAdes) (version 2) | ecosystem: Environmental > Terrestrial >... | reverse complement strand
GCTGACCGTGAAGAAGCGGGCCGCTTGGAAGCCGGCGTGCCCGCCGCGCGCGCGGAAGGTCCAGTGCCGGTTCCACCAGAAGTTGTTCATCACGGCGACCACGAACGCGGCGGTGGCGCTCGCGAGATGGTGCAGGCCGAGCAGCTCCACGCAGAGCGCGAACACGGCCAGGTTGACCGCGTAGCCCGAGGCGCCGACCGCGCAGAACTTGACGAACTGCAACCAGTTGTGGGGTCTGCGCAGCCCCGTGCGGACACGGACGTGTACGGGGTGGGGCGTCTCGGCGACGGCGGCCTTCGCCTCCTCGGTCACCCGGCCGAGGGTACACCGAAGTGCTCGAGCACCAGCGGCGTGACGTCGGTGAGCGACCATTGCTCGCGCTCCTGGGAGTCGACCCCGCAGAGCAGCAGCACTCCCTCGGAGTCGTCGCGGTGAAGCGACCCGTGGCTGCCGCCGCCCACATGGTGGGCGCCCCCCCAGTCCACGAACTCGAAGCCGGGCGCGGCCGACACGAGCAGGTCCCCCGAGTGCGGGCACACGAGCGCCGACCACAGGCGGCCGAGCGCGTCGGGGTAGGTCTCACTGGTCACGCGGCCGTCGATCACGTCGAGGCGGAGGACGTCCTCGTCCCCGTCGAGCGTCCAGGAGCCGCCGCGCGTGTCGGCGAGCTCGCCGCCGGGGGCGAAGCGCAGCTCGCCGCGCTCGCAGCGGACGAGGGCGCCGCCCTCATCGCGGGTGACGAGCAGGTCCACGCCGTCCACATCGAGCAGCTCGTCCGTCAGCTGCGGCACGAGCTCCGCGCGACGCTCCTCGTCGAGCACGTAGACCATCGCCGAGCGCGCCGACGGGCACACGGCCAGCTCCGCCTCGAGCGGGGCGGGGTCGCCGGGGGTGAGCACGCGCCAGCGGGCAAGCACGTCGGCGAGGTTCACGCTCTCCTCGACGGCCGTCTGCGAGTGGTCGGACATCACGATCACGGCGTGCTCCTCGAGGAACGCCTCGGGACCGCCCGCCACGTGCATGATGCGCTCGAGCGCCCTGTCCGCCTCCGCGATCGAGCGCACCTGCCCTTCGGGGCCGACCTTGTGCGAGTGGGTGTCGTTGTCCGGCAGCGAGAAGAGCAGGAAGTCGAACAGATCGTGCTCCACCAGGTAGGCCCCCACGCAGCCCGTGTGGCGGTCGCGCTGGCCTGGCAGCCCGAGGGCGGAGGTGCAGCCCGTGTCCCGGGAGTCGAACAGGTCCGCGTAGAAAAGCTCGCGGGCGCCATAGACGGCGTGGCGAAACTGCGCCGCCTCCGCGATCCGGCGGTACACGCTCGCGCCCGACGGGTCGTGCCGCGTGCGCCCGCGGTAGATCAGGTAGGTGGTGCAGGCGGTGCGAAAGCCGGCGTCGTCGAGGTGCTCGTAGACCGTCCGGTGCGCGCGCGAGAGATGCGCGAGGTTCATGTTGTAGACGGTGTCGTAGAGCGAGCGGACGATCCCGAACGCGCGCGTGGCCGGCATCGACGAGCCGTACTCCACGTAGCGCTCCTCGCCGCGGTGATACCAGTTCATCGCGGGGATGTGGTGCTCGCCGGGGCCGTGGCCGGTGGCGATAGCCGCGCTCGCCACTGGCGTGACCGAGGGGAAGGTCGACAGGCAGTTGCGCACGTAGGTGCCGCGCTCGACGAGCGTGGCGAGCGCCGGCGCGTGCCCCTCCTCGATCGCCAAGTCGAGCATCTCGGGCTTCAGCGAGTCGATGACCGCGAGGACGAGCTTCTTCGGCGCGGCGGACACCGGCGTCAGCGGAGGATCCGCAGGCCGGCGTACTTCTCGCCCTCGCGCCTGCGCCCGCCGGCAAGCAGGACGGCGAAGCCGATCAGTGCGACGAACGACACCGGCGGGACGAACACCGCGAGCGCGGCCAGCAAGAGCGCCGCGCCGTCGGCGTACACCGTGAGCAGCACGGCCGCGCTGTCGTCGAGTCGGCCGCGAGCCCGCTCCACGAGGCCGCCGACCGCCAGCCAGCCGAGGGCCGCGCACAGCGGTCCTGCCACGAGACCGATCCAGCTCGCCTCGCCGCCGTCCGCCATCGCGCCCGCGAACAGCAGCGCGCCGAGCACCATCCCCGCCACCCCGCTGAAGATCTCCACGGGCCGGCCGCGCGGGCCGCGTTCGAGGAGGAACGCCACGACCGCGAGGGCGAGCAGCGCGGCCAGGAACGCAGGCGACTCGAGGAAGCTCCAGTCGGTCCCATCGAAGTCGATTCCTACGTCGCCGCGCGCCAGCGCGCCCGCCAAGAGCGGCGGGAGGTAGGGGCGCACGCCGGTCGCTCCCGCGAGCCCGGCGCCCGTTCCGATGTCCATCACGAGACTCATGCGCGGTCGATGATCATCTAGCCTGCCGGCGGTGAGGTTACCCTCGTCAGGCTCGTGAGCACGTCTCGCGACATCGAGCGCTACGCCGGTCTCTTCGCGTCCCGGACGAGGGTCATGAAGTCGTCGGCGATGCGCGACCTGATGGCGGTCACCGCGCGCCCAGAGGTGATCTCCCTGGCGGGCGGGCTGCCGGACACGAGCACGTTCCCGCCCGACACGTTCGCCGCCGTGACGCAGCGGATCGCCGCGGAGTCGTGCGCGAAGGCCCTCCAGTACGGGCCCACGGAGGGGCTCGCCGAGACGCGCGAGTGCATCGCCCAGGTGATGGCCGCGGAGGACATGCGGGTCGACCCCGAGGACGTGCTCGTGACCACGGGCGGCCAGCAGGTGATCGACCTGGTGGCCAAGACCCTGATCGACCCGGGCGACGTGGTGCTCGCGGAGGGGCCCACCTACCCGGGCGCGGTGCCGGTGTTCTCGGCCTACCAGGCCGAGGTGATCCAGATCGAGATGGACGCCCAAGGCATGCGGGTCGACCTACTCGAGCAGACGCTCGACCGGCTCGAGCGGCGGCCCAAGTTCATCTACACGGTGCCGACCTTCCAGAACCCGGGCGGAATGACGATGTCGCTCGCGCGCCGGCGCCGGCTCGTGGAGCTGGCCCACGAGCGCGAGCTGCTCGTGCTGGAGGACAATCCCTACGGGCTGCTGCGCTACGAGGGCGACGCACTGCCGCCCCTGTACGCGCTCGACCGAGGCGTCTTCGTCATGTACCTCGGCACTTTCTCCAAGATCCTCTCGCCCGGCATCCGCCTCGGCTGGGTGGCGGCGCCCGGTCCGGTGCTCGAGAAGCTGAACCTCGGCAAGCAGGGCGCCGATCTGTGCACCTCGACGCTCTCCCAGCTGATGCTGCAGGCGTACTTCGAGCGTGGCAACTGGCGCGACTACGTGGGCTCGCTCGTGGACGTCTACCGCAGGCGCCGCGACACCATGCTCGACGCGCTGGCGGAGCACTTCCCGCCCCAGGCCGAGTGGACGCGCCCGTCCGGCGGCCTGTTCGTGTGGGCCACGCTGCCCGACTTCATCGACACCACCGACCTGCTGGCCCGCGCCCTGCGCGACAACGTGGCCTTCGTGCCCGGCGAGGCCGCCTACCTCGACGGCCGCGGACGCTCCTCGATGCGGCTGAACTTCTCGGCCTCGCCGGAGGACGCGATTCGCGAGGGGATACGCCGCATCGGCGAGGTGGTCACCGAGCAGGTGCAGCTGTACGGCACGCTCACGGGCGAGGTCGAGGCGCCCAGCGGCGGCAAGCTGCTGCGGATGCCGCCGCCCGCCGAGCGCGAACGGCGCGCCCGGGGCTCCTGAGGTGAGCAGGGTCGCCGTCCTGAAGGGCGGGCGCTCGCTCGAGCGGCAGGTGTCGCTGCGCTCGGGCGCGCGGGTGGAGGACGCCCTCGGCCGGCTCGGCCACGAAGTGATCCCGATCGACGCCGGCGTGGACCTGATCCGGCGCCTGCGCGAGGCCGCGCCCGACGTCGCGTTCATCGCGATGCACGGCCGCGACGGCGAGGACGGAACGGTCCAGGAGCTGCTCGAGATCCTGGCCATCCCCTACACCGGCTCGGGCGTGCTCGCCTGCTCTCGGGCGATGGACAAGGTGCTCGCCAAGCACCTGATGATCGAGGCCGGGATCCCCACGCCGGAGTTCTTCGCCTTCAACCAGGCTGCGTTCCGCGAGCTGGGCGCGGCCGAGGCGCTGCCGGCGATCGAAGAGCGGCTCGACTTCCCGATCGTGGTCAAGCCCTCGAGCCAGGGATCGGCGCTCGGGATCAAGTTCGCCCCCACGGCGGACGACGTGCCGGCCGCGCTGGTGGCCGCCTTCTCCTACGACTCGCGAGTGCTGCTCGAGCGCTACGTTGACGGCCGCGACCTGGCCGTCGGGGTCCTGGACGGCCGGCCGCTGCCGGTGGTCGAGGCGGTGCCGCGCGAGGACGACTTCTACGACTTCGAGGCCCGCTACGAGATCGGCCGCACCGACTTCGTGTGCCCGGCCGATCTGCCCGAGGGGGTCGGCGAGCGGGCCCAGGAGCTGGCTCTGCACACCTACACGCTGCTGGGCTGCACGGCGTTCGCCCGCGTGGACCTCATGGTCGACGCCGGGGGCGAGCTCACCGTGCTCGAGACCAACGTGATCCCCGGGCTGACCGAGACAAGCCTGCTGCCCCAGGCGGCCGAGGCGGCCGGCATCGGCTTCGACGAGCTGGTGAGGAAGATCCTCGAGCTCGCGCCGGCCGCCGCGCGCTACTGATCCTCGCCCGAGGCGAAGTCCTCGGGCGTCACGTTGTCGAGGAAGTCCTTGAATTTCTCAACGACCTCCTCGGTGTCCTCGACCTCGTGCTCGAACTCGATCGCGGACTCCGAGATCACGTCCTCGGCGGCGAAAATCGGGGCGCCCGTGCGCACGGCCAGCGCGAGCGCGTCCGAGGGCCGCGAATCGATCGGGATCTCGCGGCCGTTCAGCTGCAGGGTCACCTCGGCGTAGAAGGTGTTCTCGCGCAGCTCGGTGACCGCGACCCGCGAGCAGCTCACCTCGAGCTCGGAGAGCATCTCGCTGATCAGATCGTGCGTCATCGGGCGCGGCGTGTTGGCCCCCTGGAGCTTCATGAGGATCGCCGCCGCCTCCGGGTGGCCGATCCAGATGGGGAGGAACTTGTTGCCCTCGCGCGTCTTCAGGAGCACGATCGGCTGCTTGCCGACCATGTCGAAGCTCACGCCATAAATGACCATCTCCTGCATTAGCTCGACAGTCTAGACCGGGGGCGAAACACGGACCGGCCCTCTCCAAACGAACGGGAGCCCCCGTTTGACGGGGGCTCCGGCACTCGCCTGTTCGAGGTTCGGAGTGGGCGATCCTGGACTCGAACCAGGGACCTCGTCCTTATCAGAGACGCGCTCTAACCGACTGAGCTAATCGCCCGCGCCGGCCGATTGTAGCGGTGTCCGGAGGCCCGGCTCAGGCGGCTCGGCGCACCGGCGCGCGCAGGATTCGCTCGGCCAGGTCGACGGCGTCGGCGGGGGTTTCGAAGTCGAGCTCGGCCCGGCAGCCGTGGCCCTTCGCGCGGACGCGGACCTCACGGCCGAGCGCCGCCGAGAGGGCATCCTCCGCCGCCGCGAGCGCCGCCGCGAGATCGGGATGCACCACCGCGCGCGGGCGCGGCGGCTCCGCGCTCCCGGTCTCCGCCTCGCGCGCGCGCCGCTCGGTCTCGCGCACCGACCAGGCCCCGTCGCGAGCGGCGAATGCGAGCCGCCGCCGCGTGTCGTGGTCCTTGCAGAGGAGCAGCGCCCGCCCGTGCCCCTCGCTCAGCTCACCCGTCTCGATCAGCTCGAGCGCGCGGTCGGGCAGCTCGAGCAGGCGGATGAGGTTCGAGATCGCGACCCGGCTGCGGCCCACGCGGCGGCCGACCTCCTCCTTCGTGAGCCCGAGGTCGTCGACCAGCATCGCGCAGGCGCGGGCTTCCTCGATCGCATTCAGATCGACCCGAGCCATGTTCTCCGCGAGCGCGAGATCGAGGCGCTCCCAGTCGTCCGCCTCGCGCACGACCGCCGGGATCGACTCGAGCTCGGCGATCCGCGCCGCGCGCAGGCGCCGCTCGCCGGCTACGAGCTCGTAGTCGCCGGCGGGCAGCGCGCGGACCACGATCGGCTGAAGCAGCCCGCGGGCGCGGATCGACTCCGCGAGCTCCGCCAGGGCCGACTCGTCGAACGCCTGCCGCGGCTGGCGGGGGTTCGGCTTGACCAGCTCGACGGGCAGCTCGCGTAGTCCCTCTTCCCCTTGGGCTCCCCGGGGCAGGATCGCCGCCAGGCCGCGACCCATGCCGCGGCGGTCGTCAGGCACGGGCGGCCACCTCCTTTGCGAGCTTCAGGTAGGCCACCGAGCCGGCGCTCTGGGGCGCGTGCCGCAGCACCGGCAGGCCGAAGCTCGGGGCCTCGCCGAGCCGCACGCTGCGGGGCACCACCGTGTCGAAGACGAGCTCGGGGAAGTGCTCGCGCAGCTCGCGCTCCACGTCGCGCGCGAGCCGCGTGCGGCCGTCGTGCATCGTAAGGATCATCCCCGCCACGGTGAGGCGCGGGTTGAGCTCCTGGCGGATGAGCGAGAGCGTGTCGAGCAGCTGCGCCAGACCCTCGAGGGCGAAGTACTCGGTCTGCACAGGCACGATCACCTTGTCCGCGGCCACGAGCGCGTTGACGGTGAGCGGGCCCAGCGACGGCGGGCAGTCGAGCAGGGTGATCAGGTAGCGGTCGCGCACGCCGCCGAGCCGGCCGCGCAGGATCGACTCAGAGCCGGCGATCCGCGGCAGCTCGACGTTCGCCCCCGCCAGTTCGGGGGTGGACGAAACCGCGTCGAGACCCTCGTGGCCGCTCGGGATCGCGGCGGCGGCGAGCGTGAGCTCGCCCGCCAGGCAGTCGTAGACGTTGGGCGAGCCGTCCTTTGGAAGCCCAAGTGCAACCGTGGCGTTGCACTGCGGGTCGAGGTCCGCGAGCAGGGTCGGATAGCCCGCGTCCGCGATGCTCGCGGCGAGGTTGACGGCGGTGGTGGTCTTGCCCACCCCGCCCTTCTGGTTGGCGATCGCAACGACGCTGCCCATTCGGCTCCTTGGACGCTACGGCGGAGGTCGGTCGGAACTGCCGTCCTCACGGCGGCCTGCTCGCGTATTCGCCGGTTCGGAGCCGAACCCTCCTCGTCCACCATCTCGCCTCCTCCCTTTTCTTTGGGGCCGGGCTTTGGCGGGACCTGGGCTGGGCTGGGTAGGACGTGCAGCGTCCGATTCCGAGGTCGAGGCCCTGCCTTGGCCGACGCCGCGCCCGGCCCCGATATGCGAAAGCGAAGCAACTACTCGAGCGGGCGCTTGCGTGCCATGCCCGGCCGCCGCGGGAATCTTTCCGGCGTAGGCGCCAGCTTGCGAAACACGTGCAGGTGGCGGTCGCGCGAGCCCTCGAAGGGCGTGACCGCCACCACGGCCTCGAGCGCCAGGCCCAGGCGCTCCGCGGCGCGCGCCCCGGCCTCCTCCTCGTCGGCAGCGCGGCGGCCCTTCCAGGCGACGAGCCGGCCGTGGCGGCGCAGGAGCGGCGCCGCGTACTCGCACAGCACGGGAAGGGGGGCGAGCGCGCGAGCCGTCACGACGTCGTACGCCTCGGCGCCGCCGCCGAGCGCCGGCGGGCGGGCGCCCCAGTCCTCCGCGCGCGCCGTGACCGCGCGGGCGTTCTCGATCTCCGCCTCCCGCGCCAGGCGCTCGATCAGCGCCGCCTTGCGCCCGGCCGACTCGATCAGGTCGACGCGCGCCCGGGGCAGAGCGATCGCCAGCACGAGACCGGGGAAACCGGCGCCCGCCCCGAGGTCGGCCACCCGCCGAGCGCCGGCCACGCCGGAAAGCCCGATGGCGCTCAGCGAGTCGGCCAGGTGCACGTCGAGGGCGGCCGCAGGGTCGCTCACGCTCGTGTGCGGGTCCGGTTCGGCCGCCAGCGCGCGCAGCAGGCGCTCCATCTGCAGGTCGGCGCCGGCGGAGAGCCGGTGGTGGCGCGCCAGCGTCTCGAGCGCCTCGCGGAGGGCGCCCGTTTCCCGTGAAACGCCCAGCGGGCGTTACTCCCGGAAGCTCGGGGCCGGCGACACCACGAGCCGGCGGTCGGGCTCGTCGCCCTCGCTGTGCGTCTCCACGTCGCCGCGCTCGCTGAGGTAGGTGTGCACCACCTTGCGCTCGGTCGCGCGCATCGGCTCGAGCTCCACCGCCCGGTCGAAGCGGATCGCCTCGGTCGCGGCGCGGTCGGCCATCCGGTGGAGCGCGTGCTCGCGGCGCTCGCGGTAGCCGGCGGCGTCGACCACAACCTGCTTCCGCTCTGCGGAGCCGAGGAACGCAGCCCGGAAGGCGACGTGCTGGAGCGCGTCGATCGTGGCCCCGTGCTTGCCGATCAGCAGGCCGAGCTCGTCGCCGTTCACCGTCGCCCGGATCTCGTCGTCGCGCTCGTCGACGTCCACCGTGGCGCGCAGGCCCAGCGCGTGCACCACACGCCCAACGATCGCCCGGACGCGCTCCGCTGGCTCATCCGGGATCGACTCCGCCACGGCGCGCCAGGTCTCGACGTCCACCTCCGCGCGCACGCGCGCGAGGCTGCCCGGCCCGCTCTGGCCCGGCTCCTCGGCGACGTCGAAGCGCACGCACTCGGCGTTGATCCCGGGGAAGCGCGGCTCGAGCGCCTTCATGGCGGCCCATTTGGCCTCGCCCAGGCTCTCGCCCTGCGCCTCGGCGGACAGCTCCTCCGGGCGCGGCTCCTCGCTCACGGACATCGTCGCGGCACGCTCAGCGCCGCCGTCCGGAGCGCTTTTTCTTCTTGCGCGGCGAGGCCGGCGGCGGCTTGGCGGGCCCGCCGTTGCCGGCCGTGGACGCATCCGCCTTGGCCTTCGACCTGCCCTTCGTCTTCGCGGGTGCGGCGTCGCCGTCCGCGACCGCCGCGGCGGCGGCCGGCGCCGGTTTCCCGCGCGCGGGCGCCGATTTCACCTTCTCCTCCTCGGCCTCGCGGTCGAGCACCGGCTTCGGGTAGAGCTTCCGCACGAGGAGCTGCTGCCCGATCGTCCACACGTTGGTGGTGATCCAGTAGAGGATCAGCCCCGCCTCGAAGTTGATGATGAAAACGACGAAGACGAACGGCAGCGCGAGCATGATGCGCCGCTGCATCGGGTCGGCGCTGATCGCCGTGACCGCGCTGGCAGCGAGCTGGGTGCCCACGTAGAGCACAATGAGCACGCCCAGCAGCACCGGATCGTCGACCTTGGCCGCGAGGTCGTCGATCGGGAAGAAGCCCGGGTTCGCGGCGATGTCCTGCTGGAAGGAGTCGGAGCGCAGCAGGTAGAACAGCGAGATGAAGAACGGGATCTGAAGGAGCAGCGGCAGGCAGGAGCCGAGCGGGTTGACCTTCTCCTGCTGGTAGAAGGCCATGACCTCCTGCTGCATGCGCTGCTTGTCGTCCTTGTAGCGCTCCTGGATCTTCTTGATCTCGGGCTGCAGCGTCTGGAGGCGCTGCATCGACTTCACGCCCTTGAAGGTGAGCGGCAGGATCGCGATGCGCACCGTGAAGGTCAGCAGGATGATCGACCAGCCCCAGGAGTTCGGGCCGTTGCCGATGACGCCGTGCCAGAACTCGAGCACCCACTCGCAGGCGTCGATGAGAGGCTGAAGGACGTTGGCGATGAACATGGATCAGGGCTGGGGGCGCGGGGGGAACAGCTTCTGGTCCTCCACGTAATCGACTCCACCGTGACTCCAGGGGTTGCAGCGCAGCAACCGCCAGGCGGCGAGGACGACGCCCCGGAGCACACCGTAGCGACGCACGGCGTCCACGGCGTACTGGGAGCAGGTGGGATGGTACTTGCAGCGCGCGGGCAGGCCTGGCGAGATGGCGCGCTGGTAGAGGCGGACCGGCGCCAGCAGCACGGACCGCAGCGCCGTCACCGGCTCGGCTCCTCGCCGGCGAGCCCGGCCTCGCTCAGCACCGCCCGGAGTGCCTCTTCCACGGCCGGCTCGCCGCCTTCGCGCGCCAGCTCCCCCGCCGGGGGCCGGGCGACGATCACGAAATCGTGGCTGTCGCTCAGGCCGTCGGCGCTCGCCCAAAAGGCGTCGCGCAGGAGGCGCTTCATGCGGTTGCGCTCGACCGCGCCGCCCAGCTTACGCCCGACGGAGACCCCGAGCCGCGGATCGCGATCCTCGTCGGCACGCGGGAACGCGTACACCACCAGGTAGCGGCTCGCGTGCGAGCGGCCTTCGCGGTACACGCGCTCGAACTCGCCGCTGCGCGACAGCCTGCGGCGCTTGCGGCGCGCGCGGTCGGCCATCGGGCTAGGGAGTGAGCCGCTTGCGGCCCTTGTCCCGGCGGCGCTTCAGCAGCCTCCGGCCGGCGCGCGAGCTCATCCGAGCACGGAATCCGTGGGTGCGAGCGCGCTTGCGCTTCTTCGGCTGGTAGGTCCGCTTCATCGGGACAGCCAGGGTACAAGATCGCCCGCCGGCCGCCTGTCGATTTCGTGTCGATAACCGCCGCGGGACGCTTTTCTCGCGTTTTGCGAGGACCCCCCGGGGAGCCGGCTCAGCCTCCGGAACGCGGGTGTAGACTCGCCTCGCCGAGGGTCTCCGAGCCGCGGGGCCGGCGTCGCCCTCCCTTTCCCACCAGCCTTGATCCGGACCCCGAGGAGGGTCGCGACTTCCTGTGCCTGCACAGCTCGACCAGCTTTGGGACGACATCCGCGAGGAGCTTCGCCGCGACACTCCGGACTTCAAGTTCCACATCTGGCTCGAGCCGCTCGAGCTGGCCGGACTCGAGGGCCGCACGCTCTACGTGCGGGCGCCGGAGCACATCCGCACCTCGGTCGCCGAGCGCTACCTGCCGCTGCTGCGGCGCGCCGCGGCCGGCGTCTTCGACTCGCGCGCGACCGTCGAGATCGTGGGCGCCGATTGGGCTCCGCCCCGACCGACCGCGGCCGACGGTGAGCCCGGGGCGACCGGAAAGCCGACCGCGAGCCCGAAACGGCCCGCCGGCTCCCTGAACCCGAAGTACACCTTCGACCAGTTCGTGATCGGCGAGGGCAACCGCTTTGCGCACGCCGCCGCGCTGGCGGTGGCCGAGCTGCCGGGCCACTCCTACAACCCGCTCTTCCTGATCGGGTCGCCGGGGATCGGCAAGACGCACCTGCTGCACGCGATCGGAAACTACGTCCAGCGCTACGGCGGCGGCCTGCAGGTCCGCTACGCAACGATCGAGGAGTTCACGGGCGAATTCGTGAACGCGGTGCGGGCGCGCAAGACCTCCGCGTTCAAGGAGGGCTTTCGCGGCTCGGACGTACTCCTCATCGACGACGTGCAGTTCCTCGCCGGCCGCACGAAGACCCGCGAGGAGTTCTTCCACACCTTCAACGCGCTGCTCGACACCGGTCGCCAGCTCGTGATGACTTCCGACCGCACACCCGAGGAGATCTCGGAGCTCGAGGAGCGGCTGATCGAGCGCTTTCGCGCCGGGCTCGTGGTCGAGCTGGACCGGCCCGGCGTGGCCGTGCGGCGGGCGATCCTCACTACCCGCGCCCGCCTCGACGGCGTCGATGTCACCCCCGAGGTGGTCGACGAGATCGCGGCGCGGGTCGCCACCAGCGTCCGGGCACTCGAAGGTGCGTTGATCCGCGTGGTGGCCTACGCATCGTTGAAGGGCGAACCACCCACACCCGCCTTGGTACGACACGTGCTGCGCCGGCTGGGAGAGGACAACGGGCGCGAGACCTGCGGGATCCCGGAGATCCTGGACGCCACGGCCCAGGAGTTCGGCGTGGAACGCGAGGCGCTCCTCGCCCGCGACCGCCGCCCCGCCGTGGCCAACGCCCGGCACGTGGCGATGTTCCTCGCCCGCGAGCTCACCGACCACAACCTCACGGAGATCGGCGGCGGCGTGGGCGGGCGCAAGCATGCGACCGTCCTGCACGCGCTCAACCGCGTCGGCACCGCGATGCGAACCGACCCCGCCCTCCAAAGCGCGGTCGACAACCTGCGCCGCCGGCTCGGCCGACCCGCATGATGACCGGCTCGACTGGAAGAATTCACACACCCCCGACAGGTGCGATCCCGCTTCGCAAGCGGCCTCCAGCCCGATGTCGACGTTTCAACACCGCCAAATACCTCAAGAAAGAGACAGGTAGTTCGAGTTGAAGCTCACCGTTTCACGGGAAACGTTCCTCGCCAGTCTTGGCATTGCGGTCCGCGGCGCGTCCACGCGCAGTGCGATCCAGACCTTGTCGGGAGTCTTGCTGCGCGTCGAGGACGGCAAGGCGGAGCTCGAGGCCACCGACATGGAGCTCGGTGTCCGGGTGGTGCTCGAGCCGCGGGACGCCTCGCCGGGACTGGCCGTGATCCCCGGCCGGCTGCTGCTCGACGTGGTTCGGTCCCTGCCGAAGGACGACCTGACGCTCGAGTACCGCAGCTCCCAGCAAGACGTGGAGCTGATCTCCGGTTCCGCCAAGTTCCACCTGCGCACGCTTCCGGCCGAGGACTTCCCGACGCTGCCGGAGTTGCCCGGGGAAGGCGTGCTCACCGTGCCTGCCGGGGCGTTCGTGGACACGATCGGGCGCGTGGCCCGCGCGGCCTCGCGTGACGAGACGCGCCCGCACCTTACCGGCGTGCTCGTCACCGCGGAGGGCACCGATCTGCGGATGGTGGCCACCGACTCGTACAGGCTGAGCGTCAAGGAAACCGGCCTCGAGTCAGAGCTGGGCGGCTCGCTCGAGGCGAACGTGCCGGCCCGCACGCTGCAGGAGCTCGGCCGGATCGCGTCCGCCGGCAGCGCCGACACGATCGCTGTGGCCGCGCTCGAGAACCAGGTGGTGTTCGCGGTCGAGGACGTGGTGCTGTCCTCGCGCCTCGTCGAGGGTCGCTTTCCGAACTATCAGCAGCTGCTCCCCGAATCGTACGAGCACGAGCTGAAGGTCAGCAGGGACGAGTTGCTCGAGGTGGTGCGGCGCGTGGGGCTGCTCGCGCAGAAGAACGCCCCGCTTCGCCTGCGCTTCTCGGAGGGCGCGCTCGACGTGTCCGCGCAGACGCCGGACGTGGGTGAGGCGAGCGAGTCGTTGCCGATCGCGTTCGCCGGCGAGACGCTCGAGATCGGCTTCAACCCCGAGTTCTTCCGCGACGGCCTGGAGAGCGCGGAGTCGGACGAGCTCACGCTCAAGCTGATCAGCCCGCTGCGACCGGGCCTGATCGAGTCGGGCGGCGACGCCGGCGGCGGCTTCCGCTACCTCGTGATGCCGATTCGCCTCAACGTCTGACGCGCCATGGTGCGGGTCACCCGCATCGAGTTGCGCGACTTCCGCAACTACGAGGCGGCGGTGCTCGAGCCGTCGGCCGGCCTCACGGTCGTCGCGGGCCCGAACGGCGCCGGCAAGACGAACCTGCTCGAGGCACTCTACTTCGGCTGCACCGCGCGCTCCTGCCGGACCTCCAACGAGCGCGAGCTGGTGCGTCGCGGCGCGAAGGTCACCCGGGTGGCGCTCGACACCGCGACCGGCGAGGGGGAGCATCGCGTCGAGGTCGGCTTCGAGCCGGGCGAGCCGAAGCGCCTGCGGGTTGACGGCAACCCTGTCGACAACCTCAGCGTCACGTCGGTCCGGCCGCTCGTGAGCGTCTTCCTGCCGGAGCGCCTCGAGCTCGTGAAGGGCGCGCCCTCGGGGCGGCGGGCGCATCTCGACCGGCTTGTCGCGGCGCTCTGGCCGGCGCGGGCGGAAACGCGAGCCGCGTATTCACGCGCGCTCGCGCAACGAAATGCGCTGCTGCTGCGGGTCCGCGCCGGCGCCTCCGGGCCGCCCGCCCTCGATGCCTGGGACGTGGAGCTGGCGCGGCAGGGGATCCGGCTGATGGCGGACCGCGACGAGGCGGTGACGGGCCTCGCGGAGCCCTTCAGCCACCTCGCGAGCGGGCTCGGCTTGCCGGGCCAGGCGGAGCTCCGCTACCGGCCCCGCTCGCCGGCGACCGACGCCGACGGGCTCGCCAGGGAGCTCGGCGAGCGGCGTGACGCGGACCTCGAGCGCGGCTTCAGCGCACACGGCCCCCACCGCGACGAGCTCCAGCTGCTGCTCGGCGGCCTACCGCTGCGCGCGTACGGCTCGCAGGGCCAGCAGCGGGCGGCGCTGCTCGCGCTCCTGTTCGCCGAGCGCGCGCTGCTGGCCGAGCGCCGAGCGGCTGAGCCGCTGATGTTGCTCGACGACGTGATGTCGGAGCTCGACGCCCAGCGCCGCGAGCTCCTGGCCGAGCTGCTGCGCTCGGGCGGCCAGGCGGTGGTCACGACGACCGAGCCGGAGCACGTGCCGGGCGCGGCGCTCAGCGCCGGCGAGCTGGTGCGCGTGGATGAGGGCGGCATCTCGGTCGACCGGCGCCCCGTGGCGGCGTGAGGCGGACCGCACCGAGGCGGCTCGAGCTCGCCCTCGGCGGCGTGCTGGCACGCGCCGAGCCGGCCACGTTGCTCGCACGCGTTCAGAGCGCCTGGCCGGGCGTGGCGGGGCCGGCACTCGCCGCGAGCACCCGGCCGGCGAGCGAGCGCGAGGGCACGATCACCGTGGCGTGCGACTCCGCCGTCTGGGCCCACGAGCTCGAGCTGCTCGCCGCGGAGCTGCTGCCGCGGCTCAACAAGGCGCTCGCGTCCGGTGACGGCGGCGCGGAGGCCGCCCGGCTGCGCTTCGTCGTGGGTTCGGGGGCGAACCGTGTCTGAACGGCGCGCGCGGGGTCGTCGGGCGACCGCTTTTTGTGCGATTTGCGGGCATTTTGTAACGCTCACGTGTGTCGGAGCGAGGCCCTCGCCTGCTAGTATTGACGCAGTCTTATGTACCTCCCCCGGCCCGTGTGGAAGGTCCGCGGCGCCGGGGTTTTTCGTGGTCGAAGCCGCGGCCCCGTGATGGGGGCCGCTCGATGGAAGGAACGGCTTGGCGAAGGAGCCTCAGGACGGCGATAAGCCGCAGAGCGACAATGCCGCAGAACGTCCCGCCGAGACAGGCACGGGTCCCGGCGATGGGCACGCCGCGACCTATGGCGCCCAGGACATCACCGTCCTCGAGGGCCTCGAGGCGGTTCGCAAGCGGCCCGGGATGTACATCGGGTCCACCGGCCTGCGCGGCCTGCACCACCTAATCTACGAGGTCGTCGACAACTCGGTCGACGAGGCGCTCGCCGGCGAAGCGGACGAGCTCGAGGTGGTCATCCACCCGGATCACAGCGTGACCGTCACCGACAACGGCCGCGGCATCCCGGTCGAGGTGATGGAGAAGGAGGGCCGCCCCGCCGCCGAGGTGGTGCTCACCGTGCTCCACGCGGGCGGCAAGTTCGGCGACGGCGGCGGCTACAAGGTTTCGGGCGGGCTGCACGGCGTCGGAGTGTCGGTGGTCAACGCGCTCTCCGAGTGGCTCAACCTCACGATCTGGCGGGACGAGCACGAGCATCGCCAGTCATACGAGCGCGGCGAGCCCGGCGCTCCGCTCGAGAAGGGCGAGAAAAGCGACCGCCGCGGCACGAGCATCACCTTCATGCCGGACCTCGAGATCTTCGAGACGATCGACTACGACCGCACCGTCCTCGAGCAGCGCTTCCGCGAGATGGCGTTCCTCACCAAGGGCCTCAAGATCAACTTCCGGGACGAGCGCGGCGAGCGCTTCGAGACGAGCTTCCAGTACGACGGCGGCATCCGCGACTTCGTCAAGTACCTGCACAGCCAGGGCACCCGCGAGGCGCTGCACAAGAAGATCGTCTACGTCGAGGAATCGAGCGACATCGGCGAGGTCGAGGTCGCGATGCAGTGGAACAACTCCTACCAGGAGGCCCTGCTCTCCTTTGCCAACAACATCAACACCCACGAGGGCGGCACGCACCTGTCCGGCTTCCGTTCGGCGCTCACGCGCACGATCAACGCATACGCGCGCCAGAAGGGCGAGCTGAAGGAGAAGGACGCCAACCTCCAGGGCGAGGACATCCGCGAGGGGCTCACGGCCATCATCTCGGTGAAGATCGCCGACCCGCAGTTCGAGGGCCAGACCAAGACGAAGCTCGGCAACCCGCCGGTGGAGGGCTTCGTCCAGGCGGCGCTGAACAAGGGGCTCTCGGAGTTCCTCGAGGAGAACCCCACCGACGGCAACCAGGTGATCCGCAAGGCCGTGGCCGCCCAGCGCGCCCGCGAGGCGGCACGCAAGGCACGCGACCTCACGCGGCGCAAGTCCGCGCTCGAGAACTCGAACCTGCCCGGCAAGCTCGCCGACTGCACGGTCCGCGACCCCGCGCTCACGGAGCTCTTCGTCGTCGAGGGGGACTCCGCGGGCGGCTCGGCCAAGCAGGGCCGCGACCGCAACACCCAGGCGATCCTGCCGCTGCGCGGGAAGATCATCAACGTCGAGAAGAACCGCATCGACAAGGTCCTCTCGAACAAGGAGATCCAGGCGCTCATCACGGCGATCGGCACCGGCATCCGGGACGAGTTCGCCATCGACCGGGCGCGCTACCACAAGGTGATCGTCATGACGGACGCCGACGTGGACGGCGCCCACATCCGCACGCTCGTGCTCACCTTCCTCTACCGGGAGATGAAGGATCTGATCGAGGCCGGCTACGTGTACATCGCCAAGCCGCCGCTCTACAAGATCAAGTCGGGCAGGCAGGACGTCTACATCGAGAAGGAGTCGGAGCTCGAGGAGATCCTGCTGCGCGACAAGCTCGAGATGCTGGACGTGACCGACCGCGACGGGCGCGCCTTCAAGCTCACGCACGCGCGCTGGCAGAAGTACGGCCGGCTCCTCAAGCAGTACGAGGGCTGGGCCGCGTCGCTCCGGGCCGACTGGGGCCACGACCCGATCACCTTCCTCGAGGAGTCCACGATCCTGGACGAGGGCGCCGCCGATCCGGAGGCCGTGATCGCGCTGCTGCGCGGCGACGACCCGGAGAGGGAGCCGTACGTCACCGAGCTCGTCGACGAGACCGAGGCGGAGCTGGTGGCGCGGGTCGTCGAGCGCAAGACGGGCACCGCGAAGACCTACCGGCTTGCCCGCTCGCTGTTCGGCACGCCGGCCTACGGTCGCTTCGTTGAGACCCACAAGGAGCTCGAGGCGCTCGCCGGCACCCCGCCGTTCCACGTGGTTCTCGGCAAGAAGGAGGGCGACGCCCTCTCATTCGAGGAGCTGCGCGCGCGTGTGCTCGAGATCTGCCGCGACGGCGTCCCGCTCCAGCGCTTCAAGGGCCTCGGTGAGATGAACGCCGACCAGCTCTTCGACACGACGATGGATCCCGAGTCGCGCACGCTGCAGCTCGTCACCATCGACGACGCCAGTGCCGCGGACCAGATCTTCTCGATGTTGATGGGGGACAACGTCGAGCCGCGGCGCGAGTTCATCGAGACGCACGCCCGCGAAGTCACGAACCTGGACGTCTAGGTAGGGGAGGACGGCCGTGAGCATCGACCAGCTGACAGGCGGGAACATCGAGCCGCGCGGGCTCGAGGAGGAGATGCGCTCCTCGTACCTCGACTACGCCATGAGCGTGATCGTGGGCCGGGCGCTGCCGGACGTGCGCGACGGCCTCAAGCCGGTGCACCGGCGCGTCCTCTACACGATGTACGAGAACGGCCTTCAGCCGAACCGGCCCTACCGGAAGTCGGCCACCGTGGTCGGCGACGTGATGGGCCGTTATCACCCGCACGGGGATTCGCCGATCTACGACACGCTGGTGCGGCTCGCGCAGGACTTCGCGATGCGCTACCCGCTTGTGGACCCGCAGGGCAACTTCGGCTCGATCGACAGTGACCCGCCGGCGGCCTACCGCTACACGGAGGCGCGTCTCACGCGGCTCGCCACGGAGATGCTCCGCGACATCGACGCCGACACCGTCGACTTCACCCCCAACTACGACGAGTCGCGCCAGGAGCCGGTCGTCCTGCCGGCTCGCTTCCCCAACCTCCTGGTCAACGGCTCCTCCGGCATCGCGGTCGGCATGGCCACGAACATCCCGCCGCACAACCTGCGCGAGACGATCGACGCCACGATCGCCTACATCGACGATCCGGCGATCGAGCTCGACGGGCTGATGAAGGAGCTCAAGGGGCCCGATTTCCCCACCGGCGGGATCATCGTCGGGCACTCGGGGATCCGGGACGCTTACGAGACGGGCCGCGGCCGGGTGGTGCTCCGAGGCCGCGCGCACATCGAGCCGCTGCGCCAGGGCAAGGAAGCGATCGTCGTCACCGAGATGCCCTACCAGGTGATGAAGGGCGGCGAGTCGGGCGGCTTGATCCAGAAGATCAAGGAGACGGTCGAGGCCGGGCGCATCAAGGAGATCGCCGACGTCTTCGACTACTCGAACAAGGACGGCATCCGGCTCGTGATCGAGCTCAAGCGCGGCGCCATCCCGAAGGTCATCCTCAACAAGCTCTACAAGCACACCCCGTTGCAGACGACCTTCGGCGTGAACATGGTCGCGCTCGTCGACGGCGTGCCGCGCACGCTCGGCCTGCTGCCGGTGATCCGAAACTACGTCGATCACCAGCGCGACGTGATCGTGCGGCGCACCAAGTTCGAGCTGCGCGAGAAGGAGGCCCGTCTCCACATCCTCGAGGGCCTCCTCATCGCGATCGACAACATCGACGAGGTCATCGAGCTGATTCGCGGCTCGCGCGACCCGGACACGGCGCGCGCCGGCCTGATCGAGCGCTTCGAGCTCACGCGCATCCAGGCCCAGGCGATCCTCGACCTCCGCCTGCAGCGCCTCACCGCCCTCCAGACGGACGAGATCAAGACCGAGCACGGCGACGTGGTCGAGCGGATCCGCGAGCTGCGCGACCTGCTCGGCGACGAGGGCAAGGTCATGAGTCTGATCAAGGAGGAGCTGATCGAGATCCGCGACCGCTATGGCGACGAGCGGCGCACCGAGATCACGCACTCCGAGGACGAGATCGACATCGAGGACCTCATCGCCGACCAGCAGATGGTCATCTCGATCACGCACTCCGGCTACATCAAGACCCTGCCGCTCGCCACCTACCGGCAGCAGCGCCGCGGCGGCGTGGGCGTGATGGGGATGGAGATGAAGGACGAGGACTACATCGAGCACCTCTTCGTGAGCTCGACGCACGACTACCTCCTCTTCTTCACGAACCGCGGGAAGGTCTATCGCGAAAAGGTCTACGACCTCCCCGAGGCGTCGCGGACGGCCAAGGGCCGCGCGCTCGTGAACGTGCTGCCGCTGCGCGACGGCGAGCGGGTCCAGGCCGTGCTGTCCACGCGCGACTTCAAGGAGGGGCGCTACCTCGTCTTCGTCACCCGCCAGGGGATGGTCAAGAAGACCGAGTTCCTCGCCTACAACACGCCGATCAAGGCGGACGGCATCATCGCGATCAAGATCCGCGACGACGACGAGCTCGTTGCCGTGCGCCGCACGAGCGGGGACGACGACATCATCATGGTATCCCGCTCAGGGCAGGCCGCGCGCTTCAGCGAGGACCAGGTGCGGGCGATGGGCCGCGACACGGCCGGCGTGCGCGGCATGAACGTCTCGCGCGGGGACAACCGGGTGCTGGCGATGGACGTCGTGCGCCCCGACACCGAGCTGCTGGTGGTCACCGAGAACGGCTACGGCAAGCGCACGGCCATCGAGGAGTACCCGGTCAAGGGCCGCGGCACGATGGGCGTGAAGACGATCGGCCTCACCGAGAAGAAGGGTGGCGTGGCAGGCGCGCTGATCGTGCGCGAGCACTACGACCTCGTGTTCATCTCGCAGAACGGCATGGTCCAGCGCACGGGCGTCAGGGGCATCTCGAAGCAGGGCCGCCCCGCGCAGGGCGTGCGGGTGATGAACCTGCGCGAGGACGACATGGTGAGCGCTGTCGCACTCGTGATGGAGAGCACAACGGACACGGCGGCGCAGGTCGTGGTCGAGGGGATCGCGGAAGACCAGCCCGCGGCGGACGAGGGTGGGCCGGAATCCGACGGCAAGCCGCCCGCCGACGCGGAGCCCGAGGCCTAGAACACACGAGGGGCGCCCGTGCGGACGCCCCTCGCAGTCTGGTTGCTGGACTTGGTCGTCGGCTCGAGTAGGGCGACCAGAGGGACCACTCCTGGTCCTCGCGACCGACGGTGTCTCGGGTTGGACTCCGCTAACCGCAGGGCCCAGCACCGGTCTAGCGGCCGGACACCTCCAGGGTCCCAAGAATTCTGTCAGTCAAGCTCGGACCACCTCCTTTCCCTGGTAGCGCTATTGAAGCAGACCGAGGCGTCGGCTCGCAGCGCGTTCTAGGGAGTGGTCTCGGTGGTGTCGGTGGTGCCGTCGGTGGAGCCCCCGGCGGCCACCGTCTGCTCGAGCTCCTCGAGCTGGGTCTCGACCTCCTCCACGCGACCCGAGAGGCGCTCGATGCTGTCCGACGTCGCGCCGGCTTCGTCCTCGACCTTCTGGAGGCGGTTGTCCAGCTTGGTCACGTCGTCGGAGCTCGGCAGCCCCTCGAGCCTCCCCTCGAGCTCGTCCATCCGCTTGTTCAGGTCGCGCTGGACGCGCGCCAGATCGCCGGCCGCCTGCTCGTTCGCCGCGCGATCGTCCGAGTCGTCGTTCGCGGCGATCAGGGCGATCACGGCGATCGCGGTGGCGGCCACGGCCCAGACGCCGGCCACAAGCAGCCAGCGCCGCAGGCTGCGCAGATCTCCGACGCGCGCCGGCGCGTCGTCGGGGGCCATCACGGGCTCGGGCGGCGCCGGTGGCCGCGGCTCGGGCGGCGCCGGCTCCCTCGGCGGGGTGCTCATCGCGCCAGTACGGGGTGCGTGCGAGCCTTCACCGCGCCGGGACCACGAGGTACTGCTCCCAGGCCGCCGGGATGCTCGGCGCGGCGACGTGGATGAAGATCGTCGGGTTGGGCGCCTTGGGCCGGCGGGCCGGCGTCATGCCGGTCTGCGCCGGTAGGCGGTCGCCCTTGCGGCGGTTGCAGGGCGCGCAGCAGGTCACGATGTTCTCCCAGGTGGAAGGCCCGCCCTTGGAGCGCGGGATCACGTGGTCGACCGTGAGGTTGCCGCGCTCATGGCCGCAGTACTGGCAGGTCCAGCGGTCCCTGGCGAACACCGCGCGGCGGGTGATCTTGCGCCGGTGGGCGTCGCGCGGGATGCGGACGTAGGTGAGCAGCCGGATGACCACGGGCCGCGGCAGGGTGAGGCTCTCGGCGTGCAGCGCCCAGTCGCCCCGCTCGAGCACCTCGGCGCGGTTCTTCAGGATCAGGACGGCCGCGCGCCGCACCGTGCAAACGTTGATCGGCTCGTACGAGGCGTTCAGTACGAGTACCCGGCCGGACGAAGAGGCGCGCTGCGTGTGCCGGCCGGTGCCCGGCAGCGCGAGCGCATGGCCTGGTTCCGATTCACCTGTCCCGGTGTCGTAGGTGATCTCCGCCCCCGCTGCCACGGTCGCATCAGTGTACCCGGGGTCTTGCGCGAACCGGCGCCCTCAGCTGGAGGGATATGACCCGAGCACCCGCAGTTCGTCCACGTGGCCGGCCAGCGCGGTCAGCGCCTCGCTCACGGGCGGCCGCTCGGCGCCTCCCTCGAGGTCGGCGAAGAACATGTAGTGGCCGAGGACGGTCCGGCGCGGGCGCGACTCGATCCGCGTGAGGTTGACCCCGCGGGACGCGAGCTCGCCGAGCACCGCCACGAGCCAGCCGGGCGAGCGGTCGCCGCCGCCCCAGAAGACGACCGTGGTCTTGGCGTCCGGCCCTTCGGCGAGAAGGGCGTCCTCGGCGCGGGCGAGCCAGACGAACCGGGTCGAGTTGTCGGGGTGGTCGCCGGCGTCGTCGGCCAGCACCACGCAGCCGTAGAGCTCTGCCGCCAGGCGCGAGCCCAGCGCCGCCACGAAGTCGCCGGCGTCCTGCAGGGAGCGAACGGCGTCCGCCGTCGAGGGCGCCAGCACACGCTCGGCGCCCGGCAGGCGCTCGCGCAGGAAGCGAGCGCACTGCGCCGTGGCCTGGGGGTGCGACACCACCCGCCGCACCGACTCGAGCGCCAGCTCCGAGCGCGCCACGAGGCAGTGACGGATCGGGTGCACGAGCTCGGACGCGATCCGGACCTCAGGCGCGTCAGCGACCAGCGTGTCGAGGGTCACCGCCACGCTGCCCTCGAGCGCGTTCTCGATCGGCACGACGGCTCGCTCCACGTCCCCCTGCTGGACCGCCATCACGGCATCGCGGATCGCCGGGTAGGGCACCTCGTCGACGGCCCCCGGCGCCGAGGCGCGCAGAGCCTCCTCGCTGTACGTACCCGCGGGCCCGAGGTAGCCGACCCTCACGGGCCGGCGGCCTGCGCGCCGGTCGTCGCGGCGTCGACGGCCTCCTGCTCCTCGGGTGAGAGCTCGAACTCGGGTGCGCCCTCGTGCACCTGCTTGACGTAGAAGCGCGCCTGGTCGCGGTGGAGGATCGACGAGATCACGACGCCGGTGCGGCGCGAGTCGAGCAGTGCCAGCGTGCTCGACTGCTGCCCGGACAGCTCGTTCATGGCGTCGTAGCGGACGAGCGAGGTGTGCGCAACGCAGCCGTCCATCCGGCGCTCCGCGGCGCCGACCCGCTGCTCGAGCCCGGCCGCGGTCTCCTCGACCCAGTCGCGCAGCTGCACGAACGCCTCCTGGACGCTGGCGGCGTGCGTGACCAGATCGCTCTCGCCGGTCGGGCCCAGGAGCGTGCGCTGGGCGGTGCGAATGCGGCGCACCTTCACGCTCAGCACGATCGCCCAGATGAGCGCGAGCGCGCCGACGGCCGCGGCGGCGAGCGCGACGATGCCCTGGGTGCTGCTCAGGTCGTCCACGGAGAGCCAGGGTACCGGCGCAGGCGCAGCGGACTACTCCGTGAAGATGACGGTGAAGTCAGCCTCGTTGTTGTCGGTCTTCTCCTCGCCGTCCACCGGCTCGACGACGACCTTGATGGGAACGTTCTGGCCGGTCGGAGGCTGGGCGCCCAGGGGGAGCGTGACGGTCTGCTGCTCGCCGACCGCGATCGTGTCGATCGACTCCTCGAGCTCGATCGCCTCGTCGCCCTCGCCGACCGTGACGCGCACGTTCACGTCCGTCTCGTTGTTCTCGCCCTGGTTCAGCACCTGGACCTCGAAGGCCAGGTCGTCGCTCAGGGGGACCGTGGCCCCGGCGCCTGGGGTGAGAGCCACGCCGCCGAGCGAGACGGTGCCGAGCCCGTTCCCGTGCAGGCCGGGGGCGGCGTCGCCGCCCGAGTCCGCGCCGGCGCCGCTGCGGATCCCCTCGATCTGGTCCGCCACGAAGCTCGGGTCGACCCACTGGATGTCGGGCAGGACCGTGAGCTGCCCGTCGCGCGGGAGCGCCACGTCGCCCTGCAGGTCCTCGGACTCGAGCGTCTGCTCGGTGCTCGGCTTCCAGCGGCCCACAAGCAGCACGTCGCTCGCTGAGATGAACTGCATCATCTGCGCGATCTGGTCGCTGCTCTGGCGGCGCTCCTGGTCGGCGAGCGCACCGGGCAGCTCGTCGGCCACGCGCGCGATCGAGTCGCGGCGAAGCTCGAGCGCGTCGAGGAAGTAGCCCTGTGCGGTGGAGAGCTCGTCGGGCACGTCGAGGTCACGCGCCTGGTCCACCGTGGTGGCTGACTCGACCCGCAGCCCGTTGACCGCGTTCTCGCGGTCGATCGCCTCGTCCTGGTCGCCCGGCTCGCTCAACAGGCCGAAGAGGTTCTTGCCTTGGAGCTTCGACTGCTGCGCCAGTTCGCTCGACTCGCGCACGTAGTCCTTGATCGCGCTCTCCTTGCGCGCGTTCAGGCAGCCACGGAAGCCCAGAACGAGCAGAATCAGCACCAGCAGCACGGCGCCGCCAGCTATGGTCCTCCGGACCATCAGCGTCTGGCGATCGCTGGAGGGGCCGCCTGGCGGCCGCCGCCGTGTGCGGCGAGCTACGGGCTCGTCCGGTTCGTCGAGGAAGGACAGCAGAATCGCTCCTGGCGTACGAAGGCGCCCATGGCGCTCCGGTGGGAGTATGAACGGAGGGCAGGACGCGCTCTTCGCAGACCGAAAACGACACCTGGAATGCACCGTCCCCAAACCAGCCTGAGCGAGGAGTCCGGCACCCTGCCACTCGGGTCCTCTGACCCTACCGAACGGCTGCCCGGCGCCCCAGGCCCGCGGCTCGTGCTCGGCCGCTACAGGCTCGAGCGCCGCCTCGGTGCGGGCGGCTTCGGCGTCGTCTGGCTGGCCTGGGACGAGAAGCTCGAGCGCGAGGTCGCCGTCAAGGCAATCCCGCGCGAGCGCGGGACGGGTGAGGAGCGGGTGGAGCGCGAGGCGCGGGCGGCCGCGCGCCTCAGCCATCCGGCGATCGTCGCGATCTACGAGCTGGCCGCCGACAGCGACGACGTCTACCTCGTCTCCGAGCTCGTTAGGGGCCGAACGCTCGCCGAGCTGCAACGCGCGGGGGCGATCGCCGACCGCGACGTGGCGCGCATAGGCGCCGCTCTCTGCGAGGCGCTCGCGCACGCGCACGCGCGCGGCGTGATCCACCGCGACGTGAAGCCGCAGAACGTGATGGTGGTGGCCGAGCCGGCGGCCGGCGTGGGGTTCGCCAAGCTGGCCGACTTCGGCGTGGCGCACGTGGTGAGCGGCGACCCGCTCACGCGCACGGGCGACGTGGTGGGCACGCTCGCCTACATGGCGCCGGAGCAGGCGGACGGCGCGCCGGTGTCGGGTGCCAGCGACGTGTACTCCCTCGCCCTGACGCTCTACGAGTGCTGGGCGGGCAGGAACCCCGTGCGCGCGGGCGGCCCTGCGGCCACGGCTCGCCGCCTCGGTCGCCCTCTTCCGCCGCTCAGGTCGATGCGCCCGGATCTGCCGGACGAGCTGGGCGACGCCATCGACGACGCA
>Ga0209382_10002821_pt1 | contig 24785 bp, 19 predicted proteins | sample SoiMetdeltSBSDD5_FD_187599 | JGI IMG/M metagenome (GOLD analysis project Ga0209382, IMG submission 187599) | Bulk soil microbial communities from a Populus tree surrounding site in Tennessee, USA - Soil MetaG P. deltoides SBSDD5 (SPAdes) (version 2) | ecosystem: Environmental > Terrestrial >... | reverse complement strand
ACCTGGACCTGACCGAGATCCACCCCTACTACCAGGTCGCCGACCTCGCCACGGTGGACGAGTCGCTGGCGGGAAAGGGCGTGCGCCTGCGCCGCCTGATCGACCTGGTCGGCCCCGGCTACGGCACGCGATGGCTCACCTTCGAGTCGCTCGAGGGCTTCACGGCCTGCCTGCCCCTGGAGGAGATCGCGAAGACGGGCGTGATCGTGTACGAGAAGGGCGGCAAGCCGCTCGCGCCCGAGGATGGCGGCCCGGCGCGGCTCGTCGTGCCCTACTACCCCGACAAGTGCGCCAACGTGAAGTCGCTGTCGCGCATCGTCATCAGCCGCGAGCCGCGCCCCGACAGCCGCCCGTCCGCCAAGGCCGCCAGCGCCGCCCGCTCCTGAGCCGGCTCCGCGGCGCACGCACCGAGCCTCGTCCTCGCCGAACGCCGACGCTTACGCCAGCGCCTTGCCCCAGGCCTCGTCGCTGAAGCCGACCACGAGCGTGCGGCCGAGCCGGATGGCGGGCGCACGCAGGCTGCCCGTCGGCCCGATGAGGTTCTCGTACAGCACCTTCTCCACCGGCGGGTCCTGGCGCAGGTTGAACTCCACCGTCGCGGCGCCCTTGCACGCGATGACCTGGTGCGTCCCGCGCAGGATCTGCGCGATCTGTGGCTTGCCCACCTTCACCTTGCGCGCGTCGACCGTCTCGCGCGCGGTGACGCCGCGCTTGGCCAGGTAGGCGTCGGCCTTGATGCAGGCCGAGTCACCCTTGCGGTGGTAGTACCAGTCGATCGGACGCGCCATGGCACCTCCTCCTCGGAGGGGCGGGGATTCTAGCCGAAAGACCCTGCGGAACCAGCCTTGCGGCCCGGGACCGGACGGTCAGCCGGTCAGCAGCGGCACCGGCGCGAAGTGGTCCGGCAGGACCGCCGCCGAGGGGACACCCAGCCACTCCAGCGCGGCCGCATACATGCGCCGGAAGTCGATCGTCACCGGCACATCGTGCTCGTCGTCGTCGCCGCGCAGGTCGGGCGGCGCGCCGTGCACGCCGCCGGCCACGGGCTCGCCCAGCAACAGCAGCGGGTTGCCGGCCCCGTGGTCGGTGCCGCCCGAGGCGTTCTCGCGCACGCGCCGCCCGAACTCGCTGAAGACCATCACCGCCACGCGCGCGCGATCGCCCTGCGCGGTCAGTTGCCCGTCGAAGGCAGAAAGCGCGGCGGACAGGTCGCGCAGCAGCGCCGCATGGCCCGCCTGCTGCCGGGCGTGCGTGTCGTAGCCGTCGTGCGTGACGCAGGCGACGCGCAGCCCCACGCGCGCCCCGAGGAGCAGCGCGACCAGCTCGAGGGCGCGCCCGAGCTCGCCGCCCGGGAACGTGCCGCGCGCCGCGCCGCGCAGCAGCGCGAGGCGCTCGGCGCAGTCGAAGGCATCGCCGGCGGCGTCGGCCAGCCAGGCCGCCTCGCCCGCGCGCCCGCCGGCGCAGCAGGCGCATCGCAGCCGCTCGCGCTGCGCGGCCGCGCCGCCGCGGCCGGCGGCCTCGATGAGCACGTCGTCCAGGCCGACGAGCGCCGGCGCCTGGGTGCGCGCTCCGGCCAGCGCCAGCGGCAGGTCACGGCCGCCGGCCCGCACGGCCGGCAGGCCCGCGGCGCCCTCCAGCTCGCGCGACACCGCGCCCAGCCAGCCCGTGGCGGGCGCCGGCTCGTCGGTGCTGGCCGTGTGCCACATCTCCATGGACCGGAAGTGCGAGCGGTCCGGCCGCGGTGGCCCGACGCCGCGCAGCACGGCCAGCCGGCCCTCGTCCCACAGCGGCAGCAGCGGAGCGAGAGCCGGGTGCAGGGCCGTGTCGTCCGTCAGGCGCAACGCCTGCGCGGGCGGCACGGCGAGCACCGGCCGCGCGCGGTGATAGTCGTCGTCCGCGAAGGGCACCACGGTGTTCAGGCCATCGTTCCCGCCGGTGAGCTGCACGACCACCAGCACGCGGCCCGCAGGATCGACGGGCAGCAGGCCCGCGGCCCGAGCCAGGGGCCGCGGCAGCGCGGCCAGCGCGGGCAGCGAGGCGCTGGAGATCAGCAGGTCGCGGCGCGAGAGTCCCGGCGCGCCCGTCATGCGAGTTGCGCCTCCGGCAGCGAGAGCACGGCCTGCACCAGCCCCGCCACGTCGCCTCGCAGCGCGAAGAGCTCGCGCCGCGCGCCGTCCGGCACGTCGTCGTCGAGGAGCGCCCCGAGCAGCGCGGTCGCGTCGTCGCCGCCGGCGGCCGCCTCCAGCGCCGAGGGCCGCTCGGCCGCGAGCCGCCCGAACGAGGCCGCGAGGTTCATGCGGCCGATGATCGTGACGGGGTTGATCCACGCGCGCCCGCCGTCCCAGCCCTTGACGCCGGGCGGCGCGTACAGGGACTGGCCGAGGCCCGCGAGCCGGTCGGCGAGCTCGCGGCAGTCGGGGAGGAGCCCCAGCGTGCGCGCGGCCCCGACGGCGAAGGCCACCGGTCCGGCCACGAGCGCGCGCCGCGCCCGCGGCCCGTGGAACTCGCGGCTGCAGAGGAGCTCCCGGAGGAGCGCCAGCGTGTCGTAGCCGCTCTCGCGGTAGCGCACGGCCAGCACCTCGAGCAGCTCGGGCTCGGGGTTGCCGTGCACGAAGTGCCGGAACAGCCGGCCGGCCAGGTGCCGGGCGCACTCCGGCCGGGCGAGGCAGGCGGCCAGCACGTCGTCGCCGTCGAGTGCGCCGCTGCTGCCGAGCACCTGCTTATTGCCGTCGTCGTGCTCGGCCGGCACGAAGCGGAACTGCCCGTCGCGCTCGTGCCAGCCGGTGAAGGCGCGCGCCGCCTCCCGCACGTCGCGCTCGTCATAGCTGCCGCGCCCGAGCGTGAACAGCTCGAGCAGCTCGCGCGCGAAGTTCTCGTTGGGGTGGTGGCGGCGGTTGCCGTTGCCGTCGAGCCACGCGATCATCGCCGGATCGCGCGCCACGGCGGCCAGCAGCGGCAGGAACGGCCCGCGACCCAGCGCGCGCAGCGCCTCCACCTGCCGCACCAGCAGCTGCATGCGGCCCACCTTGGCCACAGACGTGGCGAAGTGCCCGTGCCAGAAGAGGGCGAGGACGTCGCCGAAGGGCCGAGGGTCGTGCAGCAGCCGCGCCAGCCAGAGCGACTGGCACACGGCCAGGTCCTCCAGGCCCTGGAGCGGCGCGAGCGCGCCGAGCAGCGCGGCATACTCGCCCTGCGGCTCACACGGCGTCGTCAGCTCCGCGACAGCGCGCTGGGGCCCCAGCTCGACGACGCGTCTCCGCTCCGCCAGCGTGGAGCCGCAGCTCGTGCGCCGCAGCAGATGCGCCGCCTCGCGCGGCCCGAAGGGGCCGTCGACGTCCGCGCGCCAGGGAAGCAGCGCCTCCTCGGCCGGGCGGAAGGCGGCGGAGGCGAGCAGCAGCGTCACGGCGCTCCGTCGAGCGTGAGGCGCAGGAGCACGTCCAGCCGGTCGACCGCGCGCGTGACCGAGAGATCCAGCGCCTGCAGCTCGCCGAGGAGCGCCAGCAGGTTGTCCACGTGCCGGCCGGCGTCGAGCGCCGACAGCCCGTCCTCCAGGATGCTCTGCGCCACGAGCACGTCGCGGTTGTCGGCCAGGAGGCGCAGCGCGCGCACGCCGTCGACGTGCAGGCTCAGCGTGCCGGCTGCCACCGGCTGCAGCGCGCCCGCGCGCAGCGCGGAGACGAGGCGCCGCACCTGCTCGAGCGACGTGCCCAGGAGGAGCCAATCGTCCACGATGGCCACGGCGGGCGAGGCGTTGGCGTCGCTGCCGACCGGCTCGCCGGGTCCGCCGGGCAGAAGGCGCGCGGCCCGCAGCGTGGTGCCCTCGTGCTCGAGGGCGTCGAGCAGGAAGGGCGCCTCGCGCTTCTGCGCGCGCTCGGTGTTCAGGAAGCCCACGAGCGACTGGAAGGCCACCTGCACCGCCGGCCCGAAGCTCGCGGGATCGTGCAGCCGCGCCACGAGGCACGCGCCGGGCAGCTTCACGTCGGGCTCGGGCGCGTCCTCGAACGTCTGCCGGTCGATCACCAGCGCCAGCTCGGTGCCCAGCGCGGCGAACACGTCCTCCGCCGGCGAGCTGCCCATGAACAGCAGCGACAGCGTCTCGTCGGCCTTCGCCAGCTGCGGCTGGCTCTCGGCGGACATGAGCGTCTCGCGCTGGCGCCACCAGTCGGCCAGATCGCGGCGCACGGCCAGGACGGCCAGCGTCTCGCCATCCACCGGCACGGAGAAGCCGTCGGCGCCCGGCGGGAAGAAGGCGGCGGGCGTGTCCTGTTGCGCGGGCGGCAGCGCGAGGCGCAGTTCGAGCGCGCCGGCCTCGGCGTGCAGCGAGCCGCAGAGGCGCCCTTCGCCCAGCAGCAGGCCGGCGAAGAGCAGGTTGCCGAGCGGGTTGGCGATCCTGCGCCCGAGCGCGCGCCGCGCCGCGCCCGTGGCGGGCTGCAGGTCGCGCGGGCGCAGCAGCTCCGGCTCCAGCTCGAAGGTGAGCAGGCCGCCGGCGGCGGGCGGCGGCGCGACCGCGGGCGCCCCGTCGAGCAGCCTGTCGAGCGCCGCGGCCAGCAGGTCGTCGTCGTTCGCGAGCAGGAGCACCTCGCCGCGGCGCGCCACGAGCAGCTCGCGGTTCACGCGCGCCCAGGGCACGTCGCGGTAGCTCTTGCGGCGCACGTCGTTGCCCTCGTCCGACTCGATGACGGCCAGCAGCGCGTCGAGGATGCGCTGGCAGCCGTCGGCGTCGGGTGTGCGCGCGGCGGCCAGCAGCCGCCGCCGGCCCGTGCCCTCTCCCGCCAGCCGCGAGGCCTGGCCCTCGTAGACGCCCACCTCCACCTCGCCGCCCAGCAGGAAGGCCAGCCACTCGGCCGGGTCCGTGCCGGTGGCGAGCTGCAGCGCCCCGCGCCCGGCCTCGACTTCGGCCAGCGCGCCGCGCTCGCGCAGGAGCTGGATGGCCCGCTGCACCGGAGGCGCCTGCCACAGTGCGAGCCCCGACGGCACCCTCAGCGCGGCCAGTCTCCCGTCCGGAAACAGGTCCGCCAGGTCGCCGGCGCGGGCCGGGTGCAGGAGCAGCAGCGACAAGGCCAGGCCCGCGGCGAGCTGCAGCATGTCCGACTCCCGCCGGCACCCGGCCGGCCGTGCGACGTGCCCCTTGTTGGCACCCAGCCCGCCCCGGTTTCACCCCCGCGCGGGGCCGGGGTCGGTCCGGCCGCTCAGTCTCCGTGCATCCGCGCCTCGAGCTGAACCAGCTGGCGGGTGATCGTGGCGCCCGTCTTCTCGTCACCGAGGTCGCGGGCGATGAGGAATTGCTCCTGGAGCGCCCCGCGCGCCTCCTCGAAGTGGCCCAGGACCATGGACGTCTCGAAGCGCAGGGCCAGCGAGTCCCAGACCGAGGAGAGGTCGCGGATCTCGCGCCCGAGGCGATGGGCTTCGTTCAGGTTGGCCAGCGCCGGGCCGGTCTGGCCGTTGTCGGCCTGCACCCGGGCCATGAGCATCAGCGCCATGCACTGGCCCCAGGTGTCGGAGAGCGGCCGGCTGCGCTCGACCGACTGCTGCAGCGGCGTGATCGCGGCCAGGGCCTCCTGGGGCGTCCTCGATTCCGAGATGGTCCTGGCGCCCTGGCGGTACAGCGCCTGGCCCTCGCGAAAGCTCTTCTGCTGCGCGTCGTCCCACGAGTAGAAGTTCTGCACGTACGTCATGAAGCGCGTGTCGCCCAGCGCCCGGTCGGCGATCTCGGCCAGCTTGCGCCCCTTGGTCTGCAGGCTCGCGAGCCTGGCGCGCCCCTCCTCCGTCGCCTCGGCGCCGCTCTCGATCAGCGCCAGCCAGTCCTCGCAGTGGCTGTCGATGTAGCCGAGGATCTGCCAGGCGTCGGTCTTCAGCGCGACGGAGAGCCGCCCCTCCTCGCCCGCCTCGTACAGGGCGTCGTACAGCTCCTTGCCCTCGAGCACGGCGAACCGGTCCTGCGGCTCGCCGCGCGGGTCGGCGGCCTTGCGCGGATCGGCGGCCTCGCGCGGGTCCGGGACGTCGCGCGGGTCGCCACCTGTATCCTGCGGGGCGGCCAGGCCGGCGAGCAGCAGCAGGGCGAGAGCGGTCCTCAGGGTCTTGCTCATCGTTCGTCCGTCCGCGGGGAAAGGGGGCTCAGGTGCGCAGCACGTCGTTGAGGCGGCCCGAGCGCACGCCCTCGGGCTCGATGGAGAAGCGCTGGAAGCCGGCGGCCCGCACGGCGCAGGCGAGCGCCTCCTCGTCGCGCAGGGCGAGCAGCGCGGGCACCCGCCCGGGCTCGACCTCGAGGCGCACCTCCGCTCCGAGGTGGCGGGCGCGCACGTCGCGGAAGCCGCGGCCCCGCAGGTGTCGCTCGACTGCCTCCACCGCCGCCAGCCGCTCGCGCGTGACGGCGGTTCCGTAGGGCAGCCGCGAGGCGAGGCAGGGCTGCGCCGGCTTGTCCCAGTTGGGCAGGCCCAGCAGCCGCGCGACGGCGCGCACCTCGTCCTTGCGCAGGCCGGCCTCCAGCAGCGGCGAGCGCACGCCCGCCTCGTCGGCGGCGCGCAGCCCAGGACGCCAGTCGCCGAGGTCGTCGGCGTTGGTTCCGTTGACGATCCAGCGCAGGCCGCGCTCGTCCGCGACGCTGCGGCACGCGGCGTACAGGCCGGTCTTGCAGTGGAAGCAGCGGTCGGGCCGGTTGGCGGCGTAGTCGGGATCGTCGAGCTCATCGGCGCGGACCTCGAGCAGCGTCGCGCCCACGGAGCGCGCCAGGGCGCGCGCCTCTTCCGCCTCGTCCGCCGCCAGGCTGGCCGAGACGCCGGTGACGCCCAGCGCGCGTGGCCCGAGGGCGCGCGCGGCCACCGCCAGCACCACGCTGCTGTCCACGCCGCCGCTGAAGGCCACGACGGCCGACCGGAGCGCGGCGGTCCCTTCGAGCAGCGCCTCCAGCAGGGCGGTGGGGGAGCGATCGGTCAGCATGCGGGTGTCCAGCGCTCGGCGGCGGCGGCGGCCGCGGCGGCCAGCACGTCCTTGAGCGGCACGCCCAGCTCGCGCGAGAGGCGCTCGCAGTCGTCGTACTCGGGCGAGACGTTGACGACCTCGCCTCCCAGCAGGCCCAGCTTGATGCGCACGCTGCCGTGGCGCGTGGCCACCGTCTCGTGGCGGCGGACGAGCTCGGTGCGCCGCACGTCGTGGCTGCGCACGCCGAGGCTGGTCGTCTCGCGCAGGATGAGGCCAGAGAGCACGCCCTCCAGCTCGGGGCGCGCGACGACCGTGAGCAGCGTGCCCGGCCGGCCCTTCTTCATCTGCAGCGGCAGCAGCGCGACATCCAGCGCGCCGGCGGCGAACAGGCGCGCGGCCACCTCGCCGTAGAGCCTCGGGTCCATGTCGTCGATGGCCGCCTCGATGACCACCGCGTCGGCGCGCGGCGCGGCGGGAGCCGCCGGCACCGGCTCGCCCAGCAGCACGCGCAGCACGTTCGGACGGGCGGGCAGCTCGGCCGTTCCCATGCCGGTGCCGGTGGCTGCCAGCCGTAGCCGCGGCAGCGCGCGCTCGCCTCCGTCGCACAGCGAGGCCAGGATCGCGGCGCCCGTGGGCGTGACGGTTTCCAGCGTGCCCTCGATGGGCACGAGCGTGAAGCCGCGCAGGAGGCGCGCCGTGGCCGGCACGGGCAGCGGCATCACGCCGTGCGCGGCGCGCGTGGTCCCGCCGCAGACGGGGACGGCGCTGCACGAGAAGCTCGTGGCGTCCAGCAGGTCCAGCGCCAGCGAGGCCGCCGCGATGTCCACGATCGAGTCGACCGCGCCCACCTCGTGGAAGTGCACCTCGTCGGACGCGCAGCCGTGCACCTCGCCCTCGGCGACGGCGAGGCGCGCGAAGATGTCCAGGGCCCGCGCCCGCGCGCGCTCGGGCAGCGACGCTCCGAGCAGGAGGCCGCGGATGTCGTGCCACGAGCGGTGCGGCGCGTTCTGCTCGGGCGCCACCACGAAGCGGACGCCCGCCATGCCGCCGCGCCACTCGCGCCGCACGGCCGTGGCGGTGTGGGGCAGGCACGAGCTGGCGAGGCGGCGCTTGATCTCGTCCGCGTCGGCGCCCGCGTCGATCAGCGCGGCCACGGTCATGTCGCCCGCGATGCCGCCCACGAGGTCGAGGTGCAGGTGCCGGCTCACGGCGCGGCGTCCGCCCCGGCCGGCCGACCGGCCGCCGCCCGCTCGTCAGGGTGATTGATGAGGTGCGCGGCGCACGCGGCGCCGAAGCCGTTGTCGATGTTCACCACGGTGACGCCGGGCGCACAGGAGTTGAGCATTGCCAGCAGCGCCGCGAGCCCGCCGAAGCTGGCGCCGTAGCCGATGCTGCTGGGCACCGCGATGACCGGGCAGCGCACGAGGCCCGCGACCACGGACGGCAGCGCGCCCTCCATGCCCGCCACGACCACCAGCGCGCGCGCCGCGCGCAGCCGCGGCAGGTGCTCGACCAGCCGGTGCAGGCCCGCCACGCCCACGTCCGCGACACGCTCGACGCGGTTGCCGAAGAGCTCCAGCGTGATGGCGGCCTCCTCGGCCACCGGCAGGTCGGACGTGCCGGCGCACAGCACGGCCACGGTGCCCGCGCCCGTCGGCACCACCGGCGCGCCGGCCCAGCGCCAGGTGCGCGAAAGCGGGTCGTAGTTGCCGGGCAGCGCATGCCCGGCGTCGAGGTCGCGTCCGCAGGCCGCGAAGGTGGATGGGTCGAGACGCGTGACCAGCACCGGATGGCCGCGCTGCTTGAGCCGCGTCACGATGGCCACGATCTGCTCGGCCGTCTTGCCCGCGCCGTACACCACCTCGGGCAGCCCCGTGCGCAGCGGCCGGTGGTGGTCGAGGCGCGCGAAGCCGAGGTCCTCGTGCGGCAGGTCGCGCAGCCGCGCCAGCCCCTGCTCCGGGCTGAGGCGCCCCGCGGCCAGGTCCTCGACGAGCTGCGCGATGGGGTTCTGCATGGCGGGGCGCCAGTGTAGCCACTCGCCGCGCGGCCGCGCGCGTCAGCGCAGCGCCGCGAGGTCGTCCTGCAGTCCTGGTCGCGACGGCTCGAGGGCCGCCGCCTGCACGAGCGCCGCCTTCGCCAGGTCGAGCTGGCCGGTGGCCCGGTACAGGCGGCCGAGCTCGTGCCACACGCCCGCGTTGCTGGGCCAGCACAGCGTGGACTGCACCAGCGCCCATTCGGCGCTGTCCAGGTCGCCCTGCTGGGCCAGCGCCCGTGCGTGCAGGTTGAAGCCGGCCTCGGCGCGCGGGTAGAGAGCCAGCAGCTGGTCCGCGTCGGCGCGCGCACCGGCGGCGTCGCCCAGGAGCTCGAGGCGCAGGGCGGCGCGGTTCACGCGCGGCTCGGGCGCGCGCGGGTCGGCGTGCAGCGCGTCGTCGTAGGCCTCGAGCGCCTCCGGCCGCCCGGCTGCCTCCAGCACCAGGCCGCGCAGGAAATGGAAGCTGCCCGAGAGCGGCAGCGGCGGCAGCGGGGCCGGCGGCGGCGGCCAGTCGACGGCTGGCGTGCCCGGCGGTGGAAAAGTTGCCAGCAGGCGCGCTGCCTCCTCGACCTCGCCGCGGCGCCACAGCCCCAGCGCGACGAGACCCTGCGACCAGGCGCGGCCGCCGTCCGTGTCCAGCGCCGCCGCGAGTCGGCCGTCGTCGAACACCGCGAGCGGCCCGCCGTGGTGCGCGCGCGGCGGCGCCGTCGCCGGCAGCGGGATGCGGCGGCGGATCCAGTGGTCGGCCGTGCGCACGCCGGCGAGGTCGTAGGGCTGGCTGCGGCGCACGTGGCAGTCGAGGCAACCCTCCTGCGTGCGCGCGTCCTCGCCGGTGACGTCGCGCACGGGAAGCGACGCCGGCCGGTGGCAGTCCGCCGGCGCGTGGCAGGCGAGGCACGCGGCCTGCAGCGAGGCCAGGCCCTGCGCGGCCACGGCGCTGTGCGGCGCGTGGCAGGTCGTGCACGTCATCGCGGGCGAGCCGCGGAAGCAGGCCGAGAGCACCAGCCGGTCGAGCTGCGCCACGAAGCGGAAGTCGTCGTCGGGCTGCGCCGGCACGAGCACCGGGCGGAGCTGGTGCAACGGGCTCCTGCGCGGGCCGTAGCCCGCCAGCGGATGCAGCGCCACGCGCGCCTCGCCGTCGAGGTGGCAGCGCGCGCACACGTCGCGCTGCTCTCCCGCCGCCAGATCGCCCAGCCTCGCGAGGCCGATGTCGTCGCCCTCGGCCGCGACGCGCTCGCTCTCGATGTCCGCGTGCCGCCGCGTCTCGCCGTGGCAGGCGTCGCAGGCGAGCGGCCCGAGGCGCTCGAGCGCGTCGACGCCGAGGGCGTTGCCCGGGTACACGCGGTCGGCCAGGCGCCGCTCGCTGCGCAGCGCCAGCGGGTCGCCGGTGCTGTGACACTCGAGGCACTCGGCCGTCACGGGCTGGTCGAAGCCCGTTCCCGCCTGCTCCTCGAACGGCGCCGGCACCAGGCGGCCGTCCGCGAGGCGCTCGACGGGCAGGAAGGACAGCCGGCCGGTGGGGCGGCCGAGCGGGTCGATCTCCGTGCCCACGAAGGACGTGTCGAAGATCCCGGCCCCGAGGACACCGACGACGCGCTGGCTGCGCCGGCCGCCGTCGGCGCGCGTGGCCGTGAGCGTGGGGCCCTGCGCGTCGGCGCCGAAGCTGTAGCGCGTGCCCGTGTGCGGGTTGGTCCACTCGCCCGAGGGAGCCTCGACCACCGGCCCGAGGCTCTTCGACATGCCGTGCCCGAGGAAGTCGCGCACGATCTTCGGATGGCAGCGCGCGCACTCCTGCATCGGCGCCGGGATGTCGGCGGCCGTGACCGGGGCGGGCGTGCCGTCCTTGCCGGACGGCAGCTCCGGAGCCGGACTCTCGCCGCAGGCGGCGGCCAGCAGCGCGATGGCCAGCGTCGGCGTCGCGGCCGCGCGCCTCACGCCGCGCCGCTCATCCGAAGGAGATGCCCTGCGCCAGCGGCAGCGCGTCCGTTCCGTTGATGGTGCAGGTCTGCCGGCGCATGTAGGCCTTCCAGCTGTCGCTGCCCGCCTCGCGGCCGCCGCCGGTCTCCTTCTCGCCGCCGAACGCGCCGCCGATCTCCGCGCCGCTCGTGCCGATGTTCACGTTGGCGATGCCGCAGTCGCTGCCCGCCGCCGAGAGGAAGCGCTCGGCGCTGCGCACGCCGCCCGTGAAGATGGCCGACGACAGGCCCTGCGGCACGGCGTTGTTCTGCGCGATGGCGTCCTGCAGGTCCTTGACCTCGATCAGGTAGAGCAGCGGGCCGAAGGTCTCCTCGCACAGGTGCGGCAGGGAGGCCGGCACGGAGGCGATGGTGGGCTGCATGAAGAAGCCGCCCTTGCCGCCGCGCGGCGTCGCGCGCTTGCCGCCGCACAGGATCCTGCCGCCCTGCTTCTTCACGGCCGCGAGCGCGGCCAGCGTGTCGGCCAGCGCCTGCTCGCTGACCAGCGGGCCCATGAGCGTGTCCTTCTTCAGCGGGTCGCCTACGCGCACCTGCGCGTAGGCCGCGAGCAGCCGGCGCGTGAACGACTTGGCGATGCCGCGCTGCAGGAAGACGCGCCGCGTACTGGTGCAGCGCTGGCCCGCGGTGCCGACCGCGCCGAAGAGGACCGCGCGCAGCGCGAGGTCGAGGTCGGCGTCGTCCAGGATGATGAGGCCGTTGTTGCCGCCCAGCTCGAGCAGGCTGCGCCCGAGGCGCTCGCCGACCACCTGCGCCACGCGCCGGCCCACGCGCACCGAGCCGGTGACCGAGACGAGCGGCAGGCGCCGGTCCGCGAGCATGGCCTCGCCCACCGAATCGGCCGGCCCGATGCACAGCGTGAGCGCGCCCGGGTGCCCGGCGCGCTCGAGGATGGGGGCCACGATGTTCTGCACCGCCATGGCGCACAGCGGCGTGAGCGAGCTGGGCTTCCAGATCATGGTGTCGCCGCAGACGGCGGCGATGAAGGCATTCCAGGACCACACCGCGACGGGGAAGTTGAAGGCCGTGACGATGCCGATGGGCCCCAGCGGGTGCCACTGCTCGTACATGCGGTGGCCGGGCCGCTCGCTGTGCATCGAGAGGCCGTACAGCTGGCGCGACAGGCCGACGGCGAAGTCGGCGATGTCGATCATCTCCTGCACCTCGCCCCGGCCCTCCGCCAGGATCTTGCCCATCTCCAGCGTGACCAGCGCACCCAGCTCGTCCTTGCGGGCGCGCAGGGCCTCGCCGCACAGCCGCACGATCTCGCCGCGGCGCGGGGCGGGCGTGTCGCGCCAGGCGGGGAAGGCGGCGGCGGCGGCGCGGGCGCAGGCCTCGTAGTCGCCGGCGTCGCCCTGGAGCACCACGCCCAGCGGCCGGCCGGTGGCGGGATTCAGGGAGACCAGCCGCCCGCCGCCCGGGCGTGTCACGCGGCGCGCGGCGTGCACCCCCGACTGCCCGGCGCCTCGGCCGCGCGCGGCCGACGCCGCTTCCGTCAGACCGAGCGACGTGAGAAGGTTCTGCATGGCTCCCGCATCCGGAGGTCGGCGTGTTCCGAAAGGTGGGGCAGGATAGCAACCGCATCCTTGCCGCCGCGCGCGCGGGCGGCGCGGCGCTGCTGCTCGCGGCGGCCGGATGCGGCGCGCTGCCACCGCCGGCTGCGGTGTCCACGCCCTATGGCGAGGTGCGCGCCGAGCGGCCCGAGGCGGCGCAGGAGCTGGCCGAGAGCCTGCTGCGCCTGCGGCCGCTGGTCCTGGCGCTGCTGCCGGACTCCGTCGAGCGACCGACCGAGGTGTGGCTCGATCCCGAGCTGCACGAGGGGAAGGACGGCTCGCCAGGAGTCGCGGCGATCACCAGCCTCTCGCAGGGCCGCATCCGCATCGGCGCGGGCGCGGCCGGCATCGGGCGCGACTTCCTGCTCGCGCACGAGCTGGTGCACGCCTACATGGGCCCGAGCTGGGCGCCGCTGCCGGCCATCATGAAAGAGGGCCTGTGCGATGCGCTGGCCTGCCGCCTGGTGCCGCAAGACGCGGCGCGCGCGCGGGCGCTGCGGCTGTTCGCGGCGCGCTTCGCCTTCGGGCCGCAGGAGCTCCTGCTCTCGTGCTCGCAGCCGGCCTTCGGCGGGCGCAGCGGCGCGCGGCTCGCCATCTCGTCGCCCGGCGGCGAGCGGCGCGGGCCGTTCGAGGCGCTGGAGCTCTCGGGGCGCGGCGTGCGGCTGCACGACGAACCGGCCGACGAGGACGTGCTCTACGGCTACGGCCTGCTGCTGGTCGAGCGGGCCATCGAGCGCATCGGCCTGGCCGGCCTGCACGCCCTGTGCGAGCGCGCCGCCGAGACCGGCCACGAGCTCCTGCCCCTGGAATGGGTCCTGTGGGCAGCCGAGCTGGACCACGAGCCGGCCACCTGGCAGCGCGCACTGGCCGAGGGCCTGGGCGCGCCGGAGCTCGAGGCGCTCACCGCGCACATCGCGACGGGCCTCGCCGAAGGCGTCGTGTCGAGCACGCGCTGGCGCTTCCCGGACCTGTCCGGCGAGCGCTTCCTCGAAGAGGCGACGCCGACGCTGGGCCTGCGCGGCGGCGACCTGCAGCTCGCACTGTCGGACCTGCCCGGGCTGCGCGACGCGGTGCTCGCCGCCTGGGCGCGGCAGACGCCCACGCCGCTGCGGCCCGGCGAGAACACCGTCTACGTCGACGCCGGGGGGCTGCACCTCGGCCTCGTCCTCGACTGGCGGCCCGAGACGCCGGACATGGTGCTCCAGTGGATGCGCGTGCCTGCACCCCTGGTTCCGGACGAGGCGCAGCCGCCGGCGCCGGCCGTGCTCGAGACGCTGGTGCGGCTGGGCGCGGGAGCGGACGGCCCGTTCCTGTCCTCCACGCTGCCCGAGGGCTTCGACGAATTCCGCGTGTCGGTGCTGGGCGTGACCATCGCGGACCTGCGGTTCGCGCTCAACACGCGCGTGTCGCACGACGAGAGCGGGGCGACCACGGTGACCTGCCGGCTCGACCCGGCGCTCGTGCTGCACGCGGCGCTCTTCTACCCGGAGCATCCGAACGTGCTCGTCGTCCAGCGCGCCGCGGGCGGCGCTGACGAGCAGCGCGTGCCCATCGACATCCCGCTGGAGCGCTGAGGCCGCCTGGCAGCCGACAGCGGGCAGGCGCCCCACGGCGACGGCGCCGTCGACACGCTCTCGTCATGTCTTCGCCCCGGGACCTTCACGAAGGTTCCGTAGCTTGTGCGCTCGTCCTCACGGCGCCGCGAGATCAGCGTCCGTTCGGGGGACGTGCAGGTACGAGCGACCCTTGGCTGAGCCGGCTCAGCGCCCATTCTTTGGCTCGCGGTCACGTGCCTCACGGTCTCCGGCGCCGGGAGTGCGAGTGCAGTGCTGGGAGGGAGCCTCCGGCGGCCGTTCGGGGTCCGCCGGAGGCTTCCCGACCGTACCCACAAGGAGGCTGCGGCCGCGGTTCCGGCCCCTTCCAGCCGAGGCCGGTCCCGCGAACGGCTTCGCTGCCGGGGTCTTCGCCGAGAGCCGCTGCGCGGCCCTCGGCGATCCCCGGGCTGCGGAGTGTTCCCGGGACCGGCCTCGGCTGGAAGGGGCCTCCACCCAGTCGGACACTCTGTCCCGGCGTGCGCCACCCCGGCGTGTCGCACGCGGCAAGCGGTGACCGACCTCACGGAGGTGCCCCCCTTTTCCCGGGCCCCCCTGCGTGTGGACACTGGGGAGCATGGCCACTCTGCACCATGTCCTGGTCGTCGAGGACGACACCGACATTGCCAACCTGGTCCGCATCCACCTGGAGCGGGCCGGCTACCAGGTCTCACGGGCGGCCGATGGCAACTCCGCCATCAAGCGCTTCGACGAGGGCGACTACGACCTGGTGATTCTCGACCTCATGCTGCCGGGCGTGGACGGCATGGAAGTCTGCCGGCACATCCGCAACTCCGAGCGCTACGTGCCCGTGATCATGCTCACGGCCAAGGGCGAGGAGGCCAACAAGGTGGCCGGCCTCGAGATGGGCGCCGACGACTACATGACCAAGCCCTTCTCGGTGGAGGAGCTGGTGGCGCGCGTGCGCGCGCTGGGGCGGCGCATCGAGCTCATCGGCAAAGTCGCCGCAGCGAAGGACGAGGACCAGGTGCTGGAGTGCGGCGAGCTGAAGATCGACTTGGGGAAGCGCCTCGCGCTCAAGGACGGGCAGGACTTGCACCTCACGCAGAAGGAGTTCGAGATCCTGCGCATCCTGGCGCTCACGCCGGGGCGGCCGTACAGCCGCCGGCACCTGTGCGAGCGTGCGGGCGTGGAGAGCTTCGACGGCACGGACCGCACCATCGACACGCACATCAAGCGGCTGCGGGCGAAGCTCGAGGCCGATCGCAACCGGCCGCAGTTCGTGCTCACGGTCTGGGGCTATGGGTACAAGTTCACGGACAAGTTCTGTTGAGCGCGAGCCGGCGCAGCGGCGCCAGGCAGGTTTTGCGCAGCGGAGTTAGGCTTTCTCGCCCAGGGAACCTCCCACCCTCGGGTCCGTCGTCAACCGCAGCGAGGGAGAGCCATGAGACCCGGGATGTCGCTCGCGATTCTCGCGGGAGTGTCGGTCCTGGTGCCCTCCGTCCAGAGCCAGCAGCCGTTGCTGCAGCTGCAGGGCCTGCCCTGGTCCGGCGGCGACATGACGTTGCACGTCACCGCGCCCTCGGACGTGGGCGACCTGGTGTGGCTCGGCGTGGGACTCGACCCGCTGCCGCTCGAGGCTCCGCTGCCGACGAACAAGGGGCCCTGGTACATCGGGCAGCTGCTCACGTCGCTGCTCATCGGGGTCGTTCCGACCCAAGGTCGGCTGGACATGGCGTTCGCGGTGCCGCCGCCGGTGCCGGGGGCGGAGGGGATTGCGATCGCCCTTCAGGCCTACGTCCCGCCGGCACTGAGCAACCCGGCGACGCTCAACCTCGACGAGCCCTACCTGCTGCCGGCGAGCGCGGTGGCAATCGATCACCCGATGCCATCGCAAGGGGCCAGCTTCGGCGACAAGGTGGCGGTCGGCGACTTCAATGCCGACGGGATCGAGGACCTCGCCGTCGGGGCGTGGCTCGAGACGGTCGGAGGCGTCGTCAAGGCCGGGCGGGTGTACGTACTGTGGGGACCTTCCTTCGATTCCTTCCTGCCCCTCGCCTCGCCGAGTGCCAAGTTCGCCGGCTCCTTCGGTGGCGGCCTGGCCGTGCAGGACGTGGATGGCGACCAGGTCGACGACCTCATCGTGGCCGAAGCGGCGGGCGGCGATCCGCCGACGCCAGGAGCGCACGGCGCGCTGTACGTCTTCCGGGGAGGTTCACTCACGGACCCGCCGTGGCTCACCATCCCGAGCTTCGGCACCGGCCTCGAGGCGCAGGTCTTCGGCCGGATCCTGGAGACCGGCGACCTCGACGGCGATGGCGGCGTCGACATCGTGGTGGGCACGCCCGACGCGAGCGTGCAGGGATTGTCGAAAGCCGGCCGCCTGGAGGTGTACCGGGGACCCAGCTACGGTCCGCCAACGCTCATCGGGAATCCGGAGCCCAAGGCGAACGACTACTTCGGGAGCGGCGTGGCGCTCGGCGACGTGACGGGCGACGGAGTTGCGGACATCTTCGAGGCCAGTGGCCGCGCGGCCTATGCGGGCGTGTTCGAGGCGGGCGTGGCGCACGTCTTCGACGGGCCCACGCTGGCGCTCCTGCAGACGCTGACGGCGCCGGTCCCGACGGCGGCGGAAGCGTTCGGCCAGGGACTCCAGGCTGCCGATCTCGACGCGGACGGCCTGGCCGAGATGATCGTGGCGGACGCGACGACCAACTTCTTCGTCGCGTGGGATCCGCTGGAACCGTCGACGACCGACAAGTGGCCGAAGCCGCTTTCGCCGAACCCCGGGTTCGACACGTCGTTCGGCTATTTCACCTCGGCCGCCGACATGAACGAGGATGCCCTGATCGACATCGTGATCGCGGATCCCTTCGAAGGCGACCTGGCTGGATGTCCCGCTGCGGAAGAAGGCAGCGTCTATGTCGCGCTCGCGCCCTACTTCTCGACGTACCTCCGGCTGACGAGCCCCTTCCCCCACTGCGCCGATCAATTCAGCTGGAGCCTCGTCACGGCGGATCTCGATGGTGACGGCACGCAGGAGATCGTCTCGGGCGCGACCAACACCGACATCGGCGGGGTCCAGAACGCCGGGCGCGCGATCTTGAGCTTTCCTTGAGCCGTCCTCGCGACTCGGTCGTGGTTCCACTGGCCAGTTCGATCATGACCTCGAGAAAGCACCCGGGCGGTCGTCGCCTTCCTCGGCGGTGGGGCCCTTGGCAGCGCGAGCGAGCGGGGGTAGCCTGCCGGTGAGAGGGAAGCTCTCGCCCTCGCTTCACAGGCTGTTCTTCACGAGGGAGACATGGGCTTCAGGACGCCGGCCGCGATGCTCGCAGCGATCGCGGTTGCGCTGCTGTCCGCCCGCGGCCAGCAGCCGCTGCTCCAGCTTCAGGGCCTGCCCTACTCCGGTGGCAGCATGACGCTGCACGTCACCGCGCCTTCGGACGTTGGCGACCTCGTCTGGCTGGGAGTGGGCCTCGACCCGCTGCCGCTGGATGCGCCCGTGCCGACGAACAAGGGGACCTGGTACGTCGGGAACCTGCTCGTGCCATTGCTCATAGGCTCGATACCGAGCGACGGGCAGTTCGACATGCCGTTCACGAAGCCGGCGCCGGCACCGGGCGCCGAGGGGATCGCACTCGCGCGACAGGCGTACGTGTCGCCGAACCTCCTGGGCTCGACCGGGCAGTTCGATCATGATGTCGAGGGCGATCCGAGGATCCAGGACGGATACTCCGATATCGGAGCGGACGAGACGGAGTACTGACCGCTGGCACGGACCATCCCTTGAGGCAGCCGATCCTCTGGCGCTTGGCTGGCTGCACGACACTGGCCCTGGCCATTGCCGCGGGCGCACGGTTCGGCTTGGAGGCGCTGGGCCTGCCGTTTCCGCTTGCGGTCGCGCTCGCGCTGCTTTCTTGCACGGTCCTCTTGTGCTGGTGTGTGCACGCCCTGCTCCTCCGCCGCCTGCAGCGCCTCAACGACGCCCTGCGCCAGGTCGCCGGCGGCGATCTCGCGCAACCCCTGCCGCGCAGCGGCCCGGACGAGATCGGCCAGCTCACCTCCAACATCGAGGCCATGCTGGCCACGCTGCGCAGCAACTACGAGGAGCTGCGCAAGAACGACGAGCTGCGCCGCACCATGGTGGCCAACGTGAGCCACGAGCTGCGCACACCGCTCACGTCCATGCAGGGCTACCTCGAAACCACCAAGATGGCTGGCCCGGGCAGCCCCGACTGGCAGAAGAACCTGGACGTGTGCCTGCGCGAGACGAAGAAGCTGGCCATGCTGGTGAAGGACCTGTTCGAGCTGTCCAAGCTGGACACGCGGCACCTCGAGTTCCACTTCGAGGTCGTGTCGCTGGTCGAGATCGCCGACCAGGTGAGCCTGGCCTTCGAGCAGCGCATGGCGGACAAGAACATCGGCTTCAGCTCGAAGTTCCCGGACGACCCGCTCGAGGTGTGGGGCGACGGCAACCGGCTCGGCCAGGTGATCCAGAACCTGCTGGCCAATGCCGTGCACTTCACGCCCGAGGGCGGCCGCATCGCGCTCGCCTGCGAGCGCCACGACGGCATGGCCGTGCTGACGGTCGGCGACACGGGCATCGGGATCGCGGCCAAGGACGTGCCGCACATCTTCGAGAGCTTCTTCCACCTGGAGAAGTCGCGCACGCGCAACCTGGGCGGCACCGGGCTCGGGCTGGCCATCTGCAAGGCCATCGTCGAGGCGCACATGGGGAAGATCTCCGTCGCGAGCCGTGCCGGCGAGGGCTCGACGTTCCGGGTCGAGCTCGCGCTGCACGGCGAGGGCGGCGCGCAGGCACTGGAGGCTCCGCGCGCGAACGGTTAGGGTGCGCGTCCCGGGCCCGACCCCGACGCGCTTCGCTGACGACTCTCCATGCTGCGACGGACACTCCTCTCCTGGGCGGCGCTCGGCCCGGCGCTGGTGCTGCTGCCCGCCTGCTCCCGCGAAGGGAGCGCGGCGCCGCCCGCGACGGCCGCCGAGCCGGCGCCCGCGGCGCCCGCGCCTGTCGCGACGGCGGCTCCGCCGTCCGCCGCGGGCCCGTCGTTCGTGGCCGCGGGCCCGGAGTGCGGTCTCGCGGAGCGCAACGTGTCCGGCCCGATTGCCGCGCAGGGCAAGCGCTACCTGCTCGACTGCGTGGGCCCCGGCCTCGCCGTGCTCGACTACGACTCCGACGGCCGACTCGACCTGTTCGTGGCCCAGGGGCGTGACGACGCGCGCACGCTGGAGGACGGCGGCCCGCAGGCCGGCGGCGACTGCGCCGACAAGCTCTACCGGAACCTCGGTGGCCGGCGCTTCGCCGAGTGCGCGGCGGAAGCCGGCCTCGACGACCGGGGCTACGGCTTCGGCGCGCTGGCCTTCGACGAGGACGACGACGGCGACAGCGACGTGTTCCTGGCCAACTACGGCAGGAACCGCCTGTACCGCAACGACGCCGGGCGCTTCAGCGACGAGACGGACGACCACGCGGGCCTCGCCGGCGGCGCCGGCGACTGGTCCACCGGCGCGGCGGCCGGCGACGTGGACGAGGATGGCGACCTCGACCTCTACGTGTGCAACTACGTACGCCATGACTCGGCCGAGCTGGACGAGAAAGGGCTGTGCCGCTTCATGTCCGAGTGTCACGTGCCGTGCGGACCGCTGGGCCTGGATCCGCAGCCGGACCGCTTCTACGTGAACGAGGGCGCGCCCGGCTTCCGCCTGCGGGAGGCGACGGAGGAGCACGGTTTGCTGCAGGCCGCCAGCTACGGCTTCCAGCCGGTCTTCCTGGACGTCGAGCCCGACGGCGACCTGGACCTCTACGTGACCAACGACAGCAAACCCAACTGGCTGTTCGTGAACGACGGCACGGGCCATTTCCAGGAGAGGGGCCTCCTCGCCGGCGTCGCGTGCAGCAACGCCGGCCAGGCCGAGGCCGGCATGGGCGCGGCCGCCGGCGACCTCGACGGCGACGGCAAGCCGGAGATCTATGTCACGAACTTCTCGATGCAGGTGAACTCGCTGTACGTCAACCAGACGGGCGCCGACGGCGTGCCGTGGTTCGAGGAGCAGGCGCAGCGCGCGGGGGTCGGCAGCCCCACGTGGCTCGAGCTCTCGTGGGGTTGCGCGCTGGCCGACTTCGACGACGACGGCTGGACCGACATCTTCAGCAGCAACAGCCACATCTACCCGCAGGTGGACGACTGCCCGCCGCCCGAGATCAGCTACCGGGAGGCGTGCAATCTGTTCAGGAGGCTGCCCGGCGAGCGGCTGGCTTTCGAGGACCTCGGGGCCCGCGCCGGCGACGTGGCGGCCGCCGCGCGCCCGCACCGCGCCTCCGTCGTGGCGGACCTCGACGACGACGGCGCGCTCGACCTGCTGGTGGCGCGCCTGGACGAGCCGCCGCTGCTGCTGTGGAACGATTTGCGCGGCCGCGGCCACTGGCTCTCGCTGCGCATCGAGCGGGCCGGGGCGCCCAGTCGCCTGGCGGTCGGGGCGCGCGTGCGGGCCACCGCCGGCGGCCGGCAGTTCAGCGGCGAGGTGCGCGCTGGCAGCAGCTTCCTCTCCACCGAGGACCCGCGCGTTCACCTCGGCCTGGGAACGGCCACGCGGGTGGACAGCTTGGCCGTCGAGTGGCCGGGCGGCGCGTGGCGCGAGTGGACCGACCTGGCCGCCGACCGGCACCTCGTGCTGCGGCCCGACCTCGATGAGCCGCTGCTCGCCTCGCCGTCGGAGGTCGCGCGATGAGGCGCCTGCTGGTCGCGCTGTTGGCGCTCGTCTTCGCGTCCGCGGCGCCGCGCGCCCAGGACGCCGCCGAGCAGGCGCGCGCGCTGCGCAAGTCCGGGCAGCTCGAGGAGGCGCTGGCCGTGCTCGAGGCGGCGCGCGCCGCCTCTCCGCGCGACGAGCTGCTGGCGGGCCTGCAGGGCCTGTGCCTCCTGGATGCCGGCCGTGCCGAGCAGGCGGCGCAGCTCGCGGCAACCTTTCCGGGCTACGCCGGCAAGGAGCCCAAGCTGCACACCTTCCTCGGCCGCGCCTCGGCGCTGGACGGGCGCTGGGACGAGGCGCTGCAGCACTTCGAGGCCGCACTGGCCGTCGACGGCCGGCAGCTCGAGCCGGCCGTCGAGTCGGTGCGCACCCTCATGGCGGCCGGCCGCTTCGCCGCCGCCGTCACGGCGGCCGCGCGGGTGGAGGCGCTCTCGCCCGAGCTCGGGCGGCGCCTCGCCGCCGACGCGCTCGTCGCGCAGGCCGACCGGCTGCAAGCGGCTGGCCGGGAGGCGCTGGGCCCGGCGATCGAGAAGCTGACCGCCGCGCTGGAGCTGCGCCCCGATGACGTGGCGCTGGGCGAGCGGCTGCTCGACATGCAGGTCCCGCTGCTGCGCGTGGACGACGCGCGCAAGCTGGCCGCGCGCCTCTTCCCGGGCGAGGAAGGCCGCGGCGCGCGCCTCTACTGGGAAGGCCGCTGCCGCGACGCGCTCACCGACAGGACCGGCGCGCGCGAGGCCTACGAGCAGGCGCTGGCCGCCCAGCCGTCGCACGCCGAGGCGCGGATCGAGCTGGCCCGGCTCGACATCGACGACGGCGCCTTCGAGAAGGCGCTCGAGCGCCTGGCGTCTCTGCCCGGGAGCGGCAAGCACGCCGCGCGCGCCCTGCTGCTGACGGGCCTGGCCGAGCTGGGCCTGCATCGCGACGGCCCGGCCGAGGAGCACCTGCGCGCGGCGCTTCTGCTCGAGCCCGAGAATCCCAAGGCGCAGTACCAGCTGGGCCGCCTGCTGCTGCGCACCGGCCGCACCGAGGAGGGTCGTTCGCTGCTTGAGGGGGTCGAGCAGCTTGAGCCGAACTAGCCTTCAGTGCATGAGCAGCATGCCGGCCGCCGCGGCGCCGATGCCGAGGAGCAGTCCCGCCATGCCGGCCGCGCGGTGCGAGGCCTCGTGGAAGACTTCCGGCAGGAGGTCGCCCACCGCCACGTAGAGGAACGTGCCGCACGCGAGGCCCGCCAGCACGGGCGCCACGCTCGCGCCCAGCGCGCCGAGCGCGAAGGCGCCGCCGAGCAGCAGGCCGGCGGGCGTGGACGCCGAGTACGCCACGAGCAGCAGCGCCGCGCGGCGCAGCGGCAGGCCGGCCAGCCGCATGACCGTGGCCAGCGAGAAGCTCTCGCCCGCCTTGTGCACGGCCATCGCGCCCACGAAGGGCCACATGAGCGCCGGATCCGCCGCCACGGCCGCGAACCCCAGTCCCGTCGCGAAGGAGTGCACCGAGAGGCCGATGTAGGACGAGGACCACACCAGCGCGTGTGGATCGGGCGCGTGCCCGGGCCGCGTCAGCACCACGCGCTCGAGGAAGAAGAGCAGCACGAGACCTGCCAGCGCGGCGATCCACGGCAGGCGGCTGGCGGCGGCATCGGCGCCGCCCCGCGCGGCCAGCTCCGGCAACAGGTGCAGGAAGATGGCCCCGAGGAACACGCCCGCCGCCACCGAGACGCAGAAGTGCAGCCCGCGGTGAGACCAGCGTGCCAGCAGCGGGGGCGCCGATCCCAGGGCGTGCACGAGGAACAGCAGGCACGCCGACGTGACCAGCGAGCTCGACATGCCGCGACTCCGGAGGGCCGCCTCGCGGGTCGCGAGGAGTCCTTTCCCGGACAGGGTCCCAAAAGGACGAAGCAGATGGATCGTCCGACTTGGGGGCGCTGCCTGCGCGCGACGGGGTGGCGGCTCAGCCGCGGAGGGCGAGCAGCTCGAACGTGACGGCGGCGAAGTTCCGGTCGAGGCGCGCCAGCAGCTCCTCGACGCCGGCGAGGCTGCCCTCGCGGCCGAGCAGCTCGATCTGGCGGCAGGTTTCGGCGAGGGCGCGTGCGCCGAGCTGGGCGCTGCTGGACTTCAACGCGTGGGCCTCGCGCGAGAGCGCCTGCGGCTGGCCGGCGTCGAAGGCCAGGCGCAGGGCGACGAGGCGCGGCGGCGTGTCGGCCAGGTAGATGTCGATCAGCTCCGCGAGCAGGCCCGTGCCGTCGGGGTCGCAGGAGCGGAGCTCGGCGAGCGCGGACTGGTCGAGGACGACGTCGGTGTCGGGCATGGTCACGCTCCAGTCCGCCGGAACCCGATGGCGGGGAGGTCCCTGATCGGCAGTCGGGGCCCTGCGGCTTGAACGGCTCGCCCGCGGGGGTCTTGCGCTTCGGCGTGCTCCCGGACTTCATACGATGCCCGCCGACCGCGGCGAACCCCCGCGGGCTACACGGAGTGCACCCGATGCGCTGGATGGTGCGCGGCGACGTGGACGGCTTCTTCGGGCTGGCGCTGGACAACCTCGTCCAGCTCATCCTGATCGACACGTTGTGCCGCAGCGTGCTGGGCTTCCCGCAGGAGCTGCTCTACGGCAGCGTGCTGCCGGGCGTGGCGGTGTCGCTGCTGGTCGGCAACGTCTTCTACGCCTGGCAGGCGCGCCGGCTCGGGTTGCGCGAGCGGCGCGGCGACGTCTGTGCGCTGCCGTACGGCATCAACACGGTGTCGCTGTTCGGCTTCGTGTTCCTGGTCATGCTGCCGGCGAAGCTCGCGGCGCAGGCGGCGGGCCATCCGGATCCGGCGCGCGCGGCCTGGCAGGCCGGGCTGGCGGCCACCGTGGGCAGCGGGCTCATCGAGCTCGGCGGGGCCTTCGTGGCCGAGCGCATCCGCAAGGCCACGCCGCGCGCCGCGCTGCTCTCCACGCTGGCCGGCATCGCGCTCACCTTCATCTCGATCGGCTTCCTGTTCCGCACGTACGCGCGGCCGGTGGTGGGCCTGACGACGCTGGCGGTGGTGATGATGACCTACTTCGGGCGCGTGCGGTTCCGCGGCGGCGTGCCGGGCGGGCTGGTGGCCGTGGCGCTGGGCACGCTGCTGGCCTGGGTGTCGGGCATCGCGCCGGTGGGCGACGCGCCGGCGGCGGGCCCAGCCCTGCACCTGCCCGTGCCGGTGCTCTCCGACCTGTGGCAGGCGCTGTCCGGCGGATCGCTGCTCACGTACCTCTCGATCATCATCCCCATGGGCCTGTTCAACCTGGTGGGCTCGCTGCAGAACATCGAATCGGCCGAGGCCGCCGGCGACCGCTTCGAGACTGCGCCGTCGCTGGCGGTGAACGGCGTGGGGACGTTGGCCGCGGCCGTCTTCGGGAGCTGCTTCCCCACCACCATCTACATCGGTCACCCGGGCTGGAAGGCGCTCGGGGCGCGCGCCGGCTACTCCATCCTGAACGGCGGCTTCATCACGCTCCTGTGCCTGACGGGCCTGCTGGCGCACGTGGTGTGGGCCGTGCCCGTGGACGCGGGCATGGCCATCGTGCTGTGGATCGGCCTCGTGATCACCGCGCAGGCCTTCCAGGCCGTGCCGCGCAGTCATGCGCCGGCGGTGGTGGTGGGCCTGCTGCCCGCCGTGGCGGCCTGGGGCGCGCTCGAGATCAAGAACACGCTGAGGGTCGCGTGCGACTGGGTGGGTGCGTCGGGCCACACGCCGCCTCCGCTCTCCGACGCGCTGGTGCCCTTCTTCGCCGCCAGCGACACCTGGATCCAGGGCATCTTCGCGCTCGAGCAGGGCTTCATCTTCACCTCGATGATCCTGGCGGCCGTGGTGGTGTGCATCATCGAGCGGCGCTTCGTGCAGGGAGCCATCTGGTGCGGGGTGGCAACTTTGTTGTCGTGCACGGGCCTGATGCACGGCTTCCGGTGGGCGCAGGGTGACACTGTCATCGACCTGCATCTCGGGGCGCCCTGGGCGAATCCCTGGGCGCTCGG
>Ga0209382_10002814_pt1 | contig 24813 bp, 20 predicted proteins | sample SoiMetdeltSBSDD5_FD_187599 | JGI IMG/M metagenome (GOLD analysis project Ga0209382, IMG submission 187599) | Bulk soil microbial communities from a Populus tree surrounding site in Tennessee, USA - Soil MetaG P. deltoides SBSDD5 (SPAdes) (version 2) | ecosystem: Environmental > Terrestrial >... | reverse complement strand
CCGTGGCGCGACGCGACGTCCTCTTCCGATTCGATCAGGAAACCGTTGGTGGCGAGCTCCAGGCCAAGAAGCGTTTCGGCGCCGGCGATAGCCGTGTCGACCAGCTCGTCACCTACGGCGTCGCCTACTCGCGCGACCTCTTCGACCAGCTCCGTACCCGAAAGGACATCGACGCGACAACGGGCGGCACGCTGCCGTCGAGCTTCGCCTACCCGACCAAATACTTCCCGGAAAGCCGTAGCGACGAGCTCGGCGTTTACGTCCAGGACGAGATCGAGCTCCTCGGCGGCCGCCTGCAGGTCGTGCCCGGCGTGCGCTACGACCGCGCCGCGCTCGACGCCGACGAACACGACGCGCTCTTCCTGGCCGGCAACCCGGGCGCCCCGGCGCCAACTGACGCCGATCACGCGGCGTTCTCGCCGCGACTCGGCGCCGTCGCGGCGATGGGCGGCCGCTGGAGCGTCTTCGCGCAGTATGCCCGTGGCTTCCGGACGGCGCCGTACAGCGACGTCAACGTCGGCTTCACCAACTACACATCCGGCTACACGACACTTCCCAACCCCGACCTCGACCCGGAGACGAGCGACAACGTCGAGGTTGGGCTGCGCGGCGGTTTCGCCCGCGGCAGCGTGAGCCTCGCGATCTTCGACAACCGTTACGGGGACTTCATCGAGCTCGCCGCGCGCGGCCGCAACCCCGCGACCGGGCTCGTCGAATACCAGTCGCGCAACGTGGGCCGGGCGCGGATCCGCGGCATCGAGCTCGGAGGCGATGCCCGTCTCGGCGCCGCGTGGTCGTTGCGCGGCGCCGCCTCGTGGATCGAGGGCGAAGATCGCGGCACGGGCAGGCCGCTGAACACGGTGCCGCCGCCACGGCTCGTGGCCGGAGCTACCTATCGGCCCGAACGACCTTGGCGCGTCTCCATCGTCGGCACTTACCTGTTCGCGAAGGACGATGGCGATGTCGACCGGACCTCGATCGACCAGCTCGCCACGCCGGCGGCGCTGGTGGTCGACGCCACCGCAACGCTCGAGCTCGGCGCGCGCAGTGCGCTCGAGATCGGCGTCTTCAATCTCTTCGACGAGACGTACTTCGAGTGGGGCGACGTGCAGGGGATCGCCCGCACATCGCCTGCGCTCGACCGCTACACCTCACCCGGACGCACCGGCGCCGTCCGCATGCGCATCCGCTTCTGACCACGGAGACAGATCCATGAACCGTCCCTCCGCACGCGCCCTCCGAATCGCATCGCTCCTCTTCTTCTGTTGGGCCGCCTCGGCCGAGGGGGCTGAGGCCCCGACCGCCACTCCACCGACAGAGGGCTTCGGGTTGCTGGTCATGGCCCACGGCGGCGGGGTGGAGTGGAACCGCACCGTGCTCGACGCCGTCGAGCCCCTCCGTGCGCGCTATCCGGTCGAAGTCGCCTTCGGTATGGCGGACGCTTGCTCGATCCAGGAGGCGGCAACGAAGCTCGAGAGCCGCGGCGCCCACCGGATCGGCGTGGCCCGTCTCTTCGTCAGCGGCGAAAGCTGGCGCGAGCGCACGGAGCAGATCCTCGGTCTCCGCGACGGCGCGCCCGCTTCGACGGGCTCCGGCCCGGTCCCGGTCGAATGCGCCGGTGCTCACGGAGCGGAGGGCCACCACGAGATGGCGTTCTTCCGGCTCGACAACGATGCGACGTTCGCGATGACCCACGAGGGGCTTCTCGACGCCCCGGAGATGGGCACGATCCTCGCCGAGCGGGCGAGTGCGCTCAGCAAGGATCCACCGCACGAGGACGTGCTCGTGCTCGCCCACGGCCCCGAGGACGACGCCGAGAACGAGCGCTGGCTCGCCGCCCTGGACGCCCGAGCGGCGGAAGTCCGCGCGGCGTTGCCTTTCCACCGCGTCGGCGTGCAGACGCTGCGCGAAGACTGGCCCGCGAAGCGCAAGGCTGCGGAGGAGTGGATCGTCGCCTTCGTCGCGAAGGCCGAGAGCGAAGGTAGGCGCGTGATCGTCGTCCCCTACCGCCTGGTGGGCTTCGGCCCGTTCGCCAAGGTGCTCGAGGGGCACGCGTTCGTCGCCGACGAGCGCGGGTTGCTACCGCACGAGAAGGTCACGGACTGGATCGCGCGCCAGGCCGAGGAGCTTCGCGCCGGGACCGGCGAGCAACACTGAACGGAGCCGCCGCGAGAGCACGACGGGGACGCCCGCGCGTCCCCGTTCTCGCATCGAGTCAGGGTCAGTTGAGGACGCGACGCCACTCCTCGACCTCGCGCTCCGCGTCTTCGCGGCCGAGCCCGTAGCTCTTCTGCACGAGACCTGCGAGCTCGTCGCGGCGGCCGCTGGCCTTGTCGAGGTCGTCGTCGGTCAGCTCTCCCCACTTCTGCTTCGCGCGGCCCTTGAGTTGCTTCCAGTTGCCTTCGATCTGGTCCCAGTTCATGTGCATCTCCAAGTTGAGTGACGCCAGGACGGTGCCACGGCGGGACGTAATGCGACATGCGTGCCGGCCTGACTCTCGGGTTCAGGTAGTAGACAATCTACATCCATGGTAGTAGATTGTCTACACCCATGGCAAAGACCCCAGACGACCAGCGCCTCGAGCTCCTCCAGGGCACCCTCGACATGCTCATCCTGCGGACCTTGCAGTGGGGGGCGCAGCACGGCCACGGCATCGGCCAGGCCATCCGCGCGCGGTCCGACGACCAGCTCAAGGTCGAGACGGGATCTCTCTATCCCGCGCTGCACCGGCTCGAAAAGCAGGGCTGGCTCAAATCCGAGTGGGGAACGAGCGAGGCCAACCAGCGGGCCAAGTACTACCGGCTTACGGCCGCCGGAAAGGCCCAGCTGTCGCGCGAGCAGGATCGCTGGGCCCAGATGGTGCGGGCGATCGGCAGCATCATGAACCCGGCGCCGGCGGGGGAGGAGTAGCGCATGCGACCCGACGATCGCGACTTCGACGAGGAGATCCGCGGCCATCTGGCCTTGAGCGTGAAGCAACGGATCGAGCGCGGCGAGGACCCCGAGGCTGCGCGCCGGGCCGCGCTCCTGGAGCTCGGCTACATGCCGGAGATCCGCGACGCGATGCACCGCGTCTGGTACAGCCGCTGGTTCGACGCGTCCGTGGCCCTCGTGCACGACATGCGGGTCGGCCTGCGCTCCCTCCGCCGCGCCAAGGGCCTGTCCTCCACCGTCGTGGTGACGCTGGCGCTCGGCATCGGCGCCAACGCGGCGATCTTCGGCGTCGTCCGCGAGGTCCTCCTCCGTCCACTCGTCAATCGCGACGAGGACCGACTGATCTACGTCCGCCAGAGGGCGCCCGGGCTGCAGGCCGAGAACATGACGCTTTCGATGCCGGAGATCCGCGATTTCCAGGCTCGCGCGGCAACGATTCGCGCCTTCGGCGACTTTTCCACGACCTCCTTCACGGTGAGAGGCCTCGGCGAGCCCCGCACGATCCGAGCGGGGGTCGTCAACGGCTCGTATTTCGAGGTGATGGGCCTTCGCCCCGTGCTCGGCCGCCTTCTGGGCCCCGTAGACGATGGTCCCAAGGCGGCGCCCGTCGTGGTGCTGACCCACCGCTTCTGGACGACAGCGCTCGACCGCGACCCGGCGGTGGTCGGAAGGACCATCCGCCTCGGTGGGGGAAGCGCCACGGTCGTCGGCGTCCTCGAACCGTCGGTGCCGTATCCAGCCGACACCGAGATCATCGCCAACATGGTGACCAGCCCGCATCACCTCGGGGCGACTATGGTGACCCTGCGCACGCACCGCATGACGGAGCTCTTCGGCCGCCTCGCCCCCGGCGTCACCCTGGAACAGGCGCGCGCGGAGCTGACCGGCCTGCACGCCGCGATGATGCGCGAGCACCCGGAGGCGTATCCGGCGAGCGCGAACATCCGTTTGAACGTCACTCGACTCCGCGACCAGATCGCAGCGCCGGCGCGAACGGTCTTGCTCCTGCTGCTCGCGACCGCCGGCGTGGTGTTCGTCATCGCCTGCTCCAACGTCGCCAACCTGATCCTGGCCCGCTCGATCCGGCGCGAGGGCGAGCTGGCGGTGCGTGCCGCCCTCGGCGCCAGCTCCGGCGCGCTCCGGCGGACGCTGCTTGCCGAGAGCCTGGTGCTCTGCGGGGCCGGCGCCGTGCTGGGAGTGCTGCTGGCGCATCCCCTCGTGGCGGTGGTCGGTCGCTACGCCGCGCGCTTTTCGGTGCGCGCCCTCGACGCCACGGTGGACGCCAGCCTGCTCTGGGTCGGCGGCGGGCTGGCGATGGCCGCCGCCATCGCGCTTGCCTACGTTCCGCGGCTGCCGTCGCTGCAGGCTCCGACCGCGTTCGGCCTTGCGAGCGGCGGCCTGCGCATCACGTCGGGAGCCAACCGCCGCCTGCAGGCGTTCGCCGTCGTCCAGATCGCCTTCTCGTTCGTGCTGCTCGCCGGCGCCGGCATGCTCCTCACCTCGCTCACCGCCCTGCAGACGGCCAAGGCGAGCTTCAACCTCCAGGTGCTGGCGGTCGACGTCCCCGACCCGGCGGCGAGGGGTGGCGAGGTCGACAAGGTGATCGACTTCTATCAGGAAGCGACCCGTCGCATCGAGCAGCTTCCGGGCGTCGAGCGCGTCGCGGTCGGCAGCGTCGTGCCGTGGCGCGACGCCGGCCGATTCGGCCCCGGCTACCCGTTCACCGTCGAGGGCTACGTGCCCGCGAGCGGCGAGGACAACCCCTACGCCAAGTTCAGGAACGTCATGCCCGGCTTCTTCGCGGCGCTCGGCGTTCCGCTACTCGCAGGTCGCGACTTCAACGACGGGGACGGCCGTGGTGCAGAGGACGTGGTGATCGTGAGCCAGAGCGTCGCGCGGCGCCTGTTCCCCAACGGCGACGTGGTGAACCGCCAATTCCGGTGGGCCGATCCGGTCATGGGCTCGGACCCGCGTCGCATCGTCGGCGTGGTGGCGGACCTCGACGACGAGAACGTCGTGCCGGGACCCGCTCTCACGGTCTACAACTCGTACCAGCAGGTACCCTACGGCGGCCGGCTGTTCGTGCACACCGCCGGCGACCCCTACGCGCTGGTGACGCCGGTGACGCGGATCATCCGCGACCTCGCCCCGGACACGCCAGTGGAGCGCGCCGCCACGCTCGAGGACGTGCGCGCGGAGGTATTGGCGCCCGAGCGGCTCAACGCCTTCGTGTTCTCCGGCTTCGCCGGCGTCGCGCTGCTCATCGCCGTCGTCGGCGTGGCGGGCGTGCTGGCATTCTCGGTGAGCGCCCGCACGCGCGAGTTCGGCGTGCGGCTCGCCATCGGCTCGACCCCCCGCCAGCTGCTGGTGCACGTCCTGGAGGAGGGGGCGCTCCTCGTGGCCATCGGCATGGTCGCCGGCGTGCTGGGCGGCTACGCGATCGGCCGCCTGGCCGGGAGCTACTTCGAAAACCTGCGGCTACCGGGCGTGCTGCCCGTGCTGGGCGCGGCCGCGGTGCTGGGAAGCGCTGCGGTGGTGGCCTCGCTGATGCCTGCGGCGCGCGCGGCGCGCGTGGACGTGTTGCGGGCGCTCCGGCCCGAGTAGCGGCGGGGCCCCCCCGACCGCGCCGATGCGCACGGTGACGAGCCGATTCCTGCCATCGGCGAGCGCTATCGCGGTTCCTGAGCGCTCAGGTGCGTCTGCAGCCGGGCAATCGATGCAGCGGCGGTGGCGAGCCCGGGGCGGTCGCGTGCCGTGCGAAGGTCCAGCAGACGCTGCAGCATCGCGATCACCTCATCGAGTGGCGGCCCGCTCGACGTAACGCCGGACGTGTGCGCGGTGAGCGCTGTCTTCGCGGGCTTCTCGAGGTAAGGCTTGACGAGGCGCTGGTGGTGGTACGCGTACGCCGCCCCGTGCGCCTTGCAGACGTCGAGGAATCGTGAGGCGTTGGCCCGCCACTCGGCCGTGGCACCGTGGGAGTCGAGCTCTCGGCAGAACGCGTGCAGCAAGGAAACTCGGCGATCGAGCGTCTGCAGAGCCTGCTGGTCGTCGGGTGGAACGTGGCCGGACTTCTCGCGCACGATGGACTGGTAGAAGGAGTCATCGGTGCGGCACAGACCGAGGATCACGTCGACCTCGTTGATGGCGGCAAAGTCCCCGGCGTTTGCGCCGCGATAGTCGACGTGACCGACGCGATAGGTCTTGAAGTACGGCCTGACGTTGAAGTAGAAGCGCTCCACGTTGAGCTGCCTGCTCAGCTCCTGGTTGAACCTGAGCGCGTCCTTCAGCGCGGCTTCGGCATCCTCGAAGAGGTATGCGGCCACCGGGTTGGAAACTCCCATGTCGGCGATGCCCCGCAAGGCGTGGGCTGCTCGCCGGTAGGCGAGGACCCCAAGGGCGTTGAAATGGATGAAGACTCTCTCGTCCGGCAGCGAGGTGAAGGTGCGGTAGCGACCGGCGACCGCGTCGTTGAACAGTGATTGGTGCGCGAAGACGAACCGCGGCACCACGCCCAGCGAGCCGCCGATCCTCTGCGAAACGCCCCAGGCGGCCTGCCGCCCGCCCTCCGTGTCCGAGAGGCCGGCCTCGTGCCGCTGACAGGCCGCCAGGTAGTGGCCGACCAGGCCCAGCAGCCGGTAGCGCGCTCGCGGGTCTTCGGGCAAGGCAGGCATGCTTGCCAGGCGCTCCATCAGCGGGCCGCCCTGCCGGAGCAACGCCAGCTTGAGCGTGTCCAGGCCCGGCCGGCCCGAGATCACGTCGACGCCCTCCGCGAAGTAGGCTTCCTCGAGCCGCGTGTTGATGCGAACGAACTCGCCGCGGAGCCATCCGTCGAGCTGGTCTATCGGATCGGTCACGTCGCTCACTCGCGCGTTGTGGGTCGTGGACGCGGTCGCGATGGGTCGTAGTCGCAGTCGCGACCGGACCATCGTCGCAGCCCGACCTTTGGGGCGTCTTGAACGAAATTGCGTGAGCCGGTGGCTCAGGCGATCCCGGCCCGATAGCGCCCCGGCGTGATGCCGAACTGCCGGACGAAGGCGCGAGTCATGTGGCTCTGGTCGGCGAAGCCCGCCAGGAGCGCGGCATCGGCCGGAGACCTGCCCGCGGCGAGGAGACGGCGGACGAGGCGCACTCTGAGCTGGATGAGATAGGCGTGCGGCGTGGTTCCTACTTCGCGGGCGAATCCGCGCAGGAGCTGGAAGCGGCTCACGCCCGACAATGCGGCCAGCTCGGCGAGCGTTGTCGGGACCTCCGGCGCGGCGTCCAGGCGCTGCTTGGCTTTCAACACGGGAGGCGACGCGATGGCAGCGCTCGGCCCGCCGACCCGATGTCTGCGCGAGACGAGCATGAGACAACACAAGAGGCTCTCTTCGGTCGCAAGGCAGTCAGGCTCTCGTCTCTCGACCTGTGCGAACAGCCGGACCACGTGCGTGGCCAGTTGCGGGTCGCGCGCGACGGGTCGCACGATCAGCTCTCCGCCGGTCTCCTCGTCCGCGATCTCGCGGGCGACCAGGTCCGGATCGAGGTAGAGGATCCTCCAGCCGCGTGCGACCTGACCCGCCGGCATGCCGTCGTGCATCTCGCCGGGATTCAACATGATCACGTCGCCGGCCTCGGATTCGACCTGACCGACCACGCTCCACGACCGCTGCGCACCAGACGTCATGATCCCGATGCCGAACTGATCGTGCGAATGGCGCGGAAAGGAGTGGTTCGAATACAGGGTCATCGCCTCGATGCCCGGAACTCCCGATCGATGCTGCTGTACGCGATGCAGTCGTGGGACCACCACTCGCCCTCGCTCAGGGTGCGCTCGTCGAACACGATGACCGTGCGGCCCTCGGTTTCAACTCGAATGGCGCAAAGAGCTCGAGCATCGTCTCCTCCGAGGGCGGTGTCAGGACGCTCTGCAGGGCAAACTCCTCGGCCTGGGGATAGTCCGTGGCACGAACGCGCTCCGCGGCCTGCGAGAAATCGTAGAGCGTCCGGCGCAGCTGAATGTCGGGGCCGAGCAGGAGCCAATACGCGCCTGGCTCTCCGAACGGCGAGCCCACGCTGCCCGCATTCACCACGCGCGTCCTGCCGACCCGGCGGTCGAACTGCATGTGGGTGTGGCCGCAGACGACCACCGCGACCTGGAGTGGCTCGAAGAGCGGCAGGAGCCCGTCGTCAGCCGTCAACCGTGTGAAGCACTCTGTCTCGCTCCGTGGCGTGCTGTGACAGAAGTGCACCGGGCCTAGACCGTCGATCTCGAGCTGGAGCGTCTTCGGCCAGCGCGCGAGCACCGACTCGTGCTCTGACTGGAGCTGCGCGGCAGTCCAGCGGTAGATGTCGACGACCTTCTCCGGCGGCCGCGCGCCCGAGGTCGTGCCCCAATACGTCACCGATCCGCTCCGGGCCCCGGCCATCTGGGCCAGCATCGCCAGCTCGCCATTGCCGTGAATGAAGTGAGTCGGCAGCTCCAGGTCCAGCAGACGCTTCAGCGTCTCGCGGGGCATGGGGCCCGGAACGACGTCGCCCCCGACTACGATCTGGTCGACCTCCACCTGGCGGACTTCTTCGAGGACAGCCTCCAGGGCCGGGAGGTTCCCATGAATGTCGTAGAGGGCTGCAACGCGCATCGGAACTCCTCGATCCCGGAGACCTCTGGATCAGGGTCGCGCGCGCGACTGGTGCGTGGGCCGGGCCGCAACCACCTGGAACGATCCCACGCGCGTCGCCTCGCCGTTGACGACCACGTCGACCTCGTGCCTGCCGGGACGCGGCTTGCGCGTCGTGTGCACGGCCAGGGAGATGCGGGTCGAAAGCTCGGCCTCGCCCCGCGGCGGCAACGAGACGCGCTTCAGCTTGAAGACCTTCGGTGCCGCCTTGCCGCTCGCCTTCACGAAATGGACGGCCACGTCGACGAGGAGCTCCTGTGGTTTTCTCGATCGACTCCGCAGCGTGAAGCTCAAGGCGACGCGCCCGCCGATCGCCACACGGCGGGGGTCGAAGCGCACGTCGGTGATCGAGACCGACGGCTTGGCGCCGAATCCCAGGAGCTTCAAGGCGTAGGGCTCGCCCCGCTTCACCGCGCTCCGCAGAGCATGCTCGACGAGCGCGCGGCGCTCGGCGGCCGCACCCTCGAGCCAGGTGGAGCAGGTCCGGGCCAGGAGATCGGGGTGGACCTTGCCGAGGTCGTTGAGGTTGTTGGCCACGCTTCGCCGCACCAGCGTGGTCGGGTCGTCCTTGAGGAGCTCGAGCAGCGCCAGCACCTGGTCGGGGTTCGCGTCCAGCCAGGCGACGCGCCCGGCCCAGGGCAGGCGCAGCCGCGTGCACTCCGAGACGAGCCGGCGGACGTGAGCGTTCGGGTCGGCCGTCCAGCGCCGCAGGACCGCGAATGTACGCTCCGGGTCGCGGGCGATGAAAGGGCGCATGCTGGACTCCGCGCTGAAGCGCTTCGTCAGCTCGTATTGGGCGCGCATCGAGAGGTCGAAGTGGTCGAGCCCGCGATCGGTGACAAAGACCAAGTGCGGCAGGTAGAAAAACGGCGCCATCCCCACGCCGAGGAGCTCGTCGGTCGCGTGCTCCGGCCCGAGCGATCGGAGGAGCACGTCGACCGCGTCTTCGTAGCGCTGGGGCAGGTGTCTCGCCAGCGCGGACGCGATGTGCTTGCCGCGATCCAGCAGCTCGAGCTCATCGAGACCACGAGAGGCGTCGGCGACGAAGGCGCGCTCCGGGAAGCGGGGATGCGCGCGCGCGAGGTCCTTGGCTAGCCGGCGCACGAGCGCGGGCGAGAAGAAGGACTTGAGGGTGTAAGTCTCGGCTGCGGCCACGGCGAGGCATGATAGCGGCCGGGACGCCCGAAGGCGACGTGCCGGTCGGAGGAGCGCGAAGGGCATGGTGCCGCGCAACAACGCGCTGGCAGCCGTCGATCCGGCGGCCACGGCCGGGGCCAGTCTCTGGGCGAGCTACCTGACGGGCTGAACGGCGTGGAACCACGTGCGGACGCTCGCGGCGCTGGCGGCGACCGGGCTCCTTGCCATCGGTTTCCGACTACTACCCGGAGGGTGACCTGCTCCCACCGGAGGCGGCCCCTTTCCCGGGCCGCCTCGCGATGCCGCGTCCGCATCCTCCGGCGCGCCGGCGGTTACTCACACGACCCCGGCGGGATGCACGTGCAGTCCGCCGCCGTTCCCGTTCCCAAGGGATCGGCCCCGTTGAGGAAGTCGTGCAGCCGCAGCGGCTGCTGCGGGTTGGCGCTGAGCCAGAAGCGGTTGTGGGTGACGAGCGAGTGGGGCATCACGTGGCTGGAGCAGACCACCGAGTCGATGAGAAGTGCGAAGTTGTTGAACTCGGCCGCCGTCGCCCACGACACGTTGCTCGGCCCCTGGTTCGTGTGGCAGCCGCGGCACGAGGGAGTGACCACCGTGCCGTACATCTGCGCCTCGCTCGGCCCGCCTCCAGGGCCTGCCGCGGCGCTGGGCCAGCCGCCCACCGTGAAGCCGATGTTCTGCGTCGCCGCGGTACCGCCGGGCGCATACATGGCGTCGATGATCTCCTGGAGCGCCAGGTAGCCGTTGGCGATCTGATCGCGCTCGGTCTTCAGCACGATCTCCTGGTTGAGCCGCTTGATCTGCTGCTGGAACGTGGCCGAGCCGAACGGACCGGTCAGGCTGGCGAAGTCGAAGGGAATGAACCGCGCCCCCAGGTTGCCGGTGGTGGGGTCGGCGGTGTCCCATGCAGGCGTGCCGATGGTGCCGCCGTTCTGCAGCACGCTGTTCGGCAGCCGCCCGCCGTGGCACACCATGCACAACTGGGGCACCGGCCGGGCGCCGAAGCCGTCGAGGTCGGCCGCGGTGACGCGGCCGTTGAACTCCCCTGGGTGCACCGGGCTGGCCGCGGCCTCCGCGAAGACGTAGAACTTCACCACCCGGGTGTTGTTGACGAAGGTGCTGCCATCGCCGTTGGGGTCTTCCAGGCGCGAGTACTCCATGCCGACGGTGGCGATCGGGCCGTTGTTGCCGGCGGCGTCGATGATGTCCTGCAGGTCGTCGGTGAAGCGGTTGCCGTAGTTGGTGACGTAGCAGGCGATGTCCTCGTCCTCATTGGGGTCGTTGTCGTTGTCGGCATCGTTGCGCCGGCAGTGCATGCCGCGGCCGAAGCCGAGGTCGCCGCTGTTGGCGTAGACGGTGGCGATCTCGTTGGTGGGGAAGCCGTTGCGAGCCTTGAAGTCGGTGAGGTCCTGGCGGAAGTGCTTGGGATCGACGGTGTCGTAGTACGCCTGCGAGGCGGCGAGGATGGGCGTCGACGAACCCGGCGTCTGGGCGTCGAGCTCAGTGAGGTTGGCAGCCTCGAAGCTGTAGAGGCCGGCGAGGAAGGAGTTGGCGGTCTCCGGCGGCAGCCGGAACGGCGACAGCTCGGCGGACGACTTGCAGGCCGAGTAGGGGAAGTCCGGCTTGTTCGGCGTCAACGGGTCCTGCGGCCCGTTGGTGGGGATGCTGAGCTGGTTGGCCGGGTTGGGCGTGCCGTCGCGCAGCTGGATCAGCGTGTTGGTGCCGTTCTCGAACGCCCGCACGGTGATGTTGACGAAGTTGGGCAGGTTGAAGACGACGTGGAACCGGGTGGTTGAGTTCTCGACGTGCTGGGTTTTGGTGATGCCGGCGCTGTCGGGAGTCGGCGGCACCGTCACCTCGAGCTCGAAGGCCGGGGGCATCACCGTCGCCTCGAGCCGGACGCAGGACTGGTTCTGCTTGATCTGATCGGCGTTGACCGCCGAGAAGTGCTTGACCTCCGCCACGTAGGCGTTGCCGACGCGGTTGGCGACGCCCTCCTTCACCCACTCGCCGCGCTTCTCGTCGTACGACAGGATGTCGATGGTGGGATCGATCCCGGCCGGCACGGCGAGCTGGGCCGGGTCGATGGGGATGGTGACCTTGGCGGTGCGGCCTGGCGCCAGGTTGAAGCGATGCGCGGCGTCGCGCAGCTCGACCGTGCCGGCGCCCCAGCTCTCCATGGTGTTGCCGTTGGGGTCGCTCACCGACCAGTCGCCGGGCATGCCGTCGGGCGCTCGCAGATCGACGGTGGTGAGCTCGACGTCGACGTTCCCCGCCGGCGGGGCGCCGTGCTCGTCGACCAGGGCGGAGGCGGGGATCTCGACGGCGATCCCTGGGCCACACGAGCGCGGCTGCGGTTGTGCACCGGTCGGGCCGCGGTCCTTGCGGTCGCTCAGCGCGCCGGGGCAATCGCCGGGCTTGCGTTCGTTGCGCACCACGATCACCTGCTTGGGATCGACGCTGGTGACAGATGCCCGGGTCAGCGTCCAGCGCGTGCCTTGCATGCCGGTGCCGTAGATCTTCGAGACCAGCCCGTAGCCGCTCTTGCGGACGTTGACCACGTAGCGCCGCGCTTCGGGGACCGTGAGGTCGACGCGACCGTCGGCGTCGGAGAACGCGACGTCGCCGTTGATCTCGACCTGCGCGCCTGCCACCTTGGGCGCGTCGGTGGCCTGCACCAGGCCGGTGAAGCGGACGCCCTTGGTGTCGATGGCGACGCTGTCCTTGGCGTAGCCCCCCTTGCCGTCGAACACCAGCGCGGTGAGCTCGTAGTGGCCGGGGCGGTTGGGCAACGTGTAGCTCACGGTCGGCGAGCCGCTCGGCGCGCCGGACAAGGTGCCGTTGGGCAACCACCAGCTGTACCGAAGCAGGTCGCCCTCAGCATCGCGCGCCTGAGCGGTGACGCTGATCGTCTGGCCGGGTGCGGCGGTCCAGTGCTTGCCGCCGCCCGTGTCGCCGAGCAGGCCGACGATCGCCGGCGGCGTCTGCTTGTCGAGCTGCAGGTCGAGGCGCCGAGAAACCGTGGGGATGGCGCCCGTGTTGACGGTGGTCCCGCCGCTCGCCGCCTCGATGCTGGCGATGACCTGCAGGTCCGCCGGCACCTGCAGGCTCGGCAGGATGTAGTAGCCGTAGTTGTTGACGTAGGCCGAGCGCAGGGGCTTCCCCCTCGGATTGGCGCGATCGACGGCCTCCACGCGGGCGAACGCGTTGACGCCGAACACTTGGTCGAGGAACCGCGGGCGCTTGCCGTCGGCGAAGCGAACCTGGCCGAAAAGGGTCTTGCCGCGTTTGGTCTCGACGGCAATCGGCAGCAGGCCGAGATAGACGTGCGACTTGACGATCGAAAAGACCTTGCTGCAACCCGGCGCGAAGCCAGGCGAGGTCCAGCACACCTGGTAGCGGCTCGGGCCGCGCATCGGGAAGCGGAAACGCCCGCTGAGATCGGTGCGCGCCTTCCCGGCGTTGGTGTTGTGCAGCACGTCCTTGAGCACCACCGGAACACCGGGAACGAAGATGCGCGTCTTCTGAAGGTCGCCCGGCGGCGTGGCGATCAGCAAGCCGGTCACCGTGAAGGCCGGCTGCGGGAGCGGCCGGATGGTGCCGGGCGGGAGGCGGACCGGCGACCGGATCACCGGTGGACTCGTCGGGGTCGCCGACGGTCGCGGTGTCGGGGGTGCGAGGCCGACCACCGCGACGAGCGAAACTAGCAGGAGCACGAGCGCCAGCACGCGCAGGGTAGGTTTCATGGAGACCTCCTCAGTCGGCCGGGCGTCTTCCGCCAGCGGGGTATCGTTGAATGATTAGACGGACGGGGGAGGGCGGATTCCCCTCATGCCGCGGCGGAAGTCGCGGCAGGGCACCACGAGAGGGGTCGCGCTTGCTCGGGTGGCCGCTCCATCGCCTCGCGCGGTGGTCGGGATGATCGGCAAGGACGCCGCTTCCACGAGGAACGACCGCTAGGATGAGCGATGCTCAACCTGCACACCAAACGCAGCAGCCTTTCCAGTGAGCTCGGCCAGAAGCTGCTCCGACGCTGGTAGGAGGGATATCCGACCGCGGAATGGGTGCGGTCGCCACAGCTCGAGCTCGACAATGGGCGAGCGCCGGCCCTCGAAGGCACCGCGGATCACAACGCGCCGTACGTCCGGCCACTCAATGGCTTCTTCACGAAGATAGTTCGATGCCCGAATGCCGTCAGCATTGAGCCACACCTTCTTCAGACGGATGCTGACCGTGTATGTGAAGAATAACCCTACAAGCAAGAGACACAGGAGGAACGCCTTGCCCCAGACTGGCGCCACGCCCGGGTTCATATGGAGCCTCGGCGACCCCGTGAGCGCCAGGAAGTTGTAGTAGCTGGCCAGCCCCACGCCCCCGAGAGGCCAACCGAACTTCACCAGTGGTGTCGTCGGGCCACTGAGTTGCACTTCAGCAGAATGGGGCATGACGCAACACCAAACAGGTCGCGCAGGTCGCGAACGCGGTAATGGACAGGGAAGGTGCCAAGGTCTGCTAAGCGGCCTTTCTATTTCAGAGCTACGTCTGAGGCACGACGTCCATTCCCGCGTGACGCCTGACGGCGTATGACCTCAGCCCGCTGCAACGAGGGGTTAGGCGGCCGGCCGCGAGAGCCCCGTTTCGAGGGACATGTAGAACGACGGCTTGCCGCTTCGAAGGTCTGAAAGGTCGTACCGGGCGATTGCGCCGGCTCGTGCGACGAGAAGGGCTCCTTCAGCGTCCCAGCAAGCCCACTGCGCGGTGGACTCCTGCGACTACGGGGTGGTGCGCGGCCGCCTGACGGATTCTGAGTTGAGCGAGGATGCCCTAAGTTCGATACCGCGACGAGTGCCGCCTAGCGACGTCTGAGTTCAGGGATTGTCCGCTGCAGCGAGGGGTTGGGCGCCCCGTTGACTTGCTGCCGCGTTGGCGAGCGTCCTGGGCGAGCCTTGCCTCAGTCCGGGCAACTCGGGCAGCCGCCGGTGAGTACGGCGGGGTCGGACTCCGAATCGCGGGCCGCGACGATGAGCGGGATCCTGTCGCCGGTGCGCTTGTCATGGACGACGGCGGCGACGACCGCGCCCTCACCCGCCCAGCTCCGGCTCGAGCTGTTGCGGTAGACCTGGAGCTGGAGCTGGAGCTGGAGCTGGCAGTGGGCAGGCCCACTCGGGCCCTGTGGCACCCAGACGCCGGTCGCCTTCTTCGTCTCGTGCGGAAAGGAGAGGAGTGGAGTCGGCGTCCAGCTGCATCGGTAGCAGCCGCCGGGATTGGCGCAGTATTCGTCGAGGCTGCAGTCGGCGCAGCCTCCCTCGCAGTGGGCGATCTTCGACAGGGCGCGTACCTCCACCTCTGGGCGTGCCCGTGTAGCTCTCGCGCAGCAAGAGCAAGGCGTTCTACGGGCTCGGTACGGACAGCGTGCAGGCCGGGGGCGTCTTGGTGCCCACTGTGCACTCTGCCCATGCTGCGCGCTCGCCGCCGACCGCGTGGAGCGACAGCAGCGCCGCAAGGCCGGCCGTGACCGCGATGGGGCGCTGGCGCCTGGCACCTCGATTCCCGATGGTGTTCTTCAGCATGGTCTCTTTGATTCGAAAGGACCGGAAACGCGTGGTGTGCGTTGGAGTCACCGAGGTGTCACCCGCTCCGTCATCGTATCGGCATGGCGGTGAATCACGCGCCATTCCCCCGCTTCTCGGCGTAGTACGGTGGTGACCCGGTAGTGGCGCTCCGATTCCTTCTCTTGTCCCGGGGAATGAAACCAGATGTGTTCGTATTGACGCACCAGGGCGAGATCACCGCCCACGGTGATGCTCACTCGCTCATTGACCTGGCGGCCGCGAGTGTACTGAGCACTGGCCCATTCGAGCCGCGGGCGGACATTGTCCCAGCCCTTCTCGATAGCACCGCCGGCACCCCCTGTGAGCGTGACATCAGCCGCATGCGACCAGATCGCCTTGGAGGGTTCAGGATTCCCGTTATGAAATGCGACGTGGGCGGCATCCAGCCGCTCGAGTGTCGCTTGCAGTGTCGGGTCGTCGGCTTTGACGCCTTGCTCCGCACTCGCTATCGGCGAAGCAAGAGCGCCGATGGCTATCGCCGCGACCAGGGCCAGGCTACGAGAATAGAAAGCATTCATGGGTACTCCTTGGGTCGGGTCTCTAGAACCTATCCCGAAACCGTCGTCCTTGGCCGGATCGCAAGGCCGGGCGCCATCTCCGCGGACGACCAGGCAGCTAAGGCGAAGGCCCACCCTCTTCGCAGGCCGGGCGAGGTGGGGTCACTCGGGCGCGTCGGGTTCGGCGAGCCCCAGCTCCTTGGCCTTGCTTAGCAGGATCCAGCGAAGGTAGAGCTTGAACTGCTCGCTCTCGTCGGGCGGGGTCATCGCGTATCGCGGCGGTGGAACCGGCGCAACGACAGCGGTCCGCAGCCAAGCTCAAGCCCAAGCACGCGCAAGCCGCCGCCGATGAAGCGCCGGCACAAGCGCCACCCGCCCGGATCGCCGACAGGCCGCGCCGCCGATCCGACGAGAGGGATACAATGGCGAGACCTTTCGGGGTGAGCAGTTGCCGTCCTCCAGCGATCCCTCGCATCGAGGAGAGACGCGGATCGCGGGCCGCGAGGCGAACGCCCCGCGTCCTGTGGCGTCGAGGCTGGCGGAAGCGTTGCGCGAGGAGGAGAACCGAATCCTCGAGATGGTCGCGCGCGGCGCTCCCCTGGGCGCCGTGCTCGACCGGCTGCTGCGATCCATCGAAGCGCAGGCGAGCGGAATGCTCTGCTCGATCCTGTTTCTTGCCGACGACGGGCTGCACGTCCGGCACGCGTCCGCGCCGAGCCTGCCGGAGGCCTACCTGCAGGCGATCGACGGCGACGTCATCGGCCCATGCGCCGGCTCGTGCGGAACGGCCATGTACTGGAAGAAGCTCGTCATTGTGACGGACACCCGGGTGGACCCGCTCTGGTCCGAGCCTCGCCACCACCGGCTGGCCGAGACGTTCGGGCTGCGCGCATGCTGGTCCTCTCCGATCCTCGCGCGCAAGGGCAGGGTCCTCGGCAGCTTCGCCATGTACTACCACGAGCCGCGGAGCCCCACCGCTGCCGAGATGGAGCTGATCGCGCACGCGACCCACATCGCGGGCATCGCCATCGAGCGCGATTGGATCGAGCGCGAGCGCGCCGCGGCGGAAGAGCAGTTGCGCTACTTGCAGAAGATGGATGCGTTCGGCCAGCTCGCCGCCGGCATGGCGCACGACTTCAACAACCTCTTGACGGCGATCGTCGGCTGTGCCGACCTCGTTCTGCGTTTGGAGGTCGATCCCCGGATCCGTGGCGAGGTCGAACAGATCCGCAATGCCGGAGAGAAGGCGGCCGCGCTGACGCGCCAGCTCCTGGCGCTGGGTCGGAAGCAGGTCCTCGTCCCAGAGACGCTCGACCTCAACGGTGTCGTCGGGGGGATGGCCAGCCTACTGCGGCGACTCATACGGGAGGACGTCGAGGTGGCCGTCAGGCCCGATCCGGAACTGCCGAGCGTCCTGGCCGACCGCGGTCAGATCGAGCAGGTGGTGCTCAATCTGGTGCTGAACGCCCGCGATGCGATGCCGGGCGGTGGGCAGCTGGCGATAGAGACGCGGTGCGAGAACGTGTCGGCGGACACGACGCGCTTCGTCGCCGAGCCCGGCCCCTACGCGGTCCTGGCGATCCGCGACAACGGGATTGGCATGGATGCCGAGACCAGGGGCCGCATCTTCGAGCCGTACTTCACGACGAAGCCGACAGGCAAGGGCACCGGCCTGGGCCTGGCCACCGTCTACGGGATCGTCAGACAGAGCGGCGGTCAGGTCCTGGTGACCAGCGAGAAGGGGTGCGGAACCATGGTCGAGGTCTGGCTGCCGGCGATCGCGCCTTCCCCAACCCGGCGGTAGCGTAACCCCTCGGCGTAGGCCTCCGCCGCCTCGCAGGTGCAGGCGAGATCACCGCTGGCAGGCGCCGCACGCCGCCCGTGTCCGGTACAATCCAGCCGGCGAACCTACCGCACGATCACCGGCCGCCAAATCGGCCTCAGCGGCCTCCGAAGGTGTCCGCCAAGGGCCTGCGCGACGGCCTGGGCACCGTCGCTCGCGGGCTTGGCGATGCGGCCCGCCTGAAGGATCTCTCCATGCTTCGCTTCGCGGCACAGGTCGAGCTGGATCTGGTGGACCTTCTCGAGAGCAACCTCGCGGCCAAGCCATAGTCAGAGCAGTCTCCCGCTCAGTTCCCGGCGACCGTCGTGCAGGAGGGCTCGTGAGCCAGCCATCACCGAGCGAGGCGGGCCTCGAGAGGCTCCAGCGCGACGCTCTCGGCTACTTCCTCCGGACCGCGAACCCCGAGAACGGGTTGATCGCCGACAGCTCGCGGCCAGGCGCGCCGTGCAGCATCGCCGCCACCGGGCTCGGCCTCGCCGCCCTGGTCGTCGGCGCGGCCCGCGGCTTCGTCCCCCGTCGCGAGGCTGCAGCGCGCACGCTCGCGGCGTTGCGCTTCTTCCGCGACAGCCCCCAGGGAGAGGAGCCGGACGCCACGGGTCACCGGGGCTTCTACTACCACTTCCTCGACATGACGACCGGCCGGCGCATCTGGGACTGCGAGCTGTCGATGATCGACACCGCGATCCTGATCGCCGGCGTGCTCACGAGCGGCAACTACTTCTCGGCGGCGTCGGACGACGAACGGGAGATTCGCGAGCTCGCCCGCCTCCTCTACGAGCGGATCGACTGGCCCTGGGCCGTCCATGGCGGGCGGGTGGTGTCGATGGGCTGGAAGCCCGGCATGGGATTCCTGACCTATGGCTGGGAGGGCTACAGCGAGGCGATGCTGCTCTATCTCCTCGGCCTCGGGTCGCCCAGCCACCCGTTGCGGGCAGACAGCTACGGCGCGTGGACCGCGACCTATCAGTGGGAGAACCTCTACGACGTCGACTTCCTCTTCGCGGGTCCCCTGTTCACCCATCAGCTCTCGCACCTGTGGATCGACTTCCGCGGCATTCGAGATCCGTTCATGCGGGAGAAGCGGTCCGACTACTTCGAGAACAGCCGCCGGGCGACCCTCGTGCAACGGCACTACGCCGTGCGCAACCCCAATTGGTTGGAAGGGTACGGCGAGAGATGCTGGGGCTTCACCTCCGGCCCGGGTCCAGGCTTTGGCAAGCAGCGCGGGGCTGATGGCCTCGAGCGGCAGTTCTACGGTTACGCGGCACGGGGAGTCCCCTTCGGGCCCGACGACGGGACCCTCGCGCCGTGGGCGACCCTCGCCTCCCTTCCCTTCGCACCGGAGATCGTGCTGCCGGCGCTCGACCACTTCCGGACCACCTATCCGGACGTCACGAGCGACGACGGTCTGCTCACGAGCTTCAACCCCACCTTCGACGCCGGTGACGGGTCGCGGACCGGTTGGCTCTGCGGCGAGCACTTCGGGCTCGACCAGGGGCCGGTGGTCCTGATGATCGAGAACTACCGCTCGGGGCTGCTCTGGAGCCTGATGCGCGACTGCCCCGCCTTCGTCACCGGGCTCCGGCGCGCCGGCTTTCGCGAGGGATGGTTGCTCGGGAGTGGACGATGAGCCCGACCGTTTCCGAAGATCCGCACGTCGAGCTGCTGCCCGACGACCCCTACGATGCCGAGCTGCTCGCCAACGTGCGACCAGCGGGGTGGACGAACCCGCCGCCCGCCCGCCGCTACAACCTCGTGGTGCTCGGTGCAGGCACCGCCGGATTGGTTGCGGCAACCGGCGCCGCCGGCCTCGGCGCCAAGGTCGCGCTGGTGGAGAAGGATCTACTGGGCGGCGACTGTCTCAACGTGGGCTGCGTTCCTTCCAAGGCGATGCTTCGCGCGGCGAGGTTGTACACCGACCTGGACGACGCGGCGAGGTTCACCGGCAGCGTGCTGCCCTCCCCTGCAGTGGACTTCACCGCCGCCATGGAGCGGATGCGCCGGCTGCGCGCCCACCTCAGCCGTCGCGACTCGGCGGAGCGGCTCCACGCTCTCGGCATCGACGTCTTCCTTGGCGAGGCGTCCTTCGTCGATCGGCGCCGCGTCGAGGTCGGCGGCGCGCTGCTCGCGTTCGAGAAGGCCCTCATCGCCACCGGCTCCCGGGCCGCCCGCCCTGGCGTCGACGGTCTCGAAGCCGCCGGCTACCTGACCAACGAGACCATCTTCAACCTGACCGAGCGCCCCCGCCGGCTGCTCGTGATCGGCGGCGGCCCGCTCGGCTGCGAGCTCGCGCAGGCCTTCTGCCGCCTGGGCTCCGAGGTGACCATCGCCAGTCAGGAGCCCTACTTTCTCCCCGGCGAGGAGCGCGATGCGGCAGAGATCCTTGCCCAGGCCCTCCGCCGCGACGGCGTCGACGTGCGGCTCAACACCGTGGTGAAGAGCGTGGCCCGGGAGGGCGCCGAGAAGCGGGCGCGGCTCGTCAACTACGACCAGGACGTGACGGTGGCGGTGGACGAGATCCTGGCAGGCGTCGGGCGCGTGCCCAACGTGGAGAGGTTGAACCTCGAGGCGGCCGGCGTCGCCTACGACCTCGAACGGGGCGTGCACGTGAACGACTTCCTGCGGACCACCAACCGGCGCATCTACGCCGCGGGCGACGTGGCGCTCGAACAGAAGTACACCCACGCGGCCGATGCCACGGCACGCCTGGTGATCCAGAACGCGCTGTTCCGCGGTCGCAAGCGGCTCTCCTCCCTGGTCATTCCGTGGTGCACCTACACCGACCCCGAGATCGCCCACGTCGGCATCTACGTGCGGAACGCTCGGGAGCGGGGGTTCCCGCTGAAGACCTTCACCGTGCCGATGAGCGACGTCGATCGTGCGGTCCTCGACGGCGAGGCCGAGGGATTCGTGAAGATCCACGTCAGGGACGGTACCGACACGATCCTGGGCGCCACCATCGTGGCGCGCCACGCCGGCGAGATCATCAACGAGATATCCCTCGCGATGGTGGCGGGGATCGGCCTCAAGACCCTGGAGCAGGTGATCCACTGCTATCCCACCCAGGCGGAGGCGATCCAGCAGGCCGGTGACGCCTACACCCGGACGCGGCTGACGCCGAGGCTGAAGGCGCTCAGCCGCCGCTGGCTGGCCTGGTCGAGAAGAGGTCGGTGAGGAGCCGGACGGAGAACGAGGAGCCAGTCACGTCGAGGGGCCGCTCGAACGACGTCCCCTGCAACGGGGGTTGGGCGACAGCCCAGGCGGTCAAAGGATCTGAATCAATCCACCGCTAGAGGCGGCCCGACCAACTCCATGCCGAAGGCGTGTAGAAGCGCGCCGTCGGTGATGTAGGCCCCGGGCTTGAGGCCAAGCCCCTCCCGTTGGTTGAAAAACGCTTCCATCTTTCCCGCTGGTGCAAATGAGATGAGCAACCTTCCCGGCGAGCCCCCTGCAAAGGCCCAGGCGTGCGGAATCTCACGGGGACCAAGCACGCAGTCGCCCGGTGCAAGGTGGAAGCGCTCCGAGCCGATCTCAACAATGTAGTGGCCTTCCAGTGAAAAGAAGAGCTCGTCTTCATTGTGATGAAGGTGACGGGGCGGCCCTCCTTTCTTCTGATTGGACTGTTCCATGACGAAGAGAGCGCCAGCGGTGTCTTGGGTTAGCACTTTGTACGTTGTGGAGCTAAGGCCAATGGAACGCCTCTTACCTTCGCGGTCCGTCCCGGAGGGCACGCGCACTGACTTTGGAGCTGAGACCGTGTTGGTGGGTTGTGCCAGTAGGCGTAGCGGCAGGACGCCGAGTGCAAGTTGAAGAAGAGAGCGGCGCTGAATCTTTGGCATTCTGGAAACCTCTCAGGCCTTTGCCTTGAAGAAGTGACTTGAAGGAAGGAGGGCGACTCCATGACTTGGCTTGTGTGCCGAGAGGTTAGGCGGCAGCGCGGAGACCGCTGAAAGGTGGCGTTAGCCACCGAAGATGCTGGTGATCGTACTGACGGCCGCTACTGTGAAGAGTAGCGTGCTGAAGGTGAGGATGGCGGCGGCCCCAAGGAATACTAGCCACTGGAGCGACAGGCGCAGTGGATCCCGATGTCGGCGGTGGGTCGACGCGAGGGTCCGCGTCTCGGAATAAAAGCCGAGTAACGTGACAACCGACCCGGCAGCCATGACGGCCAAGAAGGCTGACAGAAGCAGGAGCTGAAGAGCAGGCCGGGCATGGAGTCGCTTGCCTAGAAGCAGCGCCAGGACCAGCAGAAGGAACGCGAAACCGAGTAGGCCGTTGAGCTGAATCAGCGTTGGCCACTTACGGGTGACCTTCCCTTCTTGAGCTACCACTTGAAACTTTCGATCGGTCCGAATGCCGCCCAAGAGCGTCTGAGCTCAGCTTCCGCTGCAACGAGGGGTCAGGCGTCTCGTCGCGATCGCCGCCGAGTCGGTCTGTCGCGTGCGAGCGTGCGGTCGAGCCACTGGAGGAGGCGTACCTTGAGCTCCGGGGTGGGAGCAAAGAACGATTCGAGCCACTCGAGCCGCCCTGGATGCATGCTTCGGCCGTTGGGCGCTGGTGAGCCGTCTAGCCACCACCTGACAACACGAGCATGATGAAGGGCCTCGCCGCGTTGCTCAGATACCAGTGCTTGGAGGAATGCAGCGAAACGCCGGCGGTTCAAGGGGCTCTCAGGGCTGTATTTGAAGAAGATCCAACCAAGCCGACTGCGACGGAGCTCCAGCTGGCGCTCGACATGATCTCGCACTGACCTGATGTACTTGCGGTAGACACCGCGGGGCGGTGGGGTAACGAGTCCGGGAGGATGCGCTTCAAGGCTCTTGTCATCTGGAAGCGTATTGAGGATGTCGCGTGTTCGTGCGCGTGCCTTCTGGTTGGCGTGTCGCTTCTTGCGCGGCCATGATTTGCGGATGCTGTGCTCTGACAAGACAACATGGTCACGGTCGTAGTGATCTTGCTTCTTCTCTTGGGGACTTTGGCGCTTGCTCATTCTGTTCCCGAGACGCCTAACCGTACATCCGACGACAGCACAGGAAGGCTGATCCGAAGTCTACGTGGGACGGCCGCCCATTGGACCTGATGTCGTATCGCGGAGAAGGCCCGGGATCGCTGGAGGCCGCCGCAGCGCCCCACTCCTTCGTCCTCACCCCCGGACGCGCGCCCCGAGCGCCTCGGACGCCCAAAGCACGAACGAACAGCCAACGGGGAAGAGCAGCTCGTTGATCGCCTTGGCAGCGAGGTCGACGGCGCTCGGCGGCTGCGCGGCCGCGCGCGTCAGCACGAAGAGGATGACGCCGCCGAAGACCAACCCGACGACCGCGCCGGTGATCAGGTGGACGCGCAGGTCGGGTGTGCCGCGGCGGTTGCCGAGGCCGCCGACGGTGGCGCCCAGGATGCCGTATTCGAGGGCCTTGAGGCCGGCGACGAGGAGCGTCGACGCGGCGCCCGCTCCGGTGGCGAGCCCCAGCGCCGCGCCGACGCCCTTGTGCGCCGCACGGGCGGCGTGGAAGCCGAGGGGCGCGGAGATGAGGCCGAGGAGGCCCATGGTGTCGGATCGGCGACGCGCGGCGGTGCTGCCGACGGCGAGGCCGACGCAGACGATGGTGGCCCAGGAGACCTTCTGCGCCAGGTCCGCGAGGGCGGGAGCCAGCTTGGGAACCGCCTGCGTCGAGGCGAGGAGGAGCAGCAGCAACTCGATGGTGATGCCGAGCGCGATCGACATCCAGCCGACGCGCAGCAGGCGCTTCCAGAGCGTGTCGCCACCCGAGGCGGCGGCAGTTACGGGCCCGGCAGTGGAAGCGACCGGAGTGCTCACCTTCGTACTCTCGCCTTTCTCGGTCGGAAGATGGTGCATTCTAGCGGGGACTCCGCGCAGGCGACCTGCCGACGACGCTCCCGATGCGCCGGCCGCAGGTGATCCGAGCGCCGACCTGTCCGGCCCTGCACGAAGACCCAGATCGCGAGCGCGGCGACCAGCGGGGGGACGCGAATGCGAGGCTGCGCTTGATGGCGCACGGTCGCCGCGGCTAATGCAGGTAGCCGAGGGCCTCGAGCTCGCGCACCAGCTCGGCGTCGGCCGCCGAGCGGGTCACGGTGCCCTCTCGCGGCTCTCCCCAGGTGCGCACCTTGCGCAGCGGATGGCGGCGCTGGAATTCGGCGTGGAACAGGTCGGTGCGGGCGCGACCGGTGAAGTCGTCCGCAACGGGCAACCCCAGGGCGTAGAGGATGGTGGGCGCCACGTCGTGGATCCCGATGCCGCGTACCGCCGCGCTCCCCGGCGCGGCGCGGACGAGGTCGGGGCCGCTGGCGAGGAAGATGCCCCGGGTCCGCGTGCCGTGTGTGCCCGAGAGGCGCGACATGGCGAGCACGCCTTGCTGCCAGGGCTCGCCGTCGAGGTGCAGCATGCGGCTCTCCGGCCCGGTGAGAAGCACGGCGACCAGGTCGGCCCCCTGCGCCCTCTCGTGCGGACGCGGCTCCCGCAGCCGGAACGCCTGGCGGCCGTCGTTCCAGGTCACGCGGGCGAGGTCGCGCTCCAGGGCGGCGCGCAGGGCCGGCACCTCGCCGGGTAGCACGCGCCCGGCGCGGTCGCGGCCGGCCAGCGCGATGCGCAGCCGCTTGACCCTGACCGTCGGGGGCGAGCCCCATGTCGTGACTCGCGTCCGCCGCCAATCGATGTCCTCCTCGTCGCGCCCCCGTTCGAGGTAGCCGAGCCGTCGCAACACCTGGTCGAAGTCGACGCTCACGAGCACTTCCTCCTCCGGCATGCGGCGAAATCCGTGGTCGGAGACGACGAAGACGTTGGCCTCCGGGGCGGCGGCGACGATGTGGCCGATCGCCTCGTCGGTGGCGGCGTACACACGTGGGATCTCGCCCGCCTGCGCCGCGAGCTCCTCGGGCGACAGCGGCGGGAACCGCTGAGGGTGGAAGTAGCGCCAGGTGAGGTGGCTCGCCACGTCGACGCCGCGAAAATAGACCATCAGCAGGTCGTATCGCTCGCCGGCGAGGGCGCGGCTCACCTCGGCGGTGACGCGGTCGCGCTGCGCCGTCACGGGATTGCCGCCGAAGCGGTTGTTGCCGGCGAGCGCCGCCTCGCGCAGACGCGCGAAGCGCTCGCC
>Ga0209382_10002813_pt1 | contig 24818 bp, 26 predicted proteins | sample SoiMetdeltSBSDD5_FD_187599 | JGI IMG/M metagenome (GOLD analysis project Ga0209382, IMG submission 187599) | Bulk soil microbial communities from a Populus tree surrounding site in Tennessee, USA - Soil MetaG P. deltoides SBSDD5 (SPAdes) (version 2) | ecosystem: Environmental > Terrestrial >... | reverse complement strand
AAGCGAATCGCGACGGCCACAACGACAACCGTGCATGGAACTTCGGCGTGGAAGGCGAGACGGACGACCCCGCGATCAATGCCTTGCGTGCGCGGCAGAAACGCAATCTCGTCGCGACGCTGATGCTCTCGCAAGGTGTGCCGATGATGCTCGGGGGTGACGAGATCGATCGCACCCAGAAAGGCAACAACAACGCGTATTGCCAGGACAACGAAATCTCCTGGTACGACTGGTCCATGACGCCGGAGAAAGAGCTCCTGCTCCAGTTTTTCGTGCGAATGATCAAATTCAGGCTCGAGCACCCGATCTTCCATCGCCGCAATTTCTTCCAGGGTCGTCCGATACGCGGCTCGGGCGTGAAGGACGTCATCTGGCTCACGGCGAAAGGCGTGGAGATGACCGATGCCCAATGGCGTGAGTCACAGGCGCGCAGTCTGGCCGTCTACTTTTCGGGCGAAGGACTCGCCGAAAAGGACGAGAAAGGTCGCCCCGTCAGCGACGCGACTTTCCTGGTCCTTTTCAATTCGCACGAAGAGCAGGTCGTGTTCCGCCTTCCCGATTTCGAGCCGGGCTCCCGCTGGCTCATGATCATGGACACGGCCTACGAGCACGGCCTTGGCCGTGGCGGCGTAACGCCGGCTGGCGGCACCTATACGGCCGAAGCCCGTTCGCTCGTGCTCCTCCAGGAGCAGAAAGCACGCGAGTGAGGCGGAAACATGCGATGCCCTTCGGTGCCGAAACGCTGCACGACGGGCGCACGCGGTTCCGGCTGTGGGCGCCGAGCGCGCGATCCGTAGAGCTCGTCGTCGGCGACGGTAACGAGTCCCGTGCCATGAAAATGCCCATGGAAAGCGGCGGATGGTGCGAGCTCGTCACGACTGCACCGCCGGGAACACGCTACCGCTATCGCATCGACGGAACGCTCGATGTGCCCGATCCCGCTTCGCGCTACAACCCGGAGGACGTGCACGGACCGAGCATGGTCATCGATGCCGCCGCATACGAGTGGCCGGATGAAAGCTGGCGCGGCAGGCCGTGGAACGAAGCCGTCATTTACGAGCTGCACGTCGGTACGTTTTCGCCCGACGGCACGTTTGCCGGCGTCGAGCGGCGGCTCGATTATCTCGCCAAGCTCGGCGTGACGGCGATCGAATTGATGCCGCTCGCCGATTTTCCGGGTAAGCGCAATTGGGGCTACGACGGCGTGCTGCCGTACGCGCCCGACGCGACATACGGAGCACCCGAGGATCTGAAGCGCCTCGTCGCCGCTGCGCACGCCCGCGGAGTGATGGTGCTCGTCGACGTCGTCTACAACCACTTCGGGCCGGAAGGCAATTATCTCCACGCGTATGCCGCGCCGTTTTTCACCGAGCGTCACCATACGGCGTGGGGCGCGGCCATCAACTTCGACGGATCGGAGTCGCGCCCCGTTCGCGATTTCTTCATACACAACGCGCTCTACTGGCTCGATGAATATCACGTCGACGGGTTGCGCTTCGACGCCGTGCACGCGATCCTGGACGATTCGAAGCCTCATATCCTCGTCGAGCTTGCGGAGACGGTGCGGAAAGGGCCGGGGCGCCATCGTCACATTCACCTCGTGCTCGAGAACGACCACAACGAGGCGCGCTATCTCGAGTATCACGGTGATTCGCCCCGCTGGTACAACGCCCAGTGGAACGACGATCAGCACCATGCTTTGCATGTGCTGCTCACCGGCGAAAAAGATTCGTTTTTCGTGGACTACGCGCAAGATGCCGTGAAGCACCTGGCGCGCACTTTCGCGGAAGGCTACGTGTACCAGGGAGAGCCCTCGCCTTTTCGTGGCGGCAAGCCCCGGGGCGAGCCGAGCGCACATCTTCCGCCCGTTGCGTGCGTGAACTTCCTTCAGAACCACGATCAGGTGGGAAATCGCGCGCTTGGAGAGCGGCTCGTGGCGCTCACCACACCCGAGCGCCTCAGGGTTGCGACGGCAGCATGGCTGCTCGCGCCGGCCACCCCGATGCTTTTCATGGGTGAAGAGTTCGCGGCTTCGACGCCGTTTCTGTTTTTCTGCGACTTCGAGCCGCAGCTCGCGCAAGCCGTTACGGAGGGACGCCGCCGCGAGTTTGGAGGATTCACGCAATTTACCGGCACATCGGAATCCGTGATTCCGGATCCGAACCATCCGGACACGTTCGAACGCAGCAAGATCGACTGGCTCGCGCTCGAACGTCCCGAACACGCGTCCTGGCTCGAGTTCTATAAGAAGCTGCTCGCGGTCAGACGCGATCGTATCGTGCCGAGGCTTGCCGGGACCGACGGACATGCGGGCCGATACACCATCTTCGGCGACGGTGCGATCGCGGTCGCGTGGACACTGGGCGACGGCAGCACGCTCGAGCTGCGTCTGAACCTGTTGGATACCCTCACGCGAGCCGGGTCCCCGCCCCAGGGCGAGTTGCTCCATTGTGAACCGGCGAATGCGGCGAACGCTTTCGACGCGGGCGAGCTTCCGGCAAACGCATCCGCCATATATCTGCAGCGCGCATCGCGCTAAGGACGAACACCATGGCTGCTCCTTCCCAGGACGACGCTGAAAGCGATCTCGACAGGCTGAGCCGCCTCTATGGCATCGCGCCCGAGTACAAGGACATCTGGGGTAAGCCTCAACGCGCTTCCGACAACACACGCCTTGCGCTTCTGAAAGCGCTCGGCGCACTCGATGAGCAGAGTGATCTCGGTACGGCCGCGCGCGCGAGGGAAATGCGGCGCTGGCGCACGATACTCTCCTGCGTCGCCGTTTTCCGCATCGACAAGGTCCCGTACCGCATACATCTGCACTTCAGAGAACGCGACGAGCGCGCGACGTATCGCTGGACGTTCGCGCTCGAGCACGCGCAGACGCTGACGGGCGAGTTTCGGCCGTGCGATCTCGAGGTGCTGGCGCGGCGAGAGATCGACGGCGAGCGCTACATGGAAGTCGCCTTCGACTGGCGCAGCACCCTGCCGGCGGGATACCACCGTTTCAGCCTTGCGGGACCCGGTCTCGAGGGCGACTGGCTTTCCTTCATCGTGGGACCCGAGCAGTGCTACCTGCCGCCGGCGCTCACCGCCGGCGCGCGCGTGTGGGGAGCGGCCGTGCAGCTTTACAGCGTTCGCTCCGAGCGCAACTGGGGCATGGGCGACTTCACCGACCTTCGTACGGTGGTCGAGCAATGGGGCCATCGCGGGGCTGGCGTCGTGGGCGTGAATCCGCTGCATGCGCTGTATCCCCACAATCCGGCCCATACGAGTCCGTATTCGCCGTCTTCGCGTCTTTTTCTGAACGTGCTGTATATCGATGTCGAGGCAGTGGCCGACGCACGCGAGAGCGCGGAAGTGCTCGCCGCAATGGCGAGCCCTCAGTTTCAGTCTGCGCTCCAGGGCGCACGCGCGGCCGAGCTCGTCGACTATCCGGCTGTCGCCGCGCTGAAGATGCCTCTGCTCGAGCGTGCGTACCGACATTTCCGCGAGCATCACCTCGCACAGGATACCGATCGCGGCACCGCGTTCCGCCGCTTTCAAAATGAGGGCGGTGAACGCTTGCGGCGGCACGCTCTCTTCGAAGCGCTGCAAGAGCATTTCCATGCAGCCGATCGGTCCGTCTGGGGCTGGCCGCGGTGGCCGGAAGCATACCGGCGGCCGGACTCGCCGGAAGTCACTGCGTTCGCGGAGGCGAACACCGAGCGCATCGAGTTCTACGAGTATCTGCAGTGGCAGGCTGCGGTGCAGCTCGAAGGCGCGGGCACACGCGCGACAGCGCTCGGCTATGGCGTGGGCGTCTACCAGGATCTCGCGATCTCGATCGATCGCGGTGGGGCCGAAAGCTGGGCCAACCAGGATGTCTACGCAGTCGGCGCAAGTGTCGGCGCCCCCCCGGATGAAGTGAATCTGAAAGGGCAGAACTGGGGCCTTCCGCCGCTGCGGCCCGAAGCGCTGCGAGCAGCTCGCTACGAACCCTTCATCGAAACGCTCCGCGCCAACATGCGCTATTCCGGCGCGCTGCGCATCGACCACGTGATGGGTCTGTACCGACTCTACTGGATACCGCCCGAAGCGTCGGCCGCTGAAGGCGCCTACGTCTGCTATCCGTTCGACGATCTCATCACGATCCTTGCGCTCGAAAGCCATCGGAACGAATGCATGGTGATCGGCGAGGATCTCGGCACTGTGCCCGACGAAGTGCGCACCGGTCTCTTACGCGCGCGTGTGATGTCGTACCGGCTGCTTTTCTTCGAACGCACGGATGACGGCGACTACAAGAAACCCTCCGCATATCCGGTGGACGCACTCGTCGCCGCCTCCACGCACGATCTCGCTACGCTCTCGGGATTCTGGACGGGCCACGATCTCGAAGTGCGGCAGAAGCTCAATCTCTTTCCATCCGAAGAGCTGCGCAAGCAGTACGTGCTCAATCGAGCGCTCGAGAAAGCGCGGCTGGTGCTTGCGCTCGAACGCGAAGATCTCCTGCCCGAAGGGAAAGTGAACCCGGTGAGCTCTCCGATGACGCCGGAGCTTGCGCTTGCGGTGCACGCGTATCTTGCCAAGACGCCGTCGCGGCTCTTCGTGGTGCAGCCGGAAGACGTGCTCGGCGTGATCGAGCAGGCGAACATGCCGGGAACGGTGGAAGAACAGCCGAACTGGCGCAGGAAGCTCCCGCTCACTCTCGAAGAGATGGAGCACGATGAGCGCTTCCTCTCAACGACCGAAACCCTGGCGCGCATCCGGCCCCTGCCGAAACCGCGGGGCGGTGGCGGCCCCGGACCCGGAGTCAAAATCCCCCGGGCGACCTATCGCGTTCAGCTCAACGCGGACTTCAGGTTTTCCCACGCGACGGCGCTCATCCCTTACCTTTCGCGACTCGGGGTGAGCCATGTCTACTGCTCGCCGTACTTGCGCGCGCGGCCGGGCAGCCGCCACGGCTACGACATCATCGACCACAACGCGCTCAATCCCGAGATCGGCACCCAGGAAGATTTCGATCTTTTCGTCTCGACGCTGCGCGACCACGGCATGGGACACATTCTCGACATGGTGCCCAATCACATGGGCGTGCTCGGCGCGGACAATGCGTGGTGGCTCGACGTGCTGGAGAACGGGCCGTCGTCCGCTCACGCGGAGTTTTTCGATATCGAATGGAACCCGGTCAACCCGGCGTTACAAAACCGCGTGCTCATTCCCGTGCTCGGAGACCAGTACGGGCTGGTCCTGGAACGCGGCGAGCTGAAGCTCATCTTCAAGGCCGAAACCGGTGAATTCAGCATCTGCTACTACGATCACCGCTTCCCCGTCGATCCCCGCGAATATCCGCGGATCCTCGAAGTCGTGCTGACTCTCACCGGCGGCGGAAACATTCCAGCGCACGCAGCTGCCGAGCTCGGAACGCTGCGCGCGGCCCTCGGACATCTGCCGCGCCGTGAAGACTTGTTCGCGGAGCGCCGGGCCGAGCGTCAGCGCGACAAGGACGTGCACAAACGCCAGCTCGCGCGGCTGGTGGCCGAACATTCCGGCATAGCACAGGCGATCGAACGGGCGCTCCAGGCATTCAACGTGGGAAGCGGCGACCGTGCGGCGTGCGAGCGCCTGCACGAGTTGCTCGAAGCGCAGGCGTATCGACTTTCTTCGTGGCGCGTCGCGGTCGACGAGATCAATTACCGCCGCTTTTTCGACATCAACGATCTCGCGGCCCTTCGCATGGAGAACGAGAGCGCGTTCGAAGCAACCCATCGCTTCGTGCTCGCGACTGCGGCCAGCGGCAAGATCGACGGGCTGCGCATCGACCATCCGGACGGCTTGTACGATCCGGAGCAGTACTTTCAACGGCTGCAGAACCGCTACGCGCAGCTCGCCGGTATCCCGCTCGAACCTTCAGACGACGGCCGGCCGCCGCGGCCGCTTTACGTCGTCATCGAAAAAATCGCCGCGAGTCACGAAAAGATTCCCGAAACGTGGGCCGTGTACGGCACCTCCGGCTATCGGTATGCCGCACTCGTGAACGGCCTTTTCGTCGATACGGAAGCCGCGGACGAGATGGAGCGCGTCTACCGCAGCTTCGCGCCCGATGCTCTGGATTACGCCGAGAGCCTTTACAAAGGCAAGCACCAGATCATGGACGCGGCGCTCGCCTCGCCGCTCGCCATGCTCGCGACGCAGCTTCTTCGCATCGCGCATGCCGACCGGCGCACGCGTGATTACACGCTCAACAACCTGAGAAGGGCGCTCGCGGAGATCGTCGCGTGCTTCCCGGTGTACCGCACGTACATCGTGGACACGCCCTCGATACAGGACCGCCGCTACATCGAGTGGGCAGTTGCGCAGGCGCGCCACAGAAGCCGCGCCGCGGATGCGACGGTCCTCGACTTCGTACAGCGCATGCTGCTCGCCGAGGCGCCTCCGGAGGCGTCAGCGGAACTGAGGGAGCAGATCAAAACCTTCGCGATGAAGGTGCAGCAGTTCACCGCGCCTGTTACGGCGAAAGGTGTCGAAGACACGGCGTTTTACCGTTACAACCGGCTCGTCTCCCTGAACGACGTCGGCGGCGACCCGGACCAGTTTGGCGTCACGGTTTCCGCTTACCACGGTGCGAGCGCCGAGCGCGGGGCGAATCGTCCCCACACGATGCTGGCGACGTCCACCCACGACAACAAGCGGTCGGAAGACGTGCGCGCGCGCATCGATGTGCTCTCCGAGATGCCGGCGGAATGGCGCAAGCTCCTGCGCCGCTGGGAGCGCATGAACCGCAGCAAGAAAGCGACGGTCGAGGACCGTCCTGCTCCAAGCACGAACGACGAGTACCTCCTCTATCAGACGCTTCTCGGCAGCCTCCCCGTCGACCTGAAGGGCGACGAAGCGCTCATGGCTTACACCGAACGCATCGAAGCGTACATGCTCAAGGCGGTGCGCGAAGCGAAAGTGCACACGAGCTGGATCAATCAGTCCGAAAGCTACGAAGCTGCGATCACCGGGTTCGTGCGGGCGCTGCTCGCACCGTCTGCGCGCAACCTGTTCCTGAAGGACCTGCGGGCCCACTCACGAACGGTCGCGTGGTTCGGTATGCTGAACAGTCTCTCGATGACGCTGCTCAAGCTCACCTCGCCCGGCGTTCCCGACATCTACCAGGGAAACGAAACGTACGACCTGAGCCTCGTCGATCCCGATAATCGCCGCGCGGTGGACTATGCGGCACGCGAGCGGATGCTGGAGGCGCTCTCGCAGCTCGCAAAGCACTCGTCGCCAGGGGGTGCAGTACAGGCGCTTGCGGCATCCGGTCTCGACGGACGCGCGAAACTGTGGATCGTATTGCGTGCGCTCGAGTTGCGGCGCGCGCAGCCGGATGTGTTCAAGCACGGGCATTACGTTCCGCTGCACGCGCATGGCAGCCAGGCAAATCATGTCGTCGCATTCATGCGGCGTCACGCGTCAGGCAGCCTGGTGAGCATCGCAGGCCGTCTCTGGATGAAGCTTGGAAGCGAAGCGGAAGTGCTGCCTGTCGGCAAGCAGACCTGGGGCGACACGGCGATCGACGCAGGTCCCCTTACAGGGGAGCTGACGAACGTACTGACGGGTGAGAGACTCGCCGTGGAAGACGGCAAGATCCGGCTTGCTGCGGCGTTCAGCCGCTTCCCGGGTGCGCTCCTGGTTCCCTCACGCCGGCCGGGCGGCTAGCGAGAGCCTTCTGTCGCGGATGCACGTAGCCGTGGCGCATCGCGTGCGCTACGCAATCGATGCGCTCCTTGAAGTAGTCGGCGCTGTGCCGGAGCAGCTGCCCCATGTCATCGACTTCTTTCCAGTACCACTTGCGCTGTTGCTCGTCTTTCCGAAACTGCCACATTTGCCTGCCCCTGCTGTTCTCTACTCGCCCGTTCGTAAAAAGCCGGCGGAGCTCTGCGGCGCCCCTTCTCGACGCGGCCTGCAGTAGCGAGCCCTTATTGCAAACGCTATGCCGTCCACGGAGAGGCGCACTGTATGATCGGCCGCGGAGTCATGCGCGGACAAAATTCCCGTTCGCTTCTTCGACAGGTGCTCGATGGCTGCCACATGCAGCACGCTGTCCTGCTCGCAGTGTTTTGCTGCAGTGCGATGGATCCTAGAACAGCCGAAACTGCCGTCCATCGTCTGGTACCGCGAAGAGACTCGTGTCGAACGATCTCTCGCGCTCCGCGTTGAATCCGATGCGCTTACACACGATATCGAAGCGTTTCTCGAGGAGATCCGCCAGCAGGCCCGTGCCGCTCATCCGGCTGCCGAAGCAAGGGTCGTTGTCCCGGCCGCCACGCATGTCGTGCACGCGGCTCATGACGTGCCTCGCTTTCAACGGGTAGTTCCGTTCCAGCCAGTCTTTGAAAATGTCTTTCACTTCCCACGGAAGCCGCAGCAGCACGTACCCCGCCCGCGTTGCGCCGTGCTCCCACGCGGCTTCGAGCACCGGCTCGATCTGATCGTCGGTGAGAAACGGAATCACGGGCGCCATCAGCACGCGCACTGGAACCCCGGCTTCCGAAAGATTCTTCATTACGTGCAGGCGGCGCCTCGGCGCGACGCAGCGCGGCTCGAGCCTGCGTGCGATTTCGTGGTCGAGGTTGTTGCACGAGATCGTTACTGCAGCGAGGTTCTTTTTCGCCATGGGCGCGAGTATGTCGATGTCGCGCTCGATCGTAGCGTTCTTGGTGATGAGCGCGACCGGCTGGTTGAATTCGGCGCAGACTTCGAGGACCGAGCGCGTGATCTTCAACTCGCGTTCGATGGGCTGATAAGCGTCGGTGTTGACGCCGATTACGAGCTCTTCGCATTTGTAGCCGGGGCGCGATAGCTCTTTACGCAGAAGCTCGGCTGCGTTCAGCTTCGCGAAGATGCGCGTTTCGAAATCGATGCCGGGCGAGAGATTGCGGTAGGCGTGGGAGGGGCGCGCGAAACAATAACTGCACCCATGCTCGCATCCCTGATACGGATTGAGCGACTGGGAGAATCCGACGTCTGGTGACTCGTTGTGAGAAATGATGCTTTTCGCGCACTCGATCGTGACCTGCGTTTTCAGCGGCGGCAGCTCCTCGCGTTCCTGAGCCGACCAACCGTCGTCGTACGCTTCACGGTCGATCTTCTCGAAGCGGCCTTCCGGATTGATACCGGCGCCGCGGCCCTTGCGTGGATCGGCGTGCTTGCCGGAGACGGTCTTCAGGGGCATACCACTGCGACGGGGAGGCGAGGACCGTGCACTGCGAGATCCGTAAAAAAGGCTTCCAGCTCGCGCGCACCGCGTTCCCGCGGATGCCGGAATGGGCAGCATCGCACAAAGCGCCTGACGCAATCGACGTACGCCTCCTCCGTGCGTAAGCTGTAATGCTTGCGGCAGATGACCTCGCGAACCCGTTCGAGCAGACGAGGTGCAGCCGATTGGTATTCGGGGCGCGCTTGTCGGACACAAGGGGGAACAGACAGCATTGCGTACCCTTTTGAACCTGCGGGAAGTCGGCGATGGATACTGGCTATATATACAGTTGTGGCGTCGTTTTGTAAAGCGGCGTTCAGATCGTGCGCGAGCTAGCGTTCCACGTGATGATTCGACGCGGTCTGACTGACTCAGATGCTGGACCTCCAAACCCTGCTCAAGCGCGATCTCATCGATACGCTGCGCATCTGGCAGTTTCTTGTGGTTATTGGCACTGGCAAGCGCCTGTTCGGAGAAGGCACGATCCCGCGCGCCTTCCGGCTTGCCGACACACAACAGACCGCTACCGGTGCTGTCCTGCATGTGTATGAGCGTGCTGGCGGCCTCAAGTACGGCGAAGTAGAAGTCGGCCAGGAGACCGTGATCTTCGATTCGGACACGGCACACAAGTGACGCATCACCAACTCCACCCCTACACGCGGCAACGTCTTTCCTAACATTACCGATAGGAGTCGTGACATGCAGGATGTTGCCCACCGGAGCCAGCGCTTATCCACTTGACTTGTCAGCCTGGCGTATGGCTGGCTTCGATCTTGCTCGAGTGCATCCGAGCTGCGCCGCTCAACAAGGTGTCGGGCATCGCCGCTTACGTCGGTAATCCTTCGTATGCGAACTGGGGACAGCATTTGGCCGCGAAATGCTTTACTCTCTTCATTTCATCCTAAATCCCAGCAGAAAGACATGTCGAATGGCAAAACCCAACTATGCATTTGCGAAGCGTCAGAGAGATCTCGCCAAAAAGCAGAAGAAGGAAGAGAAGCGCCAGCGGAAAACTGGCACAAACGAAACTCAACCTCAGGACGCTCAGCAGCCGCCGCTTGACAATGCCAAGCCGATGCCGGGCGATTAGTAGGCGCTCAGCAATCGCAGGCAGGCCGCTGCACTTTGCCCAAAGATCCTCCTGATCAGAGCCGAGACACGGCCGCGGACACAGGCGATGGAAAACGTGGATGCTGTAACGGAAGCGTGCGCGCGGGCGCAGCGTATGCTCGAAGATAATGCGCCGCGTGATGCGATTTTGAACTGCCTCGTGGCCGCAGCGCAAATGGTGTCGGGTCCGCGTACGGCGGTATCGGTTCTCGTGCTCGACAACGACGGCTTGCTCCGCAACGGCGCTTCGCCGAACCTGCCGCCGGACTACTTGGACGCTATCGACGGCTTAAAACCCAACGCCGCGGTCGGGACGTGCGCCGCCGCCGCGGCGACGGGCGTGGTCGTCGTCACTCCGAGTTTTCTTGCCGACGGAAAGTGGACCGAACTGCGTCACCTGCCGCTTGCGATCGGCTTCGTCGGCGCATGGAGCATGCCGATCATATCCACCAGCGACGGCAGAGTGCTCGGCACCTTCGGCACCTACTTCAAGGACGAGCGGCAGCCTACGGGGCCGGAAATGGCGGCGGTCCGTGCGCTCGCCGCAGTGGCTGCCCGCGTGCTCGATGTAGGCCATACCGAATAAGTCGGGCTGCACTTAGAGTCCGCCGACCGGTATATTGATCGATCGTGGCGGGCGTGGGGCTCACCATCTTTCGGTGCATTGGGCGGAGGGGCCAGATCATGCCGGATGCAATTCCTGAGGTAAGCGTCGAGTTTCTGCAAGCCTTTGCCGACGCGTGGAACCGTCACGACGTCGATGCGCTCATGACGTTCATGACGGAAGACTGCGTGTTCGAAGCGTCTGCAGGCCCGGACGTCTGCGGCACGCGGTATGCGGGACGTGAGGACGTGCGAGCAGGCTATGCGGAGGTGTTTGCGACTTTTCGGGACGCGCAGTGGAAAAACGCCCGCCATTTTGTTCGCGACGAGAGAGGCGTCTCGGAGTGGACCTTCACGGGGACACGGCCGGACGGCACTCGTGTCGAAGTTCAGGGATGCGATCTCTTCACGTTTCGCGACGGCAGGATCGCGGTGAAAAACTCTTATCGCAAGAACCGCCCGCCTGCAAGCGCCACGAAGCGTTGAGTTGCACCGCGTTCTTTCGTCGGCAGCATCAGAGGCACATGAATGAACCAGCAAGAGATCAATCAGGCAGAGTGGCTGGATCCGCTGATCTGGCCTGGCGGCTGGACGACTGACGGACAACTCGAGGCGGCATAGGTAAAGTAGCCGCAATGTCCCCTGGCCTCAATATCAGACCCGCCGACATCGTGCTTACGCGCAGTCGCGGTCTTTCGGCTTCACTGAACCGCGCCGGACAGTTCATCCTCACCGGCAGATTTCCGGGATTTACCCACGCCGCAATCTGTCTCGTTCCTGACGTCATCATAGACGCGCGGCCCTTCGAGGACGTTCGACTCCGAAGCATGTTCGAAGAAGTACGCTCAGGTCGCCTCGACACGGCTCGAATGGGAAAACGGGATATCTTCGTTCTGCGGAATGACCGTCTCTCGTCATCGAGGGAGGTCATGGACGATACGGCGATCAGCCTGGTTCGCCCGCTCTATCGCCAGCTCCGCAAGACGTACAACTGGTTTTTCCAGCTGCCGCAGTCTTCCGATTCCGATCCGCAGTCCGAAGAAGCGAGGGCCGTCTTCTGCACCGAGCTTTGTGTCCTGCTCCTGCACTCCCTGAACGTGACGCCGGCGAATTGGCTGCCCGCGAGTGGAGTTCTGCCAGTGGACTTCGAGGCTCTGCTGAATCACGGCTGGTCCGATGTCACCGAATCCTGGATCAATGAAATCGGGTCGTTGTCGCGAGCGCTGGCGAGTCCGGGCTCCGAGCACGCGCGACTCGTGATGCCACGCGAGCAAACGGCGGAACTATGGATCAAGGAGACTGAAGGCTGGGCAGCCGTCAGCGAGCAGGTCAAATCCCTTGATCATGTCGCCCAGCAGCTGGACGACTTGCTATCGAGGGTGAAGCACCGCTTTCCCGAATGACTTGGCTCATGAAACTCTATATCACGCCGGGTGCCGGAACGACATGATCCTCGAAGCCGCATTTCTGCAAGTCCGGCCGGACAAGTCCCGCGCCTTCGAGGCTGCATTTCGCGAAGCGCAGCTCATCATTTCCTCGATGCCCGGGTACCGGTCACACGAGCTGCAGCGCTGTCTGGAGCGGGAGGGGCAATACCTCCTCCTGGTTCGATGGGACAGCGTGGCCGCACACGAAGAGGGTTTCCGGAAATCAGCGCAGTACGAGAAGTGGCGACAGTTGCTGCATCATTTCTACGACCCATTCCCCACCGTCTTGCATTACGAAAAAGTCGCAGAGGCCTGATCAGCTTTCAGGGCGTATAGCGGCCCGCGAAAGCGCACCTTGGCGAGTATGCGAATCTGGACGCTTCACCCCAAATACCTCGATAGCCGCGATCAGCTCGATTTTGAATGGCGGCATCTCATGAAAAAGCTGCGAACGCGGGATCCCGCACGCGGAGCCGAGCTCGGTTACCTGAATGCGCCAAAACCTCACCCCCTGTTCCGCATCGTTGAGGGGCCCGTCGCGGACTGGGAGAAGGGAGCCTGGACGGATGCGTCACAGCGCAAGACACGCCATACAATGATCCGCACGGCCCGAACGTAACGACGGGCACATCATCAAGGAAAACCTCGTAATGGCCAGAGTGCCGCTGATCGGCGAGGAGCGCGGGGATCTTGCCGCGTTCATTTCACGGGTGAAGAGCGAGCGTGGCAGGCTCATCAATCTTTATCGTGTGCTGCTGAACAGCCCGCCGGTGGCGGAGAGCTGGCTCGATTTCAACTCCACAGTGCGCTTCAAAACGGCCCTCGAGCCGGCGCTCCGTGAAATGATCATCCTGCGCGTCTGCGTTCTGAACGGCGCGGAATACCAGGCGCAAATCCACGGCGCTTCGCACGCATCGAAAGCCGGCGTCACCAGGGCACAGATCGAAGCGCTTGGCGACTGGCGGCCGAGCGCGGTCTTCACCGACGCGCAGCGTGCCGCACTCGCGTGGACGGATGCGATGACGGGAGACATCGAAGTGCCCGATGCGTTGCACGTGGAGCTCAGGCGGTATTTCGACGACCGGCAGGTGGTCGAAATCACCGTGCTCGTCGGTGCGTACAACATGCACACACGCGTGGCTCGTGCTCTCGAGATCGACACCGAGCGCGGCACGGCTTCGACATGAGCGCAGCACCACGGCCCGCGATCGTCGTCGAGGATGACTGGTTCCTGAGAATCATCGGCATCGTTCTCGATCCGGCGACATCCCGGGAGCGCATCGACGCTTTTGCCGATTTTTTCTCGTGCGACCTGCCCGACTTCCGTGGCTGGGTGCAGGACGTGCGGGCGAAAGTATCGTGCCTATACCCTGCCAACGTGCAGCTCGTCGATTCCGAAGCTGCGTACCGCGACGCGCTTCCGCAAGCCGACGCGGTGGTCATCGAGAGCCTCCGGGTCGGCAGCGCAGAGCTGGCGGCAGCGCCGCGGCTTCGAGCCGTGCAGAAATTCGGCGCCATCACGCGAAACATCGACCTTGCAGCATGTGGCGCACGCGGCATCCCGGTGCTGACGTTGCGGCGGCGAGCGAACATCGCGTGCGCCGAGCACGCGATGGCTCTGATGCTCGCCCTCGCGCGCAAGCTCACGCGAGTGGCCGGTCGCGTGAGCATCGATCAGCTCCGCGGGGCGGGTTTCGCACCGAAGCTCTACGATCGCCGGCACACCGCGGGCTCGAACTGGGCGCGCGTCGGCGGACTGGACATCCTGTCAGGTGCGACGCTCGGCATCATCGGCCTGGGCGAGATCGGACGCGAGCTCGCGACCCGCGCTGCGGCATTCGGCATGCGCATCGTCTACCACCAGCGCCAGGCGCTGCCTGCAGAAGAGGTCACGCGCTGGCACGCGGAATACCGGCCGTTCGAAGCGCTTCTCGCCGAGTGCGACTGGGTCAGCATCAACGTGCCGGGGAACCCCTCGACTCGCCACATATTCGATCGGACGGCATTCGCGCACATGAAACCCGGTGCGCGGCTCGTCAATGTCGCGCGCGCCGACGTGGTCGAACGCGAGGCACTGATCGACGCGCTCGCTTCGGGGCGACTCGGCGGCTTTGCACTGGATCCGCTGTACGAGGCGCCGGGCCGCGGCGACGACCCGCTGCTCGCATTCGAAAACGTGATCATCACGCCCCACCTTGCGGCGCAACCGCGGTTCAACGCGCTGAACGACATGCGCGATCTCCTGACGAACCTCGAGGACAATCTGAAGTGATGAAAATCGTGCTTGCAGTCCTGCTCGCGGCGCTGCCAGCGGCCGGTGTCGCGGCAGCCACGGCGGACGCGTGGCCTGCCCGGCCCGTACGGATCGTTACGCCTTTTCCCGCGGGAAGCACGGTCGATGTGGTGCTGCGACTGATCCAGCCGCACGTTTCCGAACGTCTGCGCCAACCGGTCGTCATCGACAATCGAGCGGGCGCGAGCGGGGCGATCGGTGTCGATGTAGTTCAGCGCGCGACGCCCGACGGCTACACGATGCTGCTCGGCACGGCGAGCACGCACTCGCTCGCGAAAGCACTCAACCCGAAGCTCTCGTACGATCCGCAGCGAGACTTCGCGCCGGTGGGCCTCATAGGCAACGTACCTTACGCGATGGCGGTCTATCCAGGCGTTCCGGCAAAGAACCTTCATGAGCTCATCCAGCTCGCGCGCTCCAAACCGGGCGAAATCCGCTACACGTCGGTCGGAAACGCGAGCCTGGCGCATCTTGCCGGAGAGCTCCTCTCGATCCTCGCGAACGTAAAACTCACCCACGTGCCGTACAAGAGCTCGGCCGCATCGGTGATTGATGTCGTTGGGGGCCGCGTCGAGCTGTGGATCGGCAGCACGGCGCCCGCGCTTCCGCATATGCGCGCGGGACGCGTGCGCGCACTGGCGACGACCGGCGCCACGCGCCTGCCCGCGCTTGCGGACGTACCGACAGTGAAGGAGTTCGGCTTTCCCGATTATGAAGTTGCCCTGTGGATGGCGATCTTCGCGCCCGCCGGCACGCCGAAGCCGATCGTCGATCGCGCCAATCGCGAGCTCGTCATGGTGCTGAGAAAACCGGACGTGCAGGAGGGTCTCATCGCCCAAGGCGTCACGCCGCAACCCAGCACACCGGGCGAGCTCGCCACGCACATCAGCGCCGAAATCGCGAAATGGAGTCGCATCATCAAAACTGCGGGCATCAAAACGGAATGAGTAACTGCAGCGCGGCCTGCGCGGCAAGCCTGCGTTACTGCTTCTTGAGCAGTGCCTCGATGCGTACCAGTGCGTCCTCCTCCACTTCGCCTCGCCTCCGTGCAAGATCCAGCGCCACCGCACCGAGCTCTCTGTAGATCGACGCGACGCGGGCATCCCATGCTTCCAGCGCATGCAGGTGCCGGGCGACCACGGCATCGTCACCTCTCGCAACGGGACCCGTCAGCGCGTCCGCAGTGCCAAGCTCGAGAACGTTATCGAGCGTCTCGCGGACGATGGGCTCTATCATAGCGGTCGCCGTTTCGCGGCTCAGCCCGGTTCGCTCGTAACAGCGGAGTCCCGTCTCGAGGAGCGCCGTCAGGTAATTGCAGACGATCACGCTCGCAGCGTGGTAGATCGTCTTGAACTGCGGATCGATCTCGGCGACGCGCCCGCCGATACGTTCGAACGCCGGCACCAGCACGTCCATGGCCCCGCGGTCGCCTTCGCCTGCGCAGTGCGTGCCGACGAACGTGCGCACCGCTTCGCGCGGGTCGGCAAAGGTTTTCAGCGGATGGACGCTCGCAACGTGCGCGCCGAGCGTGCGCGCGAACGCGAGCTCGCTCGAGGCGAGCGAGCCGCTGCAGTGAAACACGATATCGCCTTGCCGCAGCAGTCCGGCCCCAGCAAGCGTTTGCACCGAGGCGAGGATGGCGCGATCCGGCGTTGTGATCATCCACACGTCCGCCGGCCGCATTGCTTCGATCGCCTCGACTGCGATGCCGTCGCCGATGAACGCTACTGCGGCGCGCGCACCGTCGGGTTTCCCGTCGAGGACGTCTTTCACTTCGAACGTGTGCTTCTCGCTCCACAGCGATGCCAGCGTGCGGCCGACACGGCCGGCACCGATCACGTTGAGCGTTTTCACGACAGGTCTCTCGCGAGCTTCGCGCGCTCTACTCGACTCCGCCCGAGACGAACGCAGCCTTACCGGCCGGCGAGGCAAGGAGCTTCAGCACCGCGCGAGCGGCCTCCGTCGCGGGCGCACCGTTCATCACGACCGCCTCGTAGCTCGTGTAGTTCTGAACGTCCGCCGGCAGCGGGCCAATCAGCTTGAGACCTTTCGGCTCGTACATCTTGATCTCCGTGATCGCACCGAAGCCGATCTCGTTCCCTTTGCCTTTGATGACGTGCTCCATCACGGACGCGCCGTCGGGATAGCGCGTACTCTTCGGCTTGAGCTGATCGAGGATGCCCATCTTCCCGAAAAGCTTGTCGAGATAGAGTCCTGTAGAAGCCGTGTTGTAGACGACCGAATCCGCGGCGAGCAGCGCTTGTTTGAGCGCATCGACCGACGACACGTCCGGCGCAGCCGCGCTCGTGCGCACGATGATGCCCGCACCGACGCGCCCGACGGGCGCGCGCGTCTCGGCGAGCACTTTGCCCTCCTTCGCGGCGTTCGTGATCGCCGCCGGGGGCGAGATGAGAATGTCGTAGACTTCGGCGGCGGCGAGGCGCTTCGCGATCTGAGGCGCGGTATTGAACTGGATCTTCAGGTCGTGGCCGGTTTCCTGTTTCGCGAGCTTCGCGAACGCGTGCAACCCGGGCTCGACGGCGCCCGCGCTCAATACCCTGATTTCAGCCGCATACGACATTCCGCAAACCGATGCGAGAGCAAGCGCTGCGATCATACCCTTCATGTTACGGTCCTTTGTCCCGGGGCTTCATGCCAGACCGGCGATTCTAAACGTCTTGCACACGATCACGCACGGGCGAAGAACGCCTGCAAAAAACGCAGGAGACGGTCATCGCACAAGCGACCGGGCGCGTTAGAGTCAGGGGCTATTCGAATGACAATCACACGCCGCCGGTTTCTCCAGTGCAGCGCAGGGCTGCTTGCGTCCGCATACGCGGGTCGGGCGCGCCGGGTGCTCGCGCAGCCTCGCTTTGCAGCGTATCCGTATACGCTCGGAGTCGCCTCCGGCTATCCGCGCGCCGACGGTGTGACGCTGTGGACACGGCTCGCTCCGGAGCCGCTGCTCGGCGGTGGCATGCTGCCCGCATCGGTTCCCGTACGCTGGGAAGTCGCGGCAGACGAAACGTTCGCAAATGTCGTGGCGCAGGGCGCCGCGCTCGCAGAAGCGGAATGGGCGCACACCGTTCATGTCGACGTGAACGGACTCGCACCCGCGCGGCCGTACTGGTATCGCTTTCGCGCAGGCGATGCGTTGAGCCCGGCAGGTCGCACCCGTACGGCGCCGGAGGCCAGCGCAATGCCGGCACCGGTGCGCTTCGCATTCGCGTCGTGCCAGCAGTATGAGCAGGGCTATTACACGGCCTATCGGCACATGGCACGGGAAGAGCTCGACCTCGTAATCCACCTGGGTGATTACATCTACGAATCGTCCTGGGGACGCGCTCACGTCCGCAAGCACGGCGCCCTGGAGCCATACACGCTCGACGAATATCGCAATCGTTACGCGCTGTACAAGAGCGATCCGGATTTGCAGGCGGCGCATGCCGCGTTCCCTTGGCTCGTCACGTGGGACGATCACGAAGTCGACAACGACTATGCGAACGATCGCTCGCAGGACCTCGATCCGCCGGATGTTTTTCTCGCGCGCCGTGCGGCAGCCTATCGCGCGTACTACGAGCACATGCCGCTTCCCGCCTGGGCCCGTCCACGCGGCCACGACATGCAGCTCTATCACACGGCGGCATATGGCCCCCTCGCGCGCTTTTACGTGCTCGATACGCGGCAGTACCGCTCGCACCAGGTGTGTCCCCGGCCCGAGCGCGGCGGCAGCAACGTCGTACCGGAAACCGACTGTGCCGGGCGCCTCGACCCGAAGCTCACGATGCTGGGCCGCACGCAGGAGCGCTGGCTGCACGCAAGTCTTGGACGCTCCTCATCGCACTGGAACGTGATCGCGCAGCAGACGATGATGGCTCAGGTCGACCGGCGGCCGGGACCTGGCGCCGATTACTGGACCGATGGCTGGGACGGTTATCCGCGTGCGCGCGAACGACTGCTCGAAGCGGTCACGGGCCACAGGGTATCGAACCCCGTGGTGCTGGGCGGGGACGTGCATACCGCAGCCGTAGCCGATCTCAAGGTCGATTTCAACGACGCGCATTCGGCTGTCGTCGCGACGGAATTCATATGCCCTTCGATCAGTTCACAAGGGCCAAGCCCGAAACGCGTGGAGCTGCTGTTGCAGGAAAATCCTCACGTCTCGTTCGCGAACGGTACGAGACGCGGCTATACGACGCTCGAGCTCACGCACGCCCGCTGCATCGCGCGCATCCGCACGATCGGGAGCGCGGCCGAGCCGGATTCGCCGATTCGCACGCTCGCAACCTACGCCGTCCAGAACGGCCGGCCCGGAGCGCAAAGCGCCTAAGAGCGCCTAAGTCTCGTCCTGCCACCGGTCCAGCACGCGCCGGTCGCGCTTCGTGGGACGTCCCTGGAGCGTGCTCGCGGGCTCGTTGAAGCGGCGCCGCTTCTCCACTTCCAGTGCGCGCCTGGCGCGGCTCTCTTCGCTTTCTTCGTAGAGCGTTCGCGCAACGGGAGCCGGTCCCCGCTGCGCGGAAAGCCGCAGCACCTGTATGCTCCACTCGTATCCGCGGATATGGATGACGAGCCGATCGCCGGGCTTCAGATCTTTCGCGGGCTTCGTGCGCTCGCCGTTGAGCTTTACTTTGCCGCCTTCGATCGCCTGCTGCGCGGCCGAGCGCGTCTTGAAGAAGCGCGCCGCCCACAGCCATTTGTCGATCCTGACGGCCTCGTCCGTCATACGGCGTTCGATTCGTAGCGACGCACCGGCCGGGCTTCGATCAACGCGAGCCATCCGCGCACGATGCGGTAGATCACCCAGATACCGACGCCCATGCCGACGAGCATCGCAACCGGTATGCCGATGAGCGTCATGATCAGCAGACCCATGACGACGACCCACAGCAATGCATACCAGAACGTGCGGAGCTGCCAGCTGAAATGCGAGTCGAGGTACGTCCCGCGTACGTCGTCGCGTTTAATGTAGTTGATGATGACGGCGATGATCGAAGGCCAGCCCGCGAGAAACGACGTCACGATGAACGCAGGCGTGAGCACACCCATGAGCGCGCTGAACGCATGCATTCCGTAGAGCACGTGGGTCAGGGTGACGAGCCCGTGTCGCGGTGTGGCAGCATTCGTTTCGACGATCGCATCAGCCATTCTGTTCTCCTGGGTCGCTTCGCGGGCGCCATTATCGCAAATGCCGTGCCTGTCTCAACTCAGCGCGCTCGGTGCTCGCGCGCACGCGCGTCTCACGTGGGGTGTGGTCGGGCATGAACGAAAGTCTCCCGCGCGCCCCGCTCGCCTCGTAATCCGCGAGCAACGCGGCGGAAGCCGCAGCCGGAGCGATGCCGAGCTCGCGGGTGAGAAACAGATATACATGCTCGAACAGCCGCTCGAGCGCGATCTCGTGCGTTTTGCTGGTAGTGGCGTAAAGCCAGTCCGAGAACCGCATGAAGCGCGCGTAAGGGAAACCCTCGAGGAGCAGCGTGAGCGCACGGCGAAACCGACCGGAATTGCCGATCATGTCCCAGTAGCGGGCGAAGCGCGCGATGCGCTGCATGTCGCCGAATGCGATTCGATCGGTTTGCAGGACGTTGTACGGGGGGTCGGGGTTGTAGCGCATCGCGAAGCGCTCCGTGTGCCGCGCGATGGGCGTACCGCGAAGGCGCTTCAGAATTCCAACCTGTATCTCGTGCGGCGCGAGTGCATGAAGACGATCGAAGCCGCGTCCGAAACTTTCGAGATCTTCGCCCGGCAACCCTGCGATCAGGTCGACATGAACGAGCGCGTTCGACTCCGCACGCAGCCAGCGCAAGTTCTCTTCCGCTTTCGCATTGTCCTGCTTGCGCGATATGAGCGCCTGCACTTCTTCGTTCCACGTCTGAATTCCGACTTCGAACTGCAGCGCGCCTGCCGGAAAGCGGGCGATCGCGGCTTTGAGCCTGTCAGGCAGATGATCCGGAATCACTTCGAAGTGCACGAAAAGCTTCTCGTCCAGCCGCTCGAGGAAGAACTCGAGAATCCGCGAGCCGACCGCGGCTTTCAGGTTGAACGTGCGATCGACAAAACGGAAATGCCGCGCGCCGCGCGCGTGCAGGCCCTCGAGCTCGCCCATGAACGAATCGAGGTCGAAAGCCCATGCGGTCTTGTCGAGCGAGGACAGGCAGAATTCGCATTTGAACGGACAACCGCGCGAGGCTTCGACGTACACAAAGCGCCGTGCGATGTCTTCTTCGGTGAACTCTCCGTACGGCATGAGGATCGCAGAGAGCGGCGGCTGTCCGCCCGCAATCATTTTGCCGCCGGGTCTGTCACCACCCAGAACACTCCTGCAGAGCCCGGCGAATGCGAGATCGCCCCAGCCGGTAACGACGTAGTCGGCGAGATCGCAGATGCGCTGCGATTCCGATTCGTAGCTCACCTCGGGTCCGCCGACGACGATAACCACTTCCGGTGCGATGGCTTTGAGTAACGCGACGAGGCGGGTCGTCTCCTCGACGTTCCAGATGTAAACCCCGAACCCGATAACCCGCGGAGAGTGCGCGAGAAGCTGCTCGGCCATGTCGATGGCGCGTGCGCCCAGCACGAACTCGACTATCCGGGCCTCGCCGCGGAGCTCGCCGAGATTCGCTGCCAGGTAACGAAGCCCCAGGGACGCGTGCACGTACCGCGCGTTGAGGGTGCTGAGAACGATGCGGGACATGGGCGTATTGTACGAAGTTTGCGGCTTGGCATTTGCTACAGCACGTTTTTAGCCAGGAGGACCGTCATGAAGCTTTTCTACACGCCGGGCGCATGCTCACTGGCAGTGCACATCGCGCTGCGCGAAAGCGGACACGCCTTCGAGCTCGAGAAAGTGGATCTGAAAACGAAGCGCACGGCGAAGGGCCAGGACTACCTGCGAATCAATCCCAAAGGCTACGTTCCCGCGCTGGAGCTCGACGATGGCTCCATTTTGACGGAAGCGAGCGTCTGCACGCAGTACGTGGCGGATCTGGCGCCGCAGTCGGAGCTCGCGCCGATCGCGGGGTCGATGGGGCGCTATCGCCTGATGGAATGGATGGCATTCACCAGCACGGAGATCCACAAGAACTTCAGCCCGCTGTTCGACCCATCCGCTTCGACCGAATTGCAGGAGAGACAAAAGAAGCTGCTTGAGAAACGTTTCGGCTACGTGGCCGAGCACCTTGCGGGACGCTCGGGTCTGATGGGCGAAAAATTGACCGCGGCGGATGCCTACCTCTTCACCGTATTGAGGTGGGCCATCGTCGTGAAGATGGACTTGAGCCGGTGGCCGGCTTTGCAGGACTATCTCAGGACAACCGCGGAGTATCCGTCCGTGCGAGAGGCGCTCAAAGCGGAAGGCCTGGAGCGGTAAAGCCATGGGGCTGCATGCGCCAGTCAGCGCGCCCAGGCTCTTGTGGCACAATCGCTGTTTTTTCCACGCGCTGCCGCGGTCGCGGCACACGTGATTATTCCTGAAGAACCATGAGCGATCAGAGTTACGGCCTGCAGAACGAATTTTTGAACACCCTGCGCAAGGAGCGGATTCTCGTATCCGTCTTCCTGGTGAATGGCATTCGCCTTGCAGGCCATATACAGTCATTCGATCAGTACTCGATACGCTTGCAAGGTGCCACACCGCAGCTCGTGCTGAAGCGCGTGGTGGCGACGGTCGTCCCCGAAAAACCCGGCCGTCCGAAAGACGCGGCGCCGGGTGCGAACCGCACACCGCGGCGAAGACCGCCGAAGAGCCAGCCGTGAGGCGCCTCGGGGAACATCTGCTAACCTTGCCGGCGGCATAATCGAACGCATCGAGGAATACCATGGCCCAACGAGCTGAAACCGAAGCGAAAATGGATCCCGCGTCGCTCTATCGCGAGGAGATCATTACCGATCGCAAGATCGGTACTCTTCGAGTGCTGACGCCTCTCACGATGACTGGCGCAACCGATCCGGCACGCCCGGTCCTGTACATGGGCGAGGCGCAGATCATGACGAGTGCGGGGCCGCTGCCGATCAGCTTCGAGATCGACGCCAAGACACTGGCCGAAGCGGTGGATGCTTTCGGTCCGGCGGCGAAAGACGCGATCGACAAGACCGTCCGCGACCTGCAGGAGCTTCGCAGACAGGCAGCTTCGTCGATCGTAGTGCCGCAGGGCGGCATGGGAGGTCTGGGGCCGGGCGGGCTAGGCGGCGGTGGCCTGGGCGGCGGAGGCAAGATTCAGCTTCCATAACTGTCCCCCTTGATTCGTATAGGCATCGACTTAGGCGGCAGCAAGACCGAAATCATCGCGCTGGACGAGCGCCGGTCCGAGCTGCTGAGACGGCGCGAACCGACACCCTCCGGCAATTACGAAGCCACGGTTGCGCTTCTCGCACGACTCATCCGTGAAACGGAGATCGAAGTCGGCAAGCGCGGAAGCATAGGCATCGGCACACCCGGCTCGCTCTCGCCGGTGAACCGGCGTATCCGCAATTCCAACTCCGTCTGTCTCAACGATCGTCTCCTCAAGGAAGACGTCGAGCGCGCACTCGGCCGCGAGATACGAATCGCGAACGACGCCAACTGCTTCGCGTTGTCCGAAGCGCTCGATGGCGCGGCACATCATGCGTCCGTCGTTTTCGGCGTGATACTCGGCACCGGGGTGGGCGGCGGCATTGTCGTGAACGGGGACGTACTTCAGGGCGCGAACGCGATTGCGGGCGAGTGGGGACACAACGCCTTGCCCTGGCCGCAGCCGGCGGAGCTCCCCGGTGCGCCGTGTTACTGCGGAAAAACGGGGTGCATCGAAACATTTCTGTCGGGGCCAGGGCTCACGCGCGATCACGCCGAGAGCACCGGCGAGGAGCTTGCAGCCGAGGAGATCGCGGCGCGAGCGGTACACGACGCCGCTGCCGCGGAGACCATGGCTCGATACGAGCATCGCCTTGCGCGGTCCCTCGCTTCCATCGTGAACGTGCTCGATCCTGACACGATCGTGCTCGGCGGCGGTCTGTCCAACGTGGATCGCCTCTACACGAATGTTCCCCGGCTTTGGAAAGAGTGGATATTCTCCGACGTGGTACGCACGAAGCTCGTGCGAAACTTTCACGGCGATTCGAGCGGCGTACGAGGCGCGGCCTTGCTTTGGGAATCGTCGTGACGCATTGACTCGTCAGCCGTCTCTGGTCACGGATTGAAAGTATGGCTAAAGTGCTATCGGCAGGTGTGATCCCGCTGCGCCGGACTTGGGAAGGCTGGCGCATTCTCGTGTTGCGTGCGTACAAGAACTGGGATTTTCCGAAAGGGCGTGTCGAGCCGGGGGAGGAGCCTCTCGACGCCGCGAAGCGCGAAGCGACCGAAGAGACGGGGCTCACGCAATTCGAGTTTCCGTTCGGCGACATCTATCGCGAGACGCTGCCTTACGCCGGCGGTAAGGTCGCACGCTACTATCTGGCGGAAACGTCCGAGGAAATCGTCCGGCTGCCGATCTCGCACGCGCTCGGCCGCCCGGAACACCACGAGTACAGGTGGGTGAGCTTCGATGAAGCGGAAGACCTTCTGCCGCCGCGGCTCGCGCTGGTGCTCGACTGGGCCCGCGAAACCCTCCAGGAATAGACTCCGCCGCTTCGGGACAGCGAAGCTGCCCCTCGCCGCGCAAAAGCACCCTTTATGCGCCTCGCGGCGCTACGTCAGATCTTCAACAAATCATGGAGCGCAGCTTGTTACCTTTCGCCACGATCCGCTGGTCGGCGTCGCGCGTGACGTCGGCTTGCGCGTCGTAATGGCCGCGCACCTCGTTCTGCGCGTTGCGCAGAATCTCGTCACCGTTCTCCTGGTGCTCGATCGTTCCGATCACGTTTCCGGCTCGGTCCCGGATGGGCTGGGGCTCATTCAGGTGCATGGCGGCCTCCTTACGTCGCGTGACGCGGACAGGATGCAAATCTTGCGCCCGAGCCAAACGCCTGAGTTAGACTAACCGTCCCTCCACCGCAACACCACCAAAAAGGGGCCGCCATGATCTATGAAATGAGAACCTACGACATCAAACCGCGTTCTCTTCCGGAAGTCGAAAAACGTTTCGGCGAAGCGTACGAAAAGCGCAAGAAATACTCCGAGCTCGCAGCGTTCTGGCATACCGAGATCGGACCGCTCAACCAGATCATCCACGTCTGGGGGTATAAGGAT
>Ga0209382_10002810_pt1 | contig 24829 bp, 28 predicted proteins | sample SoiMetdeltSBSDD5_FD_187599 | JGI IMG/M metagenome (GOLD analysis project Ga0209382, IMG submission 187599) | Bulk soil microbial communities from a Populus tree surrounding site in Tennessee, USA - Soil MetaG P. deltoides SBSDD5 (SPAdes) (version 2) | ecosystem: Environmental > Terrestrial >... | reverse complement strand
GGCTGGCTAACTGCAGCGTACTTCGGTTAGCCGAGTGAGGGGCCGTCGGCACCCCTGCTGAGCAGGGCGGTTGCGGTGGTGGTGGAGATGATGGGACTCGAACCCACGACCCCCTGCTTGCAAAGCAGGCGCTCTTCCAGCTGAGCTACATCCCCAAGGAAATGACTCTGAACTGCGGTAACGCTCTCGGACCACCTCCGGGGAGGTCTAGCACAGCGCTCCAACAGCACATAAGTGCGTGGTGCGCTTGGCAGTATGGCAGCCTCTAGCGTAGACCTCCCGACCTCGTTCCAGCGCCACCTGCGCGCCGAGACAAGTCCGTCCACACCGTCGAGACCTACCTGGAGGCCGTCCAGCAACTCGACGCCTTCCTCCACACCCGCGCTCACCGAGGAGCTGCGGCGGCTGCTGGCCACCTGCGCCGGCCGGGACTTCGAGGCTCGCCGCGACGGCGCCTTGATCCTGGCTGCTCCTCGACACCGTCGGCCGACGCGTGGAGATCGGGGGCATGCGCCTGGGCGATGTGGACTTCGAATACGACGTGGTGCTGGTGGTCGGCAAGGGAGGCCGCGAGCGGGCCCTGCCATTCAGCAACCGGACCGGCGAGGCGATCGACCAGTACCTACGCGCCCGCGCCCGCCACGCCCATGCCGATCTGGAGTGGTTGCGGTTGGCGGGCTGGACGTCTCGGGCGATGCCGCAACGCTACGGCGCCTCGGTCGCGGACGAGCGCGCCCGCGAGGCCCATCGGCGCCCTTCGCCAGCAGACCGGCTGTAGCTGATGAGGGCTCCCCAGTGGGAGCGTGGAAAGGCAGTCTGGTGAGGTCGACGCGCCGCCGGTGGAGGGCGTGCCAGGGGCCGGACCACTCGCTCGAGTCGGCCTATGAGAGGAAGACGCCGTTGCGCTCGGGGCCGAACTGGGCATAGCCGCGGTCGGTGTCGCCCCTGCCCTTGAAGCTGAAGCCGACCTCGGATCCGGAGAACGACCCGGTGGACCGGGCGGTGGCGAAGTGGCCCAGGAACGCCGCCGGGTCGGTGGGTGGGACCGTCGAGCCTTTGCCGCGACGCTCCCGTGGTCCGGTGGCCTCCCACCGGACCTTGAAGCTGACCCTGGCCGGGATCGGGTTCGGCGCGCCGAACTGGAAGCTGTCCAGCACGCAGACATCCTTGGCTTCCAGGGTCGCCCGCCGCCCGTCGTGGCTGACCTTGAAGGCGTCGCCGGGCAGCTCCACCGCCCAGAACAGGCCCGAGGGCAGAATGCCGCCGTTGAAGTCGTGGACCTGGGAGCCCGAACCGGGCTCGAACAGGTCAATTCATATCAGGGCGAACAGCCCGCGTTTCCGCGAGCCATCCTCGGCGACGTAGCGGCCCTCCATCGCCCGCAGGTCGGTTTCCAGGTTGTACCGCCTGCCGTCGCTGCCGGTGGCGGTGCCGACGTGGAAGGCCAGGGCGGTGACGCCCTTGAAGTCGGTGATGACGCTGGGCTCCACGTCCAGCCCCCCGAGGGGGACCCCGGTGAACGGCAGCGTCAGCCCCTCCGGCCCGGGCGCGAAGGTGTGGATGAACGGCCCGCCGGGGATCTGGATCCCGCCGGGGATCGGCTTGGGCGCCGGCAGCACCCGCGGCAGCCCGTGGGCGTGCGCCACCCCCGTCATGGCGGGAAGCAGCGGACTGACGGTCGCCGCGGCCCCGGCGGAGGCCCCGTACTTGAAGAGTTGTCGGCGGCTGATCCTGGGACGCTGCGTGGTCGTCTCGGCATCCATCACGCTCTCCCCCTCCCCTGAGGTCACCCTCGGAGCGCTTGTCCACCTCGGGAGAGGCTGCGCCGCTCACCGCAGCATGTCAAGCATGAGGTGGTAGGCGTGCCGACGTCGTGGACGGTGCCGACGGCAGGCGAGGAGCCGCCCGGCTACCGCAAGATCCCGATCAACGCCTCCACCGGGCGGGACCTCTCATGGCCGACGGGACCTGCTGCTGCCCTGTGAAGGCGGTGAGCGGGAGGGGCTCAGGTGATCGACTGGGCGATCTCCTCGAGCTTGGCCTGGGCCTGCTCAGCCGCGGCGGCCGGGTCGAGGGTGCCATTGAGGGCCGCGGCCAGGGCCTTGGGGATGGGCAGGGTGGCAAGCTGGGCCCCGACCAGCCGGCCCTGGCCTTGGGGGAACCCCCACCGGTTCATCGTCTCGGTGCTGGTGGCGAGCTCGTTGAGCACCTCGGGCGGGTAGACCTCTGACAGTGGCTTCCTGCTCTCCACGCCGGTCTTGAGGTGGTGCCAGGCATCGGTGAACTTGTCGGGCTGGTCGGGGGTCCCGGTCCGGACCGGGACCTTGCCTTCGGGGGCCAGGGCCAGCCAGTCGAGGTAGCCGTCGTTCATCATGAACTCGACCAGCTTGGCGGCGTCCTTTTTGGCATTCTTGGTGATGGCAAACGAGGTGAGCTCGCCGAACTGGGAGGGCTGGGCACCGTACGGGCCGGTGATGGCGGTCAGGATGCCGCTGTGGTCGGCCAGGAACGACGGGTCGTTGTGGCATTGGGGGCAGGTCGGGTGGGCGTCGTTGCTGAGGCCGGCCAGCTCGTCGAGGAGGAACGACGACCAGATGACCATGGCCGCCCTGCCCGCCAGGTAAGCGGCCCGGGTGCTGGTGGCGTCCTGGTCGCCCCGGACTGACGCCTCGCGGATCAGGTCGACGTAGAACCGGAAGGTGTCGACGCAGGGCTTCCTGGTCAGGGTGATGGTGCCGGCGTGGTCGACCAACTGGCAGTTGTTGGCTACGGCGAGGTACTCGAAGGTCTGCTGGGTGAAGGTGTCGCCCGGCTTGGTGGCGGCCACGATCCCGGCCATTCCGTCGCGGGCGAGCTTGGTGGCCGCCACCCGGATCGTCTCGAAGGTGGTGGGCGCGGCCAGGCCGGCCTTGTCGAACAGGTCCTTGCGGTAGACCAGCAGCTGGGTCCAGCTGTCGCTGGGGATGGCCACCGGCTTGCCGTGCGCCTCCACCAGGCGGAGGCCCCGCTGCGAAAAGGTCTGGCGCCCAAGGGTGTTGATGACGGTGGCGGCCGCGTCGGGGTCCGTGATGCCGTCGGCCGCAAGCGAGTGCACCATCCCGAGCGACGCGGCGGCGAGGACGTCGGGCTGTGACCCGGCGGCGCTGGCGCCGGTGATCTGGGCCTGCAGCTGGTCTTCACCGACCGGGACCAGCTTGACCTTGATGTTGGTCTGCTGCTCGAACCGGTTGATGATCGCCTGGGTGGCCTTGACCCGGTCGGGGCTGTCCTCAGCGGTCCAGAACGTGAGGGTGGGGCCGCCGGCCCGCTCGGCGCTTCCGCCGCAGCCGACGATCGTCGCCAGGATCACAGCAAGCAGGGCAACGACGAAGCTTCGTGCCCGCATTGCCGCTCCTTCGTGCCTCGCACCGGCTCGGCGCATCACCGGTCACCCGGCGAGGGAAGCTCATCGTAGCCCGAAACGTTCCTGCCCAACGGCCACGGCGTGGCATCAACCCCAGGTCAGCCCCGACCTAGGCGGTATTCGGCCCGCGCCGGGTGATCGCGACCACAGCGGCAGGCGCCGAAGGCCTCCCGGGATTGACCAGCAAGCTTGCTATGCTCGGGTTCATCGTGGGATGGAAGCAGCGGGATCTGGTCATGGAGCGGGAGCGACGCGGCACCCTACGGATGGCCGGTTCGGGCACTGCCGCCACGGTTGGAGGGAGATGGGTCGACGTGGACGGGTGGGACGGCGGCCAGGTGGCCGAGGCGGTGTGGAAGGCGCTGGGGGCGCGCGACTGGGAAGCCGCCAAAGGACTCCTGCACGGCGACTACGTGCAGGAGTGGCCGCAGTCGGGAGAGCGGATCGTTGGCCGCGACAACGCCATCGCTATCAACCAGCAATTCCCGGGTGGCCTGCCCTCGATGCGGTTCCGTCGCACCTTGGCCGGAGGGGATCTGGTGGTGCTCGAGGTCGAGCTCACCTATGGCGACGGCAGTCGCTATCTGGGGGTGAGCGTCATCGAACTGCGCGACGGCAAGGTCGTGCGGGAGACCGACTATTTCGCCCAGCCGTTCCAGGCACCCCAATGGCGGGCCCAGTGGGTCGAGCGAATGTGACCTCCCAGTGAGCGGACCGACGGGGACCGTCCAGGCACCCGCCCTGACGCCGGCGCAGAAGCGCTGGACCCTGGTCGCGGTCATCCTCGGGTCCGGAATCGTCTTTCTCGACACCTCGGTGGTGAACCTGGCCCTGCCCAGGATCGGCGAGGAGTTGTCCTCGGGACTGTTCGGGACCCTGGAGGCCCAGTCGTACGTCGCCAATGGCTACTTCGTCACCCTGAGCGCGCTGCTGATCCTCGGCGGTGCCCTCAGCGACTACTACGGCCGCCGACACATCTTCGCGATCGGCCTGGCCGGGTTCGCCGGCACCTCGCTGCTGTGCGGGATCGCGCCGACCGTGGAGTTCCTGATCATCTGCCGGACCCTGCAAGGCGCCGCCGGTGCCCTCCTGGTCCCTGGGTCACTGGCCATCCTGACCGCCAGCTTCCAGGGCGAGGAGCAGGGACGGGCGTTCGGCCTGTGGGCCGGCGCTTCGGGCGCGACGACGATCCTGGGCCCGTTCGTCGGGGGCCTGCTGGTCAACACCATCTCCTGGCGGGTGGCGTTCCTCATCAACCTGCCCTTCCTGCTGGTCGCCTACGTCGCCACGGTCCGGTTCGTTCCGGAGTCGCGCGACGAGGAGGCCACCGGCCACTTCGACTGGTTCGGGTCACTGGTGGTCGTCATTGCCGTCGCCGGGCTCGCCTTTGGGACCATCCGAGGTCAGCAGCAGGGCTGGACCGAACCGGCCGTCGTCGTCAGCCTGGCCGCCGGTGCGGTCGCCGCGGTCGCCTTCCCGTTCATGATGACCCGGCGCCGCGACCCGCTGGTACCGCCGAAGCTGTTCCGATCCAGGAACTTCACGGTGACCAACCTCTCGACCTTCCTGGTCTACGGCGCGCTGTATGTGGCCCTCACCTTCCTCGGCATCTTCCTCATCGGCACGTTGGGCTACAACGAGCAGGCCGCCGGGATCGCGCTGATCCCGAGCTTTCTGTTCCTGGTGGTGTTCTCCTCCCGATTCGGGAGGCTGGCGGCGCGCTTCGGTCCACGGTTGTTCATGAGCCTCGGCCCGGCGATCATGGCCCTCGGCCTGGGGTGGCTGGCCCGTATCCCGGCCGACAGCCGGGCCTGGGTGCTGGGTGGCGGCCAGGCGGCCACCATCGCCCCGCCGGCCGACTACTTCACCGACCTGCTCCCCGGGCTCATGGTCTATGGGATCGGGCTGTCCATCTTGGTGGCCCCGCTGACCACCGCCCTGATGACCTCGGTCCCGACGCACAACTCCGGGGTGGCCTCGGCGATCAACAACGCCATCTCACGGGTCGGCTCCCCACTGGTCAATGCCCTGATCTTTGTGGCCGTGGCGGCAAGCTTCTACGCCTCCATCGGCCAGCAGGTGCCCAGCGTGGACACCAGCTCCCACCAGTTCCGCACCGCCGTGGCTCCGCTCAACCAGCCACCCGAAGACGTCTCCCCCCAGCTCCGCGCGGCCACCACCCAGGCCTCGACCGAGGCCTTCCACCTCGCCATGCTGGTGGCGGCCGGCCTCATGCTGGCCGGCGCCGCGGTCAACGCCCTGGGGATCCGCAATCCCGCACCGGCCGGTCGACACCTCGGACCAGCCGCCGAGCAACCACCTCCCGAGTCCGGAGCGGGCACCCCCAGCGGCCCGGTACAGGCCTCAGCCGAGGCCTTCCACAAGCCACAGCCACAGGCGGCCCAGACCGGCCCCGCCCGATCCAGCTAACAAGCCTCGGAGTCAGCACCTGGCATCACACTTGACGCTTCGCCGCCCGCTCCACCTGTCCATCAGCGATCTCGATTGGCGCACGGCCAGGCTGTGGCCGCAGCCGCTCGACCTCAGCGCCGAGCCGGTCGCCCTCGGCGCGCACCGCCTGGTATCGGGCTTCACCTCTGGACCCGCTCGCGCAGTGCGGCCACCTCGGCATCATCGTTGAGCGCGCTGTCACTGCAGGAGTTCGTCGGCGAGTTCGCGCAGGGCGCGGCGCGCCTCGGCCAGGGCGAGGCGGCCGGCGTCGGTGATGGTGTAGCGGCGGACGCGCCGGCCGGCTTCCAGGTCGTCGCGGCCGGCCAGCAGCCCGGCGGCCTCCAGCCGGTGCAATGTGGGATACAGGGTCCCGGGGCTGATCCGGTAGCCGTGGCGGGCCAGCTCGGCCGCCATCCAGGCACCGTGGATGGGGTGCTCGGCGGCGTGGTGGAGCACGTGCAGCTGCACGGCCCCATGCAGGAACGAGCGCATGCGGCTATCCTATCGGATATCGATATCGGACTCCGTAATCAGCCATGGGAGGCGTGCATGTCCGCCACCACCAGCACGGTCGGCGTCCGCTACATGATCGACGACGTCCCGGCCGCCGTCGCCTTCTACACCACCCACCTGGGCTTCACCGTCGAGCAGGACGCCAGCCCGGCGTTCGCCGCCGTGGCCCGCGACGGCGTGCGGCTGCTGCTCAGCGGGCCGACCAGCTCGGGCCGCCGACCCATGCCCGATGGCACTCTGCCGGTCCCTGGCGGCTGGAACCGCCTGCATCTGCAGGTGGACGACCTGGCCGGCGAAGTCGAGCGGCTGCGCGCCGCCGGCTGCAGCTTCCGCAACGACATCATCAGCGGGCCGGGCGGCTCGCAGATCCTGCTGAAGGATCCCTCCGGCAACGTGGTCGAGCTGTTCCAGCCGGCCCGGTGAGGCCCCCGCCGCTGTCCTGGGGCAGCGGGCCGACGCGATCCGCTACGAGCCCGTCGGGCCCGTGCCGCTCAACGGGCTCACCACCCCGATCACCCTCGACACCGTCCGCGCCGACTGATGCTCGCCTTTAGGGTTCTGCGACGGTGAGGATGCCGCGGTCGGCGAAGGCCTTGGTGACGGCCGCCGCCGCGGCGCTGCCATAGAGCTGCCGGGCGGCCGCGACGGTCCGGTTGGCCAACTCGGTCATGGTCGTGCCGGGGAAGTCGAAGGAGCCCTGGAGGATGATCGTGTCGGCCCGGACGTTGCCGAGGGCCTGGCGAATGTCCCACAGCGCCCGCGACCAGATCTGGCCGTCGTGGTGCACCTCTCCGTTGAGGTCGGTGGGGTAGTGCAGGTTCTGGTCGACCCGGCGCAGGCAGTGCGGAACCGTGCTGGTGTACGACACCGAGTCCCAGTCGGCGACGCACGCCAGCGGCTCCAGCGCCGGGACGCCGAGCGCCCTGGTGACCACGTCGCCGACGGTCACCGCCCAGTAGTCGCCGAAGCCCTCGCTGATCGCCCCTGCCTGCTCGGAGGCGAAGCTGAAGTTCTGCGCGAAATGGATGGCGTGCCCGTACTCGTGCAGGATCACCTCGGCATCCTCGGCGTCGTCGACGCCACCCTTGCCGAAGCGCAGCTCGTTCTTGGGGTGGTCGGTGGCGAAGGAGTTGTCCTGGCCCCACTGGTTGATCCGCAGCGCCTGGGGCCGGTTGTTGATCGCCCGCCGGGTCTCGCCGAAGCCGAGGGTGTGGATGTAGCGTTGCGCCTGGGTGACCCAGTAGTAGGCCATGACCTGCTCGAACTCGTCCTGGTGGCGGGTGTAGCGAAAGGTGTTGGTGGGCGAGTAGGCGGGGTCGCCGGTCTCGCTGACCACGGTGGCGTAGTCGCCGCGCAAGAACCCGCTGCCGTCGAGATTGGTGAGGGTGACGTCGCGGTAGGCCGCCCTCGGAACGGCCGCGTCGGCGTCCTTCTGGTCGACCAGCGTCTCATCGCCCAGCGACTGCACGGGGTTCGGGACGAACACCGACCCGACCCCGGTGCTGGTGCCCGGGCCGGGCTTGGCCGCCGCGGCACTGGTCGCCGATGCGATCAGGAACCCCGCCACCACCACCACCAGGAGCAGCTTCCGCACGACCCGACCTCCTCGTTGAGCACCGAGACCGGGTCACCATAAGCCCGAGGTGCCAGAAGCGTCCAGGCTTGACCGCCTACCGCCCCATCAGGTCGCCGACGATGTGCGTCGGCATGCCGGCATTTGCCATGCCCTCGGCCGCCTGATGCCAACCTGGCACCGAGATGGGTTGACATGGCATCACTCTTGTGCCAAAGTGGCGCCCATGAACCTGGACCTGTACATCGAGAGCCTCAACCGCCAGCTCGCGGTCGCCGCCGAGGCCGGCGGAGAGGAGGCCCGAGCCCTCGTCGAGCGCCTCGTCGCGCCGCTGGAGGCGGCCATCCGCCTCACCCTGCAGGACGCGCTGGCGGCGGCGGCCGAGGAGATCACCACCGAACTGGCGCCGGGATCGGTCGAGTTGCGCCTGCGCGGACGCGACCCCGAGTTCGTGGTCACACCAGCACCGGCCGACCCGTCCGCCGACGACCGAGCCGAGGTTGCCGATGACCGGCCCCCCGGCTTGCCCGGGGGCGACGAGGGGGCGATGTCGCGGGTCAACCTCCGGATGCCCGATCACCTCAAGGCCCGGATCGAGCAGGCGGCCGGGAGCGAGGGGCTGTCGGTCAACGCCTGGCTCGTGCGAGCGGCCGCCGCCGCGCTGGAACGAACCGGGGGCCTGTCCCGTCGACCCGAACGACGGGCCCCGCAAGGCGCCCAGCACTACACGGGCTGGGTGCGCTGACCAATGCACGGAGGAACTGCAATGCCGACCTTCGATACTCCCGAGCCGATCTCCGTCACCGTCGAGCTCGGCGTCGGTGACCTGCGGATCGTGGCCAGCGACCGCACCGACACCCTGGTCGAGGTGCGGCCGAGCGACCCCGCCAAGAAGGCCGACGTGACCGCCGCCGAGCAGACCCGCGTCGAGTACGCCAGCGGCCGGCTGCTCATCAAGGCACCCAAGAGCTGGAGGCGCTACGCCCCCCACGGGGGCGGCGAGTCGATCGACGTGCAGATCGAGCTGCCGGCCGGGTCCCACCTGCGCGGTGAGACAGGGGTGGCGGCACTGCGCTGCCAGGGCCGCCTCGGCGAATGCCGCTACAAGACCGGCGCCGGCGACATCCAGCTCGACCAGGCGGGTGCGGTGCAACTCCGGACCGGCATCGGCGACATCACCCTGGAGCAGGCCGACGGCGACGCCGAGCTGTCCACCGGTTCCGGCTCCGTGCGGATCGGCCGCATCGACGGCGCGGCGGTGGTCAAGAACTCCAACGGCGACACCTGGATCGGCGAGGTCACCGGGAACCTGCGGGTGAACGCGGCCAACGGCAGGATCTCGGTCGACCGGGCGTGCGAGACGGTCGCCGCGAAGTCCGCCAACGGCGACGTCCGCCTGGGCGAGGTTGCGCATGGCACCGTGCTCGCCGAGACCGCCTTGGGCAAGGTCGAGATCGGGATCCGCGACGGTGTCGCCGCCTGGCTGGACCTCAACACACGCTACGGGAACGTCCACAACGACCTGGACCCCGGCGAGCGCCCCGGACCGGGCGAGGACGCGGTCGAGGTCCGCGCCCGCACCTCCTTCGGGGACATCACCATCAACCGCTCCGTCGCCGCCGACTCCGGAAAGGACCAGACATGACCAGTCCGATCCCTCGGCCCGCGATCGCGGTCGCCGGACTGCGCAAGGCCTTCGGCGACAAGGTCGTCCTCGACGGCATCGATCTCCAGGTCGCCAAGGGGACGATCTTCGCGCTGCTGGGCCCCAACGGGGCCGGCAAGACCACCATCGTGCAGATCCTGTCCACCCTGATCGGCGCCGACGCAGGCGAGATGGCCGTCGGCGGCCACGACCTGGCCCGGGACCCGGACGCGGTGCGCCAGGTCATCGGTGTCACCGGCCAGTTCTCGGCGCTGGACAACCTGCTCACCGGCGAGGAGAACCTGCTGCTGATGGCCGACCTGCGCCACCTGGAACGCGCCCAGGGCCGGCGGCGGTCCGCCGAGCTGCTGGAGCGGTTCGACCTGGCCGAAGCGGCCAGGAAGCCGGCCGGCACCTATTCCGGCGGCATGCGCCGCCGGCTCGACCTGGCCATGACCTTGGTCGGCGACCCGCACATCATCTTCCTGGACGAGCCGACGGCCGGCCTGGACCCGCGCAGCCGCCGCACCATGTGGCAGCTGATCCGCGAGCTCGTGGCCGGCGGGGTGACGATCTTCCTGACCACCCAGTACCTGGAGGAGGCCGACCAGCTGGCCGACCAGGTCGCCGTCCTTGACCACGGGCGGCTGATCGCCGAGGGCACCCCCGACGCCCTCAAGCGCCGCGTCCCCGGCGGGCACGTCCGTCTCCAGTTCGCCGACCCGCAGGTACTGGAGTCTGCGGCCCGCGCCCTGGGGACGTCGGCCCGCGACGAGGACGCGCTCGCCCTGGAGATCCCGAGCGACGGCGACGTCAGGTCGCTGCGCAGCCTGCTCGACCGGCTGGAGGACGCCTCGGTCGAGGTCGGCGGGCTGTCGATCCACACCCCCGACCTCGACGACGTCTTCCTCGCCCTCACCGGCCAGCCCGACAAGGAAAGGGCGACCCTGCCATGAGCACCCTCGCCTACGCGGTGCACGATTCGAGAACGATGCTGCGCCGCAACCTCCGGCACATGTGGCGCTACCCGTCCCTGACCCTGATGGTCGCCGGCCTTCCGGTCATCTTCCTGCTGCTGTTCGTCTACGTCTTCGGCGGCACCCTGGGCGCCGGGCTCGGCGGCGTGGCCGGCGGCCGGGCCGAGTACCTCGCCTACGTCCTGCCCGGGATCCTCCTCATGGCCGTGGCCGGCGTGGCCCAGGGGACGGCGATCTCGGTGGCCATGGACATGACCGAGGGCATCATCGCCCGCTTCCGCACCATGGCCATCTACCGTCCCTCCATCCTGACCGGCCACGTCGTCGGCGCCATGACCCAGACCGCATGCAGCCTGGCCATCGTCCTCGGGGTCGCCCTGCTCATCGGCTTCCGGCCCACCGCCACCCCGGTCGAGTGGACCGCGACGGTCGGGCTCCTGGTGCTGATCACCTTCGCGCTCACCTGGCTGACGGTCGCCTGCGGCCTGGTCAGCAAGAGCGTCGAGGCGGCCAGCAACCTGCCCATGCCCCTGCTGCTCCTGCCCTTCCTGGGCAGCGGGTTCGTCCCCACCGAGTCGATGCCGACGGGGCTGCGCTGGTTCGCCGAGTACCAACCGTTCACGCCCATGATCGAGACGCTGCGGGGGCTGCTGCTGGGCGCCGCCATCGGCAACAGCGCCATCCTCGCGATCGCCTGGTGTGTCGGCATCACCGTGGCCAGCTACCTCTGGGCCCGCGCCGCCTTCAACCGTGATCCCGGGCCCGTGCCAGCCTGACCTCAGTTCCCGGTGATCCCGACTCCACCGATAGGACAGACCCGATGGACCAGCAACCGGGACCCGTCACAGCGGCTAGGAGGGGGAGGCGACCTTCCAGAGGTAGCCGTCGGGGTCGCTGAAGTACCCGAAGTAGCCGCCCCACTGGGAGCCTGCTGCTTCCTTGACCACGCTGCCGCCGCCGGCGGCGGCGTTGGCCATGACCTCGTCAACGGCCTCGCTCGACGGGACGATGTAGTGGAACGAGACGCCCCGGAACCCGGATCCCTCGGGGGAGACGCCGGCGTCCTGGGCGGCGGCCTCGCGTTCGTAGAGGGCGAGGGAGGACGAACCGTCGCCCAGGTTGAACGAGATGAACTGGGGATGGTCCTGGTCGACGGGGCAGCCGAGGCCTTCGGCGTAGAACTTCCTGGAGCGGGCCAGATCCTCGACCCCGAGCATGACGGCGGTCACCTGCAGTGGCACGGCGGCTTCCTTTCCTGGTCGGTTGCACGCATCCACTCGGTATGACCGGACGGAGCGGCAACGTGTGACGGCCTACCTTGCGACGACTCGATCAAGCAGGGTGCTGGCCTCGGCGGCGGAGGGGCGGGCGCCGAGGTCCTTCAGGCGCTGGTGGGCGGCCTGGAGGAGGTCGCCGGCGTCGGGGTGGCCCAGGGCGGCCAGGCAGCGGCCCTGGCCGAGGAGGGCGAGGGCGTGCTCCAGGACCTGGCCGTAGGCGCGCCAGCCTTCGGCGGCCTCGGCGTACAGCCCGGCGGCGGCCGACGGGTCGCCGGTGGACTCGGCCAGGACGGCGCGGGCGGTGGCGGCGGCGAGGCGGTACCTGGTGGCGGTCGGCTCGGTGGCGTCGATCAGGTCCTGGGCCAGGGCGGGGGCTGGGCCGGCGGCGACCCGGACCATGTCGGCCAGGTACTGGCCCAGGAAGCGGCGGCCGCCGGCCCGGTCGGCGGTGAGCTGGGCGGCCTCGGCGACCAGGGCCAGGGCGGCGGCCTTGTCGCCGGTGGCGTGCTCGACCAGGGCGGCGTTGACCAGGGCGGGGACCAGCTGCTGGAGGTCGTCGATCTCCCTGGCCCGGGGCAGGACCCGGGTGGCCAGGTCGCGGGCGGCGATCAGGTCGCCCTGCCAGGCCAGGACCAGGGTGACGTAGCGGCGGCAGCCGATGGCCAGGTAGTCGCCGCCGTGGGCCAGGTCCCAGGCGATCGCCTCGTCGGCGAGGGTCATCGCCTCCTCCCAGCGGCCCTGGTCGAGCAGCGGGCCAACGGTCGAGGAGCGCAGCCACATGGCGGCCTCGCTGAGCCCGCGCCGCTCGGCGAAGTCGATCCCGCTCTCGCACAGGGCCAGGGCGGCGTCCGGGCCCTCGACCAGCCAGACCGGCTCGGCCAGGTTGTTGTAGAGCACGGCGGTGTCGTAGCCCGACCCCAGCTCGAGGCCGAGGGCGAGCCCGGACCGGAGGTCGTCCATGCCGCCGGCGAAGTCGCCCAGGTCGCAGCGGGCCATCCCGCGGGCGTCGAGGGCGCGGGGCCGGATCCGCGGCAGCCCGCCGAGCTCGTCGGCCAGGGCCAGGCCCCTGTCGGCCCATTCCAGGGCGTCCCGGGAGTGGCCGGAGACCACCCGGTCGCCGGCCATGCGGACATAGGCCGAGACCAGCTCGGGGCCGGGCGGCTCGCGCTCCAGCAGCTCGATGGCCTCGGTGAGGACGGCGTCGGCCCGGCGGGTGTCGCCCTGGTTCCAGAAGACGGTGGCCAGCCGGGCCAGGGTGGCGCCGAGGCCCTGGAGGTCGCCGCGCTCGCGCAGGTCGGCGATCGCCTCCTCGTAGACGGCCACCGCCTCGGGGTAGTCGCCGGACTGGAACGCCACCCGCCCGGTCCTGACCAGCAGGTGGGGGTGCTCGGGGTCTCTCGGCTGGCCCAGCTCGACCGCCTGGCGGTAGTAGGCGCGGGCCCGGTCCAGGTCGAGGTTGATGGTCCGGTCCCCGGCCAGGACCAGGAAGCGGCGGGTCGGCTCGACCAGCCGGTCGATCCGGGCCTGCGGCTCCCGGGCCGCCCTGGCATAGGCGAGCGCCTGGCCGAAGTGGTGGGCGACCACCTCGGCCAGGTCCCCGACCCGCTCCCCGGCCACCTCCTCGACCCACTCGGCCACCGCCTGGTGGCGGCGGGCCCGGCCCGCCCTTGGGATCTGGGCGTAGGCGACGTCCCGCACCAGGGCGTGCCAGAACACGTACTCGTCCTGGTGCTGGACCGACGAGGTCCGCGCCCGCTGGACCAGCTGCTTGCGCTCCAGCTCGGCCAGGCTGGCCTGGACCACCCCGTCGCCGGCGCCGTCCATGGCCGCCACCGCCCCCGGCCAGAAGACCCGTCCGACCACGGCCGCGTCCTGGACCAGCGCCCTGACCTCGGGGGTGAGGGCGTCGAGGCGGGCCGCGATCAGCCCGTGCACGGTATCGGGGACGGGGATCTCGGGGACGGCGGCGGCCTGGTCCTCGACCACCAGGCCGCGGTCGGCGAGCAGCCGCGCGAACTCCTCGGCGTACAGCGGGTTGCCGGCGGCCCGCTCCAGCAGCAGGGCCTGCACCCCGACGGGCAGCACGGACCGGCCCACCAGGGCGGCCACCAGCTGGGCCGTCTCCAGGTCGCTCAGCGCCCCCAGCGGGATCCTGGTCGACGCCGGGTCGTCGTCGCCCCAGCCGGGGTGGCGTTCCAGCAGCTCGGGCCGGGCGGTGGCCACGACCAGCAGCGGCAGGCCGCCGGCGCGCTCGACCAGGTGGCCGAGGAACTCGAGCATCGCCGGGTCGGCCCAGTGCAGGTCCTCGACCACCAGCACCACCGGGCCGGAGGCGGCCATGGCCTCGATCAGCCGCCGCCAGGCGGCGAACAGCTCGGCCCGCTCCGGCTTGACGGCGTCGGGGTCGGCGATCCCGAGCAGCGGGGCCAGCCGCGTCCGCACCCACTCGCGCTCGGACGGGTCGGGGAGCAGGGCGGCCACCGCCTCCAGGAGCTTGTCCGACGCCTGGGCCGGGGGGTCGGTCTCCAGGATCCCGGCCTCGGCCTTGACGATCTCGCCGAGGGCCCAGAACGTGATCCCGTCGCCGTAGGGCAGGCAGCGGCCCTGGCGCCAGGTGACCAGCCGGGGCCGGTCCTCCAGGAGGGCGGCCAGCTCGCCCACGAAGCGGGACTTGCCCACCCCCGGCTCCCCCATCACCGTGACCAGCCGCACCGTCCGGTCGGCCACGGTCCGCTCGAACAGGTCCTTGAGCCGGGCGAGCTCGGCCTGGCGGCCGACGAAGGGGGTGCCGGCCCGGCGGACGGCCTCGATGCCGGTGCGGCTGCGCGCCCCCTCGAGGCGCCACACCGGCAACGGGTCGGCCTTGCCCTTGACCTGGACCGCCCCCAGCTCCTGGTAGTCGAACAGCCGGCTGGTGGCCCGGAAGGTCGCCTCCCCCACCACCACCCCGCCCGCCGGGGCCACCCCCTGGAGGCGGGAGGCGGTGTTGACCACGTCCCCGACCACCCCCTCGGTCTGGCGGTCGGGGCCGAGGCGGACGAGGGCCTCGCCGGTGGTCACGCCGATGCGGACGGCCAGGTCGAGGCTGGGGGAGGCGCGGTTCAGCTCCTCGATGGCGGCCAGCATGCCGAGGGCGCAGCGGACGGCCCGTTCGGGGTCGTCCTCGTGGGCCAGGGGGGCGCCGAACACGGCCATGATGCCGTCGCCGATGAACTTGTCCAGGGTGCCGCCGCGGCGCTCGATCTCGGCCCGCTGGCGGGCGTGGTAGGGGCGCAGCAGGGCGCCGACGTCCTCGGGGTCGGCCTGGTCGGCGCGGGCGGTGAAGTCGACCAGGTCGCAGAACAGCACCGTGACCCGGCGGCGCTCCTCGGCCGGGGCCTGGGCCGGGCCGGTGAGGGACGCGCCGCAGGCCCCGCAGAACCGGAAGCCCCCCGGGTTGTCCTGTCCGCATACTGCGCACCGCGGCATGGGGGCAGTCTACGGGGCCGCCACCCACCGTGGCGGCCCCGGGGGGCGCTAGGAGGTCGGGGTGGTGGAGGCCGGGGCCGGCGCCGGGGCCTCGTGCCAGATGCCCTCGTCGATCTCGGCCTTGCGCTGGTTGCGACGCACGAGGTAGACGGCCCCACCGGCCAGGGCGAGCAGCACGGCCAGGTTGCGGCCGCGGCGTGAGCGGTGCTCGGCCCCGTCCTGCTCCTGCCCGTCCTGCTCGGTCTCGTCCTGGGTGGGCGGCTGGTCCTCGTCCCGGCGCTTGCGGCCCATTGCTCCTCCTCCGACGCGGTTCGGCCTGGCGGGGAGCAAGTCTAGCCCGCCGGCCGGGCCGGCGCCGGGGCCGGCCGGCTCAGCGCAGGTCGAACTCGCCGCCGCGGACGCCGCCGAGGAAGGCCTCCCACTCGCGTCCGCTGAACAGCAGGACGGGGCCGGCCCGGTCCTTGGCGTCGCGGACCGCCACCTGGTCGTCGAGGACGGCGACCTCGACACAGCCGTTGAGGTCGCACAGACTGCTGGTCCGCCATGCGGCGGCGGTCAGGTCCTGCATCCGGGCTCCGTTCCTGCGGCAGGTCGTCGGCCGCACGGTAGCCCGGACGGCCTAACGGCCCGCTAACGCCCGCGCCGGGTGCCGGTGGGCGAGCACGCCGGCGGCCATGGCCCGGGCGCCGGCGGCGGCGCCGGGCTGGCGGTCGACCACGGCGGCCGCGACGGCCCCGTCGATCAGCATCTGGAGCTGGAGGGCGGCGGCCGCCGGGGGGGGCGCGTCGGCGGTGAGGAGGTCCTCGAGCAGCCGGCGCAGGGCGGCCCGGTGCGCGGCGACCACGGCCTGGGCGGGGTGGCCGGGCCGGGCGCGGAGCTCGATGGCGACGTTGGCCGCGTACGATCCGCGGAAGCCCTCGTCGGCGAACCACTTCTCGAGCGCGTCCCACAGCGCCTCCAGGCGCGCCGCCGGGTCGTCGCCGGCCAGCCAGGCCTCGTGCCGCAGCCAGCCCAGCCACCGCTCGCCCCACCGTTCCAGGGTGGCCGTGACCAGGTCGTCCTTGCCGGCGAAGTGCCGGTACACGGTCATGGGGGCGACGCCGGCCTCGGCGATCACGCGGTCGATGCCGGTGGCGCGGATGCCCTCGTCGGCGAAGAGCCGGGTCGCCGCGTCCAGGATCTTCTCGTGTGTCCTGGTGGTCGCCATGTCGTCTCCCGCCGGCGAAGGTAGAGAATGGTCTCTCTTGCGGAAGTGTGACGGAACCCGACAAACTCTGCAAGGATGCAGAATGCAGTCCTGCCCATGACATCCTTTCCGCCTGTGGCGGGGGACCAGCCAGCGCGAGGGGGTCGGCCCGATGACCACCCGGACCCCGACGGGCCGCCGGCGGCGCCTGGGCGCCGAGCTGCGCCGGCTCCGGGAGGACGCCGGGCTGACCATCGACCGGGTGGCCGAGGCGCTGGAGTGCTCCCAGTCCAAGGTCTCCCGCATCGAGACCGGGCAGGTCAGCGCGACCCCACGCGACGTGCGGGACATGCTGGAGCTGTACCGGGTCCCCGAGCCCCAGCGCGAGGCCATGGTCCAGATCGCCAGGGAGGCCCGCCAGCGGGGCTGGTGGCAGAAGTTCGTCGACGTGCCCGACGGCGTGCCTGCCTACGTCGGCCTGGAGGTGGCCGCGACCTCGATCGACATCTACATGTCGCTGATCGTGCCCGCCCTGCTCCAGACGGCCGACTACGCCCGGGCGGTGATCGCCGCCGTCCGGCCCGACCTGCCGGCGGCCGAGATCGACCGCCGGGTCGAGCTGCGCGTGCGCCGCCAGGCCCTGCTCGACCAGGAGCGCCCGCCCAGGCTGCGCGTCCTGCTGGACGACACGGTGCTGCGGCGCCCGGTCGGCGGGCCGGCGGTGATGGCCGCCCAGCGGCGGCGGCTCCTGGAGGACGCGGCCCGGCCGGCCGTCACCCTCCGGGTGCTGCCCACCGAGGCCGGCGCCCACGCCGGGATGGACGGGCCGTTCACCATCTTCGGCTTCCCGGCGGCCGCCGAACGCGACGTGGTCGCCCTCGACAGCGCCGCCGACGCGCTCTACCTGGAAGGAGCCGAGGACCTGCGGCGCTACCGGCGGGTGTTCGAGCTGCTCCTGCCGGCCGCGCTCACGCCCGAGGCGTCGGCCGAACTCATCGCCCGTCGGTGAGGTCGAACTCGCCGTCGCGGACCCCGCCGAGGAAGGCGGCCCACTCCGTGGCGGTGAACTCGAGCACCGGCCCGCGACCCCGCTGCTTGGAGTCGCGTACCGCGATCCGGTCGCCCACGACCGCCACCTCGACGCACCCGTTGGTGGTGCTGAGGGTGCTCTTGCGCCACCGGATGCTGGCCTGGTCCTCCACCTGCCGCCCAGCCCCCTCCCCGTCCGCCCCGGCCCCTCCGGCCGGCTTCGGTCGCAGACTCTAACCCCTTTGACGGGCGACGACGCAACGCAGACGTCACCAGGCGACAACCCGGGCGCAACACGGCGCGGATAGGGTCGCTTCATGAACACCATGCCGCGGCTGGAGGGGATGCACGCCGCCACCGCCTCCACCACCGGGTGGATCGAGGCGGCGCCCGACGGCGGGCCGGAGTGCCTCTTCTGCGGGGACCCGGCGCGGCGCTACAAGCCGCTCAACGAGGGCACCCCGACCAGCCTGAGGAAGCTGTGGTGGTGCCGGCCCTGCGAGACCACCTGGGTGGCCTGAGCCCGGCCCGTCCCGCCGATCCCACCGGCGTCGCACGATCTGCTAGGCTGCGGCCCGCACAGGTTCACGTTTGGCTTTGGGTTCGGAGTCGAGCTTGTCCTTTGCCGTCGGCGCCAGGACGGACCGACGTTGATCGTGACCTCCGAGTTGACGGAGGGAGGGACAAGCATCCATGACTGTTGGAACCGTGAAGTGGTTCAACGCTGACAAGGGCTACGGCTTCATCCAGCCCGAGTCCGGCGAGGACGTCTTCGTGCACTTCAGCGCCATCCAGATGAGCGGCTACCGCTCGCTGAACGAGGGCCAGGCCGTCGAGTTCGACGTGGCCCAGGGCCCCAAGGGCCCCCAGGCGGCCAACGTGCGGCCGATCGAGGCCCAGTAGCACGACACCCCGGCGACCCTGCCCGTCCGGGCGGGGTCGCCGTCTTGCGACCGTTCAGGGGTCGAGCTGGAGCCGGCCGCCGGAGCGCCGCTCGAGGGCCGCGGCGAAGCGCGCGGCGCTGAAGTCGGGCCCCTGGCGTTCGGCCAGCTGGTAGCGCCGGACCCCCGGCTGGCCGGCGGCCTGCTCGGCGGCCTGCCCGGCGTCGACCACGGCCACCTCGACCGCGATCCCCTTCATGCCGCGGGCGAAGACGGCGACGGTCAGCGCCACCAGCACCACCATGGCCACCAGCCACCGGACCCCGCTGGTCTGGAGGTGGTGGGGCGGCGGCGGCGGTGCGGCCGGGCCGCCTCCCGCGCAGCCTGCCGGGCTGTGGCTCGGCGGTCGTGTCGACCGGTCGGCAGGCACGTCCATCCGGCCCTCCCGCAGGCAGCTACCCAGGCATGAGGAACATCAGCGCTGGTGTGCCGCCTGTCAAGGCACCCGCGCCGCCTCGATGGCGCGCAGGACCCGCTTCTCCGACACCGGGTAGGGGGTGCCGAGGGCCTGGGCGAAGTAGCTGACCCGCAGCTCCTCCAGCATCCAGCGGAGCTCGCCCAGGGCGGGGTCGCCCGGCCGCCGGTCGCGGGCCTGGCGCCAGGCGTCGGTCACATGGGCGACGCTCTCCATGCGCTCGGCGTCGCCGGCCAGGTCGCCGGGGAGCCGGTCGAGGCGCTGGACCATGGCCCGCACATAGCGCAGCAGGTCGGGGAGGCGCCGGCGGCCGCTGGCCGTCACCCAGCCCGGGTAGACGAGCTCGTCGAGCTGGGAGCGGACGTCGGCGGTGGCCGGGCCGAAGGCCGGGTTGGCCAGCGCGGCCAGGCGGCCCTCGACCTCGCCGGCCACGGCCAGGACCCGTTCGACCCGCGAGACCACGTCGAGGGTGGCGTCGGCCAGCCCGCCCCGGACCGCCTCCAGCAGCCGTCGGAACCCGGCCTCGTCCCAGGCCGGGCCGCCGTTGGCGGCGATCAGGTCGTCGGCCGCCGCGGCCAGGCAGTCGCCGAACAGCTCGGTGGCGCTGCCGTGCCGGTACCGGCTCAGGGTGAGCTTGGCCTGGTTGGTCTGGCGGCCGAGCACGTACCGCACCGGCGAGGGGACCTGCTCCAGGAGCAGCCGGCGGGTGCCGGCGGCCATGGCGGCGGCCTGCTCGGCCTGGGTCTCGAGCAGGCGCACGGCCACCCGGCCGTCCTCCTCGACCAGGGCCGGGAACCCCTTGACGGCCCGGCCGCCGCGGCCCTCCTCGACCACCCGGGGCAGGGTGCCGAGGTCCCAGGTGTCCACCCGGTCGCGTTCCAGGCCGGGCGCGGCGGCGGCGATGGCGGCCCGCATCCGCGGGGCCAGGCGCCGCTTCAGCGCGTCCAGGTCCTTGCCCTCGCCCACCACCCGGGCCGGGTCGCGCCCCTCACGGCCCACCACCCGAAAGGTCATGCGCAGGTGGTCGGGCACCTTGGCCAGGTCGAAGGCGTCGGGCGGGACCTCGACCGGTCCGGCCCGCTCCAGCTCGCCGGCCAGCATCTCCAGCAGCGGCCCGTCGGCCGGGCCGATCCGCTCCAGCGCCGAGGCGGCCCAGTTGGGGGCGGGGATGAAGCTGCGCCGGATCGTCTTGGGCAGCGAGCGGATCAGCTCGGTGACCAGCTCCTGACGCAACCCCGGGACCTGCCAGTCGAAGCCGTCCGGCTCGACCTGGTTGAGCACGGCCAGGGGGACGTGGACGGTGACGCCGTCGGCGTCGCTGCCCGGCTCGAACTGGTAGGTCAGGCGCAGCCGGTGGGTGCCCTGGCGCCAGGTGTCGGGGTAGTCGCCGGCGTCGGGGGCGTCGGCGGCGTCCTCGATCAGCATCGAGCGCTCGAAGTCGAGCAGGTCGGGCCGGTCCTGGGCGGCCCGCTTCCACCAGGCGTCGAAGTGGCGGGCCGAGACGACCTCGTCGGGGATGCGCCGGTCGTAGAAGTCGAACATGGTGTGGTCGTCGACCAGGATGTCGCGGCGCCGGGCCCGGTGCTCCAGCTCCTCGACCTCGGCCAGCAGCCGCCGGTTGCGGGCGAAGAACTCGTGCGAGGTCTCCCAGTCGCCCTCGACGAGGGCATGGCGCAGGAACAGCTCCCGGGCCAGCGGTGGGTCGATGGGCCCGTAGTTGACCGGCCGCCCGGTCACGATCGGCACCCCGTACAGGGTGACCCGCTCGGTGGCCATCACCGCCCCCCGCGAGCGGGACCAGTGCGGCTCGGCGTATGTCCGTCTGACCAGGTGGGCGGCCAGCGGCTCCACCCACCCGGGCTCGATCCGGGCCACCTCCCGGGCCCACAGGCGCGAGGTCTCGACCAGCTCGGCCGCCATCACCCACTGGGGCGGCTTCCTGGCCAGGGCCGAGCCGGGGAAGATGGCGAACCGGGTGCCACGGGCGCCCAGGTACTCGCGGGTGTCGCCCTGCTTGAGCCCGATGTGGCTGAGCAGGCCGGCCAGCAGGGCGGTGTGGACGCGGTCGGCGTCGGGCTCGTCCCGGGCCGGGTTGAGCTTGATGCCGACGTCGCGGGCGGCCGCGCGCAGCTGGCCGTGCAGGTCCTGCCACTCGCGCACCCGCAGGTAGTTGAGCAGCTCGGCCCGGCACAGCCTGCGGAACTGGTTGGAGGACAGCTCGGCCTGGCGTTCGTGCAGGTAACGCCAGAGGTTGAGCCAGGTCAGGAAGTCGGAGGCCTTGTCGGCGAAGCGGCGGTGCAGCTCATCGGCCCGCTCCTGCCGGTCGGCCGGGCGCTCCCGCGGGTCCTGGATGGACAGGGCGGCCACGATGACCAGGACCTCGCGGGCGCAGCCGAGCCGGCCGGCCTCCAGCAGCATCCGGGCCAGGCGCGGGTCGGTCGGGACCTGGGCCAGCCTGCGGCCCACCGGGGTGAGCCGGCTGCCGTCGAGCGCGCCCAGCTCGCCGAGCAGGTCGACCCCGGCCTTGACGCTGCGCCGGTCCGGCGGGTCGATGAAGGGGAACGCGGCCATGTCGCCCAATCGCAGCGAGGTCATCTGGAGGATCACCGAGGCCAGGTTGGTGCGCAGGATCTCCGGGTCGGTGAACTCGGGCCGGGCGTCGAAGTCGTCGGAGCGGTAGAGCCGGATGCAGACGCCGTCGGAGGTGCGCCCGCAGCGGCCCTTGCGCTGGTTGGCCGACGCCTGGGAGATGGGCTCGATGGGCAGGCGCTGCACCTTGGACCGGTGGCTGTAGCGGGAGATCCTGGCCGTGCCCGGGTCGACCACGTACCTGATGCCGGGCACGGTCAGGGAGGTCTCGGCCACGTTGGTGGCCAGCACCACCCGCCGCCGGTCGTGGGCCTGGAACACGCGGTGCTGCTCGGCCGCGGCCAGCCGGGCGTACAGGGGCAGGACCTCGACCCCGCCGGGGCTCCTGGGGAAGCTGTGGCCGCGCAGGGCGTCGGCGGTGTCGCGGATCTCGCGCTCGCCGCTGAGGAACACCAGGATGTCGCCGGGGCCCTCGCGGCACAGCTCGTCGACCGCGTCCAGGATCCCCTGGGTCTGGTCGCGGTCGTCGTCGGCGTCCACCCCGACCGGGCGGTAGCGGACCTCGACCGGGTAGGTGCGGCCGGACACCTCGACCACCGGGGCGCCGCCGAAGTGGCGGCTGAACCGCTCGGGATCGATGGTGGCCGAGGTGATGATCAGCTTGAGGTCGGGCCGGCGGGGCAGGAGCCGGTGCAGGTAGCCGAGCAGGAAGTCGACGTTGAGGCTGCGCTCGTGGGCCTCGTCGATGATGATCGTGTCGTAGCGGCGCAGGGAGCGGTCCCGCTCCAGCTCGGCCAGCAGGATCCCGTCGGTCATGAGCTTGACCTGGGTGTCCCGGCCCACCCGGTCGGTGAACCGGACCTGGTAGCCGACCACCCCGCCAAGCTGGGTGCCCAGCTCGGCCGCCACCCGCTCGGCCACGGTACGGGCGGCCAGCCGCCGCGGCTGGGTGTGCCCGATCATCCCGCGCACCCCCCGGCCCAGCTCCAGGCAGATCTTGGGCAGCTGGGTCGTCTTCCCCGACCCGGTCTCCCCGGCCACCACGACCACCTGGTGATCCCGTATCGTCTTGGCGATCTCCTCCCGCCGCTGGCTGACCGGCAGCTCCGGCGGGTAGCTGATCCTGGGCGTATGCATGCCTCTCACGATAGGGAAGTGGCCATGGACTGGAAGCTCGAGCTGGTCGCGGTCCCCGTCACCGACGTGGACCGGGCCAAGCGCTTCTACACCGAACAGGTCGGCTTCAACGCCGACCACGACCACCACATCAGCGACGACCTCCGCTTCGTCCAGCTCACCCCGCCCGGCTCGGCCTGCTCGATCGCCCTGGGCATGGGCGTGACCGACGCCGAGCCCGGTTCGGTGGCCGGCCTCCAGATGGTCGTCTCCGACATCGACGCCGCCCGCGCCCAGCTCCTCGACGGCGGTGTCGGGGTCAGCGACGTCCAGGACTTCCCCTGGGGCCGGTTCGTGTTCTTCGCCGACCCCGACGGCAACCGCTGGGCCGTCCAACAGCTCGTCCGGCCGGCATAGGCGCCCGCTAGCCGCGGATGGCGACGACCTCCAGGTAGTCGGAGGGCACCGCCAGCGACGGCCCCGGGGCCCGGTCGTGCTCCCTGGCCAGGGCGGCCAGGTCCTCGTACAGCCGCTCCCGGCCGGGCTCGTCCAGGGCCTGGAAGGCCTTGTGGACCGGGCCGTAGTTGTCCCGGAAGAACCGCACGAACTCGTCGGCCGACCGGAAGCGGAACACCAGCTGCCGCCGGGCGACCTCCAGGCGCGACACCGCCGGCCCGAGCAGCTCCTGCAGCCGCTCCTCGGTCCCCACAGCCCCGGCGGCCGGACCCCCGCCGGCGCCGGGACGTAGCCGGTCACGGTCCGGAACATCCGCCGCCGCTGGCCCAGGTCTGCCGCTGGCGGGACTTGACCGCGACCAGGTCGGGCTGGTGGGTCTCGGTGATGCTCATGCGCTCCTCCTTGTCGGCTCGGTTGCCCGAGAGGATCGGGGGCCGGCGTGTGAGCGGGCGTTTGAGGGACCGGGCGGAGGTGGCGGACGGCCCGGTTGGTATGCTCCGGTCCCGCCACGGCCGCGGAGCCGGTGGGCTTCAGACGGACTGGAGGGACCCATGGCGCCCGAGGGCCCACCGACCCTGGCCGACCAGGTGAGCAGGCTCTACGACCTGATCGCCGGCTACCACGTGACCCACCTGCTCGAGATCGCACGGGAGCTGGGGGTGTGGGAGGTCCTGGTCCGCGCCCCCGGCCGCACCTCCGAGGGCCTGGCCACAGAGCTGGGCACCGACCCCTTCTACACCGACGTGCTCTGCCGGACCGCGTTCTCCTTCGGGCTGCTGGAGCGCGAGGGCCCCGGGTGGCGCATGGCGGCCCACTTCGACCAGATCCTGGGCGACCCCGAGTCCAGCTTCTACCTGGCCTGCGCCCCCAGGGTCCACATGGTGCTGGGCGAGGACTACCGCGACTACGTCGCCCTGTTCCGGGCCGGGACGACCAGGCCCTACCAGGAGCACGGCGAGGCGTTCATGCGGGAGGTCGCCGAGGCGCTGAAGACGCTCCCCCGCATCTTCCTGGACCTGGTGCTGCCGCGGCTGCCCGGCCTGGGCGCGCGGCTCGAGGAGGGCGGCCGGGTGCTGGACGTGGGCTGTGGCGGCGGCTGGGCGCTGGTGCAGATCGCCGAGCGGTTCCCCAGGACCACCTGTGTCGGGATCGACGTCGAGCCCTACTCGGTCGAGCTGGCCCGGCGGCTGATCGAGGAGCGCGGCCTGACCGGCCGCTGCCAGGCCAGGGCCCAGAGCGTCGACCAGGTCGGCGAGGAGGGCGCCTACGACGTCGCCACCAGCTTCCTGGTCGTCCACGAGATCGCCCCGTCCCTCAAGCCGACGGCGTTCGCCGCGGTGGCGCGGGCCCTGAAGCCCGGCGGCCACTTCCTGATCTTCGACGAGGCCTATCCGGAGACCGACGCCGCGCTGCAGACGATGCCCACCCGCTTCGCCGCCCTGGCCCAGTGGTACGAGCTGACCTGGGGCAACGTGGTCGACACCCGGACCACCCTGCACGAGCGCTGCCGCGAGGCCGGCCTCGAGGTCGCCGAGGAGACCGCCTTCTCCCGCTTCACCATCACGGTGGCGCAGAAGGCGTAGCCGGGACCGAGGCTGGGTGGTCCGCGGCCAGAACGGCGGCGGGGCCGGGATGCGGGCCAGGGGCGAGCGCAGGCGGCCGAACCGCGGGTGGCCCGACTCCCACTGCCGGTAGGCGCTGCCGAGCTCGTCGCGGCTGCGGACGACGCAGTCCACCACATCAGCACCGGCTCACCGAACGGCTCGCCGCCGAGCAGCAGCAGCCGGGCC
>Ga0209382_10002807_pt1 | contig 24836 bp, 23 predicted proteins | sample SoiMetdeltSBSDD5_FD_187599 | JGI IMG/M metagenome (GOLD analysis project Ga0209382, IMG submission 187599) | Bulk soil microbial communities from a Populus tree surrounding site in Tennessee, USA - Soil MetaG P. deltoides SBSDD5 (SPAdes) (version 2) | ecosystem: Environmental > Terrestrial >... | reverse complement strand
GCGGACACGTGCCCATCCGCCGATTCGATCGCCTCGAGGATGAGCTGTCGCTGCGGCGTGAGACGGTGTCCGCGCTCCTTGAGCGTCTGGACCAGCTGACCCATCGACGGCCCCCAGAACCTCCGATACAGTACCACGCCCAGGAAGGGCCGATCAACGAGTCGGCGGTGCGCGAGCGGCAGGCCGGAACCGACCGCGACGTGACCTGACAGCGGGACCCGGACGCACTCAACTGACGAATCCGCCGTCACTTCATCTGCCGTTCATGCTGATATCGCAAAACTCTCGGCGCAGCGACGTCCGGATCACCTACTATGAGCGGTGCGTCTCTTGCAACACTCTGGCGAAGGGCGCACGACGCTGCTGACCTGGCCGCGGGCACGCATCATCGAGGCAGTGATCTCGTCGCCGATGTGGCACACGGGGGACCAGATGGAGATGACCTGGAGAGTGGGCGATGCGGCGCACCTGGCTCCCACTTGACCGCTCACTCGGGAGGCCGTACCCTGACGGCTGTGCGACCGCCCACCGCGACCGGTTCCGCCAGGACCGGTCTGACCGTATGAAGGACAGAGCGCCATGAACAACGGCGGCCCTTCACTGGCTGCCCGCGCGCGGCGTGAGACGGCCCATCTCTCGGTTGTGTGCGAGCCTGGCTCGTTTGCCGAACGGAACATCGCCGCGGTTGGCGCCGACGCCGAGCGCATCTTCGGCCGGATCCTCAACGCGCTCAAGATCCCCAGTGAAGCGATGCTGCGCCCGCACCGGATCACCATCGTGGCTCGGGACCCTGGTGCTGGCGCTCCGCCGGACGACGCCGACCGCCCGTCCCAGGACATCTCGAGCGATCTCGTTGCCGACGTCGTCACCGTCGGGTATGGGCCGAACGGCCCGGCGCCCGGCCTCGGTGAACATCTCGCCAGGATCGTCCTTCACCGGTTGACGGCCGCGATGCCAGACGACAATCGGCAGAGCGAGGCCCAGACCGGCACGTCCGAAGCGCAGCGCTTCTTCATCGAAGGTGCCGCCCGCTACATCGCCCACCAGGTTTCGTCGGGCCCGCGAAATGCGTCGCCGGAGCTGGTGGAGGCTGAGCGGGCGTGCATCGACGCCGCCGGTCGACGCAAGTGGCGCCTTCCGCTCTACCAGGCGGTCCTGCGCGGCCCGGACGCCGTTGGCGACCGCGCGCTCTTTGAGGCAATGCAGGAATCGTTCGGCGCGTACCTGGTGGAACGTGAAGGCCTGCCCGAGTTCCTGCGCTTCCTCGCCGGCGCGCGCCGCGATCCGAACTACAGCGCCGAGATCATTTTCGGCAAGACCCTGGAACTGCTCGAGGTCGAGTGGATCCAGGCGCTGCGCGGTGACCTCGGCCGGCGCCTGATCTCGCTCTGGGGCTTCATCAAGAAGGTCTGGCCCTGGCTGCGCCCGTACCCCTGGCGCCAGCTCGAATGTGTGGCCCTGATGCTGATCGGCAGCATCAGCACCCAGGTCACGCCGTACCAGCTTCGGAACCTGGTAGATCTCTTCTCCAGCGACCGGGTCAAGACCGATCCGTGGGAGTACGGTCTGACTCAAGTGAGCTGGATCCTCTTCGTGATGGTGGTGGCCGGCATCTTCAACCTCTGCTCGATCGTCAGGCTGGTGTACGTCGTCAACGTGCTCGGCCAGAACATCCTGCGGGACATGCGCCTTCAGTACATCGACAAGATCAACGGCCTGAACACTGGCTACTTCTCACGAATGCGGACCGGCGACCTGATGGCCCGCTTTACCAGCGACATGGCCCGGCTGGCCGACCCGCTCGCCCGTACGACGGCGTACAGCATCTACTACATCATCCTGATCTTCGTGACGTTCTGGGGGCTGGTCTTCCTAAGCTGGCAGCTCACGCTGGCGCTGCTCGTGGTCGTGCCGACCTACGTCCTGATCGGTAAGCTGCTCGGACCGCCGCTCCAGCGCGTGACGCGCGGCCGACAAGAACGGCTCGCCCAGGTCAACAGCCACCTCGAAGAGATGGTGATCGCCCACCCGGTCATCCAGATCTTCAACCTCCAGCGATTCATGCGCCAGCGGATGAGTCCGGAGGTCCACGAGTTCCGCCGCGTCGAGATTCGCGGCGACTTCCTTCGCGCCGTCTTCGAGGAGGCCTCGGACATCGCGGACCTGCTCCATTTCCGGCTGGTCCTGTTGATCGGCTCGGTCCTGGTGCTCGCCACCTGGGACCCGGCCGTCGCGGCGATCATCGGGACCACCACCGTCGGCACGGTTGTCGGCTTCAACAACCTGATGGGCCGCTTCGTCGCGCCGATCCACCGCCTCGGCATCATTTACTCGGCGATCGCGGTGGCGGCGGCGGCGCTCCGTCGTATCGAAGAGGTGCTGAGCCAGGAGCCTGAGGACCTCGGCGTACCGGTTGGCGGGACCGCCGATCCGCCGGCTGTTCGCGAGGGCATCGTCTACCAGGGGGTGCATTTTGCCTACGGCCTGACCCCCACGCTCCAGGACATCTCCGTGGCGATCCCGGCTGGGACCAGCGCCGCGTTCGTCGGGCCGACCGGCGCTGGCAAGACCACCCTGGTCAACATGATCCCGCGCTTCTACGATCCCGCGGATGGCGCCGTGAAGATCGACGGACGCGACATCCGCGAGTACGCGCTGCCGGCGCTCCGCAGCAGCCTGGCCCTGGTCTCTCAGGAGACGGCCCTCTTCAACGGTACGGTCCGCGACAACATCGGGATGGGGAAGATCGACGCCACTGACGACGAGATCGTCGGCGCCGCGAAGGCGGCCCGGCTTCACGACTTCATCATGTCGTTGCCAGCCGGCTACGACACGATCGTCGGCGAGCGCGGGAGTCGATTCTCCGGCGGCCAGCGCCAGCGGCTCGCCATCGCCCGTGCCCTCCTGCGCAACGCTCCGATCCTGATCCTGGACGAGGCAACCAGCGCCCTGGACGCCGAAACCGAGCACGAGATCCTGGAGGAGCTCGCCGCTGTCACGGCGGGCAGGACCGTCATCAGCATCACCCATCGTCTCGCACTCGCGATGCGCAGCGACGTGATCTACGTGCTGGACAAGGGGCGGATCGTCGAGAGCGGTACCCACAATGAGCTGCTGGAGCAGCGCGGGCTGTACCGGAAGCTGTTCGAGGACCAGAACGAGGCCCTGCTCCAGAACGGGCACCTGCCGTCCCAGCGAATCGGCGGCAATGGCGATGAGGAACCGAGCCGCGCCGGCACGACTGGCGCGGACACCGGGGTCGAAGCGCCCACGCCTGCCTGACGTTACAGTCGCGGGTCGACGGGCTTCACAACCATCCCCTCGCCACCCGCCGCCGTCATCGTCTCCCACCAGGACGTCGCCTCGGCCGTCGCCGCGCCGTCGCCGAGATCGACCACCCGGTGCGCCGTGGCCCGTAGGAGCGGCCTGGCGTTGCTGGTGGCGTCCGCCCGGCTGAGCTCGGCCAGCGTCTCCATCTGCCAGCGGTGGTCGCGGTCCAGGTGGACACCGCCCTCTGATGCCAGGATCTGGAACGGCGCCAGCGCCAGGTCGTCGATCGAGCTGACCGGCCAGCAGTACCGGCGGTACGCCTCGACGTATCGGCTGGCGTGCTCGCTCCGCCGCTGGAGCGACGTGGCGAGCGCTGATAGCTCGGCCGAGTCCTCCGTACGTCGACTGATCGCCTGTTGAACCGCGTTTGACGCGTCCGCCAGCGCCCTGTGCGAAGCCGCACCGACGGCCGCGTACTGGCGCTCCAGCAGTCCCTGCGCCTTCGTCGACCACGGCATCAACTCCGCGTCCAGCAGCAGCCACGACGTGTTCAGCCGCTCCCAGAGGCCAGTGGCGTCGATGGCGGCGCGCAGCCGCGCCAGGACGGCCCCCTCCAGTTCGGCGTCGTCGAAGAAGTGGCGCCCGGTCCGGGTGTAGCAGATCCCGAGTCGCCTGTCCGCGTCGCCGAAGCGGGTTCGAGCCGCGTCGGCGTCGCGGCAAACCACGGCCACGAACCGCGAGCCCATGTGCTTCTCCTGGCAGACCACCGTCTGGACGCCCTCGGTTCGGAAATAGGCGAACGCCTCGTCCGGGTGCTCGAGCAGCCCCGGCCGCCGGCTTGTCTCGCTGGGCGACATCGTCGGCGGCAGATAGATCAGCCAGCGCGGATCGGCCGCGAAGCGCGTCAGCACTTCGAGCGCGGCGGGCGCGTGCTCCTCGCCGATCGTGACGTTGCCCATCAGGCGGGTGGCGATCACCCGCTTCCCGACGACGTCCTCGATGTCGAGCAGGTCGTCCTGCTCCTGCTGGGCCGTCCTCGCAGCAACGTCGGCCCTCACCCCCCACCCCTCTCCCTGCCGCGGGAGAGGGGAGCTAGAAATCTTCTCCCCCTCCCTCGCAAGGGAGAGGGGGCCGGGGGGTGAGGGCCATCCCGGGCGTAGGGGGTCGGGGGGTGAGGGGCGTGTGGGCCTCGGCGGCCGGCCTGCCCCTGGCCCACTCCAGACTCCGATACGAAACGTCCAGCCCGACGATCCGCTCGAACGAGCGGTCGGCCAGCAGCTCGCGGAGCAGCCGCCCCTCACCGCAGCCGAGGTCCAGCACCGAGCTGGCGCCGTGCGCCTTGAGCGTGGCGACGACGGCGGCGATGCGCTGGTCGTGTAGGCTCGGCGCCCGCCCCGATCCCGACCTCGGTCCCAAGACAACCGACGGGCCACCTACCGAACTCCCCTCTCCCTCGCAAGGGAGAGGGGTTGGGGGTGAGGGCTCCGCCCTGGTCAGCGCCGGGGCCAGGACCAGCGCCGCGTCCCCGTACCAGGCCGACCGGGTCGATCTTGAGCAGCAGCGCCGCCGTGCAGCGCTCGCGCGTCGCTTCCGGGTAGAAGACGCGTGCCTGGCCGAATCCAAGCCTGAACGATTGGGTGCGGCTCGGGTTCTTGTGGAGCAAGTAGCCGAGGTCGGTTGCTGGTGGCGTCGTCGAGGAGATCGTCAGGAGCATGCGCAGCTCGCCTTCGCGGCCGGAACGACGACGCCTTCGCCCGGCCTGAGTTGACGAAAGTGTACGAGCTACTCGCTGAGCTTCGCTAGACGACCTGGATGCCAAGCTCCCGGACCAGGTGCTCGATCTGGCTGCGATCCATGATCGTGCCCTTCAGGTCGAGCCGGCGAATGTCCCAACCGGTCAGGTTGGCGCCGCGCAGGTCCGTCTGGAGGAACTCGGCCTCGCGTAGGCTGACGCGGGTCAGGTCCGTCTCGACGAGCGACGTCTTCTTCAGCGTCGTCAGCGAGAGATCGGCCTCCACCAGCGAGGAGCGGTCCAGCACCGCCCCGGACAGATCGAGGCCGCGAAAGTCCGCCAGATCGAGGTTGCAGCCGCGCAGGGTCAGCGCCTCGGTGCGCTCGACCTCGTGGAAATCGACGCCGAGCAGCTTGCACCGCTCGAAGGTTGCCCCGAACAGCGTAGCGCCCGCGACCTTCGCGTTCGCCAGGTTGCACTCGCGAAACGTCGCCGAGCTGAGCCGCACATTGCGGAGATCGGCGTTCTCGAAAGAGCACTCCTCGAACAGGCACTCCTTCAGGCTGACGCCGTGAAACGAGAGCCCGTCGAAGATCGCGCGTCGGATCTCATCGCCCTCATCGATCCCGCGAAGCTCGTCAATGCTGTACCGCTTTCGCCGATCGGCCAATGCGCTCCACCCATCCGTCGAGTTTTGTCATTTTGGCACTTTTGTCAACGGGGGGTACGTGCACACACGGATGCCGGCGGACCGCATTGCGAGCGTGGCCGGCTGACTGTTAGCGTCTGTCCGGATTTCGTCTGTCCGAGGTGGAGATCGATGAGCACGGTGAGCGGCGCGGTTCTGCTGGCACGGTTGCTGGCGGCGGCCAGAGTCGGCCCGATCTTCACCCTGTCAGGCAATCAGATCCTGCCGGTCTACGACGCCGGACTGGACGCCGGCCTTCGTTTCGTCGACGGTCGCCACGAGTCGGCCGTCGCGCACATGGCGGACGCCTGGGGGCGGCTGACCGGCCGGCCGGGCGTCTGCCTCGTGACGGCCGGTCCCGGTCACACCAACGCCCTGACCGGCCTGGCGACGGCCCACTTCGCCGAGTCGCCGATGGTGCTGATCAGCGGCGGCAGTCCGCTGGGCATGACCGGCAAGGGCGCCTTCCAGGAGATGGACCAGGTCGCCGCTGCGCAGCCGCTCTGCAAGGCGGCCTGGCAGGCGCGCTCGGCCGGGGAGGTGCCGGCACTGGTCGCCAGGGCCTGGCGCACTGCGCTCGAAGCACGGCCCGGCCCGGTGCACCTGACCCTGCCGATCGACGTCCTCCAGCAGACCGTGGACGAGGCGAGCGTACCGTTGCCGACAGACCCTGATCTCCGGCCAGCACCCGCCAGCGCCGATCCGTCCGCCGTCGAACAGGTGGTGACGCTGCTGACCGAGGCCGTCCGCCCGCTCGTGCTCGGCAGCCCGTCCGCCTGGCGCGGCGAGGCCGGCGTCACGCTCCGCGCCCTGCTGGAAACCACGAAGACACCGGGCTTCGCGATCGAGAGCCCGCGCGGCCTCACCGACCCGGCCCTGCACGGCGTCGGCGCCGAGTTGCGGAAGGCCGACGTGGTCCTGCTGATCGGTCCGCAGGACTTCGCAGTCGGGTTCGCGGGCGAGCGGGCGCTGGGCTCAGCGCGTCTCATTCAGGTCGCTCCGAGTGCCGAGGAGATCGGGCTGAGCCGGCCGGTCGAGGTCGGCCTGGTCGGCGACGCTGCCACCGTCCTCGACCAGCTCCTCACGGCGGCGCGCGAGCGCTCCTGGCGAGACTCCGGCTGGCGCGACGAGCTGAACGCCGCGCAGCGTGACGGGCTGGCTCGCCTGGCCCCGTTCGAGCGCTCCGACGACGTCCCGATCCACCCGCTGCGCCTGGCCGCCGAGGTTCGCGCGCTGCTCGACGACGGCGACAGCGTGGCCGTCGACGGCGGCGAAATGGGGCAGTGGGCGCGCTGGGCGATCGGCGCCGGCCGATTCACCACGGTCCTGAACGGCAAGCTCGGCGGCATCGGCCCGGCGATCCCGTTCGCTATCGCCGCAAAGATCGCCCGACCGACCCGGAACTGCGTCGCGTTCCTCGGCGACGGGACGTTCGGCTTTCACGGACTGGAGCTCGACACGGCGGTCCGCTTCCGCCTGCCGATCGTCACCATCGTCGGCAACGACGCCGGCTGGGCCGCCGAGCGTCACCGGCAGCGGGAGGTCTACGGTCAGGATCGGGTGGTCGCCTCGGATCTGCTCCCGACCCGCTACGATCTGGTTGCCGAGGCGCTCGGCTGCCACGCCGAGTACGTCGAGCGCCCCGACGAGCTACGGCCGGCCCTCGAGCGGGCGTTCGGCAGCGGCAAGCCGGCCTGCGTCAACGTCGCCATCGCCAGCATCCCGAGCCCGTCCGCGACGCAGTGACGAGCAGCGAGTAGTGAGCGGCGAGGGGCAGGCAACGATAGCCGGCGAGCCCGGACGGTCGGCAATTCCCGGACCATCGTCGGGCCGAACCTGGACTTGTCCTGTGCGGCGCGGCCGGCCCGGGACTATCCTCTCGCAACTCGTAACTCGGAGGGGCGACGGGCATGCGTGAGATCGACGATCTGAAGCGACAGGCGATTGCCGAAGTAGACCGACGTGCTCCTCAGCTCTGGGAGGCCGCGCAGACGATCGGCCAGAACCCGGAGCTCGGCCATCAGGAGCACACAGCCGTCAAGACGCTGACCGGGCTGTTGGCTGCTGGCGAGATCGAGGCCGAGGTCGGCATTGCCGGGCTCGCGACGGCGTGGCGGGCACGGATCGGCAGTGGGCGCCGTCCGACCGTCGCGATCCTCGCCGAGTTCGACGCCCTGCCGAACATCGGTCATGGCTGCGGCCACAACCTGATCGGGCCGTCCGCGGTCGGCGCCGGTCTGGCGCTTCAGACCATAGCGCCGTACCTGCCGGGTAGCGCCATCATCCTGGGCACGCCCGCCGAGGAGTCAACCGTCGACAACTCCGGGGGCAAGGTGCACCTGATCCGGGCCGGCGCGTTCGACGAGGTCGACGCCAGCATCATGTTCCACCCCAGCCAGTACACCAACATGAGCCTGGAGGGTTCGCTGGCGGCGCGCGGGGTCGATTTCGTCTATCACGGCAAGGCCGCGCACGCCTCGCTGTACCCATGGGAGGGGATCAACGCTCTGGATGGGGTGCTGCACACCTACAGCGGGATCAACGCCCTGCGACAGCACGTCAAGCCCGAGATCCGGATCCACGGCGTCGTGACAGGCGGCGGCGGCGTCCCAAACGTGGTGCCACAGCTCGCCTCGTGCCGTTTCCGGGTGCGGGCGCCCAATGCCGAGGAGCTGGAGTCCGTGTTCGGGCGGGTGGTGCAGTGCGCGGAGGGCGGGGCGCTGATGGCCGGTGCGCGCCTGGAGGTACGAGAGTACATGCCGCCCTACGAGAACGTGGTGCCGAACCTGACGCTGGCGCGGGCGTTTCGGCGCAACCTGGAGGCGCTCGGCCTGAAGGTGCTGGACGGCCGTCCGGAGCCCGGGCTCGGCTCGACGGACTTTGGGAACGTCACTCGGCGGGTGCCGGCGATCGAGGCCGGCATCGCGGTGGCCGAGCCCGGCGTGCCGCACCACTCGGCGGCGTTCGCCGAGGCTGCCCTCTCGGAGAAGGCGCACGGCGCGGTACTGGCCGCCGCCAAGGGCCTGGCGATGACGGCGATCGACATCCTTACCGATCCGTCGCTGCTCGGCGAAGCCGGGGCCGAGTTCGACTCCGGCCCCGGCAAGCTGCTCACATCGAACTGAGCCGGCGACCTGGCGTGGTACGATCCCTCTTGAACCGTTCGGAGGCGCTCGATGGCAATCTCAGGGAAAGATGCTACGCGACAGATCCTGGACAGCTTGCCGGACGACGCGACGCTTGAAGACATCATGTATGCGCTGTACGTCCGACAGAAGATAGAGGCAGGGCTGCGCGACATCGAAGCCGGCAACACGGTGAGCCACGAAGACGTCGTGCGAGAGATCAACGAGTGGCTTCGCTCCGCGGGCGCAGACCTCGCGGCATCCCGACGCGCCAGGTCGTCGCTCACGCCTGGTGAGGCTGGTGATCACGAACATTGGGATGTTGAGGATGTGACGTACCATCTGGAGCGCGAAGGATGGGCGCCTGTCCTGGTGCCCGATCGGCCAGTGCCGCCTATCACTACAGAAATGGTCAACGAGCTCACCGAGGAGACGCAGCGGAAGCGTGACGATCGCTGGCTCGGTGGGATGGGCAAGGACGGCGAGTAGCGCGTGGCGATCTTCGCGCCGGATACCAGTTGCATGGTGGCAAAGCTGGTCGTCACCCATGAGCATCACGAGCGCGCGGTGGCCGCTCTAGACCGACATCTCAATGTTGGCGATTCGATGGTCATCGTAGTGCACACGTCGCTTGAAACGTATGCGTCGCTAACGGCCATGCCATGACCACATCGAATGGCGCCCGATCTGGCGTGGCGAGCACTAGCTGAAACCTTCGTGGCGCGGGGCACCGTCGCGGTGTTGCAGGCCGAGGCGTACGTGCAACTGATGTCTAGCCTGGCGACTGGTGGGACGCTGAGTGGCCAGGTCTACGACGCAGCGATTGTAGCGTGCGCTCGAAGGGCCGGAGTTGAGGTCTTGATCACCTTCAACGAGCGCCACTTCCGTCGGTTCGAGGGCGATGGGCTCGCCATTGAGGTGGCGTAACGCGGGCACCTGCTGCGATCGGAAAGCCCGATCTCAGGCGCGGCCCGGAGACCGTCCTTTCTTGCCCAGGCTGTAGGCCTCCGCGATGGCGAGAGCGCAGGGGGCGCACCAGATCGGCGGCATCTTCTTGCCCTTGAAGGCCGCGAAGGTCGAGGGCGCCACCCAGACGTCGTACGAGCACTGGGCGCACTGACGCACGCGGGCGCCCTTGACGACGCGCGCCGTGGGATCGTCGATGCGCGGCGAGACGATGGCGTCGATGTCGTCCATGGGTCGGCCCTTCGGCTTCAGGGAAGCCTGATCGTGACGACAGGAATGCTACTCGATGCCCAGATACGTTCGCTGGACGCTCTCGTCGTTGCGCAGCTTCTCGGCGGTGTCCGCCAGCACGATGGAGCCCGTCTCCAGCACGTAGCCTCGGTGGGCGATCTGGAGCGCCATCACCGCGTTCTGCTCGACCAGCAGCACTGTGACGCCCTGCTGATTGATCTCCACGATCGTCTTGAATATCGTCTCGACCAGGATCGGGGCGAGGCCCATCGAGGGCTCGTCGAGGAGCAGGATCTTCGGGCGTGCCATCAGCGCGCGGCCGATCGCCAGCATCTGCTGCTCGCCGCCAGAGAGCGTGCCACCCTTCTGACTGATGCGCTCCTGAAGGCGCGGGAACAGCGTGAAGACCCGCTCCATGTCGCCGTTGATAGCAGCCTTGTCCTTGCGCGAGAAGGCGCCCATTTCGAGGTTCTCGCGAACGGTCATCCGCGAGAAGATCCTCCTGCCCTCCGGCACCTGGCAGACACCGCGCTCCACGATCTGGTGGGGCGGCAGCGCGTTGATCCGCTGGCCGTCCAGCCGCACCTCGCCCTCGCGCGGGGCGAGGATGCCGGAAATTGTGCGGAGCGTCGTGCTCTTGCCGGCCCCGTTGGCGCCGATCAGCGTGACGATCTCGCCGTCCTGGACGCCGATGCTGATCCCCTGCAAGGCGTGGATGTTGCCGTAGAAGGTGTGAACGTTCGCGAGCTCCAGCGTCGCCATGGCGTTACGCCGTCACTCCCTCGGTCGCGGCGCGGCCGAGATACGCCTCGATCACCTGCGGGTTGCGCTGCACGTCGGTCGGCTGGCCCTCGGCGATCTTGACGCCGTGGTCCAACACCGTCACCCGGTCGGAGATGCCCATTACCATCGCCATGTGATGCTCGATCAGGAAGACGGTCAGGCCAAGCTCAGCGCGGAGCCGCCGAATCAGGTCCGTCAGCGCGTTCCGCTCCTGTGGGTTCATCCCGGCCGATGGCTCGTCCAGCAGGAGCAACGTCGGCTCGGTCGCCAGGGCACGGGCGATCTCCAGTCGGCGCTGGTCGCCGTACGGCAGGTTCCTCGCCCAGGTCTCGGAGACGTCCGGGAGTCCGACGAACTCCAGGAGCTCGTGCGCGCGCTCCCGGGCCCGACGCTCCTCCGCGCGCTCGCTGGGGAGCCTGAGAACTGCCTGCAGCGGGTGTGACTTGAGCCGGGTGTGCATGCCGACCAGCACATTGTCCAGGGCGCTCATCGTGGCGAACAGGCGAATGTTCTGGAACGTCCGGGCGATCCCGAGGCTGGTAATCTTGTGCGGTGCGGTCTGGTCGAGCCGTCGGCCCTTGAACGTGATCTCGCCAGAGGACGGCCGGTACAGGCCGGCGATCAGGTTGAAAAACGTCGTCTTGCCGGCGCCGTTCGGGCCGATCAAGCTGACGATCGAGCGCTCCTCGATCGTGAAATCGACCTCGCTGACGGCGACCAGGCCGCCGAAACGCCTGGTCACCTTGCGGGCTTCGAGGATTGTCTGGGCCATCGCCGTCGCTACGCCTCGTTGCCATTCGACACGAGGCCAGGTGTGCCACGCCCGCGCCGCAGCTCGGCCTTGCGCTGGGCACTCGGGAAGATCCCCTCTGGCCGGAGCAGCATCATCAGGACGAGCGCGAGGCCGAACAGGAACAGCTTCGCGTTCACCAGGTCGATTGCCAGGAACGGCATGTTGAGGAGTTGACTCAGCGAGCGAAGCCAGCCGGTGACGCTGTCCACCAGGATGAAGTTGAAGGCACCCAGAATGATCCCGCCGAACATCACGCCCCAGATGTTGCCGATGCCGCCCATGATGACCATCGCCAGCAGGATGATCGAGATGCTGAAGTCGAACTGATCCGGGCCGATGTACTGGAGCATCGAGGCGTAGAGCGCGCCCCCGAATCCCGAAAACGAGGCCCCGAGCGCGAAGGCCAGGAGCTTGGTCTTGACCAGGTTGATCCCCATGCTCGCCGCCGCGATCTCGTCCTCTCGCATCGCCATCCACGCGCGGCCTAACCGAGAGTCGCGCAGCCGGACGATGATGAAGACCGAGAAGGCGGACACCGCCAGGATCAGGTAGTACCACGGCACCTGGTCCGACGCGAGCAGCTCGACGTTGCCGAACGTCGGCCGGCCAATCGGGTTCATGCCTTTGGTGCCGTTGGTCAGGCCCTCCAGGTTTCGGATCGCCTGGGGGACGATCTCGCCGAACGCGAGCGTGACGATCGCCAGGTAGTCGCCGCGCAGCCGAAGCGTGGGCGCTCCAAGAATGAGGCCGAAGATCGCCGCGACGACGAAGGCGATCAGCAATGCGACCCAGTAGTCGGCGACGTAGCCACGCTGCACGAGCGGACTCTGAGGCGCGGTCAGGAACGCGACCGTGTACCCGCCGATGGCGAAAAACGCGGCGTACCCCAGGTCCAGCAGCCCGGCGAATCCGACCACGATGTTGAGGCCGAGCGCGAGCAGCGTGAAGATCAGGATCGGGTTCATGCTGCCCATTCGTCCCCACCCGAGGGCTCGATCGATCACGGGATAGAGCAGCAAGAAGGCGACGAAGACGGCGAACAGGATTCGGTTCCGGGCCTGCTCATCTGGGCCGGCCCAGCCCCCCGCCCGGCTGGCGGGCGCCTCGGTCCGGGGCCTGGCCGTCGCCGCTGTCTCGCTCGCCGGCGCGGCCGCCACACTGGCGGACGGACGGACGGTGGTCGCCGGGTCTTCAGTCATCGGTCAGGCCCGTTCGCTTGACGCCTCGCCGAGGAGGCCGGTCGGTTTGAACACAAGCGTCAAGATGAGCATCCCGAAGACGACGGCCTGCGTCCAGCGCGGATCGAGCAGGAAGTCGCTGGTCGCCGCGACCACGCCGATCATCAGCCCGCCCAGGAACGCGCCGTACAGGTTGCCGATCCCTCCGAGCACCGCGGCGGTGAACGCCATCAGCCCGCCGCGGAAACCCTGAAGATACCAGGCGGTGTTGTTGTAGGTGCCGTTGATCAGCCCGGCCGCGCCAGCCAGGGCGCCGCCCAGCAGAAACGTCAGGGCGATCGTCTGATTGATGTTGATCCCCATCATCGCGGCGGCCTCGCGGTCCTGGGCCGTGGCGCGCATCGCCTTGCCGAGGCGGGTGCGACTCACGAAGAGGCTCAGCCCGACCATCAACGGGATCGCCAGCAACATCACCGCGAGGTCCTTGACTTTAAAGAAGATCGGCGTGTTCACGCCGAGCACATCACGCAGGATGTCCAACTCCAGCGCACGGTGCGGAGATGGGAAGTCAACTGGCGACGGCCCCTTCCAGAACAGGCCGATGTTCACCAGCATGAACGAGACGCCGATCGCCGAGATCAGCGGGGCGAGGCGAGGCGCACGCCGCAGCGGTCGATACGCCAGCCGCTCGATGGTCATGTTCAGCAATGCACAGCCGACCATCGCGACCACCAGCGCAGCGAGTACCAGGAGAATCACCGTGGCGTCTGGAAGCAGCGACGCCCGGCGGACTCCCATCATGCTCGGCACCCAGGTCAGCAGGGTCAGCGCCAGCATGGTTCCGATCATGAACACATCGCCGTGCGCGAAGTTGATCAGCTCGATGATGCCATACACCAGGGTATATCCAAGAGCGATCAGCGCAATGATCGAGCCATTGGCTAAGCCGATCAGCAGGATCTGTAGAGCAGTCTCCCACCAGGTCACTATTCGACTCCGCGAGCGATTGATGCTTGGGAGGGCGCCAGGGTGCCCGTAGGGTACGCATTCGTCGCTCGAAATGCAACCCTCTGGGCGCACAATACGTGGGCATCAACGCTCTGGTGACCACATGGTACGGCGCTGGAAATGGTCGAGGCCCCCGGCAACATTTCAGCGGGGGCCTCATGTGGTCATCGCAACTGGGGTGTTCGGGTCCGCCTACGGCGGACGCCGAGCTACTTCCACTTGAATGCGCCGTTCGCCGTCGTGACGGGTCCGTTCTCGTCCGTCTTGACTTCGACGATCACCTCGTAGTTGCCGGGCGGACCCTCCATATCCCACTCGATCTCGGTCCAGCCGTCGTTTGTCGTCCGGTCCAGCTTGAACGCGCGGTACCGTCTGGCGTCAAGCCGCGCGGTCACGTCGACGAACGCGTTGGCGACGCCGCGGCCGTTGCGCGTGACGTGAACCTTGATGAGCTGCTTGCCGCCCTGGAGGTTCGTCTCCCGGATCTCGCCGTCGACGGTCAGGCCGTTGCCGGTGCCTCGGAAGTTGCCGCCCGAGCTTGCTGCCGGGCTCGGCGAGGGGGATGGCGACGGCTCGGGAGCGGCCTCCTCTTCCTCGGCCGGTTCGTTGGCTGGCGCCGTCATTTCGGAGGTCCCGGACGACCCGCTGCTCGGCGCGCCAGCCGGGCCGGGCGACGGGCCGGGGGATGGTGCGGCCGGGGGAGCAGGTGGCGGCGCCGATACTGTCTCGACCAGGGTCGAGGCGATCCAGCCGGTCTTGTCTCCGGTCTTGACGTTTCGCCAGGTGCGGCCGTCGCCATCCTTGTTCGGACCGACGACGTCGAGGATGTCGCCATCCTTCACCTGAGCGATCGCCTCCGAGCCGGTCGTCACGTCAGCGCGGACGTTCACGGTGCCGCCGTCCGGGTTGACCACCTTCACCCGCTCGCCGGTCCCACTCGCCTGACGACTGGTCGATCCGGTCGAAGACGGCGCGCTCGACGCAGAGGACGATGAGCTTGCCGGTGGCGGCCCGCCACCAGCGAGCGCCTTGTCGAGACGCCCGGAGACGGTAATCGCCAGGCCGACCGCGTCAGTGAGCTTCGTGGCCTCCGGCCGGCCTCGGATGCCGACCATCAAGATGTAGGGGCCTTTGCGGAACAGGTACGAGTAGTGGACAACCTGGCCGCCGTCGCCGTTGGTGGTCTGCGTCAGGCCAAGCGTCTCGTCCCCGAGCGCCGGCACCCCGGTCGTGCTCCAGCCCTCGCCGAGGAACGCCTCCCTGGTGCTCTCGAGCTGGAGGACGGCGTCTTCGACCTGCGCCGTCCGGGCGACGCCACTGCGGACCTCGAACGGCCCGGCGGCGAGATTTTCGGCGTTGCGCTCGCGGGCGAACGTGACGTCGTACACGGCCACGCCGTCCGTGCGGTCTTCGGAGACGGTCCGGTCCGGCACGATCTCGAAGCCGCGCGGGAGATCGGCCTTCGTGAGTGCGAACGTCTTGATGTCGACGTTCGACTGCAAACTCGGAGCCGCAATCACAGACAGCGGCAACGTCAGCACAAACGCTGCGAGCAAAGCACTGGTAAGAATTCGCATGGTCGGCGTGGTGTACCCCCTGTCGACGAGGCGCGTCAAGGTGAACGCATGCCGAGACGACCGGCGCTGACACCCGACATGTACAGAACGACGGAAGGTGACGCCGGTGGCACGGTCAGGCGGCGTGGCGGGTGCTGCGCGGCCCGGCCTTCATGACCTGGCCCGGCAGCTCGCTGCCCAGGATCTCGCTCATCCGTTTGGCGCAGCTGATCAGGGCATCCAGGTCGACGCCGGTTTCCACGCCCATCTCGTGCAGCATGTGGACGACGTCCTCCGTGGAGACGTTGCCGGTCGCTTTCGGGGCGAAAGGGCAACCGCCGATCCCGCCGATCGAGGCGTCGTAGACCGTCACGCCGGCCCGCAATCCGGCTACCACGTTGGCCAGTCCCATGCCGCGGGTGTTGTGAAAGTGAAGCTGGAACGCGCCGTCCGGCCACCGATCCAGGACCCGGCTGACGGTCTGCTCGACCTGAAGGGGATTCGCCATGCCGGTCGTGTCGGCAATGCTGATCTCGTCAGCGCCGAGGTCGCGCAGGCTGGCGATGACGCTGAACAGCCGTTCCTCGGGCACGTCGCCGGAGTACGGACAGCCGAAGCTGGTCGAGATCGCGGCGATGACCGGCACGCCGACGGTATGTGCCTGGGGGATGATCTCGGCGATGCTCTCGAGCGAGTCGTCGATCGTCATTCGGATGTTCTTCAGGTTGAACGTGTCGCTCGCCGAGAGGACCACCAGGATACGATCCGGCTTCGTCGCCAGCGCGCGCTCGGTGCCGCGAACGTTTGGGACCAGCGTCTCCCAGGAGACGCCCGGCACCCGCTCGATGCCGGCCATGACCTGCTCGGCGTCGGCCATCTGCGGAACGGCGCGCGGGCTGACGAACGAGGTGACCTCGATCCGGGTCAGTCCAGTGGTGGCGAGGCGGTTCGCCATCTCGATCTTCTGCTCGGTTGGGACGAAGGCGCCCAGGCTCTGGATGCCGTCGCGGGTGCCGACTTCGCGCATGGTGACGCGTGCTGGCAGACTCATACGCTCGACCTCGCCGTCGCTGGTGTGTTGGCTGGATTGTAGGCCGGGCGGCGTCGAAACGGGCGCCGCGCTTTGCTACGCTTCCCCAACCTCATCCAGCAGCGGACAGGAGAGCCATGACTGACACGGTACGCGAGCCGGCGGCGCCCGCCGAGATCCCGGGACCAGTCGCCGAGACGACGATTGAGACGTTCTTCGAGGTCGACATCCGCGTCGGGCGGGTCGTAGCAGCGGTGCTCAACCCGAAGGCACGACGGCCGGCCTACCGGATGGAGCTCGACTTCGGACCGCTTGGCATGCGGACGTCGAGCGCGCAGCTCACGGCGCTCTACACGCCAGAGGAGTTGATCGGGCGGCAGGTGCTGGCGGTCGTCAACTTCTCGCCGAGACGGGTGGCCGGTGTCGAGTCGCAGGTGCTCGTGCTCGGCGTCTCGGATGTCAACGGGGCCGTGATCTTGCTCTCTACTGAGCGAGAGGCGCCACTCGGCTCGCGCGTCCACTGATGTGTTGACGGAAAGACCGCTCATCTCGGTAGACTGATAGCGGGGCGATCAGCGTACGTTCGTCCTGACTGCTTTCCACAATCGGCAACCCTCATGACACACGCAGGAATCGCTCTCGTACTCGGGGCCTCCGAGCCCGAGCTTCTCGTCCAATGACGGTGCCCATGGCCGCTGAGCGGGCGCGCGATCGGCTGGATCGTGGCCTCCAGGCGCTGGCGCGGGCCGGCGATGACCCGGCGATCCTCGCATACGCGCTGAATGCCGTTCAGGGAGCGCTCGAAGCACACTACCGCTCGGTGCTCGCCTCGGACTCGCGGGTCCCAGCCGGGGTTCGCGTCGTCGCGCTCGACACCGCCGCGCTCAGCGTCCTCGACGTTGCCAACGCGATGCACGCGCACCTCGACCTGCCGGAGCGCGAGCGACGCGCCGTGCTCGAAGCGCATGGACACTGCCAGTCGCAGAGCCAGGGCGACGGGTTCACCTGGGATCGGGCCGGCGTCGAGGAGTACGCGCGGTACGTCGCGCAGAAGTTGGGCGAGCCGGCCCCGATGCTGAACCAGCCGGTGGCGGACGTCTCATCCGCCCCGACCTCGATTCTGCCGGAGGTGAGTGACAACCACACGAGATGGACTGAGGGGGCGGCAGGGCTCGCGGCCACCCGGCCGTATCGGACGGTCTCGGCCCTCGCTCGGCGAGCCGAGTTGAAGGGGTCACACTTCCTGCTAATCTTGAGTGCGTTGGCCGTCGTGTCGCTGCTCTGGAACTGGGTGGAGTCGGCCGCGTTCGATGCCGCGTCCCGAGCCGCCGAAGCACCTGCGTTGCTGCCCACTCCCACAACCGGGCAGACCGTGCCTGCCGTGGCCGTCTCCTCGCCGGTGGCGGCACCTGCTCAATCCTCTCCCGAACCTGGACAGTCGGCAACCGTCACGGTCCTGAACGAGTTGCTGATCGTCGGCAACACCGACGGCGAAGGCGTCTTCCTGCGTCGTACGCCGTCGTTGGCGGACCGCCTCGAACCGTTCGAAGACGGCACGCGGATGCGAGTGATCGGTCCGGATCGTGAAGCTGAAGGTCGGCGCTGGAAGCACGTGCGTGCCGAAAACGGCCTGGTCGGGTGGGTGCCGGCTCAGTACCTGATCGCCGCCAACGGCCGCTGAGCAGACGGTTGGCGGCCAGGCAGCTCGAATGTCAACGCCGACGCGGACTCAGGCCGTGCGTGGGATGCGTGACCGCTCGAACCGGCGAATCGCCAACCCGAGAATTGCCGCCAGGGCGATCGTCAGCCCGAAGACGATGGCGCCGCCCTCGAACCCGACCGAGGCGGCTCCGGCCCAGGCGTAGAACAGACAAAGCGGCAGCGATCCGAGCAGGGTGGCGAGCATCGCCGAGCGCCAGCCGAGCGGCGAGGCCCCGGCGAGTACCAGGATCGTCTCCGCCAGGAGCGGTAGGGGCCGGCTGACGACGATCGCCACGATGCCCCACCGGGTCAGGATCGCGTCGGCGTGGGCGCGGTCGTCGGCCGGAACGGCCAGCACGAGCAGCCGTCCGCCGCGCCGCCCGATCCAGAACGCGACCGCCGATGCCAGCATGCTCCCCAGCAACGAGAGCAGCGCGCCGACGATCGTCCCGAACAGGGCGCCGTGCGCGATCATCACGATGTTCGACGGCACTGGCAGGACGACGTCGAGCGCCAGCAGTGAGACGCCGATCGCCGCCGCGACCCAGCCGGCCTGCTGAAGCCAGGGGGTCGGATCCTCCAGCAAGGGGATGCCCGCCGCCTCGCCGAGGAGGAAAAGCGCCAGGAAGGCGGTGGGGACGACCGCGGCCACGGTGACATAGCGACGCACGCGAGATTGTAGAGTGTACTGCATAGCTTCGCGTCAGGAGCCGTTCGATGTCCCTTCAGCCCGTTCGAGTCGCCGTGATCGGCACGAGCTTCGCGTCGGCCGTCCAGATTCCGGGTTTTCAACTGCTGCCCGGCGTCGAAGTCGTCGGCGTTGCCAGCGCCAGGGAGGAGCGCGCCGCCCAGGCAGCCGAGAAGTTCGGCATCCCGAACGCCTACGGCGACTGGCGAAGGATGCTGGACGAGGTCGAGTGTGACGTGGTCAGCATCGTGACGCCGCCGTACCTCCACCACGAGATGGCGCTAGCGACAATCGAGCGGGGCCGCCACGTCTTCTGCGAGAAGCCGTTCGCGATGAACGTGGACGAGGCCGTCGAGATGGTCCAGGCGGCCGAGCGGTCCGGGCTGGTCCACGGCGTCGATCACGAGTTCCGCTACCGGCCCGCGCGGACACGCCTGAAGGAGCTGGTCGACGCCGGGCACCTCGGCGAGCCCAGGGTGATCCGCTGGGGCTGGCTGCTGGGGATGCTGGCCGAGCCGAACAGCCGGGCCTGGAGCTGGTGGTCGGACCGCTCGAAGGGCGGCGGCATCTTCGGGGCGCTCGGCTCACACCTGATCGACTCGCTCCTGTGGTGGTTTGGCGACGTCGTCGAGGTGACGGCGCAGCTCGGGACGTTCTTCCCGACGCGGCCGATGCCGGATGGCAAGGGCAGCGGCGAGGTCACCGCCGACGAGGACGTTGCGCTGCTCTTGCGGTTCGCCAGCGGCGCGCGCTGCACGGTCGATCTCAGCGGGTACGGCCGACCGGGACGCCTGATGCTCGAAGCGTACGGCAGCGACGGCGCCCTGGCGATCGAGGACGACGAGCGCCTTCTGACGGCGACCGGTCGTGGCGGCTGGGAGCCGGCCGAGATCCCGAGCCGCCTGGTGCGCGCCGTATCGGGCGATCCGCGCCTGGGGCCGTTCGTGGAGCTTGCCGATCGGCTGGTAACGCGGGTGCGCGGCGGCGAGGCGCCCGACTTCGCCGACTTCCGCCAGGGGCTTCGAGTGCAGGCCGTGATGGACGCTGCCCATCTGAGCGCGGACGAGGGGCGCACGGTCAAGGTCGAGACGCCGAGCGTCTAAGCGACGTCTCGTACCAGCGCCGTTTCGAGCGGAAGTGCCAGGAGACTGCGATCCGTACCGCGAGTCCCTCCTTCGTCGGGATACACTCCGCGAGCGGACCTCCGGCTCCAGGGTCCGGCTCGCTGACGCTCGCGGTGCGGATGGCCGGCGCTACTCTGTCGGACCGGGCATCCGGGCGCTACTCCGTCGCACAGGGAAGCAGGCGGGCGCGCCGACCGTCCCAGAACAGGATCTCGGCCAGGCCGAGCGCCCGGCCGTGGTCCGCCGCTTCCTGCTCTCCGAGGTCCAGGATGGCGAATGCCGCCTGGTCCCCTGGCTCGACGGAAGCCGGCAACATGGCTCGCGGTGGCGCTGGCGTTGTCAGCGGCGGGGCGCCGGGGAAGACGGCAACGGTGCGGCCTCGGATCGGGCCGCTGTTGCCGACCGGCGCGCGCCGGGGCAGAATCGTCACCGGCGCGCCGTCGAACCAGACGGTGGCGCGGGTCAGGCCCGGATGCTTGGACCGGGACGCCGAGCCTTCAGGAGGGTCGGGCAGCACGATCGCGTGAACCCATTGCCGTCACGGAGACACGACTCAGAAACGGGCGTCGCCCAGCCGGAACATCGCCGAGGTCACCATCCGGTCGGCCGGCGTGCGGAACCTGTACTGGATCGAGAACGTACCGGTCTTCCCGCCGTTCCAGGCTGTCGGTCCGAAGCGGTTGGCGATCGACGGGCTGGTGTAGACGTCGACGATGCGCCCGTCACCGCGATCGATCGACTGGATCTGCTCGGCATCCTTCGGCATGTACGCGCTGACGTCCTCGCGCGCCGCCTCCAGGCTGACGGCGTCACCCCGCATCCAGACCCGCTCGATGTGCCAGACGTTCCCTTCCATCAGGCCGACGACCAGCCGGCCGCCGTCGTACTCGAAGAAGATGCTGGACCGGGAAGCCTGCCCGTGCGCCTTTTCCCACTCCGAGTGGCTGAGCCCCAGGCCACCTGACTCGAACGTCGGCCGGGCAGGTGCAGAGGCAGCCGCTCGAGTAGCGGGGTCAGCGAGAAACTCGGTGGCGGCCCAGCCGACGTTGCCATCCGGGTCCCGCACCTTTCGCCAGGACTTGCCGCCATCTTCGGCCGTCTCGCCAAGATCGGCCATCGCCGTCCCGTCCGGCCAGACCTTAATGCGCTGTCCGGTCGTGCCGGCGGCGCGCCGCAGGGAGAGGCCGTCCTGTCCGACGTTGTTGACCACCATCCTGGCCGGGGCCGGCGGCTGGGACAGGGCTGGCGGAACGGCGGAGGTCGGAGCAGCCGTTGGAGCTGGCGTCGGGGCGACCGTTGCGACGGGTGCCGGTGCCGGCTCGGTGGAGCGCCCCCGAGTTGAGGTCATGACGACGGCGGCGAAGATGCTGAGGCCGAGAACGATCGGCAGCAGGACGGTTGAGACGACCAGCGTGCGCCGACCTGCCTGACCCTCCAGAAATGGGGCAACGGAGCGCTGAATCTGGCCAAGCGGATTTTCGGTGGCAGGGCTCGCGGCACGGGTCTGCGAGCCCGATCGCGAGGACATGCTCGTGGCGCCCGTTCGCCGAGCGCCAGCGTTCAGCGTGCCAGAGCGGGACTGGCGAGGGACGGTCGCGGTCCTGGCTCGCTGGGCGCTCGTACCGGCGTCGGGGGTGCGCGCGGCCCCGCCTTCGCGCCGGATGTGCTCGAGGGCCGCGTCCGCCAGGTCGTCGCGCCCGAGCTCGCGGTACGCGGATGCCAGTCCGGCGAAGGTGGCCGGGGTCCGCACGCCCGACCAGACGTTCTGCTCGTACATCTCGACGGCTTCGGCGAAGTGGCCGTGCCGTTCGTAGAGCCGCGCGAGCTCGAGGCGGGCAGCAGCCTTCGCCGCGTGGTCCGCTCGGGGATCGCGCAGCACGTCGTGGTGGTGCTGCTCTTCAGCCTGATCGCTGATGAAGGCAGGACCGCTCAGCACCAATTGCCGCGCGGCGCCGTCGCCGATGCGTCCGCGCTGCGCTCTGTCAGTAGACCGCCGTGCTGCCGCTTGACTCTGCTGTCCCGCTGCCACGCCCGACCTCCACCGATTCCTACTACGACGGAGCGACGGGGATGTTCCCGCCATATCCCCCAGGACGTCCTCGCGCTGCGCGCCCCATCAGCCCCCTCGACGGAACGGCACGGCACGCCGCCTACTCTAGCCCGGGAAGGCGCGAGACGGAAGAGGGGAGCCGCTGATTCTGTCAACATCCGCCGATTGTTGTCGCTCTGGGCGGACGACGTGCCGAAATCTGTAGAATGCGCGTTCTATTCTGCCGTCCGGCAGGGGTTGCTGCGTCGTTGTAGCACACCGGCTGCCGCCAGATTCCCGACTCCGCGCGGTCAGCGGTACAATCGGCCTGAGCTTCTCGCACGGAGGAGCGGAGGAGCGGCATGGCTGCGCGCGTCACCGTCGTCGGCAGCATCAACATGGATCTCGTCGTCTCCACGGAGCGCCTGCCGAGCCCTGGCGAAACGATCCTGGGAACGGACTTTCAGCGGTTCGGCGGAGGCAAGGGCGCCAACCAGGCACTGGCGGCTGCCAGGATGGGGGCGAGCGTTCAACTGATCGGCAAGGTTGGCACGGATGAGCCCGGCCGGGCGCTGGTCGGCGATCTCCTGCGGGCCGGCGTGGAGATCTCGCGGATTGGACGGGCCGAGGGACCGACCGGCACGGCGGTGATCACGGTGGACAGCCAGGGCACGAACACGATCGTCGTGGTGCCGGCCGCCAACGCGCTGCTGACGCCGGAGGACGTCGAGGCGGCACGCGATGCGATCGCTGAGAGCGACGCCGTGCTGATGCAACTCGAAGTACCGATGGAGACGGTGTTGGCGGCGGCGGAGATCGTACGCGGAGCCGGGGTCGCCGTCTTCATGAACCCGAGCCCGGTTCAGCCGCTCCCTGACGCACTGCTGGACGGTCTGGCGTTTCTGGTGGTGAATGAGACCGAGCTGGCAGCACTCACGGAGGGCACCGGCGACGCGACACGGCTGTTCTCGAAGGGCGTGCGGCAGATCGTGCTGACCCTGGGCGAGCGCGGCGCCCGCTTCCTCACCCCTGACGAGTCGCGAGAGGTCCGTCCGTTTCGGGTTCCAGGCGTCGACTCGACGGCGGCCGGGGACGCATTCCTCGGGGCGCTCGCGGCGACCCTGTCGGAGCGCGGCATCGAGGCGGCGCTGGAGACGGCATCGGCGGCGGGGGCGCTTGCGACGACGCGGATGGGGGCGCAGCCCTCGCTGCCGACGCTCGCCGAGGTAGACGCGTTTCTCCTGACCCGCCGATCGCGGCGCGGCCGGCGCTAGCTGCTGTCGCGCCTGAACGTACCGGAGGTCCGTCTCGCGCAGTCTATCCCGACGAAGGAGGAACTCGCGGTACGGATCCAGCACCGCGTTCCCGAGAACTTCTACTGATCGAGCGCTAGTTAACCGTGCTGAACAGCCAGCCGACGTAGCGCGAGAGAAACCTCCGCTGCATGTCCGTGAGGTCGAAGAACTTCGCCCGCGTCATGAACGTCGGCCTGGAAGCGGCCTGTCCGGGCTGAGCGACGGGCTGGCTTTCGATTACCTTGGCGGACAAGGTGATCGTGATGCCGGCACGCGGCCGGAAGATGAGCTGGAACGTGTCTCCCTTGCTCAGCTTCATCCGATGGAGCATGCGCACGCCCCCGGCGCAGAGGTCGAGCGGGTGCGCAAGGAAGGATCGCGACTGGTCAGCGGAGCGGTGGATGGCGGTGTGGAAGCCGAACGGCAGGCGAGCCCGTGGATGGGCTCGACGCTGGACCACGTCCATCGACGTGTCGAGTCGGATGTCGATCTGGCGCGATGCGATCGCCTTCACGGTCCCGCGAAACAGGGCCGGGCAGGCGCCCTTCGCGTCGGCGGCCTCGGCGGTCACGTGGCCGCCGACGACCGGCGGGGTGAACTCCTCGCGCCACGGTACTTCGACGACCAGCCGAGAGTCGGATACGTCGTGGAGCTGAGCCTGCTGCACCAGCTTCACGCCGTCGACGGCTGTCCAGTGCAGCGTGACGGGATGATCCGATGCGAAGACGACGTAGCCGCTCATATATTCCCCGCAGCTTTTGACAGGTCCCGGCGCCCAGGTCGAACGTCAGGAGGGCGTCACGAAGCTGTGTGTCTCACACTCGCCTCTCTGCTACAGTCAACGGCCCGGCTAACGAAAAGGTGACAGCGGCGCATCGTGACTGCGAGATCGTCGCGGAAATGTATAGTCGTCAGTCGCGGCTCATCGGGTGGATGCGGTCAGCGGTCCAGGGGATAGATGCGATCTAGGGTGATCGCCAGCACCACGCGGCCGTCGCGCAGCATCGCCGCGTCGAACTCGTCCCGGTTCGGGTGCGGGGCGCCGCGGATGCGCTCGTAGACGCGCCGGAGCAGGGGGACGGGGTCGTCCTCGACGATGGTGCAGGTCCCTTCGACGACGAGGTACTGATGCCAGTCGTCGGCGACGATCGAGAGTGTGGCCCGGGGGTCGCGCTTCAGGTTGCGGGTCTTCGCTCGGTCGCCGGTCACCGAGATCTTGATGATGCCGTCGTCGTCCAGGGTGTACGAGATGTGCGACATCTGCGGACGGCCGTCTCGCTTGATCGTCGCCAGGACCGCCTTCGTGTTGCGGCCGATGAATTCGAGCGCCTCGTCGTGGGTCATGGCCTCAAGCATCTCCTGCCAGCAGCGAGCCGTGCGTAGGTGCCGCGCATGTGACCATCCGCGCCGTCTGGCGCGACCGGCGGGATTATAGTGGCGAGGGGTGAGGAACGGATCGGACAGGATTTACAGGATGAACAGGATCAAAGGAGGGGGTGCGTCGTGTGCGGGTAACCCCCTGGATCATAAACCTCTAGTTTTCGCCAAATGGCGTGAGTGAGCGACTGACCAGAGGAGCGAGGCTGCATCGCGGTGGGTCGACGGCCTAGAGTACGGGTGCTTGACGCCACGACTCCGG
>Ga0209382_10002805_pt1 | contig 24846 bp, 21 predicted proteins | sample SoiMetdeltSBSDD5_FD_187599 | JGI IMG/M metagenome (GOLD analysis project Ga0209382, IMG submission 187599) | Bulk soil microbial communities from a Populus tree surrounding site in Tennessee, USA - Soil MetaG P. deltoides SBSDD5 (SPAdes) (version 2) | ecosystem: Environmental > Terrestrial >... | reverse complement strand
CGTCGCCTGGGTACCGATGCCGCCGTAACGGCCGTCGGACCGGGGCACCAGCAGCAGCTCCGCGGCGCCGGCAGACCGGATGCCGGGCACGGCGGACCGGGCGTCGGCGGCTGCCCGGGCCGCGTCCACCGCGGCACGGACCTCGGGTTCGGACAGGTCGAGCGGAACGACCATGCCGGGGAGGACGACCTCGTCGTCCAGCGGCAGGACCGGAAGGCTTATGGGTTGACTCATCGTGATGCATCCTCGTCGTCAGGAACTCAGAGAGAGTTGAGTTACATGGACTCAAGGCGCTGGCGGCCCGCTTTGTTCCCGGCCGATATATCGCTGACAGCGAACACTGCTGCCGATGAGTTTCGCGTGGTAGGCCAGTCGGTACGGGGATACGACCGGAAGGAGCCAACCATGTTCGGCAGCACCAAGGCGTTCAGCGGTTTCTCGACGAACGACATCGAGGCCACCAGGGCGTTCTACAGCGACACGCTCGGGATCAAGGTCACCGAGGAGTACGGCATGCTCACGCTGCATCTCGACGATGGCGCCCGGCCCACCCTGGTCTACCCGAAGGACGACCACGAGCCCGCGACGTACACGATCCTGAACTTCCCGGTCGACGACATCGACGCCGCCGTCGACGCGTTGGCCGCGAAGGGCGTCGAGTTCGCCAAGTACCAGGGCTCGCCGCAGGACGAGAAGGGCGTGATGCGCGGCAAGCAGCAGAACATGGGTCCGGACATCGCGTGGTTCACCGACCCCGGCGGCAACATCCTCTCCGTCCTGTCCGAGTGACGACGCGCCCGCCACCAGCCTCCTGGCCGGGTACGCCTAGGTCGTATACCGGTTCCGGTAAGACATACCGGAACCGGTATACGACCCGGGTGTCAGCCGTTGGCCGTGGTCAGCGTCATCAGCTCCTTGGACAGCGGCGCCGCGCGGGTGTGCGGGGGAGGAGGAGGTCAACTCGATGAGCGAAACGTTTCCACGTACCGACCCGTGGGTGGCGCCGCAGTCGCTGTCCGACCTCGCCTCCGATGTACGGCGTGCCCTCGGGGACCATCCGGCCGCGGCACTGGTCGCGGACTGCCTGACCAACACCTGGACCACGACGATGCGCTGGTCGTCGCACGGCGACGGCGACGTGTTCGTCGCCACCGGCGACATCGATGCGATGTGGCTGCGGGACAGTACCGCGCAGGTCCGGCCGTACCTGGCCGTCGCGGGCGCGGACGAGCAGGTGGCGGACGCACTCGCCGGCGTGTCGCGACGGCAGGTCCGGTGTGTGCTCACCGACCCGTACGCGAATGCGTTCAACGACGGGCCGAACGGCCGGCACGGTGACGAGGACGTGCCCGAGCCGGGTCCGTGGGTATGGGAGCGCAAGTACGAGGTCGACTCGCTCGCGGCGGTGCTGCAGCTCGCGTATGCGCTGTGGCGGGCGACCGGGCGGACCGACCACCTCGGGCCGGAGTTCGGTGAGGCCGCCCGGACGATCATCGGTCTGTGGCGGCTGGAGCAGCAGCACGGGAGCTCGTCGTACCGATTCACCCGCTTCGGGATGTGGGCGCACGACTCGCTGCCCGACGAGGGTCGGGGTGCGCCGGTCGGGTTCACGGGTATGACCTGGTCGGCGTTCCGGCCCAGTGACGATCGTTGCGAGCACCACTACCTGGTGCCGTCGAACGCGCTCGCCTCGGTCGCGCTGAACGGCCTGGCCGAGCTGGCCCGCACCGTGCTCGATGACGAGATGCTGGCGACGAACAGCGAGCGGCTGGCGGACGAGATCGACGCCGGGATCCGCGCCCGGGGCATCGGGGGCGACATCTTCGCCTACGAGGTCGACGGGCTCGGGCACAAGCTGGTCGCGGACGACGCGAACCTGCCCAGCCTGCTGTCGCTGCCGTTCGTCGGCTGGTGCGCTGCCGACGACCCGCGCTACCTGGCGACCCGGGCGGCGGTGCTCTCCGAGCGCAACCCCTGGTACTTCTCCGGAAAGCACGCCAGCGGTATCGGCAGTGCGCACACGCCGGCCGAGCATGTCTGGCCGCTGGCCATCGCCGCCGCCGGCCTGACCGCCGCGGACCCGCAGGAACAGACCGCCGCGCTGGAGCTGCTCGCCACCACCACCGGTGGTACCGGGCTGATGCACGAGAGCTTCCACGTCGACGATCCGGGCACCTTCACCCGGGCCTGGTTCGGCTGGGCGAACGCGATGTTCGCCGAGCTGGCGATGGCCGTCATCGGTACCCGGCTGACCGACCTCTTCCCGAGGCGGGCAGAAGCCCGCCGCTGAGCAATCTTCCGAACACCGGCCCATCCGCGCGGCGGAGGGCTCCGAAGCATGACTGTCGTCCAGTTCCAGGGAGGGACCAGTCATGAACGACGCAACCCGCAGAGGGTTCTTGGTGATGACGGGCGCGGGCGCCGCAGCCGTCGCCACCGCCGGGGCAGTCGCACTGGCGAACAACAAGGACTCCGACGCCGCGCAGTCGGTCAACAACGCCAGCGGACCGCTGGTCGCGTGGGTCGCCGACGCCGGCGGCTCGGAGGTCACCATCATGGTCGGCGAGCGTGAGGTCGTCGTCACCGACGCCGATCTCGTCGCGCGCCTCGCCCGCGCGTCCGTCGCAGCGGAAGAGGAGCGGTAGCCATGTCGTCCCATCGCGAAGCGCCCGAGATCTCCAAAGACCCGTGTGCCGACAACACCGACGTCTACGCGTTCGTCAGCCCGGACAACCCGGACACGGTCACGCTGATCGCCAACTTCATCCCGTTCCAGAACCCGCAGGGCGGCCCGAACTTCTACGAGTTCGGGGACGACGTGCGGTACGAGATCCACATCTCGAACAGCGGTGACGGCAAGGCCGACATCAGCTACCAGTTCCGGTTCAAGACCAAGATCCGCAACAAGAACTCGTTCCTCTACAACACCGGCCAGATCTCCTCGATCGGCGACAAGAACTGGAACCGCCCCCAGTTCTACTCGGTGACCAAGTGGACCCGGGGCCACGGGGCCCGGGTACTGGCCACCGGGCTGCCGACGCCACCGGTGAACATCGGCCCGCGGAGCACCCCGAACTACTCGAGGTTCACCTCGCAGGCAACCCGGTGGATCGGCGGCGGGCGGCGGGTGTTCGCCGGCCAGCGCGCCGAGGGCTTCTTCGTCGACCTCGGCAGCATCTTCGACCTGGCCACGCTGCGGCCGTTCCAGATGGCGCACCTGATCCCGTCCGCGGCAGCGGTCGGCGTGAACGGTACCCAGGGCCTGAACGTGCACACGATCGCGATCCAGGTGCCGAAGCGCGAGCTCACCCGGGACGGGTCGAACCCGACCGACGTGATGAACCCGAAGTCGGTGATCGGGGTCTGGGCCACGGCGAGCCGGCACAAGGGCCGGGTCTTCGACGCCTCGACCGGCCGCACCGGCGGGTACGGTCCGTTCCGGCAGGTATCCCGGCTCGGCAACCCGCTGTTCAACGAGGTGATCGTGCCGATGGCGATGAAGGATCGCTGGAACGCGCAGAAGCCGGCCGGCGACAAGGACTTCGCCAAGTACGTCGCCCAGCCCGAGCTGGCCAAGTTGCTGCCGGTGCTGTACCCGGGGGTGTTCCCGCGGCTGGCGGCGTACAAGAAGGACCGTGCGGACCTGAGCGCGATCCTGCTGACCGGGATCCCGAAGGGCGTCGTCCCCGGGTTCCAGAACTTCACCGGACCGGTGCTGTCCGACATGCTGCGGCTGAACCTCGCCGTACCGCCGTCGGGCAACCCGAACCCGCTCGGGCTGGTGGCCGGCGACGCGGCCGGGTTCCCCAACGGCAGAAGGGTTTTCGACGATGTCGTGACGGTGGAGCTGCGGGCGGTGGCCGGTCTGACGATCCCGCTGGTCGACAAGACGTTCAAGCCGGACGACGCGGCCGCCGCGATCAAGGACGGTACGTCGAACACGAACTCGCCGTACCTGCGCTCGTTCCCGTACCTCGGTACTCCGGCGGGTGGCTACCAGACCACCCCGGGCACTCCGGCGTCATGATGCACAGCCACGAGAACCCGCACGCGGGACAGGGTGCCGTGCTGCTCGACATCGGCGGGGCGGTGGGAGCATTGGTCGTCTCGATGCCCGACGAGCTGGTCGGGGTCGAGATCGAGGCCCGGCCGGTTCCGGTCCGGCCGGGCCACCTGCCGCACGTCGAGGTGCTGCGGCGGCCGGCACCGGTGGGCGAGGTCTGCTCGGCGGTGTTCGCCGAGCTGCCCGCCGGTAGCTACGAGTTCTACCAGCGCCCGGCCGGGCCGGTCCGGCTGCGCGCCACGGTGATCGGCGGCCAGGTCGGGTTCGCGAGCTGGCCGACCGTCTGAACACCAGTACCCCGGCCGGCCGGGCCGGGACCGCCGAGGTGGCGAGGGGCCACCTCCGCCGTCCGCTCGGCCGGCCGGTTCCAGGCGGTGCTCAGGGGTGACCCAGGGAAAACCCCCTGTCGGGCACGGCGGAAGGCGCGCAGACTCGGGTGGAGACGGCGGGCCGAACCTGCCGATGATGCCCGGGAGGGGCCCGCGATGGAGATCGGGGACGTGCAGGACGTACCGGCAGTGGCGGTGGCGAAGGACCTGGTCCGGATCTACGGCGAAGGCGATACGGCGGTCCACGCCTTGCGAGGGGTGGGGGTGGAGATCGCCTCCGGGCGGCTGACCGCGGTGATGGGGCCCTCCGGATCCGGCAAGTCGACGCTGATGCACATCCTGGCCGGCCTGGACAAGCCGACGTCAGGTTCGGTGATCATCGACGGCACCGAGATCACCACGCTGGGCGACGACGCGCTGACCAAGCTGCGCCGCAAGCACATCGGGTTCATCTTCCAGTTCTTCAACCTGCTGCCGATGCTGACGGCGCGTGACAACGTGCTGCTGCCGCTGACCATCGCGGGCGAGAAGCCGGACGACGGGTTCTTCGACGATCTGGTGGCCCGGGTCGGGCTGGCCGACCGGCTGACACACCGGCCGGCCGAGCTGTCCGGTGGCCAGCAGCAGCGAGTCGCGATCGCCCGTGCGCTGGTGTCCAGGCCGACGGTGATCTTCGCCGACGAGCCGACCGGCAACCTCGACTCCAAGACCAGTGGCGAGATCCTCGAGCTGATGCGCGGCTCCGTCGACGAGTACGGGCAGACGACGGTGATGGTCACCCACGATGCCCGCGCCGCCGCGATGGCCGACCGGGTGCTGTTCCTCGCCGACGGCCAGATCGTGAAGGAGACCGGCCGGACCAGCCAGCACGAGATCCTGCAGATCATCGACACGCTGGACCTGTCGTGATCAGGTTCGCCCTGCGCGGGATGCTGGGACGCAAGCTGCGTACCGCGCTCACCGCGATCGGCGTCGTGCTCGGGGTGGCGCTGGTGTCGGGCACCTTCGTGCTGACCGACTCGATCTCGTCGGCGTTCGACTCGATCTTCAGCGAGAACTACAAGAACACCGACGCGGCCATCACCGGCAAGTCGGCCTTCGAGCTCAGCCAGGACACTCCGGGTGTCGCGCCGCCGTTCGCCGAGTCTCTGCTGCCGACAGTGCAGGGGCTTCCCGAGGTCGAGGCGGCCGGCGGCGCGGTCGCCGGGGAGGCACAGCTGATCGGCCGGGACGGCAAGGCGATCGTGTTCGGCGGGGCGCCGAACCTCGGCTTCAGCGTCGACCCGGAGCTGCCGCAGTTCAACTCGCTGACCCTGGTCGGCGGCGCCTGGCCGGCCGCCGGCGAGGTCGTGATCGACACCAAGACCGCTGCCGAGAAGGGCTTCAAGGCGGGCGACACCATCGGCGTCCAGGCCCGCGGGCCGATCCAGCGGATGCGCATCTCTGGCCTGGTCGAGTTCGGTGCCGTGTCGTCGATCGGCGGTGCCACCCTCGCCGGGTTCGACATACCGACCGCACAAAAGCTGTTCGACAAGGAGGGCAAGCTCGACCAGATCCTGCTCTCCGGGAAGGACGGCGTCTCCGAGCAGCAGCTGCTCGACTCGGTGCGCACCGTGCTGCCGGCGGGCACCCAGGTACGCAGCGCCGCGGACCAGGCCGCGGAGGATGCCCGGGGTACGTCGGGCTTCCTCGACTTCTTCCGTACCTTCCTGCTGGTCTTCGGCGGGGTCGCGCTGTTCGTCGGGTCGTTCGTGATCGCGAACTCGCTGTCGATCACGATCGCCCAGCGCACCCGCGAGTTCGCCACCCTGCGGACGCTGGGCGCGTCCCGGCGCCAGCTGCTCGGCACGGTGGTGCTGGAGGCGTTGGTCACCGGGCTGCTGGCATCCGTGGTCGGGTTGTTCCTCGGGCTCGGCATCGCCACCGCGCTGTTCAACATCTTCGACGCGGTCGGGCTGACACTGCCGAACAACGGTCTGGAGTTCCGGCCCAGGACGGTCGTGGTCGCGCTGCTGGTCGGCGTCCTGGTGACGCTGGTCGCCAGCCTCCGCCCGGCGGTCCGCGCCACGCGAGTGCCGCCGATCGCCGCGGTCCGCGAGGGCGCGCAGCTCCCGCCCGGCCGGTTCCACCGCTACCGCCCGCTCGGTGCGGCGTTGCTTGCGGTAGCGGGCGTCGCGCTGACCGTCACGGGGCTGTTCGTGGAGGGTGCCAGCACGACCGTGGTCCTGGTCCTGCTGCTGATCGGCGTACTGATGATCTTCATCGGTATCGCGCTGTTCTCGTCCCGGCTGGTCCGCCCGCTGGCCGCGGTGGCCAACCCGGTCGCGCGATGGTCCGTGATCGCGCTCAGCGTCCTGGTCTGGCCACTGTTCTCGCTGCCGTACTGGCTGCTCCGGCGTGGCGTCTGGGGACCGGGCGCCGGTGCCCGGCGGGTCGGTGGCTTCGTGCTCGGCGCGGTGCTCAACCCGCTGCTGCTGCTGGTGGTGCTCGCGATGGCGGTACGACGCCGGCTCAGCAGCTGGCAGCCGGAGTGGCCGGCCGAGTTCCCGGGCGTGATCCCGGAGCGGCCGGCAACGTCGATCGGTGGTGAGAACAGCCGCCGCGATCCGCACCGGACCTCATCGACGGCAGCGGCGCTGATGATCGGGCTCGCACTGGTGACGCTGGTCGCGACACTCGGCGCCGGCATCATCAAGCCGTTCGAGGACGCCGTCGACCGGATCTTCAGCGGTGACTACGCGATCGTCGCCCAGAACAACTTCAGCCCGCTGCCGCCGACCGTCGCGACGGCGGTGGGGGACGTGCCCGGTGTGGAGGCAGTGTCCAGCGTGCGCGGCGGCCAGGGCCGCGCGTTCGACGAGACGATCCTGATCACGGCGGTGGACACACAGGCGCCGCAGGTGTTGAGGTTCGACTGGGAGAGCGGGTCGCAGCAGGTTCTCGGCGAGCTCGGTGCCAACGGCGCCATCGTCGACGACGAGTACGCCACGGCGCACAACCTGCAGCTCGGTTCGCCGATCACGCTGCAGACCGTCAGCGGAACCAACCTCGCGCTCACCGTGCGCGGTATCTTCAAGCCGCCCGCGGGTGGATCGCCGTTCGGCAACGTCACCATCTCGACGACCGCCTTCGACGCGACCAGCCCGCAGCCGCAGAACCTGTACACGTTCCTCTCGATGTCCGGTGGCGTCACCGACGCGAACACCCAGGCGCTCAACGATGCCCTGCAGTCGTTCCCGAACGCCAAGGCGCAGACCCGCGACCAGTTCAAGGACGCCCAGTCCGACAGCGTCAGGAGCCTGCTGAACGTGCTCTACGTGTTGCTCGCGCTGTCGGTGGTGGTGAGCCTGTTCGGCATCGTGAACACACTGGTGCTGACGGTGTTCGAGCGGACCCGCGAGCTCGGCATGCTGCGGGCGATCGGGCTGACCAGGCGCCAGGTCAAGCGGATGATCCGGCACGAGAGTGTGATCACGGCACTGATCGGGGCGGTGATCGGGATCGTGCTCGGCCTGGCGCTGGCGATGCTGCTCGCGGCCCGGCTGGAGGAGATCACCTTCGCGGTGCCGAGCAGTCAGCTGGTGGTGTTCGCCGTGGTCGCGGTCCTGGTCGGCATCTTCGCGGCGATCTGGCCCGCCCGCCGAGCGGCGAGGCTGAACCCGCTGGAGGCGCTCCAGTACGAGTAGTGACCGTTGCACGGCGCTGCAACATCGGTGCAACAGCACCCGGCACGGTGAGGTCGTCACCGGACCAGCTAGGGGTGCGCGATGCAACGAACCGACGTGGTGACGTCCATCCGGTGCGGTGGGCGCTGTGGTTTCGACGGCGCGCTCGCCGCGCACCACGACCGACTGCTCGAGGTCGGTACCGACCCGGCCGCGGTGCTCGACCTGGTCGAGCTCGCGGTCACCTGGAGCGAGCTGGACTACACGGACGCGGAGGTGATCCCGCCCGCACAGTGGCTGGAGTTCTGCTCCCGGCACGCCTGGCCGGACCCGGAGCGGGCGATGCGCGCGTTCGAGCTCGCGACCGACGTGGTGGTGGGCTGCGCCGGCCGCGGCGGACGCGCGGTCCGGACGGGGCTTCGTACGACGGCGTCATCCGCCTGATCTGACACTAAACTGACCAGGGTGGCCGATCGCGATCTGCGGCTCACCCTCATCGGTCGATTCGAGGTCGTGGGCGCGTTGCACGCGGCCGTTCCCGGCGGTCGCGCCGCTCGGCTGCTGAAGATCCTCGCCACCCGGCAGGGCCGGTTCGTGCCGGTCGGCGAGCTGGTCGAGCTGCTCTGGGAGGGCAGGCCGCCGGATCGGGCCGATCGTGGCGTCGCGAGCTTGGTCAGCCGGCTGCGGCACAGCCTGGGGCCGGGCCGGCTGGACGGCGACAGCACCGGCTACCTGCTGGTCCGGGACGCCGCGACCCAGGTCGACCTGCAGGTGGCCGAGCAGCTGGTCGGCACCGCCGAGCAGGAGAGCCGGTCGGGTCAGCACGCGTACGCCGCGGTCGCGGCCGAGCAGGCCGTCAAGCTGCTCACCGCCGGCGTACCGCTGGCCGGGGAACCCGAGGACTGGTGGGTCGACGACGTCCGGCGGTACGCCCGGCAGCTGCTCCGCCGGGCGCGGCTGGTGCGCTGGGAGACCGCGCTGGAGCTGCACGACCACCGGGCCGCGATCGAGTCCGCGAGCGCCGCGCTGGCCGCGGACGGGTTGGACGAGACCGCCGGGCGGGCTCTGATGCAGGCGCATGCGGCCGCCGGTGAGAAGGCCGCGGCGCTGCGGGTCTACGAGGCGATCCGGTCCGCGCTGCTCGCGGAGCTCGGCGCGCAACCGTCGATGCAGACCGTGGCGCTGTTCGAGTCGTTGCTCGAGGCACCTGTTCCGGTTGCGGAGGCGGACCATGGGCCGGTCGGCTACCTGGTGTCACCGCTGGTCGGCCGGGACGCCGAGCTGCGCCGGCTGCGGCAGCTGTGGTCGGACGCGAGCCGCGGTCACGGCGGGATCGTGGTCGTGCTCGGCGAGGCCGGGATCGGCAAGACCGCGCTGGTCTCCGCGCTCGCCACGGAGGTGGAACGGGCCGGTGGGCTGGTCGTCGGCACCAGCTGCTTCGAGGCCGAGCGGTCGCTGTATCTGCAGCCGCTGGTGGAGGCGGTCGGCCGGATCGCGGCCCGGTTCGATCCCACGTCGGTCCGCGAGTTCGGCGGCGACACGCTCGGCACGCTGATCCAGCTGGCGCCGCAGCTCGCCCGGACCGTCGGCCCGGTCGGGTACCTGCGTGCCGGTGCGGAGATCGAGCACCGGCGCAGCCTGGAGGCGCTGGCCGGCTTCTTCTCCCGGGCCGGTGAGGGGCAGCCGCTGCTGCTGGCGGTGGACGACACCCAGTACGCCGGCCAGTCGACCGTGGAGGCGCTGCACTTCCTCGCCTCGAGGCTGTCCGAGCGGAGGGTGCTGGTCGTGGTCGCAGAGCGGACTGCCGCGAGTCCGCCGCGGACGTCCACGCTGACCGATGTCGCGACCGTGATCCGGCCGGACCGGCTGTCGCGGACCGACGTCCTGGCGCTGGTGGCTGCCGCCGGGGTCCGCTACCCGGCGGACAAGCTGTTCGAGTGGACCGGCGGCTCGCCGCTGTTCGTGACCGAGCTGATCCGGCACGGCCGGCGCAGCTCGGCCGACGGCGACCAGGAGCCGGACATCCCGGACTCGTTGCAGGCGACCGTGTCCGCGCGGCTCGCCGAGGCCGGTGACGACGCGCGGATCCTGCTGCAGCTCGGCGCCGTGTTCGGCGGGTCGTTCTCGCTCGACGACGTGGCCGCGCTGACCGGCGGCACGGTTGAGCGGTTCGGCCGGATCGCGACCCGGGCACTGCGCGAGGGGCTTCTGATCGAGCAGGGTGCGGCGTTCAAGTTCGCCAACGACATCGTCCGCAAGGTCGCGTACGCATCGATGCCGCGGCCGCTGCAGGTGAGCCGGCACCGCCGGGCCGCGAAGCTGTTCGCCGACCAGCCGGAGGCGGCCGCGCACCAGCTGGTCGCGGCCGAGGACTGGGCGCCGGCGGCGCGGGCCTGGCAGGAGGCCGCGCAGCGGGCGCATCTCGGCTTCGCGAACACCGACGCCGAACGACTGCTCGGGCACGCGCTCGGCTGCGCGGGCAAGGCCGGGGACCGCACCGTTGAAGGCAAGATCCACCTGCGCCGGGCCCAGGTCCGGCACGATCTCGGCCACCTCGCTGAGGCGAAGCGGGACTGCGAGGCCGCGATCGCGATCGCCCGCGAGCTGGGTGACGAGGACCTTGAGGCGCACGCGCTGGAGCAGCTCGGCTGGACCGCGCTCTATGCGCGCAACGCCCTGGACGCCACCGACCTCGCCGAACGGGCCACGCACCTGGCCGAGTCCGCGGCCGCCGCTCCCGCCGCGCTGCCGAGCTCGTTGCTGCTGGTCGGGCGGGTCCGGCACTGGGACGGCGACTACGCCGGCGCCGCGACGGCGTACGACCATGCGCTGACGTCGGCCGAGGACGACGAGACCACGGCGATGGTGCTCGCCTACCGCGGTGCGCTGCTGCAGCACATGGACCGGTTCGTCGAGGCCAAGTCGGTGCTGGAACGCGCGGTGGTGCTCAGCCGCAAGACCGGCGAGTTCCGGTTGCTGCTGCAGGGTCTGTTCTTCACCGGGCTGGCCCGTGGCGACCTCGGCGACCTGGACGGTGCGCTACGTGCTCTCGACCGGGCGCTCCGGATGACGCACGAGTACGACGTGCACTACTACCGGGCCGGGATCCACTCGACCAGCTCGTGGCTGTGGCGCGAGATCGGCGACCTGGCCAAGGCCCGGGAGCATGCCGAGCAGGCGATCGACCTGGCCCACCGCGGCGGTGGCGCGCTCGAGCTGGAGCAGGAGCTGCACGCGCTGCTGGCGCTGGCCGACTGCGAGCTGGCCCGCGGTGCGGTCGACGATGCCGGCGCGCTGGTGGAGCGGGCACTGCCGATGCTGGACCGGTCGCTGCCGTTCCGGCCGCGGGCGCTGCTGCGGATGCTGGAGATGCGGACCCGGCTGGATCGTACGGTCGCCGAGGAGCTGCTGGAACGGTCCCGACAGCACTCGTCGCGCAAGTACGAGGCGCTCGCGCTGCACCACCTCGGCCGGCCGGAGGAGGCGGCCCGGGTGGCCGCGGCCGTGGGGTCGGACCTGATCACCGCCGAGCTCGGGAGCCCGGCGGACCGGCGCGCCGCCGTGGACCGGATCGCCGGCACGCTGCCCACCGACCTGCGCACGGTGTTCGCCGCCCGGGGCCGCCTGGCCACCGCGATCAATGCCTTGTAGGAGCTCCCTTATAGTCAGGCGGCGTCCACTATAGTGAATGAATGCTGCGCGCTGAGGTGCAGGTCGTCAACGTCGGGCTGCCGCTGTTCGCGGATGCGGTGCGGGAGCAGGGCAGGCCGGTCGAGCAGGTGGACTGGCGGATCCCGGCCGGCGGCGACCTCGCCGTGGTGGCCGCGCTCACCCGGCTGTACGGCCCGGCGTCCGACCGGGTCGAGGCCGCGAACGCCGAGGTGCTTCGCCGGCTCGATGGTGCCAAGCCGCTACTGACCGACGTCCTGCCGGTGCGCGACGTCGTACCGGATGCCGGTGAGCGGACCCTGCTGCACTGCGGCCCGGCGATCGGCTGGGCCGACGTCTGCGACCCGTTGCGCCGGTCGATGCGGGCCGCGGTGGTGGCCGAGGGCTGGGCGGACGGACTGGACGAGGCGGACCGGTTGCTCGGCAGCGGCGGCGTCGCACTGGAGCCGGCGAACGAGCACGGCATGGTGGTGCCGATGGCCAGTGCGATCGGGCCGTCGGCACCGGCGTACGTGGTGGAGGACGCGGGCAGCGGGACTCGCGCGTTCGCGCCGGTCGGCCAGGGACCGGGGGAGGTCGCCTGGTTCGGCCGGGAGACACCGGCCGCGATCGAGCGGCTGCGGTTCCTGCGCGACGTGGCCGGGCCGGTGCTGGCGGAGATCGTGCACCGTAACGATCCGCTGGACGTGTTCGGGCTCGCCGCGCAGGGGATCCAGATGGGTGACGACCTGCACCTGCGGACCCAGGCGACCACCAACTTGCTGGTGCGCGGCTGGCTGCCGGACCTGGTCGAGATCGGAGGTTCCGCGGGCGCGGCGACGGCCCGGTTCCTGGCTGGCAACCACCTGTTCTACCTGACTATCGCGATGGCGGCCGCGAAGACCCTGACTACCTGGGCGGAAAAGGTGCCGGAGGCAAGCATCGTGACGACGATGGCACGCAACGGTACGACGTTCGGGGTCCGGCTGGCCGGGTCCGAGCGCTGGTCCGTCGCCGCGGCACCGCCGGTCCAGGAGGCGATGTACAACCCGGGCCAGGGTCCGGACACCAGTGCGCCGGACATCGGCGACAGCGCCGTCCTGGAGCTGGTCGGGCTCGGTGGCGCGGCCGCGGCCGGGTCGCCCGCGGTCGCCGCGTTCGTGGGCGGCACGATGCGGGACGCCCGGCGCGCGACCGAGCAGATGGCCGAGATCTGTGTCGCGGAGAGCTCCCGGTTCACGCTGCCGGCGATGGACTTCCGCGGTACGCCGGTCGGGGTCGACGTCCGACGGGTGGTCGAGCTAGGCATCACCCCGAAGGTGACGACGGGGATCCTGCACAGCCACGACGGCAGCGGCCAGGTCGGCGCCGGGGTCGCGACCGCGCCGCCGGCCTGCTTCGTGGACGCGCTGCTGGACCTGGACCGACGGCTCAGCGGGTGACGATCGCCGGGTCGCGCGCCGCGAGCGCGGCCGCCGCCAGCGCGGCCCGGGCCGCGGTCTGGGTGACCAGGCAGCCCGCGTCGCGCAGCACCTGCCGCTGGGCCTGCAGGTCCTGCGGGTCTTGGTCGGTGCCGAGGACGTACGCGACCACCTGCGGACCGTCGTCCCGCATCACCTCGGCGCACACCGGTGCCAGCGCGCCGCCGGGGTCGCGGTGTGCGCCGAGCCCGAGGACGACGTCCAGCAGCACGACGGCGACCCGTGGGTCGGCGCCATGCTCGCGGAGCAGCTCGATCCGCGCCTCGGGGTCGATCATCGGGTGCGGGCGGCCCGCGGTGTACTCCTCCTCGCCGAGGTCCAGGCACAGGTGGCCGCCGGCCGGGAACGGCGGGCCCAGCGATGGGTCCAGCGGCGCGTTCGAGTACACCGACCCGAGCAGCCCGGACAGTACGAACTGCGCCTCGTAGCACAGCGTGCCGCCGGAGTAGAGGCCGCGGACCAGGCGGCGGTCGTCACCCAGCCGGCGGATCGCGCCGCGCACCCGCTCCTCGAGGTCACCGACCAGGTCGGGGTGTGGCAGGCCGAGCAGGTCGAGCGTGTCGAGCACACCCGCTTCCAGCGTCGACGTACCGGGGAGCGCGGTGGCGAGCGGGGTGTCGCCGGCGGCCCCGGCCACGGCGCGGGCCACCTCGGGATCAGGCGGTTTGGACACCAGCAGGATCACGTCGGTGTCGTCGTCCTCGCGTAGCGCCGCGACCGCCCGCAGCGCCATCCGGCCGCCGACCGCCGCGGTGAGGTCGCGGCCGCCCAGCCCGATCACCGCGGACACCCCGGCTCCCCAGCGGTCCAGCAGGCTCATCGCCTCCTGGGCACCGGTGCCGGCCGCCGCCACCACACCGACCCGGCCGGGCTTGACCACGTTGGCGAAACCGAGGCCGGTGCCGCCGAGCATCGCGGTCCCCGCGCCCGGCCCCATCACCAGGCGGCCGAGCGCCGCGGCCCGGTCCTTGAGCCAGATCTCCTGCTCGACCGGCACGTTGTCGCTGAACAGCAGTACGTCCAGGCCGGCGGTCAGCGCCTTGTGCGCCTCCAGCGCGGCGTAGTCGCCGGGGACCGAGATCACCGCGACCGTGCTGCCGGGTTGCCGTGCCACCGCTCGTTCCAGCGTGCGAGCGGACTCGACGCGGTCCTCACCGGACGCGGCGCGGGGGGCGAACAGCGCCGCGTCACCGGCCTGCAGGGCGGCGTCGACGGAGTCACCGTCGGTCGCCCGGACCGCGAGGACCAGGTCGTTGGCGCCGACCTCGTTCAGTGCCTCGTCGGCGAACCCCTCGCCGCGCAGCGTCTCGACGTTGGCCGGGGTGCCCATCGCGGCCGCCGCCCAGTCCACTCCCGGCGCGGCCCGCATCGCCCTGGTCCCGGCCAGCTGGAGCACCGAGTCGACGTAGCTGTCGCCGACCACCCGTACCCCGGTCGCGGTCACCGTGCCGCCTCGACGTCACGGACCGACGCGACCATCCGGGTGCCGCCCGGGCCGTTGCCCAGGGCATCGAGCGCACCGTCCGGCGTGCTGACCACCACGGTTCGGCCGCCGGAGCGCAGAAACCGGATTCCGGCCCGGACCTTCGGCCCCATGCTGCCCTCCGGGAACTGCCCCTCGGACAGGTACCGCTCCGCCTCGTCGACCGACAGCTCCGACAGGGCCCGCGCGTTCGGCGTACCGAAGTCGAGCGCGACGTGCGGCACTCCGGTGAGCAGGACCAGTGCCTCGGCCCCGAGCGAGGTCGCCAGGACCTGTGCCGCGTAGTCCTTGTCCACCACCGCGTCGACGCCGCGGTAGCCCTGCTCGCCGGGCACCACCGCGACGCCCCCACCGCCGGCGGCGATCACCAGCGTGCCGCCGTCCACCAGGGCGCGCAGGGTGGCCGCCTCCAGGATCTCGAGCGGCTCCGGCGACGGCACCACCCGGCGGTACCCGCGACCGGAGTCCTCGGTCATCAGCCAGCCCCTGGCCAGTGCCAGCCGGCGGGCCTCCGCCTCGGTGAAGAACGGCCCGATCGGCTTGTGCGGCACGCTGAAGTCGGGGTCGTCCAGCGAAACCACGACATGCGTGACCAGCGCGGCGATCTCGGGCCGGGCCGGACCCGACGTGCGGTGCAGCGCCATCGTGATCATGCTGCCGAGCTGGCCCTGGGTCATCGCATCCAGGCAGAACAGCGGCTGCGGTGGTACCAGCGCGGCCCCCTCCTCCTGCTGGATCGCCAGGTTGCCGATCTGCGGGCCGTTGCCGTGCACCAGGACCACGTTCCAGCCGGCCTGGCGGATCGACCAGACGGCCGCGGCCATCGCGCTCGCATGCTCGTCCTGCTCAGCATGGGTGCCGGTCTCGCCGGGCCCGACGAACGCGTTGCCGCCGAGTGCTACGACTGCGGTTCTGGCCATCTGCCGCCCACCATCCGAAGTAAGACGTCTACTATAGTGGATGGACGTCACGGCTTGGTCCGTACCTCCAGAGTCGGCGGCTGGAGCAGCGAGTTGCTCACGTAGCAGACTCGTTCGGCCGCTCTGAGCAAGTGCTCGAACTCGGCCGGCAGCGGGTCGCAGCTGACGGTCACGACGACCTCGGCGAACCGCAGCCCGTCGTACACGCCGGTGGTGCTGACCTGGAGGTCGCCGAGCCCGATGCCACGCTTCTTCGCCGCCCACGCGATCGACAGCACGAAGCAGGACGCGATCGAGGCGAGGAACAGGTCGGTCGGCTGCGGGCCGGTATCGGTGCCGCCGGACTGTTCGGGCTCGTCCACGGTGAGCTGGAACCGGCCCGCCTGGACGGTGCAGCGCAGGCCGCCCTCCCAGAGCGCGTCGACGGTTCGGCCGGTCATCGTACGGCCAGCCGGGTCGCGGGCTCGTCGACCACACTCAGCGCGGTCCGGGCCCGGCCGGCCAGCGACAGCGACACCGTGCCGCTGTCGTCGATCCGGCCGACCGCGGCCGCGGGCAGGCCGCGGCGCGTGAACGGTTCGATGCACTCGTCCTCCCGGCCCGGCGGCGTGCAGAGCAGGAACCCGAAGCTCGGGAAGCAGGTCACCCAGTCCGCGACCGGTACGTCGTCCGGCCGCGGCAGCCGGTCCAGGTCCACCGAGGCGCCGAGCCCGCTCCACTCCAGCAGCATCGCCAGCGAGCCGGCCAGGCCGGCCATGCTGATGTCCTTGGCGGCGACACAGGCGCCGGAGTCCGCGACCTGCGCCAGCGTCCGGACGTCACCGGCGCAGTCGCGGCCGCGCTGCTCGAACGCGGCGTAGAACGGGAAGTCGGACCGCATCGCTCCGCCGAGCGCGCACGCCACGACCAGGCTCTGGCCGGACCGGACCCGGGTCACCGACAGCACCTCGCGGGCGGTGCCGACCGCGAACGCGGACAGTGCCGGCGGTCCGTCGTACGGGGTCAGGTGCCCGCCGAGGATGGGCACGTCGTACAACTCGCCGGCGTGCCGCAGCCCGGACAGGATCGCCCGTGCGTCACTCTCCCGGGCGGCGATCGTGTTGACGATCCCGAGCGGTACGCCGCCGGTGGCGGCCACGTCGTTCACGTTGGTGAGCACCGCGGCGATGCCGGCGCCGTACGGGTCGGCCTGTACGAACGGCGGCAGCAGCGCCTCCCCGCAGGCGACCACCTTCCCGCCGGGGAAGCCGGGAGCGTCGACCGCGGCGGCGTCGTCGCCGGGACCGGTCAGCCAGTCGGAGGGCCCGAGCACTTCGGTCACCAGGCCGATCGCGGACTTGTTCCACAGTCCGGGGTGGGAGCGGATCGCGTCGACGACCCGGTCCAGCTCGGTCGCCATGGCGGGTGCAGCGTCCATCGCGCCTCCCTCTACTATAGTAGACGACTATATCGGATTCGACTTACGATGGCGTGGTGCTCCCAGGCTTCCTGGACCTCCCCGAACGCCCGGTGAAACCACGCACCGATGGTCTCACCCACGTGCTGGACAAGGGCGTCTCCGCACCGGCCGCCGAGGCCGTGCTGGCCGCGAGCGGCGAGTTCATCGACATCTGGAAGATCGGCTGGGGCACCGCCTACGTCGACCGCGCGCTGTCCGCCAAGCTCGCGATGCTGGCCGAGAACGACATCACCGCCTGCCTCGGTGGCACGCTGCTCGAGCTGGCCTGGATGCAGGGCCGGACCGCCGAGCTGTTCGCCTGGGCCGGTGCGATCGGCTGCCCGTCGGTCGAGGTGTCCCGCGGCACCGCGGAGATGTCCGCGGACCAGAAACAGCGGCTGGTCGAGGCCGCGGCCGAGCACTTCATCGTGTATGCCGAGGTCGGCTCGAAGCGGCCGGACGACGTGATGAGCCCGGACCTGTGGGCCCGCGAGGCGGCTGCCGACCTGGCGGCCGGTGCCGCGATGGTCGTGGCGGAGGGCCGGGAGAGCGGCACCGTCGGCATCTACCGCGAGGACGGCACGGTGCGGACCGAGATCGTCGATGCCCTGGTGTCGGCCGTCGGCCTGGGCGCGGTGCTGTTCGAGGCGCCGCACAAGGCCCAGCAGGCCTGGTTCGTCCGCACCCTCGGGCCGGCCGTGAACCTCGGCAACGTCGCGCTGGACGAGGCGGTGTCCACCGAGACGCTACGGCTCGGGCTGCGGTCCGACACCGCCGGAGTCGCCGGGGTCCCGGCGGAGCAGCAGCGCTGAGCCGATGGCGAACATGGTGCCCGGCCAGTACCGCGGCGTCGCGGTCGCGCCGGCCGGTCCTGGGCTGGATCGCGGGCTGAGCGCCGAGGCGCTGCGGGCGCACTTCACCGGCCGGGAGGCGTACCGGCGGACGCGATTCATCGTCGTCCGGGCCGCTGCGGCGACCGCACTGGTCCGGGTGGTCAAGGCGTCCGAAGAACCGCTGTTCTCGCCGATCGTCGCGGTCGACGTGCTCGCGGGTCCGGACGACTGCGCGTTCGTGCACGAGCCGGCCGCTGACACCGCGGTGCCGTCGGCGCTGGCTGAGGTGGCCCGGGAGCGGGCGCCGTCCGCGCGGGCCGTGGTCGTGCAGGGCCGGTACGAGCACGTGAGCTTCATCGTCGAGCCGCGGCCGGTGCGGATCCGGGTCCGCGAGGTGGTACCGCCGACACCGGCCAAGCTGTTCGACCAGGCCAGCCGGGTGCTCGCGACGGCCGAGGACCTGCCGCCGGTGCAGCTGGTACCTGAGCTGGTCGAGCTGCCGGACCTGGCCGCGGCACACCCGGCCGCACACTACCTGCTGCCCTGCCGGGGGTCCGGTACCGCGATCGCCGGTGCGGCCGCGTCGTACCTGGACGAGCGCCCCGAGCGGCAGTCGTGGACGCTGCTCGGCTGCGCCCGGTCGCAACAGATCCACCACTGGTTCTATGGCGAGGACGCGCCGGCGGTCGACCTGTGCCCGTTGCGGACCGCGGCGCTGCACGGCGACGACCTGCTGCTGACCAAGTGCTGCCTGCGCGAGGACGGCCTGGAGCAGGGCGACGGCTGGGTGTCGGTGCCCTGGGGGTCGTCGCTGGACCAGGTCCGGCAGGCGCTCGGCGTACTGGCGCGGCAACGGGAGCCGTCGTGGGCACGCGTCTGAGCGACTCGCCGATGTACGCCCACCTGTGGGGTACGCCGGAGCTGGAGCAGATCTTCTCCGAGGAGGCGCGGCTACAGACCTGGCTGGACATCCTGGTCGTCCTGGCCCGATCGCAGGCCACACTCGGGATCATCCCGGCCGAGGCGGCGGAGCAGATCGCCGGCCGGGCCAGGGTGCCGCTGCTCGACCTGGCCTTCGTGGCCGAACGGACCCGCACCACCGGGCACTCCACGCTCGGGCTGATCCAGGGACTGGAGCAGGTGCTCGGCGAGCGGGCCCGGGAGTACGTGTACTTCGGCGCCACCGTGCAGGACCTCACCGACACCTGGTTCGGGCTGGTGATGCGCGACGTCGGCGCGATCGTCTGGCGCGACCTGTGCGCGATCGAGACCACCCTGCTCGACCTGGCGGAACGACACCGCGACACCGTGATGGCCGGCCGGACGCACGGGCAGCCCGGGGCGCCGGTCACGTTCGGCTGGAAGGCCGCGTCCTGGGCGGACGAGCTGTACCGGCACCGCGAGCGGCTCCGGCAGGGCCGGCCGCGATGGGCGGTCGGGCAGCTCGCCGGTGCGGTCGGCTCGCTGGCCTTCTTCGGTGCCGCCGGGCCCGGGCTGCGGGCGTCGTACTGCGCGGCGCTCGGGCTGGCCGACCCCGGCATCTCCTGGCTCACCGCCCGGGACCGGGTCGCCGAGTTCGGGCAGCTGCTGGCCGCGGTCTGCGCGACGCTCGGCCGGATCGGCACCGAGGTGTACGAGCTGCAGCGGCCTGAGATCGGTGAGCTGCGCGAACCCGTGACCGGCCAGGGCGTCGGCAGCATCACGATGCCGCACAAGCGGAACCCGGAGATCGCCGAGCATCTGGACACGCTGGCCCGGCTGGCCCGGTCGTCGGCCGGCGTGCTGCTGGAGTCGATGGTCGGCCAGCACGAGCGGGACGGCCGGGCGTGGAAGGCGGAGTGGCTGGCGCTTCCCGAGGTGTGCCTGCTCACCGGCGCGTCGCTGCGGTTCGGCCGCCGGCTGCTGGACGGGCTGGAGGTGGATGCGGCCGCGATGCAGCGCAACGCACGCGGGCTCGGTTCGGAGCAGGTGCTGGCGGGGCTGGCCGGGCAGCTGGGCAAGCACAGGGCGCAGCGGCTGCTGCAGCAGGTGCTGGCCTCGGCGTCCCCCGACGAGCTGCCGGCCCGGCTGGAAGGGCTGGGCGTGGCGGAGGCCGCCCAGGTACGGTCCTGGCTGGACCGGGACGTGGTCGAGGTGACCCGGCTGATGGTGGACCACGTGGTGAGCCGCGGCCGGGCCTCCCTGGCGGAACGGCCGGCCTGGTGACCCGCTACCCGCTGGCGCTGCTGCCGACGCCGCTGACGCCGGCCGAGCGGCTGTCCGAGCTGGTCGGCGTACCCGTGCTGGTGAAGCGCGACGACCTCACCGGCTTCGGTGCCTCGGGCAACAAGGCGCGGGCGCTGGAGTACCTGCTCGGCGCCGCCCTCGCCGACGGCTGCGACGTCCTGGTGACCGGTGGCAGCGCGAGCTCGAACTTCTGCCCGGCCGCGGCGCTGGCCGCTCGTCGCGCCGAGCTGGGCTGCGAGCTGGTGGTCTCCGGTACGCAAGAGTCCGCCAACGTCGAGCTGGCCCGCCGGGCGGGGGCCACCCTGCACCCGCTCGGCGACGGTGCCCGGGACCGGGTCGACGAGGCGGTGCGGTCGCTGGCCGCGTCCCTGGCTGCGGCCGGCCGCCGGCCGTACCCGATGCCGCGCGGCGGATCCACCGCGACCGGCGCGCTCGGCTTCGCCGCCGCGGCCGGGGAGCTGGCGGCCCAGGCCGACCCCGGGTGGGTGGTGATCCCGGTCGGGTCCGGCGGCAGCTGCGCCGGGCTCCTGGCCGGACCGGGATCCTGGCGGGTGCTCGGCGTCTCGGTCAGCCGCGAGGTGCCCGAGATCTCGGGCATCGTGCACCGGCTGGCCCGCGCGTGCGCCGCGCTGCTCGGCCGGCCCGCGCCGGACCCGGAACGGCTGGAGCTGGTCGACGGCCGCGGACCCGGCTTCGGCATTCCAGGGCCCGCGGACCTGGCTGCCGCGGCGGTGGCGCTGGAGTCCGAGGGCCTGCTGCTGGACCACACCTACACGGCGAAGGCGCTCGCCGTACTGCTCGCCCGCAGGCTCGACGGGCCGGTGGTGTTCTGGCACACCGGCGGACTGGTCACCGCGATCACCGAGTACGGGAGGCGCCATGTCACCGCGTGAGGGCGGGCCACCGACGAGCGGCCCGGCGCCGGAGCTGGTCGAGTCCGGGTTTGCCTGGGAGAACGCGGACGCGCCGGTGCTGCACAGCGGGATGAACCTCGCCGACATCGCGCACGTGCTCGACCTGGGCCGCCGCGGCCTGGTGCCCGCCCCGGCTGAGAAAGCGCTGCTCGCGCTGCTGCTCGAGGTTTCCGCGATACCGGCCGAGGAGTTCCCGTACGACGCGTCGTACGGCGAGCCGTACAACTCGCGCGAGCGGTACTTCGTGTCCCGGCTCGGCGACGTCGGCGGCTGGCTGCACGCCGGCCGGCCACGCCGGGAGGCGGCCCGGATCGCGCTCCGGCTGCACCTGCGCCGGCAGCTCGCCGAGCTGGTCGCGGAGGCCGCGCGGTTCGGCACCGAGGTCACCGTCCAGGCCGCCGCGCACGCCGAGACGCTGATGCCGGACCAGACCTACCTGCAGCAGGCGCAGCCGTCCACGTTCGGGCACTACCTGCTGTCGTTCGTCTACTCGGCCCTGCGGGACGCGCGCAGGTTGCTGGAGGAGCTGGACTGGGTCGACTGCAGCCCGGGGGGCGCCGGCTGTGTGAACGGCACCCGGCTGCTCGACGACCGCACCTTCATCGCGGACGCGCTCGGGTTCGACGGGTTCATCCAGCACACCCGGGACGCGATGTGGCAGGTTGACGGGCTGATCCACATTCTCGCCACCGCGGCCAGCCTGCTGTCGAACTTCAGCAAGCTCGCCGAGGATCTGGAGATCTGGTCCAGCTCGGAGTTCGACTTCGTCGACCTGGCGCAGGGCTACACCCGGGCCAGCGTGCTGATGCCGAACAAGCGCAACCCGTACGCGCTGTCGATCGTGCGCGGCGCCTCGGGGGTGGTGATCGGCCGGCTGACCGGGTTCCTCGCGGTGACCAAGAGCCCGTCGGCGCGCAGCGACAACCTGATCTTCGCGTACGGCGAGGTGCCGCGGGCGCTGGACCTTTCGCTGCGGATCACCCGGCTGACCACCGGTGTGGTGCGCACGCTGCGGGTCAACCAGGAGCGGATGTACGACGAGCTGCGGCGCGGGTACACCCAGGCGACCGACCTGGCCGAGCACCTGGTCCAGGTCTGCCACGTCGACTACCGGACCGCGTACGTGGTGGTGGGCAACACGGTCCGGGCCGCAAGCCGGTCCGGCGTACCGGGTGTGGACATCACCGGCGCGATGATCGACGACGCCGCGGTCGCGCACACCGGCCGGTCCTGGGGGCTGACGGGGACCGACCTGTCCGCCGTACTGGACCCGTGGCAGATCGTGCGGTCCCGCACCGCGCAGGGCGGTGCCGCACCGGGCGCGCTGCACAAGATGGTCACCTCGCTGCAGCCCGAGCTGGCGGACCTGGCCGCGGTCGCCGAACGCCGCACCGAGCGGTTCGACCGGGCCGAGTCCGCCCTGCTCGCACAGGCCCGCGCGGTGATCGGATGAAGGCGCTCGACGTCGGCCTCGGCGCCCGCCAGAACCTGCGGGGCCGCGGCGTGGTGGTCGCGACGTACCGCAAGGCGGCCTACCTCCGCCACGACGCCGGCCTGGTCGCGCTGACGAGTCCGGACAGCCCGCCCGGGCCGATCCACCTGCGGTGCCCGGTGCTGCCGCGGATCCCGGTGGGCATGGAGGTCGAGGCAGCCGATGCGCTGCTGATCGCCGGCGGATGGCGGATCGACCTGGACGCGCCGACCTGGTCCTCCGTACTCCCGGCCGCCGCGGACCTGAGGGCGGGGACCGGGGCCGCCCTGGCGGTGCTGGCCTCGGTCCGGCCGGCGATGCTACTGGCCGGCGACGTGCCGGCGGTGTGGCCCGACCGGGCCGAGGTGCTGCTGGCGGGCGACCTGCACCGGGCAGCCGTCGTGCTCGGTGGTCGCGGTCCCGGGCTCACGCCGGCCGGGGACGACGTGCTCGCGGGTCTGCTCCTCGTGGCCTTCTCGCTCGGACATGGCGGACTGACGTCGGCGGCAGCGGCCGCGCGGACGAACGGGATCGCGGCGAGCTACCTGCACTGGGCCGCCCGCGGTCACAGCATCGCGCCCGCGCACGATCTGCTCGACGCCGTGGCTGGGCGGGACGCCGGCCGCATCCGGTCGGCGCTGGCACGATTGCGGCGGGTCGGCGCCAGCTCTGGTTCCGACCTCGCTTACGGCATCTCACTCGGCCTGCGGCACCTGGCCTGCGGGTCCGGTCAGGAGCCGGTCGAGACCCAGATCGCGCGGGCCGGCTTGGCGCCCGGGTTGGTCCAGCGGCGCGGGTGCTCGGTGCGGTAGTGCAGCGACTCGTGCCGGGCCAGCCGGTACGGCTCACCCGCCACCTCGAACTCGAGCGTGCCGTCGAGCACGTAGACGAGCTCCTCGCCGGCACCGGCCCGGCTGGGCTCCGCACTGCCTCCGGCGCCCGGCTCGGTCACCGTCACCGTGCCGTCCAGGACGAACTGGTTCGCCGGGCCGGTGAACGGCGCACCGGACCGAACGTCGCGGGCGCGGGTGTGCACGGCGACCGGGTACCGCGGCCCGGCGTCGTCGATGAAGTGCCCGACCGGCCGGCCGAGTGCGGACGCGAGCTTCAGCAGCGTGGTGATGGTCGGGACCATGTCGCCGCGCTCGACCTTGTGGATCGCCGCGGCGGAGACATCGGCGCGAACCGCCAGCTGCTGCAGCGACAGGTTCCGCTGTGCCCGCAGCTCGCGGACCTTGGGGCCGATCGACCCGACGATCTCGTCCAGTCCGGCGGCGGGACCAGGATCGACCGACATCTGACCTCCTTGACAGGCGTATTTAGTATAGTAAAGGATCTGTTATTGATAGTAGACGGCACGATTCTCTTGCGGATGAGGTGTGCCGGTGGCGAAGACGGTCATCGTAGGCGGCGGAGCAGCCGGCATCGGTGCGGCCGGCGGGGTGAAGGCCGCCGACCCGGGCAACGACGTGGTGGTTTACACCGAGTTCGAGGACGTGGCCTACAGCCCGTGCGGCATCCCCTACGTGCACGGCGGCGAGATCGACGACTTCCGGTCGCTGTTCCTGGCCGAGAAGCAGGCGTACGTCGAGGCCGGCATCGACATCCACTACGAGACGGCGGTGACCGGGATCGACCTGCGCCGGCACGTCGTCCACGTCGCCGGCGAGGGCGAGGTGACCTGGGACCGGCTGGTGGTCGCGACCGGGTTCGACTACGCCCATCCGGGGGTGCCGGGCAGCGACCTGTCCGGGCTCTACTACGTGAAGAACATCCGCCGGGCGATGGAGTGGGACAAGGTCCTCGACACGGTCAAGACCGCGGTCGTCGTGCATGCCACTCCGCTCGGACTGGAGATGGTCACCGCGCTGGCCCACCGCGGCATCGAGACTCACCTTATCGATCCGAACCCCTGGGCCCTGGCCGATGTGGCCGATCCGGACATCATGGCGCCGGTGCAGGAGTCCTGGGAGGAGATGGGCGCCATCCTGCACTTCAACACCGATCTGACCTCGTTCGTCGGCGACGACGGCCGACTCGGCGGCGTGACGACCTCGGAGGGCGAGCTGCAGGCGGACCTGGCCGTGGTCGCGACGCACAAGGTGCCGAACAACGCACTGGCCGCAGAGGCCGGGCTGAAGCTCGGGTCGACCGGCGGGATCGCGGTCGACCAGCGGATGGCGACGTCGGCGAAGGACGTCTACGCGGCCGGCGACTGCGCCGAGCTGCCGCACGGCCTCACCGGCGTGGGGCTGCAGGGCCTGACCGGCAGCCACGCCTACGCCCAGGGCAAGGTGGCCGGGTTCAACGCGGGCGGTGGCGGCAAGAGCTACCAGCCCGTGTACATCCCGTGGGCGACGCCGGCGGGCAAGTGG